>Ga0209314_10000989_pt1 | contig 12827 bp, 9 predicted proteins | sample I19B2metaG_FD_184146 | JGI IMG/M metagenome (GOLD analysis project Ga0209314, IMG submission 184146) | Lake sediment bacterial and archeal communities from Gulf of Boni, Indonesia to study Microbial Dark Matter (Phase II) - ​I19B2 metaG... | ecosystem: Environmental > Aquatic > Freshwater > Lake...
TTCTTCCCTTGTTTTCTGAAACAGCTATGTTGTCTTCGATTCTAACCCCAAACTCTCTGGGCAGGTATATTCCAGGTTCAATTGTGAACGTCATGCCGGGCTTTAGAATTGTTTTATTGCCTTGAGTTATGTATGGCTCTTCATGCACTTCCAAGCCTAGCCCATGGCCCGTTCTATGAGTGAAGTATTTGTCGTATCCTGCCTTTTCTATGACATTTCTTGCGATAGTGTCAACTTCTTCAGCTTTGATCCCTGATCTCACGCTTTTTATGGCTGCTTCTTCAGCTTGTGCAACAACGTGATAGATCTCTCTTTGCTTCTTTGTCGCTTCTCCGACGAAGACAGTTCGGGTGAGGTCAGCGTAATATCCATCATAAACTGCGCCAATATCCATCAGTACAACGTCTTTTGCATCGACTTTTCTGCTTGTTGTTTCGCCATGAGGAAGGGCTGAATTGGCACCTGAAAGAACAATGCAAAAGGGAATGCTTTCGCCCCCATTCTCTTTTATTGTTCTCTCTATTTCAGATGAAATTGCTAATTCGCTGACCCCTGGTCTTATGAATTCTATTCCAGCCTTTATTCCCCCAGCAACGATGTCTGCTGCTTTTTGCATTGTTTTCAATTCTTCTTCAGATTTTATAATCCTAAGCTGACTGAAGGTCGCTGAAGCGTCTTCTGCTCTTATATTTGAAGATTCCACTAACATCTTGTAGAACCTGAAGGGCAAAGTGCCTTCAACTCCAAAAACACTCTTTTCCAGCTTCAGCTCCTTCACAACCTTATTGAGCACTACTGCTGGGTTTTCTGAGTCAGAACAAGTCCTGATCTCTTTAAATGCAGATCTCTCTTGGGCTTTTGTCTCTTCGAGTTTCGGAACTATGACCACTGGAGCGCCAGTCTCAACTGGAATAACTATCCCTGCAAATCTCTCTATTGCCAACGTTGAGAAACCAGCAAAATAGCGCATATTTTTCTCTGAAGTGACAAGAAAAGCGCCAATTTCCGATTTGCACCCAATTTCTATCAAGTTTTTCACTCGTTCAATAAATATCGCCGTACTTCACGACCTCCCAATCGAAATTCTTATGAAATGCGCGTCAAAGATGAGGTTATGTCCAGTACTTTTATAAGATTTGCTCTTTTACCATTCAAGTTCTTCGAAGGCTTCTTGCAAGGTCAGCATTATGCGTTAGTCGTCGATTTCTATGGAGCGTGTACTGATAGCGTCCGAAGGTAGTATCGCGCGAAGATTATCACCGCAATTATTTGATTATTTTATATATTTTCAAACTTCCATTGTAAACCGGTTTTAACCATTCGATGTTATCAAACTTCTCAACACACTTGGGATAGTTTTCAACTTCTTCTCCACCGACGTAAACATAATTTACATTATATTTCTTGATTACCATCTCCAAATCGTCCACACTACCAGCATAGGCTACATCTACGTCTCTCATCCTATTCCATATGTCATCAAGCTCAATCCCATGACCATAAGGCCAGTTCAAATAAGACAAAACTCTCAGTCTCCCCCCGATCATTGTCGGAGGAGAATGGATGGAGTAGTAAGTCAGGAAGACTGATTTTTCCTCAGTGTTATTTCTGATCCAAATTCCCGCGTTGTATTCATCCCAACTGGCTGCGATGTAGTTTGTCGAGATGTTATAGACAATTACACTCGCCGAAGCTAAAATGGAAAGTAAAAGCAATAATATTGCCACATTTTTTCTGATTCTGGCCAGGGCTGTTCCGCTTAGAACTGATATGGGAATCCAAGTGAAATTGAAAAACTTGTACATGTCCCAAGGATTCGGTGTAAAAGCAACTATATTGGGAATCAGAAACAAAGCCAAAAGAACCCCCTTCAGAAGTTTCCCTTCGACTTTTTTGAAAAAAATCAGGGAAACTAAAAATGGGATACCCAAATTTGCCAGGTAATAAGCTACAGGATTTTCCTTTAGGAAACTGAAAAATCCAAACTCTCTAAAAGAAGCTAGAGAAGCTGTATGACTTGCTGAAAGAAGAAAAGGTAATGCAATAATTATTGATATCAAAAAATAGAAGTAGCGCGGTTTTAGGTTTTTGAGGTTTAGAACAATAATAATGAAATATGCAACAAAGCAGCATAGGAAAGATATAATGTGGAAGGGAAATAGCAAGCCAGTGATTATCCCAGCTAAGACTATTCTGCCCCTATTTTCTAGGTCTCTCAATAAATTCAAGACGAAGGCGAATGCTGGTAAGCCTATTAGAAGCGGTCTTTGCTGCAGCAGGTTATCAAATATCGGTGGTAGGCCAAAGAACCCATTGTACTGATAAGTGTAATTTGATGCAGAGTTAAATCCTCCTGTAAATAACGCCGAAAGAAGGATGAAATAGCTGAACCCCCAACCAAACGTTGCTATTAATGTTGAAAATCCAGCTTCTCTTTCTCCATTAGTCTTTGCCAGACAATAAACTGACAAAGCGAAGACAAGAATGAAAATTGCGTTTGAAATCGGCAAAAGTTTCGGCATGAAGCCGTAGACCTTTTCCCAAATGGCTGTATGGAAGTCAACAAAGTAATGGTAGTTCATTCCCACTCCTGAATAATGGGGCATTTCCGGTGGGAAATTCCCGGCGTTTATGCTTTCAATTATTTCGTAATGTAAAGGGGTGTCTTGCCAGTTTGAGCCCGTTATCACTATGCCGTTTTCACTTTCAAACCAGACACTTTTGCAAAGAATAGTCAAAGAAAGGATAAACACAAAAAGAAAAACTAGTAGACTCTTTCTGTCAAGTTCCTTAATCTTCCAAAAATCTTTGAAATTATTTGCCTCTTTTGATGGAAAATTCACAACCGCATAAGCTGCAGTCAAAATAAGAAAGGAACCAAGAATTGTTTCTCTTGAATAGCCAAAAAGTAAAGATAAACAGTATATTAGAAAGGTTGAGGTCATGACACTAAATATTGGAACAAATGCCATGATTTCATGGAATTTCAACCTGAAAAATCTCAATGAGGTTAAGCCAGGAATAAAAAAAGTAAAAACAAAAGCGGTAAACAAAGCAATATGAGTTGAGACAAATGATGCCAGAATTAACAATGTCAACAATGCAAAAATGAGTATATGTTTTTGCAAAGCAGCTGAATCTATAATTCTGTCCATCCCATTTGCCCCTTACAGGAAGGCGCCGTCAACTTTAAGCGTCATAGAGCTATGGATATCACTGGTAATAAGTCATGTTGTAGCCATAAATTTGTTATGCATATTCAATGATCTTCTTCACTGTAGTTTCATTCGTGGAACTTACAATAAGGGTTGAGGTTCCTTCCAACGTAAGTGACAGAGCTCTTCCATGCGATTGCCAAAGTTGGTCTTCCTTTTCTGCGCCAGTCTCGTTCATCATCTCTTGAAATGAAATGTAGAATTCAGACGCATCTTCTATGGAGTCCCAAGTGATGTTCCATGTTAGAAGGTAATCCTTGCCCCGTTCATAATAACTGAAGTCATCTCCACCCCAACCTTCAGCCGCCTTTTCGGACTCATTCCATGAGATCCAACTGCCCAGCATGACCAGAATGAAGTATTCGCCGAATCTCTCGTCTTTTATTTTTTGCCAACCATTTTCCATTATGCTTGGCTCCTTAGCTTCTTGGGTGTCTTCATCAGTGAAGTATTTTTCTGGGTGCATAATTTGTTCTGTTGTTGTCGGCGGGTCTTTGTACGCTTGGTTTACAGCCATCCAACCGCTCTTCGCATATAGCGCCCTGGCGAACTTCAGGCCATATTCATAAGGGAAATAGTTTAGACGTGAGATAGAGTCGGAAATACTTGCGCTGACTTCAGTAAGCTGGACTTCTGCCTCGGGCATTGCGGAGTTCATGCCCAACACTAAAACTGGCGTCTCATACTGGCTGTAGTAGAGCTCCTCCATTAAGCAAGCGTCTCCCTCGATCAATGCAGATTTCGCTTTGCCGCCATCAAAGGTGGGTGTGTCCTTAATTTGAAAATATTTTTCCTGCAGAATGTGGGTCAGTTCGTGTGCGAGGGTCTTCTCGGCGCCGGGGCTATTCCAAGGATTGAAGTACTCTCTAACAACGTAAATCTTGCCCTGCCAAACCGCGGCAACAAAGGCACCTGCCCATTCAACCTTGGCCTCATAGAGACTCGCGTTCTCAGGCATCATAAACAATGTCTTGTAGATTCTTTCTTCTCTAAGTATGGTCTCCTTATCTGCCTCAGCGTAACTTCGACCCCAGTTTTCTTTTGCCCAGCTTATGGTGATAACTTCTATCTCCACTTGCCAAGGAAAAGATAGCGCTCGAATTTCTTGAATTTTCTTTACAACGTCTTTCAGAAGTTGCTCTGCACGAAGTTTGTACTCGTCTTTTTCAATAGTCTGTTTGCTAATTGAGTCAACAACACCCGTACTTGCAATGAGAATAACAATGAGGCACATCGCAAAGATGGCCTGTCTTTCCAAACTCATTCAGTACCATATAGACATAATTCAGGTCTCATATCTAAAGTTTAAAGTTTAAGAAATGTTTAACTCCGATGGAAAATTAAGTATTAGCCGGTGATTGTATTTTGCGCTTAAGAGGGAGCTGTTCCTCTTGCAATTAGAGCAATTGACGTCAAGCCTATGATTATGCCCACGTAGGTCCACAGGTCATATGTTTGCTTTAAAACTAGGGCTTCGAGAATTAAAGTAAATATTAGGTTTAGAACGGTTATGGCAACAAATGCTTGTGTCACACCTAAGACTGAGAGTGGGCTTCCGATGAGAAATCTTCCTAAAAATAGGATCACCAAGGCCGCGAAAATTGATGGTGTAAAGAGATACCGAAATATGAAGGAAATATCTAGGAAACGCTGAGGAGGTATCGGCCCTAAACTGTTGGTTCCAATCTTGAAGATGATGTTTCCGATAGCACCAAGCAAAGATACAGCTGCTATCATTCCCCAAACCATAAATCTTTCCAAACGAGCACACCTTACTGATTGTCTATAGAACGCCTAAAATTAAAGCTTGTCATAAAAAGCTCCATGACCTGCATAGGGAACCTTTGTAAATGATAGTTTGACCGTTATGCCAAAAATGATAAATATTAAGTTGCTCTCTTCTTTGAAAATAAGGTGGTAGGATCTTGAAAAAATTTGAAGGAACTTTCGTTGTTGCAGTGACCCCATTCACTTCAAATGACGAATTGGACCTTGCGGCCTTGAAAGAAAACATTGATTGTTACATACAAAATGGTGTCCATGGTGTAGTTGCATGTGGAAGCACCGGTGAATTTGCCGTGCTTTCCCTCGAAGAACATAAAAAGGTAGTAAAAACAGTGGTTGATAAAGTGAACGGACGAGTCCCAGTCATCGCGGGTACTGCCGCTTGTTCAACTAGACTAGTCGTAGACTTGACTAGATACGCGAAGGACGTTGGCGCCGACGGAGCAATGATAGTCCCACCGTTCTACAGTAAGCCCAAGGAAAACGAGCTTTATGAGCATTACAGGAGCGTTGCTGAAGCCGTAGATCTTCCGATAATGCTATATAACAACCCTTGGACAAGCAAAATCGACATGCAACCTGCTTTCGTTGCTAAACTCGGGGAACTTGGCACCATACGATATATTAAGGAAAGCAGCAGCGACATCACTAGAATATGGAGAATTCTATATCTAACCAAAGGCAAAATGACTGTATTCTGCGGCGCTGACAACCTTGCCCTAGAGTCGTTTCTGATGGGTGCAAAAGGATGGATCTGCGTAGCAGCGAACATTTTCCCAAGGCAGACAAGCAGACTGTATGAGCTTGCGGTTAAAGAAAAGGATATTGAAAAGGCACAAGCCCTATATTCTGACTTGCTTCCGCTATGTAATTTCTTGGAAGAGACTGGAAAATTTGCGCAATTGGCAAAGGCTGGGCTCGAAATGGTAGGGGGAAAAGCTGGCTCGCCGAGGAAACCGCTACTTCCGCCAACCGAAGAAGAGAAGCGCAAACTGAAACAAATAATTAAGAAGATTCAAACAATCAAGCTCTAATTTCTTGGAGCGCTAAACTGGATGTTAATACTTACCAGATCAGATCTTGAAAAAGTATTGTCTATGAAGGATGTTATTGAAGTCGTTGAACGAGCATTTGTGGAATTGGCAAAGGGTACTGCAATCTTACCTATGAGGGCATCGGTAGCTCTCAGTAAAACAGAGGGTTGGATGGGTGTTATGCCGGCGTACCTCGAAAGAATGGGTTCGCTTTCGACAAAAATCGTCACGGTTTTTGACAAAAACTTGGAGAAGGGAGTACCCACGATAATGGCGACTGTTATGTTGAACAGCAGCGAAACAGGTGCTCCTCTGGCGATGATGGAGGGAACGTTTATAACTGCCATGCGCACTGGGGCTGTAACCGGAGTAGCCACCAAGTATTTGGCCAGAGAAGATGCAAAGACAGTTGGAGTTTTTGGCGCTGGAGTGCAGGCAAGAACTCAGTTGAGGGCAGTTTGTGCAGTGCGGAATATAGAAAAAGCCTTTGTTTGTGATATAATTGAAGAGAGGGCTGACGTTTACGCAGATGAAATGGCGGAAAAGCTCTGCATTCCAGTTGAAAAATGCAGTCCCAATGATATAGTAAAGCAATCAGATATCATAGTTATGGCGACCACAGCGAAGACACCGGTGTTTGATGGAAGCCTTGTCAAGCCCGGTACACACTTGAATCTGATAGGCTCTTTTAAGCCGTGGGTTAGAGAGGTCGACGAGATGGTGATTAAGATGTCCAAAATCGTGGTGGATCAGAAATCTGCAGCGCTAGAAGAAGCAGGAGACATAATCATTCCACTGAAAGCGGGCAAAATCACGGAAGAACACATATACGCAGAGTTGGGAGAACTCGTGACGGGAATAAAACCGGGAAGAACATCCGACTCCGAAATCACATTGTTCAAGTCCGTTGGTTTAGGAATACAAGACTGTGCTGCTGCGTGGTTAGCTTACACCAAGGCTAAGGAAAAGAAACTTTACAAAGAGATAGACCTGTTTTCTTGATAGAATCTCTCTCCAATTTTTTTGTTCTTTGAAGTCTAGGCCCAGCAGCATACTAAATCCTTGTGTTCAATAATGACGGAACTGGCGCGCGATTAAAAAAAGATGGGAGCTTGGCTCTATTCTGGCGGAAGTACTTGCCACGTTCTGAAAAGCACGTTGTAACCTTGGACTCCGATGACTTGGGTTGGGTCTTCGAAAGGCGGGATGATGACGTAGTCTTGAACAGCTTCCGCGACTTGGAAGTCATAGATGAATAGGCTTGGGCACAGGTCCATTATTGCTCTTTGAAGTTCCCCGTACTTTTCGAGCCTTTCACTTTCGTCTATAGTCGCGAAAGACTCGTCTATCATTGCGTCGATTTCCGGGTCTTGAAGCCACTCGTTCTGTGAAACTGTTCCAGTGGATTTTGAGTGATATTTGGTTTCAAGCATTGCGCCTGCGTCAAGATAGTAACCGTTGACAACCATTGGCGCTATGTGGGGGGCGGTTTCAAGCTTAGACATGATTTCAATGAATTGCATCCAAGGAGTTTTAACTACCTGAACCTTTATCCCCAGTTTTGCAGCTTGCTCAGCCAAATGCAGTGCGTCCCCTTCCCTTTCGGGGACTTCAGGCATCACGTGGAAGTAAATTATGTAGTTGTCTGGATTGTTGACTATGTCTGGATAGTACTTAGACAGTTTAAGCTCTTCCTCAGCCTTGGTCATGTTGTAGTAATAGATTTGGCAGTCGACAGCCCCAGGAAGGACCATGGGTATGCACGATTTTGCAGGGGCATATCTTGAATATATATTCTTCATTATTGTTTCATAGTCAAAACAGTAGGCAAGAGCTTTTCGAATATGTATGTCGTCTAATGGTTGTTTCTTGGTGTTTAGCATGTAGTAGTATTCACTTGCATCTGCGTGGGCCTTCTTACTGATACCTGGAGCTGCGTCCATCGCATCCAGAAATTCTTGAGACTGCCACTGGTCTGATACTTCTAACTCCTTGTTCAGCATCATAGTCTTCTGCGTTGCAGGGGTGGGTGCCGTGGGCAAGAATATTCCCTCAGTAGGCGAATTAGGGTTAAAGCCTTCCTTGAACCAGTAGTCCGTAAACATTTCCACGTGAACATAATTCTCTAACTTCACGTCTTTAACCTCGTAGGGTCCACAGCCTGCGTCATGTGCTAGCAACCACTCTGTAGCGTAGTCACCAAAATCGCCGTATTGCCCTGGCTTCTTCAGGTTGGCCATAACTTCTGCCTTTTCAACTATGTATAGTCTGATAAGCGAATTAATGAAGGGTCCATGTGCCTTTTTGAGTGTAAACTGCACTTTGTAGGGTTCGAGCACTTCGATCTTGTCCATATAAGGTGCATACAGGAACGAATAACTCATACCTATTGTTAACAGTCTTTGCATGCTGAAGGCAACGTCCTCCGCCGTTAATTCTCGGCCGCTGTGGAACTTTACGCCTTTCCTTATGTTGAAGGTATAGACTAAACCGTCCGGTGAAACTGTCCAGCTTTCTGCAATCCAAGGTACTGATTTTCCTTCTGGTCCCGGCCACACCAGGGGGTCATAAACGTTAGTTTGGCCAGCCATACTCGCGAAGTCCTGACCAACAGCTGGGTCAAGGTAAACGGGCCATGCGTTTCCAACCCTCACTAGTCTCTTAGCAGGCGTCGGTGTTGGTCCTGGAGTGGGCGTAGGTTTCGGAGTAGGGGTAGGTGTAGGTCCTGGAGTTGGTGTTGGCCCCGGCGTGGGCGTTGGCCCTGGCGTTGGAGTAGGCCCTGGTGTCGGTGTAGGTTTCGGTGTGGGAGTGGGGCTTGGAGTAGGCCTTGGAAGTGTAGCATAGTAGACGCCGACAATTGCAACTATAAGAATAATGACCACTACGACAGCAGCTTGCATCTTTGTAATTGCAGATTTAGACAAAATTCTCATTTTTATTCTCCTCTTAGATCGATCAGAAGCTTTTTTGTGTGCAATCATTATATAAATTTTTTGTATAACGAACTAAAGGCGCGCGTGGCGGTTCATATGCGACCAGCTTCAATTGGTTAAACCTACCTCAACGTATGACCCAGCCATCATCTCAGCAAACTTTCAGATCGAAAAGTCTAAATTCTTACTTATATCTACACTAGCTCGGGTTTAATATGCGAATAAAAGTCGTCGTTCCAGTCTCAACAAGCGTATGGAATAACATGATAAGAGAGGCATATGAAGCCTACAAGGATCCAGGCACAGAAATAGACATAGTTAACATAGAGAAGGGACCTGAATCCATCGAGCAAATCTATGACGAGCCTTGGGCAGCCCTACCAACGTTGCAAGAGGCAGAAAAAGCGGAAAAAGAGGGATATGACGCTGTCATAGACTACTGTTTCGACGATCCTGCGTTGGAAGCAATAAAAGAGACATTGAACATCCCAGTAGTTGGCATAAACGAACCAAGTGTCCATCTGGCATCTATTTTGGGGCGAAAATTCTCCATAATCGGAGTTGGCGGCGCTGAAGGATCGCCTTCATTTTCGGATAAACTGGCGATTTATGGGCTAAGCCACAAGTTAGCGTCTGTTAGAATAACTGATGTGAGAGTTCTTGACATAAAGAAAGACTTTGACAAGCTTGTCAAGGCTTTAGCGGAGGAAGGTCAAAAAGCTATTGCTGAGGATGGAGCCCAAGTTTTAGTTCTAGGCTGTGGGGGTCTTCTGGACATATATGAAATATTGCAAGAAGAACTCAAAGTGCCCGTTATTGATCCTGGTTTAGCGGCTCTAAAAATAGTTGAAGATCTGGTGAGACTTAAGCTATCGCAGAGCAAGAAGGCCTACATGAAACCTTATGAAAAGAAAAGAATACCATAACACTCCCATTTTCTAAAATTAAACGATTTGCAGGTTATGTCAAAACTTTGCAGCCAATTACACTATGTATATGCATCAACAGTCTTAAGCAGGCGAAACTCTTGCTTATAACAGAATTTAGTTTGAAATCCTAGTTGGCTGCTCCCTTAACATGCGTTATGACAGCTTTTGCAATATTGGGATTTGGAGTTTTACTTTTTGGTCAGGTGACAGGCTACGTAATGGTCTGGTTCTGCCAATAGAAAAGTCGGTTCTTTAGTCTTGCAAACGTCGCTTGCGAAGGGGCATCTGGTGTGGAACCGGCAACCTAGTGGAGGGTTAATTGCGCTTGGCACTTCGCCCTTTGATATCACTCCCTTAGGTTTCAGCCCTTCCTCCTCGGTCGATAGGACAGGGACCGAAGAAAGCAACATTTGAGTGTAAGGATGTAACGGATTCTGGAAGAAGGTCGCGGTTGGAGCGAACTCGACAATTTGGGCTAAATACATTATCGCCACTCTTGAAGACACATTCCTCATAAGGCTAAGGTCATGTGTTATAAATAAGTAGGACAGGTCAAGCTCTTGTTGCAGCCTCATCAAAACCTTCATTATCTTTGCCTGAATTGAGACGTCTAAGGCTGAAGTAGGTTCGTCAAGCACGATTAAAGACGGGCTTGTGGCAATGGCCCTTGCAATAGCGACTGCTTGCCGTTCCCCTCCGCCTAAGTCCCGAGGTCGCCTTTGCATGAAATCCTTGGCTGGCAACTCCACAGACTCAAGCAGTTCTACTACTCTTTGGTTCAATTCTTCGCGATTTTTAACCATTTTGTGAACTTGCAGCGGCAATCCTACTATGTCTTTAATGGTTTTCGTGGAGTTCAGCGAGGAAGCTGGGTCTTGGAAAACTATTGCCAAATCTTTTTTCAAGTGTCTTGGGCGTTTCTTAGCGTGCATTGATATGTCTTGGCCTTTGAACTGTATTTTGCCTGAAGTAGGCGTGTAGATTCCCATCACCATGTAGCCAGTTGTGCTCTTGCCCGAACCGGACTCGCCTACTAAGCCAAAGGTTTCGCCGGGTTTGACTGTGAAGTTTATTGCGTCAACTGCCCTAACCACACCGAAAGAAGTTTTGAAGTGTTTTGTTAAGTTCTCTACGACTAGTAAATCTTCATCCTTACTCATGTCGTCTCATCTCCTATGGTAAAGCCAACAAGCAACTTTGTGATTGCTTTTACCCACATTAAGGAGCTTCGGCTTCTCTTTGAAGCAGATGTCCTTTGCATAGGTGCAGCGGAGGTTAAACCTGCACCCAAGCGGAGGATTGATATAATCGGGGATCCTTCCTTTGATACCTTCCGAGAAGCCTGCGCCTGTTAGCTTGGGAACAGACTTCAGAAGGCCTTGAGTGTATGGGTGTAACGGGTTTGAGAATAATTCTTCAGTATCTGCGCTTTCAATCATATTTCCTGCGTACATTGCGTAAACCGTATCGACGGTACCTCTTACTATCCCAAGCGCATGAGAGATCAAGATTATCGACAGTCTCCTTCTCTCCACCAGATCCTTCATAAGACGTAAGACTTGGTCCTGTATTGTTACATCAAGGTTAGTTGTTGGCTCGTCAGCAATCATAAGCTCCCTTGCAGTGGCCAGTGACATTGCAATGCAGATTCTCTGTCTCATGCCACCGCTTAGTTGAAATGGGTAGCTGTCTAGAACCCTTTCCGGATCGGGTAACGCAACTTCTTTGAGAACACCCAGAGATTGGGCACGTATTTTTTCTTTCGTGAGCTTTTCGGTGTTGGAATTACTCGAGAACCTAACCACGTCGGCAATCATATCTCCCACCTTAAATACAGGATTTAGAGCTGCTGTTGGGTCTTGAAAGATCATGGTTATGTGTTTCCTTCGCATTTCAGTTAATTCTTTCTTGTCCATCTTGAGTACTTCGCTATTTCTGAATGTTATGTCGCCTCCCTTGACTAACGCGTTGCTGGCTAGGGTTCTAAGAATTGCTCTCATAGTGGTTGTTTTTCCGCAGCCAGATTCGCCGATGAGTCCAACTTTTTCTCCTTTGTGTACAGTGAAGTCTACTCCGTTCAAGACTTTTAGCTCGCCTATGTAGGTCTTGTAGTTTACGTAGAGGTCCTTCACGTCTAATAGCGGTTCCATCCCGCTACCTTGCCTCCTCAACGAATATATCTCGAATCCCGTCTCCCAAGAGATTGAAGCCTAAGATTATGATGCATATTGCTATGGCTGGAAACATGCTTATCCACCAGGAGTCTGGCATATAATTTCCGCCGCTGGCAACCATTGTGCCGAGGTCTGGTGTCGGCGGCTGGGCTCCTAGTCCTACGAAGCTTAGGGCCGAGCCCAAGAGTATGACCCAGCCGACATCAAGTGTTATTTTGGTTAGGATTGGACCGAGGCAATTTGGAAGGATTTCTCCAAATATTATACGGAGAGGACTGGCACCCATTACTTCGGCTGCTTGAACGAAGTACTCATTCCTCAGAGCTGATGTAGTGTTGTATACTAACCTTGTATACCAAGGCCACCACATTAGCGAGACTGCCATCATAGCGTTGAAAACGCTCGGAGTCAACACAGCGGCTATGGACAATGCTAGTACGAGCGGAGGCACAGCGATGAACACGTCTGCTATTCTCATGATTAACGTGTCGATCCATGTTCCCCTGTAGTATCCAGCTATTAAGCCTGAGATTATCCCCGGTGGAATGACAAGGGTCAGTACTACCACAGCCATCATCAAGGAGTATTGAAATCCAAAAACTGTTCTGCTGAGCACATCCCTACCTATTTCGTCGGTGCCGAAAAGGTAAGTGGAGCTTGGAGGCAGAAATTTGTCTTTGAAGTTTGTGACTAAACCAGCATGGGTAGGATATGGAACTACGTAGGGAGCTGCTAGAGCCAGAAATACTGAAATGAC
>Ga0209314_10000990_pt1 | contig 12819 bp, 13 predicted proteins | sample I19B2metaG_FD_184146 | JGI IMG/M metagenome (GOLD analysis project Ga0209314, IMG submission 184146) | Lake sediment bacterial and archeal communities from Gulf of Boni, Indonesia to study Microbial Dark Matter (Phase II) - ​I19B2 metaG... | ecosystem: Environmental > Aquatic > Freshwater >...
AAGAATAGTTTTCTCTTTTAACAATTTTAGAAAATTGTCAAAATCAAAACCGCTTAATAACCACGCTTCATTAAACCAAAACTCCTCGTCAGGGCCCTTACCTTGTGCATCTGCTTTTACATATAGTAACTTAGGGAGTTTTCTTTCAAAGTATTTCTTCAGCGTCTCTTTATCCCAATAACCCAAAATTTCACTTTGTATATTTATAAGATTTATTCTATCACCTTGAATTTCGAGTTTAAACCCGGGTCTGCCTTTCAATTGATTGAACCCCGTAGTGTTCACTGTTGTATGCAGTTCTTTTCTTTTATTGCCACGTGCAGAGGCGTAACCAAATTTTTGTAGAAGAACAGAGTTTGCTTTTCTCGGAAGCGGGGATTTTGTAAATAATGTGAGCATACTTGTACTATTTTTCCTTGCCGACTTCAATTCAATCATTACAGCATTTGGTCCAGGTACATTATTTTCTTCTATTCCTAAGAGGTCTTCTATTGTCTTCCCTACACCTGTAGTTCCTACTCGATGAGTTTTAATATAACCCATCTCTTTTATTGACTTTAACCTTTTTATCAACTCAGGATAAGTAATCATGGTTTCCAAAAATCAAGTATATATTCAAAAGTTATACTGAGCGTAATATAGTTGCTTGGCCAGCCATAAATGCCTACCCTATTTACAAGATTTCTTTTATCCCAAATGATAACATTTCTAAGTTCATAACCTACTTTCTCCATCTCTTCAATAACATAACAATGTGTAGGATATCTGTGATTACTTTCCCATAGGTCATTAAGATTAATCACACAATGGGCTTTGGGTTTTAAAAGTGGCAATATTTCTTTGTAAATTTCTGCTATTGCTTCTGCGTATTCTTTGGGTCTCATTGTTCCAAGGTCTCTGGGATTATTTGAATATTGTTGAATCTTTCTATAATGTTTATTCTCTCTCAAATCCCCACGGATACTTTTGTTTAATCTTTCATGATTTAGCATATTGGCATAAGGAGGTGAAGTGACAGTTAAAGAAATTGTATTCTTGTTAAGGTATTTTGGTATATTGATTGCGTCGTCACAAATTGCCAGTTGTTTTGCGTTGGAAGTATCAAATTCCAATTGAAACTCTTTAAGTCTTCTATTAGCAAAATCAATATATTCCTTTTTAAGATCAAATCCTATTGCATTTCTTCCCGCATCCCGTGCCGCTATAAGGGTTGTTCCAATGCCAACAAAAGGGTCTACAACTAATTCCCCTTTATGAGTAAAAAGTTCAATACATTTTTTGGGTAAGGCAATCGGGAATACGGCTGGATGAATATCTTTATCTCTGATATCTCTTTTCTCATAGTATAATTCCCAGATAGCAACCTGGGACTTTATCCATTCTTTTGCATTTAGACAATTTAGTCTATGAGGAGGGCATTTACAAATTCGTTCGTAACCAATATCACTAACTGTTTCAGAATGATATGCTGTTACTGTCTCACCAGTCTTTAATTTCTTTTTTACTAATTTAGAAGTTTTGTACTCAATAGTGCTTTTTTTCATATCTTTATATAAATTTTACAAAATAAGAGATAATACTTCAATACAAATTTTTCATTTTTTCTTTGGAAGGGGCTGGCTGCTTACTCGTAGCGGAGGGCTTCAATGGGGTTTACCCCGCCCCTTTGCCCGGGAAGATGTTGGCAACACTTGATTATTCAGGTCATCAGCGTTATCATTCTGAGCAAAGGGGCGGGGTTTAGTTTGGAGGCTTTATTTGCCGATTTTCTCAGGGTTGAGAACTTTCAGGGAAGACACAACCTTACTCTCCAGGAAAATAAAACATATTTAATACTCCTATAAATAATAAACTGGAGCAAATAAAATTTCTGTATTGTTTTTTCTCGCTAAACCCCAATAGTTTTTTGTCAGTACAATTCCTCGTTTGGGTTTAAAAGATGTGATAAAACTTGCAAAACCTCTGGAAATTTTGGTATTTCCGAATTTAGAAAATTTTACTTCCAAAGGAATAATTTCACCCTTTACCTGAAGAACAAAATCTACTTCTGCACCTGCTTTTGTCCGCCAGAAATTTATTTTACCCATTTCTTTAATTATTTCGTTCAGCCGAACAAAAACTACATTTTCAATAATTGCACCGGCATCTGTTCTTTTCTCAAGAGTATTCATATTTTCTACAAGATTATTTCTAAAACCCATATCTAAAAAAAATATTTTGGGATTTTTTGACAGTTCCTTCTGGCGATTCTTGAAATAAGGTTTAATCTCTTCGCAAATAAATGTTTCTTTTAATATATTGAGATGTTTTTTAATCTGGCGATAATCAAGCCCGCATGTCTGTCCTAAATTCTGATAGACTATAAGGTTACCAGTCTGAGTAGCCAGATATTGAGAAAGTAAAAAAAGATTTTTTTCCGTAGCCAGTTCCAGCAGTCCTTTTATATCTTTCAAAATATAATTGTTATAAATCTCATTAAGCACTTTGTTCCGTTCTTCATCAATTTTAGATAAAACAACCGTTGGATATCCACCCCAGATACAAAACTCCTCGTATCGTTTTAACATCTCATTGGAAAATATGTCTTCTCCACTTTTTTGTCTTGGTTGTTTATGTTCAAAAACCCATTTAAAGATTTTTTTATTTTTCTCCTGATATATTCTTTCAAGTCGCAAATCTTTTGCTCGCAAAAATTCTCCAAAATTAAATGGATAAATATGAAATGTCAATATCCGACCAACCATATATTTACCAACCCGGGCTTTTATTTCTAATGAAGATGAGCCTGTAATAATTATTTTTATATTCTTTACAGTATCGTAAATCAACTTTAACTTCTGCCCACCTTCATCGGCATACTGGAACTCATCAAGCATAAGGTAGGTAGTTTTTTTGCCTTGCCGAGGCAGATATGAACGGACAAAAGTAACCGGGTCAGATTCAAACTGTTTAAGAAGTTTCCTATCCTCAAAAGTTACTGTCTGAATTGAGTCCCGGTCAACTTTTTCTTCTGTTAATAGGTATTTCCTGATAATTTCTAAAAAAGTTGTTTTACCAGATTGCCGAGGACCAATAATGGCTATAAATTCTTTTCTTTTTAGAAATGATTTTATTTGTTCAAGTAAATCCCTTCGAACAATCATTGCTTACCTTACCATTTTTGCATTTATTGCAATTTTAGTATAACTATTTTTGCAAACATTGTCAAGTGTTTTTCTAAAAAAATTTTTGGAGGGGTTGGCTACTTATTCGTAGCGGAGGGCTTCAATGGGGTTTAGTTTGGAGGCTTTATTTGCCGGATAAATACCAAAGAATAGACCCACGGCAACGGCGAAGAAAAAAGAAATCAGTATTGAAATTGGTGTGACTGTAGTTGTCCATTTAGCGATTTTGGAAATGGCAACCGACCCGCCTATACCTAAGAGAATTCCCACAAGTCCACCGACAAGACTTAAGGTTATTGATTCAATTAGAAATTGAACCAAGATATCTTTCCTTTTCGCACCGATTGCTTTTCTAATCCCAATTTCTCTTGTCCGTTCGGTAACCGTAACCAGCATAATATTCATTATTCCAATCCCGCCAACTAAAAGTGAAATCGCGGCAATACCACCTAACAATAAGGTCAGTACTCCGGTAACACTTTCCATAAGTTGTTGCATCTCTTTCTGACTGCGGACAGTAAAATCGTCATTTTCGGGATTGTAGATTTTATGTTTGATTCTCATTAGTCTTTCTATCTCTTTGATTGCGTCATTAATTACTTTATCCGAAGCAATTTCCATATTTATTACTCTTACTTTGTCTGTGCCAAACATCCGCAGTTGGGCGGTAGATAAAGGTATAAAAACATTGTCATCTTGCCCGCCCATACTTGCTTCACCTTTCGTTTCCAGGACACCGATTACTCGATAATTTACATTTTTCAGTTTGATGACCATATCCACCGGGTCAAGGTCAGCAAATAAATCCTGTTTGACATTATTCCCCAGGACGCAGACATTTCGGTAACCTTCGTTATCTCGGTCGTAAAATAAGCGTCCACTACTTGTTTTGAGTTCTCGGATTTGAAAATATACTGGCGGAACACCACTTACGGTTGTGTTTAGTGTTTTATTCTTATACTTAATTATTGCTGAACCGGCAATTACCGGTGCAATCTCCTTAATTAGATTACATCTACTTTTCAAATAATTAGCATCATCTAAAGTAAGTGATTGTATGCTGGTCGCCCCGGCGTGACCCGGACCACGGAAACTCATCTTCCCGGGGATAACCATAACCAAATTTGTGCCCATTGCTTGAATTCGTTGAGTAACCTGTGTTCTCGCTCCGGCACCGAGTGAAATCATCGCAATCACCGAACCGACACCAATGATGATTCCAAGGGCGGTCAAGGCGGAGCGCATTTTGTTCAAGCGCAAGGAATGAAAAGAAACACGAAAAGTTTCCAAAATGTCCATTTTAATTCTTTTTATCGCTGACTATTTTCCCGTCCTTGAACTGAATTATTCTTTTTGCATAGGCGGCAATATCATGTTCGTGGGTGACCATAATAATTGTCTTCCCTTCCTGATGGAGCTCTGTGAATATATTCATAATTTCAGTGCCACTTTTAGAATCAAGATTTCCGGTTGGTTCATCAGCAAGGATGATTAGAGGGTTATTAATTAGCGCCCGGGCAATAGCGACGCGTTGTTGTTGTCCTCCAGAAAGTTCACTTGGTTTATGGTTTGCCCAGGGAACAAGTTCCATCTTTTCTAACATCTGATATGCCCTCTTTTCTCTTTCTTTTCGGTTTACCCCCTGATAGACCAAAGGAAGCATAACATTTTCCAAGGCATTAGTCCGATTAAGGAGATTAAAATTTTGGAAAACAAAACCAATCTTTTCTAATCTCATCTTTGCCATATCGTCGTCAGTCAGGTTGCTTGTTTCCGTGCCGTCAAAATAGTAGTGTCCTTCAGTCGGTCGGTCCAGAAGTCCCAGGATATTTAGAAAAGTAGATTTGCCTGAGCCGGAAGGACCCATAATTGCAATAAACTCCTGGGGTTCAATAGTCAAGGAAGTGCCGTCCAATGCGTGTAGAATATTATCCCCTGCACCATAAATTTTTACTAAGTCAACAATTTTTAGCATAACCTTACTTGATTACACAGATTTTTAAGAAAGATTACACAGATTTTTAACATTTAGCGTCTCGGAGGACGCATCCCGAAAGGTGAACTTGTAGTGGAGGCACTTGTCGTGGGTTCTTTCACTAAAATTTCATCGTTTTCCTTAAGCCCTTCAACCACTTCAACATATTTATCGTTTTCAATACCAATTTTAATTGGTTGTCTTTCAAATTTTTTTGGATTCCTTTTGACCAATACATAGTAATCATTCTTTTTGCCTTTCAATGCTTCCAAGGGTAGGGCTAAAGCATTTTCTTTCTTTCGGGGAATTATCTTCACATCCGCAGACATATTTACTCTTAAAAGATTAAGTGGGTCAAGGATTTCTACTTTTACATTGAAGAAAGTGAGGTTCTGCTCAATGGTTGCCATTGGAGAAACCCGGATTACTTTTCCCGTGAAATCCTTATTTGGATAGGCATCAACACTAATCACTGCTGGCGTTCCTTCTTTAATATTTCCAATGTCCACTTCATCCACTTGAGTGTCAACATATTTATGGGTCACATCAGCAATGGTAAAAATGTTGTTTCCGGAAGAAACAAGGGAAACACCCGAAGCAATTACATTGCCTTCTTCTAAATATTTTTTGATGACCTGCCCGGACATCGGTGCGTAGATAGAAGTCTTATCCAGTCTTTCTTTTGCAGAGAGGTAGTCGCTTTCTGCCTGCTTGAAATTATTTTCCGCGGTCTCCAGTTGACCACGGGGAACAAATTCTTTTTCAAAAAGCACTTTCTGTCGCTCCAGGTTGGCTTTTGCAGTCAGATAATTGGATTCTGCTTTCCGATAATCTAATTGCGCTTCGGTAGAGTCAAGTTGAGCAATTAAGTCGCCCTTTTTGACATAGTCGCCCTCGTCAACTTTAAGACTAATAATTTTCCCACTTACCTCTGATTTTACATCCACCGACTTTAACGCCTCAATTCTACCGGTAGCAGTAATTTCTTCTTTTAGAGTCATTCTTTTGATAGTGACGGTTCGGATATCTTTTTGTTGCTGTTTACGGACTGACGCTGTTCTCCAGTAAATTAAACCTGAAATAAGGATTACCAGTGCGATAAGTAGGATTAATTTCTTGTTTTTCTTCATTTTATTTTTTACCCCCAAATTACGTTTCATCATTTTTTAATTGTAGGGGTCGGATTTATCCGACCCGTGTTATCGTCGGACTTGATAAATCAAGCCCCTACGAACCAGACCGTTTATAAAACGGCATCCCGGCTACTTTCAGCAATTTGAGATAGTTGATTTGCAAGTCCCATTTTGCCTGGGCATTACTTATTTGAGCATTGGCTAAAGTAATATCCGCATCCACTAATTCTACAATATTTGCTAAGCCATTAACATATTTCCCTTCCACAAAGGCTTGATTTAATTCTGCTTGTTCTAAACTTTTTTGAGTTAACTCTGTCCGTTCTTGACTTTCCTTAAAGGAAAGATAATCCTGGGTAACCTCTAAGGTAATGTCCTGTTTAAGTTTTTCTTCCTTTGCTACCACCGCTTCTAAATTTTTTCTTGCCTGATTCACTCTGGCTAAATTTGCTCCACCAGTAAAAAGTGGTAAGTCTAAACCTAAACCGATTGACCAACTACTTGTTTCCGGTGGAAATTTATCTTCCCGCCAACCAAGAGAACTGCTTAAAGTTAATCCCGGATAAAGATTACTTCTGGAAATAGCAATTGAATCCTTCGCTGAATTCTTTTGATATTGCATCTCCTTTATTTCTCGTCTATTCAAAAGAGCGCTATTAAGCATTTCTTCCAGTTTTATGTCTCTAGGTATCGCTTCTTCTTTCTTTTCTTCAACGCCGATTTCCTCAGTCAAGGGTCGGCTCAAGTAACTATTCAAACTGGTTTTCGCTTTAATCAAATCATTTTCTGCTTTGAGGAGATTGATTTTACTATTGGTAACTTCCACATCAGCGCGGAGAATATCTGATTTTGTAGCCAGCCCTGCTTTATAATTCGCTTCTGCCTGTTCACGATGTTTCAATGACTGTTCAACCATTTTTTTATTTATCTCCACCATTTGCATACATTTGAGAATAGTATAATAACCTTGGAGGACATCAAAAGCAACATCATCAATTGCTTTCTGATAAGCAATTTCAGTGTAAGCAAGGTTATTTCTCGCCTGACTATTCGCTTTTATTGTCTGAAATCCGTCAAAAATTGTCTGTCTTAGTCCAAATTGGTAACTATAATTTTCTTTTTCCGGCAACTTAACAATACTGCCCACAAAATCGGTCATTGTTTGCTGAGACTTTGAGTAACTACTTTGCAAACTCAACTGGGGCAGAAAATCTGCCCTTGCCTCGGTTAGTTTAGCCCGCGCATTTTCGTAATTTGCGCGTGCTTCTTTAACCGTAGGACTATTTTTTATCGCTAATCCAATTATCTTTTCTAAAGTAAACTTCTCCTCAGAGAAGGATAACCCATTTAAAAAAAATATGATGACCAAAAGAGAAATAATTTTTTTCTTTTTCATAATTGCTCGAGTGAGACCTTTATGGAAATAAAGACAACGGGAAGGGTCTCCGCCCCACCCTTGAGACCTTCCCGTTTAAGGTGATTACCTCCTTGTTTTTGATACCGGAGTTAATGCTGCTTTTTTCTTGGTTCCGGACCAGCAGGCATTTTTCCGCAGAAACCCGGTTTGGAGCGTAGTTTTAACCACTGCTCTTCAGTGAGAACTTTTTTCACCTCCAAAAGGTGACTTGTTCTCTTCTTCTCAATCTCAGTCTGTAGTTTGCCGATTTCCTCAATTTTGGTGTTGATTTTGCTTTCATCGGGAGTATCGGCTGACCACAGTTCACGCAATTCTAACTGTTTAATGCGGATTTCACTGGACAGTTTTGTTATTTCCTTTTCAAAATTCAATTCCAACGACTGCAATTTTTTTTCCTGTTCTTTGGAAAGGTTAAGGTCTTCTTTAGACCAGCGTTTGAATCCGTAACCGGAACCCGGTGCACATTCACCTCCTACCGGATTACCACCTCTTCTCGCTTCCAGTGGCTGTGCTTCCACTGGTTGAATCAGTAACCCGCTTAGAAATATAAACACAACCAAAAATGGCAAATACTTGCGCATCTTCTTCACCTCCTTTTTCTCTTCGCTTACTCCTCCCTGGGAGGAAGGGGAAAGGACGGGGGTGGTCCTCCTCTTTCCCGTCCAAACGGTAGCTTTTCGCGTGGTTTCCCACAAAAACGGCGTGAAAGTAGAGAGAACATTTTTCCCTGTTGTTCCGGAGTGAGGAGAGCACGCATTCCTAATAAATGTTCCATCGTTGATTTTTCTAATTCACATTCTAAACTACTAATTTCAGTAATTTTCTGTTTTATTTTTTCCGTTTTTGGCTCACTTTCTTTAAGTAAGTTAACCAATTCTTCTCTCTTTAATCTAATTTGTTGGTGTAAAGGTTTAACTTTTCGCCGATAGGTAGTTTCTAAATCTTTCATTCTTTCCTTTTGAGCGGAGGAGAGACCAAGCGCAAAATGGAATGGTCGGGGTGGCAATTGCCGATGGTGATAAATTATGCCGGCAAGAATACCCAGATTCAATCCTACCGAAAGACAGAGGGCTAAAATTAGCAATTTATTTTTCATTGGCTACCTCCGGTAAGTAAGATTTCATTTAAAGATTCGGTAGAATAACCATTTAAACTGTAAAGATTAGATAAAGTGCTAACCGTTGCTTCATTTTGTTGTGACTGGAGAATACGGTTTAAATAGATTCCACCAAAAATACCCAGTAAGATAAGTGCAGTTACTGCCACAGGTACGGGTAAGGGGATACGGAATAATTCCTTCCATTTGTCAGGACTGAGTTTACCGAAGTCTCTTAGAGTAGTAATCAAGGATGGTTTTTTCTTTTCTTCAAATTTAATTCTTTCCCAGAATTTTAATTCAAAATCTTCCGCGGTCTTGATTCTTTCCCAAACTGACAGTGAATCCCAGGTTTTCTTGAGAATTTCTAATTCACTTAAACATCCAGCACATTGATTCAAATGGGTAAGAATTTCTTCCCTTTCTCTTGGGTTTAATTGTTCATCAACGAAGGCAGATAATTTTTTTCTTACTTGATTACACTTCATTGTTTTTACCCTCTACTTATTTAACACTAAAAAACAGAAAAACCTTCGCTCAAGACGCAGATTTACCCCGCACCTTTGCTCGGAACAGTTGCAGTATTTACGAGAACTGTCCCGGGAAGCCCATCTACCCTTGGGCAAAGGTGCGGGGTTAACCGCAGATAAAATCATTAACGGATTTCCGCGGAATCCGCGGAGAAGTTCTCTGCGTTTTCTGCGAGTTAACTAGTGTAATGTTCAAGTTTTCGTTTAAGGTTTTGTTTTGCTCGTTGAATTAAGGAGTCAACCGCAGAGATTGAACAGCCAATAATTTTAGCAATTTCTTCGTAAGATAAATTTTCATATTTCTTGAGGACTATTGCTAACCTCTGATTTTCAGGTAAGGAATTAAGTGCTTCCTTTACTCTCTTAGTTAATTCCTTTTTTTCAAAATCAGTTTCGGGAGTAACCGCTTTGGTGATTTCTAAAGTTTCCTCTAAAGGAACGGTAGTTAAATGTTTTTTACTACGCAAATAGTTCAATGAGAGATTTGCAGTTATTTTATAAACCCAAGTAGAAAATTTTGCCTCCGGTCTATAAGTCTTTGCCGAATGATAAATTTTCAAAAATACTTCCTGAGCGATATCTTCTGCTTCGGGATAATTCTGGACGAAACGGTAGGCAACATTGATTGTGATGTCTTTGTATTTTTTCAAGATTTGTTCAAAGGCAGAAATCTCGCCTTTGGCAAATCTAAGCATTAGTTGAACATCTTGGTCCAATTAAATATCTCCTCTTTAGCAAATTAAACACAAAAATAGAGTTAAACCTGCGGTATTTTTTGCTTTTTACCTAATTAACTATTATAATTTAATCCAAAAGAAATGTAAAAGGAGGAAAAACTATGGCCGAGAAAAAAATTCAAATGGGGGTAAAGAAGAACATCGCTCTCATTGCCCACGATAATTGTAAGCAAGATTTATTAGAGTGGGCGAGATTTAATAAAGGACTTCTACGGAAACATTCTCTCTTTGCTACCAAATCAACTGGAGGGATGCTCTCTAAGGAACTCGGACTGGAAATAAAAACTTTTCAAAGTGGTCCCTTAGGTGGAGACCAGCAAATCGGTGCAAAAATTGCTGAGGGAACAATTGATTTTCTTATTTTTTTCTGGGACCCCCTCGAACCTCTTCCTCACGACCCGGACATCAAAGCACTCTTGAGATTAGCGGTCGTTTGGAACATCCCCGTAGCCTGTAATCGAGCCTCGGCTGATTTTATTATTTCTTCTACACTTATGTCCGGAACCTACGAGCGTATTCTCATTGATTATGAAAAGATAATTAGAAAGTGAGATGGAGTTCCAAACGATAAAAGTTATTGACAAAATTTGCTGAAATTTTATAATATATTTTTAGTAAGTTAGTTTTTGTTAAAAAAGTCATTATGAAAACAAAAATTAACCAAGAAGCCATTAAGCCCAAGCAGATAGATGAAATAGTCAGGACGATGCTGGATAATGTGATGATGGGAATTGCTATGATTAGCCCAAAGATGGAGGTCATTTGGCTAAATAAGACCTTCAAAAAGTGGTTCCCCGGGGTTGATGCAGAAAAAAAGCCACTCTGTTATCGTTCCTTCTATTTACCACCCAGAGACAAGATATGTGGTTATTGCCCAACTATAAAGGCATTTAAAACCGGCGAGACCCATTCTTCAGAAACAGACATTTGTGTCAACGGTAAAATATACAATGTAATTGCTACTCCGGTAAAAGATGAAAAAGAAAAGGTAATTTATGTAATTGAAACTGTGGAAGACATCACCGAGCGCAAGCAGACCGAGGAAGAAATTCGGCGCACTCTGGAGAGACTGCGAGGAGCCATGGAAGGAACCATCCAGGCTATGGCATTAACCATGGAAATGAAGGACACCTACACCGGTGGGCATCAGCGGCGAGTAACTCAACTTGCCTGTGCCATTGCTAAAGAGATGGGTCTTTCCGAAGAGCAGGTTGAGGGAATCCGATTGGCTGGAATTATTCATGATATCGGCAAGATAAGTATCCCTATTGAAATTCTCAGTAAATCTGGTCGGATAAGTGAGATTGAATTCAGTCTGGTCAAGGTTCACCCCCAGGCCGGTTACGATATATTGAAGACGATAGAATTCCCCTACCCGGTTGCTCAAATTGTGCTTCAACATCACGAAAGGTTGGATGGTTCTGGCTACCCTTCAGGTCTCTCGGGTGAAGAGATTATGTTGGAAGCAAGAATTTTAGGTGTCGCTGATATCGTTGAGGCTATAACTTCCCACCGACCTTACCGCTCTGCTCTGGGTATAGATAAGGCATTAGAGGAAATCTCACGGAATAAGGGTGTCCTTTACGACCCTAAGGTAGTAGATGCTTGCTTGAAACTTTTTTCCGAGAAAGGGTTTAAGTTTGAGTAAGAAATGAAAACCCTAGGGCATATAGCAATTTCTTCAGGGATAGGTTTAGCGATTTTTCTCATTTCCCGGAATTTTCTCCTTTCCTTGAGTTCGTTTTTAGCCGGCGTGCTCATTGACCTTGACCATTTCTGGGATTATTTTAGAAGCGAAGGATTAAAATTTGACCTTAAAGATTTTTTTTACAAGTGTGATAATTTCCAGATAAAAAAATTCTGTCTTTTCCTTCATTCATTTGAATTATTACCAGTCTTAGGTGTTTTTGCTTACCTCAATAACCACAACCACCTTCTAATTGGTACACTCATTGGTTTCTCCCAGCATTTATTTCTTGACCAGATTTTTAACCGTGCAGAATTGTTAGGCTATTTCTTCTTTTACCGCTGGCGAAAAGGTTTCTCCGGAGAATTCATTTTTAGCGGTTTAAAAAAATGAAAGGTTTGGTTTTAGCCGCGGGCAAAGGTAAGAGATTAAACAGTCTCAGCCAGAAATTAAACCTTCCTAAAGCCTTAATCCCGGTTTTTAACCGTCCGATGATTGAATACGGCTTAGACAATTTCAAGAAGACAAAAATAAAAGAAATTTGCATTATAATCCCACCCGGCGAAAAAGAAAAATTTAGAAAATCTTTAGAAAAATATGATTTTGAATTTACTTACCTCATCCAGAAGGTAGCGCAGGGGACAGCCAAGGCTTTAGAGTTAGCCAAGGATTTTATTGGCGAAGAGAATATTTTGCTTACTTACTGCGACCTGATTACTTTTTACGATTTCAATAAACTTATTCTTGAACATAAAAAATACCGTCCGATAGCGACAATATTGGTAAATAAAGAAGAAGACCCGCAAGTGACCGGTTTAGTCAAGTGGGAAGGTGAATATGTTACCCGGATTGTAGAGAAACCGAAAGAAAAATTTTCTGATTATGGTTCGGCTGGGCTGATGGTTTTGGAACCAATAATTTTTTCTGCTTTACCTTATATTCAACCTACCGCTGAAGGCGAATACCATATCGGCGATGCTTTGCAGTATCTGATTGACCGAGGCCATAAGGTGCGTTATAAAATAATTGATACCTGGCGAATTAATCTCAATAAACCTGAAGATATTGAAAAAGCAGAGA
>Ga0209314_10000991_pt1 | contig 12817 bp, 12 predicted proteins | sample I19B2metaG_FD_184146 | JGI IMG/M metagenome (GOLD analysis project Ga0209314, IMG submission 184146) | Lake sediment bacterial and archeal communities from Gulf of Boni, Indonesia to study Microbial Dark Matter (Phase II) - ​I19B2 metaG... | ecosystem: Environmental > Aquatic > Freshwater >...
CACCTCATCTTCTATGAGCTGATCCATTTTCTTCGGGATGACTGGGTTTGACGCGATCTCAAGCTTTTCTAGGATGCCTGTTGGCCCCATAGGTTGAGACACTGGAGAGAAAGAAATGCCATACCTAGGTTTTGCTTTGAACCTGACCTCAGTGTCAACGGGCTTGGTCGAAAGAGCGACTTCTTGAAGGTTCAGATGCAACCTGCCTGCCTTTCTTGCATCTTCCCGCGCCTTTGAGCGCACTAGTGACGATCGAAGTCTGATGATCTCGTCGAAGTCGAGACCATACCAGCGCGAGGGATCGTCTAGGAGAGCTGCTTCCCCCTCATAGATGGAGGTCAGGGGGCCAACAAACACCTCTGGATATCCTCTCCACCCGACGAAGATGGATGGGCTCGGTCCAAACAACTCTGTTCTCAATCTTTCCTCGATGGGTGATTGGAATCGTACTCTCCTCAAGAGAGGGCAAGTGGGGAGTCCACAGAGGAGTCGGCCGCCTTTACAAACGAGACAGAAATCTCTGCTCATGGGCTTTGCTTGGGCGAGTGACTTGAAGATCTCGCATCTCGGATTCTCCCAAGACTGATACTTCGAGCTCTTCAATATTCGGTCCCTCGCCAGCCTAGTGATCTTGTCATATCCAGCTAAGACGTGATGAGCATAAGGTTATCATGAACTACGGCTCGAACAGAGCCTTCTCCAGCTGAATCTCATCTCTGATCCCTATACCCATGATTCCAGAAAGAATCTGTCCATGTTTCCTAGCTAATACGCCTCTCTGGATTTCGATGATATGAAACCCGAGGTGCAAGTAGAAGCAGATCGCAGGAACGTTGTCATTAGATGTCGACACGAGGAGCCTACTCTTTGAGTGTTCCTTCGCGGTGTGGGACGCCTTCTCGATCAGACTTCCTCCAATTCCTCCATGTTGAAACTCGGGAAGCACCGCAAATGCCACTATCAAGAGGTCGCTTTCGAGCTCTGCATATGATAGAAACCCGACCGGCCTATCGTCGACGTAAGCGACGAAGCGTGGCAAGTCCAACACTCGAAAGGTTCGTCCGAAGGTAAGAGTCAGAGGCTGCTCTCCCGAACGCGAGAACAGTGCTTCGATCCAATTGCCCACCGCATCATCTTGATTACACGCTTGTTCCTCTACTCTGTGTGCAAATCCATGCCTCGTCACGTGAGTCGGGCACACAGGCAAGAGTCGGATGTGATCTTGGCAAAAAGTCGAGCCACATATCGAGCACTTGAAGACAGCCTCCTTCCCACAAGTGTGACAAGTCATTCTTATCCGCCCTCTTTGAACCAGTAATACGGATCTTCTGACGATCTTCTGAAGATGTAGAACTGTGTCTGCATATCTGAATCTATGCTTTGTTCGTGAGCTCCAAAGACGAAAGCTTGTCATTTATCCGGTACTTGAGCGCGAGCAATCAATGGGCGGGTCAGGAGGTTAAATCCTATTGCTGTTGCGAGCTGGCACACTATGAGGCGCTATGCCAATTCAGAGAACTTGTTCCTTTTTCAGTCTTTCAATCTCTTCGATCGGCATTCCCAAGAGTCCGCCCAAAATCTCCGCGTTGTGCTCTCCGATCAGAGGCGCTCTCGTCCTGACCGTGCCGGGACTTTCGCTCATCTTGAGTGGAAAGTTCGGCATCTTTGTGGCCCCGGTTTGTGGATGATCCATCTCAACTATCATGTGCCTGGCATTCACGTGTGGGTCTTTCATCATCTGTTCAATATTGAGGACTCTAGCTACCGGAACCCGGGTCTCAACCAGTTTTGAGACGATCTCCTCAGTGGATCTCTCCTTCGCCCAGCTCTCGACGACTTTCTCGTCTACGGTTTCAACTCCTAGCATTTTGGCGAATCGGTCGAAGATATCTCCTGGTGGTGTTGTGATCATGACATAGCTATCTTTCGCTCTATAGAGCCCCGAGACGCCGACGCGGTATTTCTCTATGGCTTCGTGGAAGGTTACTCCGGCAAGCTGGAAGAAGGATACCGAGGGTAGAATTGAGATCATGCTATCAACTTGGGCAACATCGATCCTCTGCCCGACTCCGGTAAGTTGTCTATGATACAGGGAGGTAAGGACTCCGATAACTGCAAACAGTGCTGGCACACTGTCGGCGATGGCATCCGGGGCCTGAACTGGGGGGCCTTGGGGATCAGCCATTTGCTGATTGAGAAACATGTACCCGCTGGCCGCTTGGGCGATAGGATCGAAGGAGAGTCTGTTCGAATATGGCCCATACTGCCCGAAGCCGGTGATGGAAGTGAATATGATCTTCGGATTTATTTCTCGAAGAGCTTCGTATCCAATTCCGAGGCGATCCATCACTCCGACGCTGAAGTTCTCGATCACTACATCTGAGATCTTTGAAAGGGCCTTGAAGATCTCGACCGCCTTCGGGCTTTTCAGGTTCAGTGACAGCGCCTTCTTGTTACGATTTAGGAATACGAAGTAGGGGCTTCCTCCGTTGATTAGCGGTGGGAAAACGCGGGTCATCTCTCCCCAAGGAGGCTCAATCTTTATTACCTCAGCCCCAAGATCGGCCAGAAACATCGTACACATAGGCCCAGCCATCGCGTGTGTAAGATCCAAGACCCTTATTCCGGTCAATGGCAGCGCCATTTGTGATCCCTTCATGGGCGTCTCTATGACCAACTTGAACCCGTATTTATGCGGTTCGGAGCAGACGGTTATGTTAGACGCTCTGTTCTGTTCCAAAGAATGTCCGGAACTCAGATGGTGCCCTAAATGGCATGAAAACGGAATCGAACACTACAGATTTTAGCTGAGGCTTTGATATGTTGTGATGGCGTGTTATCTTGATGCGACCGATGGCTGTCGAAGGTAGAGAAGCAAGGCTCGAAGACAGCGTAATCAAAGCCAAGAAGCTCTGCGACCTCTGCTCCAAGACAGAGAACGGGGAAGAGAAGAACCATCTCATCATGCAGTCCATCGACACACTTACGGAGATCGCCTACAACCCGGCCCAATTCTATCTCATCTCCAAAATGGAATACCCGATGCTGCTTCAGGGAATGTCGGAGAAGGAGATCAAAGACAGGTCCAAGAAGATACTGGATGCCATTACTGAAGAGAAGATAGAGGCGTTCTACAGGCACTTCCTTCAAGCGCTGGACCTCTGCGGCGAGGATTGCGCAAAGTCGAGAGAACACTTGGACGCAATGTACAAGGAAGTCATGGAGTTAATATATGGGAAATGTCTTCAGCTGGTCAAGTCTCTGGAGGCCGTCAAGAAGTCTGAGGCTAAGCTAGAGAGCATCTTGGAAGCACAGGTCTCGCAGATCAAGTATCTTCAAACGTTGATGGGCAAACCAGGAATGGGATAAGAGTCCACGCACCGTCAACGGGCTTGCATTAAACACATGAGCGAAGGTTCAACCGTGGTGAAATCTACGGTGGAGATCTTCGAGGGCACGCAGTCCCAGCGAGTCTAATATGAATATGAGATTGGTGATCCGGACTCTGATTCTGCCCAAAGGCTGTAGAGCATGCCGACGAAATGTGTGATCTGTTCTGCAACAGAGAGATTTGTCTCCAAGTCCCTAGGCGTGTGCGTCGACTGCATCCGGAAAGATCCCGAAGTGTCGCTGAGACACGCTTTGGAGACGCACAGAAGATCACGCGCCAACTACGGACTGCCCTCCTCTCCTCCGCGAGCGTCAGATGGAATCCCCTGCAACATCTGTGCAAATGAGTGTATCATCGGGGTAGGGCAAACAGGTTATTGCGGTCTCCGAACCAATGTGAAAGGCAAGCTCGAATCAAGGTCAACGCCATCGAGCGGCTTGCTCTATGCCTATGAAGACCCCCACGTGACGAACTGCTGCTCAGCCTGGTTCTGCCCCGCTGGGACGGGTGCAGGATACCCAAAATATGCCCGCACGAAATGGGCTGAGAGAGGCTATTCCAACCTCGCGGTCTTCTTCTATGGATGCAACTTCGACTGCCTATTCTGCCAGAACTACTCCCACAAGAACCTCGTAGGGGCCGAGAGGATGTCGGATAATGACTTTGCGGGGGTGGTTGCACGAAATCGCAGGCTCTCGTGTATATGCTTCTTCGGTGGTTCGCCGGAGCCTCAACTCCCGTATGCGTTGGCCGTCTCACGGAGGGTGCTGGAAGAGAACAGAGGTCGCATACTGAGAATATGCTTCGAATGGAATGGAGGAGGAAATAAGGAGCTGGTGAAAAGAGCGGCCGACCTATCCTGTGCAAGCGGAGGCAACATGAAGTTCGACCTCAAGTGCTTTGAGGCTGACTTGAGTATGGTGCTCTCAGGCGTAGACAATAGAAGATCGTATGAGAATTTCGCCATGGTAGCGCGCGAGTATTATAGCGGAAGGTCCGATCTGCCAGTGCTTACGGCAACGACGTTGCTTGTCCCTGGTTATGTTGACGCCTTGGAGGTGGAGAAGATAGCGAGGTTCATCTCCGATCTGGATCGTGGAATACCCTATTCCCTTTTGGTCTTCCATCCAGATTACCTCATGGTCGATCTGCCTGTGACTCCGAGAAGGCAGGTCGAAGAATGCTATGCCGCTGCAAGGAAGTGTCTTGACAGGGTGAAGGTCGGGAATCTACACTTACTGGCCTGAAATAGACCCTGAAGCAACCAGATTTCTCGTCTTTGAGAGAGGCTCGAGATGGCGCCTCAACGACGGATGTGAAGCTTGCTAGGCCTTGGTTCCGGGTTCAAGGTTTAGGCGGATCTTCGGAGTACACGTGAAGATCTTCAAGTAATCCTCGAAAGCGTTGTTTCTCTTCAGGTAATCTCCGTATCTCGTGAGGCCGTAGATCGCTCTCGCAGCTCTCTCAGGGGTTGAGTAGGATGGCAAACAATACTTTTCAAACCTAGTCCTAAACTCTTCAGCCATCTCCGTTCCACCTATGTCGCAAACCGTGATAGGCTTGCTGTGGTAACTCATACTCCTGGCAATCTTCTCAATCACGTCGTCAAGGATCGCAGGCACATGATGCAAGACAATCGCGATTATACTGTCAACGCGGTCATCCTCGAGAAGAACGTTGAGCGCCTTCTCGTACATTTCACTTGTCGCAGACCCCGTCAGGTCGACGGGATTGACATCTGTCATGATAAGTGGGAGTGCCCCCTCTTTCTTGAGGGCCTCGAACTTCGCCATTGTTTCCGAGGAGAATCTCTCGACAATCAAATTCGACTCCTCACACCTGTCTGCAGCCATAATGCCGGGTCCGCCTCCATCCGTCAGTATAGCAACCCTTCTGCCTGCGGCAGGAGGTTGGGTGAGAACGGCTCTTGCGATATCGAAGAATTCTTCCATCGCTTCGGCGCGTATGACTCCACACTGTCCAAAGGCCGCCTCGTAGATCCTGTCCTCCCCGCTCAGCGAAGCCGTATGTGACGCGGCTGCCCGGGCTCCAGCCCTCGTTCTTCCAACTTTGAGTGCAACTATTGGTTTCTTCATTGAGACTTCTTGAGCCGTTTCCAAGAATTTTCTTCCGTCACTGATGCTTTCAGTGTAGAGTAGGATGACCTTCGTCTTCTCGTCTTCCATGAAGTAGTTGAGGAGCTCCGGTTCCGCCACGTCGACTTTGTTTCCATAGCTCACGAACTTGCTCACACCAATGCCGTGTCCCGCCATGTAGTCTAGAGCCGCTGCTCCGAAAGCTCCGCTTTGGGTTATGAGTGTCACCTCACCTCTCAGGGGTCTTGGAGTTGCTATCACTTCTCTTCCAGAGGATAGAAGTTTGACTTCGGGCAGGAAGAGGGTATCCATGCCAGAGTGTGGATCATAGACACCCAGACAGTTTGGGCCGACTATCCTAATACCTTCCTTCCTTCCAATTCTACTGACTTCATCCTCGAGTTGCCTGTTCCCCACTTCGCTAAAGCCTGCAGAGATTATGATCATTGATTTGCACCGCCGCGCTGCGGCCTCCTCGACGATCTGAGGAACAGCTGCTGCAGGCGTACAAACGACCACAGTTTCGATGTCTTCCGGCAACTTGAGAAGTGAGGGATAGCACCTGATGCCGAGGATGGTCTGATATTTCGGATTTACTGGGAAGAGCTCTGCCTTCAGGATCTCCCTCTGTCTATTGATTACGAGATTGTGAAAGATCACGTGTCCAACTTTCGTCTCAAGTGGCGACGCTCCAACGACGGCAACCGAGCTTGGAGTGAAAAAGCTCTCAATTCGCCCGCGTGCGGAACTCATGTTTTCGCCTCAGTAGCCGCGATTCGGGTCTGGAATCGCCGCTGTGGAATATAAGCCTAGTTTCATGGACGCAATCGACTAAGGGTCGATCGAATTTTCTAGGTCTATCAAGAAAAGGAAGAATAGCTGTAGGTGCGTGTGTCTAATACTCGATGCCGGGTCTTGCGGGCAGCTCCTTCGCGGGTCTCTTTCTATCGATCATCTCGATGACGTAGTCGGAAGCTTCAACAAACTCCTTGGGTGCCAATCGCCCTGTCAGGACCAGATTAGTCTCTGTCGGAATTCGTTTGAAGAGTTCGAGTACTTCTGATGAGTTCAGAAGTCCCTTCGCTGCCGCCAAATTTATCTCATCAAGGATTAGCAAGTTGGGTTTTTTTCTGAGCATATCCTTGGCGAAAACAAGACCCTTTCTGGCCAGCTCAATGTCAACTCTGTCTGGCTTGTCGAGGTTGACGAATTCGGGTCTACCGAACTGGTAAAGCTCGAACTCAGGTTGGAGTCTTGAACTTGCCTTAACTTCGCCCGTATCTTTCAGGCCTTTCATGAACTGGATCATTATGACTTTGTGCCCGTGCCCAACAGATCTCAAGGCGAGTCCAAAGGCTGTTGTAGTTTTTCCTCCGGCTTGCCCAGTATAGAGTAAGATCGACCCCATCAAATCATCCTCGGCCTACGACTGACAGAGTGGGGTCATACATCCACCCGCATATTCTGCAGAAGCGCTGATGAAACCAGCACTCTCGCCTTCCACTCTGGGTGCAACCGATCCGATATAGAGTACTTGCTCCGTCTTGCTGCCGTATCGGTAAACAGTGATGCCTTTGCAGTGAAGCTTGTGAGCTAAGAGGTAAATTCTTTCGATGTCGCCAATTGTGGCGTCTTGTGGCAGATTGACGGTCTTGGATACGGCGTTGTCCACATGTTTTTGAAATGCTGCTTGCATCCTTACATGCCACTCGGGTGAAATGTCCATAGCGGTGACGAACAGATTCTTGACATCTTCCGGTATCTCCTTGATTTCTCTGATCGATCCGCGCTTCGAGATTTCAACCATGAGGTCCGTACTATAGAATCCTCTCTCCTTGGCTACCTTCTCAAAGTGTGGGTTCACTTCGAGGAGTCTGGTTCCTTCCATAACGTTTCTTATGTATGATATCGCGAAGAGAGGCTCGATCCCGCTCGCGCATCCCGCTATGATGCTTATGGTTCCGGTGGGAGCGACGGTGAGCAACGTTGAGTTTCTGAGTTTCGGCGCGCCGGGTAGGTCGTAGATGCTTCCGGTGAAATTGGGAAACGGCCCACGTTTTTCGGCCAGTTCCATAGAAGCTCTTTTCGCTTGTTCGGCAATGAAGCTCGTGATATTCTCTCCGACCGAAAGCGCCTCCTCTGAATCGTATCTTATGTTCATCTGAACCAAGGCATCGGCGTATCCCATCACTCCTAGACCGATCTTTCTGTTCGCCTTGGTCATCGCCTCTATCTCAGGTAGAGGGAACTTGTTGACGTCGATTACGTTGTCGAGGAAATGGACTGCGATTCTTACAATTCTCGCTAGTTTGTCATAGTCTATCTGTCCTTCACGCATCATCTTTGCAAGGTTTACGGACCCCAGATTGCACGACTCGTATGCAAGCAGAGGTTGCTCACCACAAGGGTTGGTACTCTCAATGGTTCCGATCTTTGGTGTTGGGTTGTGTCTGTTGATCTCGTCGATGAAGATTAGCCCAGGATCTCCCGTCCTCCAAGCCTGTGTGACGATCAGGCTGAAAATGTCCCTGGCTCGCAAAGTTCTTGCGGATTCTCTTGTTCTTGGGTTGATAAGGTCATAGTTCTGATCCTTTTCAATGGCGTCCATGAAAGCGTCGGTGACCGCCACGGATATGTTGAAGTTTGAAAGGAATCCCTCTTTCGACTTTGAAGTGACGAACTCGATGACGTCGGGGTGATCGACGCGCAGTATTCCCATGTTCGCGCCCCTTCTCCTCCCGCCTTGTTTAATCACGTCCGTAGCTGTGTCAAAGATGCGCATGAAAGACACGGGGCCAGATGCGACACCTTTCGTGGTCTTTACCACATCGCCCTTCGGTCTCAGCCTGGAAAAGGAGAACCCCGTCCCTCCGCCTGACTTGTGAATCACCGCCATATTCTTCACTGCATCAAAGATGCTCTCAATCGAGTCGTCAACCGGGATCACAAAGCAGGCTGCGAGTTGCCCCATAACCGTGCCGGCGTTCATGAGTGTCGGCGAGTTTGGTATGAACTCTAGGTTCCTCATGATCTGATAAAATTCAGCCTCAGTCTTCTCGACATCAGTTTTTTCGTCATACAGAAGGTCCGCTTGGGCTACGGCTCGGGCAACTCTCTGAAACATCTGAGTTGGATTCTCTACGACGGCGCCCTTCTCATCCTTCAGGAGGTACCGGCGTTCCAGAACGCTTATGGCGTTCAGTGATAGCTTGAGTTCGTCGGTGACTCCGAAGATCTTCTTTGCTTCTCGGACATCGCTCCTCTTCTGTCTGTATATGATGTAGGCTTTGGCGACCTTTGCAAACCCTTTCTGAATGAGAACTTCTTCAACGATGTCTTGTACGTCCTCGACCCCAGGGATCTTGTCAACAAACCTCTGTTCGAGGATTCTGACAACCTCTCTTCCAAGCTCCTCTGCAGCCTTTCCGTCCTCGGTCTCCGTAGAGACTATCGCCTTATGTATTGCGGCAATAATCTTGTCCGGCTCGAATGTGACTATTCTACCGTCACGTTTTCTGATCTGCGATATCGATGAATTCATCAGAATCCCAACTCAAATTTGGCGTGGATGACTTTGAAGCATCTTAAGGTCATGATCTGTGGCTGATAAAACGGTAGCGGTCTTTTTTTGTGACAGAGAGAGATCGAGTTGCCGGATTTCTAGACAATTATCTGTCTACAACTACGCACATTTGGAGGCGTGGCAAAGACTGTAACGGAGCGTTGTAGACCGCTTTGTCTTGGATCAGTTTGCTATCTCTTTTTCAGTCTCTTCACGCAGCGTGCACAGCAGCAAGCATACTCCTTTCCATCGATGGTTGTTCTCTGCGCGAAGACGCATTGTTCTGGCGAGAGTTCTGTCCCACACAGTTCACATTTCATTTTCTCATCTCTCCTTTCTTGTAGTAGTCGTTGATTGCCGCATGCAAGGCATCAGCCGCCAGATTCGAGCAGTGCATCTTGATGGGAGGAAGGCCGCCGAGGCTGTCTGCCACATCCTTCCGGGTAATCTTCAACGCTTCATTGATAGTCTTGCCCTTTGCAAGTTCAGTTATCATGCTGCTTGTTGCGATCGCAGCTCCGCATCCGAACGTTTTGAACTTGACGTCAGAGATCCGTCCGTCTTTGACCTTTATGTATACGCTCATGAGATCTCCACAAACGGGGTTTCCCACGGTTCCGACACCGTCGGCGTCTGGGATCTCTCCGACATTTCTAGGGTTCTTGAAGTGGTCTAGGACTTTCTCGCTGTACATCTATCTTCAGGCCTTCTTCGGAGCTAGTGGCGACATGGCGCGCAGTCTCTCGACTACTGCCGGAAGCTCTCTTATGAGGAATTCGGCTTCTTCGATGGTATTCTCCCTGCCCAAGGTCAAGCTGAGAGAGCCTTGAGCGTCTACATGGGAGACACCGAGAGCCAGCAGGACATGTGACGGCTCTAGAGTCTTTGAGGTGCATGCGGAGCCGGTGGCGGCTTGTATGCCGAGCATGTCCAAGTTTAGGAGGAGAGACTCCCCTTCCACATAGTTGAACCTCACGTTGGCATTGTCAGGCAGTCTGGCTTTTGGATGTCCATTGAGAAAGCAGCCATCGATATTTGTGGTCAGTCCATCAATCAGTCTGTCCCTGATCTGCAGCATCTTGCGTGAGTGAATGGTCATCTCGGCTCTCGCTATTTCAGCTGCTTTTCCAAACCCCACGATGCCCGGAATGTTCTCGGTGCCAGATCTCAGTCCTCTCTCTTGTCCACCACCGTGGGTTATTGGTTCCAGCTTGACTCCGGCTTTCACATAGAGCGCTCCCACACCCTTCGGACCGTAAAGGTCATTTGATGATACCGTGAGCAGATCCGTCTCTTCTCTTCCGACATCTATTGGAACCTTGCCAGCTGCTGCCACACCATCAACATGAAATGTTATTCCGTGATCATGGGCAATCCTGCCCAAAGCTTGCACGGGTTCCATGGTGCCGATTTCCCCGTTAGCATACTGAACCGAGACAAGGATGGTTTGATCCGTGATTAGCTTCTCCACGTTCTCCGGGCTCAACAATCCGTACTTGTCGACAGGGGCATAGGTTACCTTGAACCCCTGTTTGGACAAGTGCTTGCACACTGTAAGCGCTGAGATGTGCTCGATCTCGGTGGCTACTATGTGGGTGCCTCTACCACGATTTCGATATGCAAATCCCTTAAGTGCTAGGTTGATTGACTCGGTGGCACCTGAGGTGAAGATGATCTCTTCAGAGTTGGCCCCAATCAGCTCAGCGACTTCGCCTCTCGCCTCTTCCATGGCGTTGTAGGCAGATCTTGCCGAAGAGTACATGGACGAAGGGTTGCCGAATTTCTCTGTAAAATACGGGAGCATAGATTCGACAACGCGCCTATCGACTGGATTGCCAGCGGCGTGATCGAAGTTGATGATTTCCAAAGAAATCCCTGCCAATGTAAGATGAGACTATTTTCTTAAAACCACATGGTTCCATCGGATTCAAGAACCAAGTCGTTTAGGGTTGCAGCTCCCACGATCTGGGCTGCTTCAACGAAATCTCCCCTTTTCAGATTGAATAGCTGTGTGCTTTGATCGCATACCATCATCCTTACGCCTGCGGCTACAGCTTGGTCCATAACCTTCTTCAGGGTCGGAAATGCGCCGACTTTGATCCTCTCGGCCTCGCCCTTCTTGACGACCGTTATGCCTTTACCCAGGAAATAGATGGTGGCGTCTATATCCATAGCCCGGGCAGTCATTGCCAAGACAAAAGGCGAGTAGAGTCTCTCAGGAGTTTCGGTTCCGCTGGTCTGGACATACAATAGTGATGTCTTTCTTAACACGTGGCATCATCTCATTTTCTTTAGGAAGAGTCGCAGGAGGTTTCCTTCGTGCTGTATAGAGACGACTTCATGGCCAACCCGCTTCGCAAACCTCTTCAGATCCTCCTCAGCCGCCGGGTCGTCGGCGACGATCTCGAGCATCTGTCCTATCGTCATCTTGTCGATCTCTTCTCTGGCCCGGAGTATGGGAACCGGACAGTACAGGCCGAGTGTGTCAAGTGTTCGGTCAGCCTTCACTTTCTGCAACAAGGCCACCTCAAGTCGTTTTTTCAGTATGACAGGTCTCTTCAGAAATAGGTCAGGTATTTGATCGTTTTCAAACGTCCATGACAATGCTCTTTGTCTGCGGATCCGGATGAGTTTCAATGGGATCTGTAAAGAATCGCATCGCCCATTTCTGCCGAAGGATGGGTCTCCATCAATCTAGATTGGGAGGAATGGGAGAGAGAGCAGAGTGAGCGAGATGGCTATGACCGCCAGCAGGATCAAGCCAACTATGCAGGTCAAGATCGCCTTTCCTGTGGTGAAGTCAAGAGCTTGTCTGACCGCTGTCACCATGGCAATGAGCACCCACAGAAAGGCGATGGCTGAAACCACACCACCAACGAGTGGAACGAATGTCAGAATGCGTATGGCTCCCGGAGAGTCCGAGAACCCAATTGTCCTCAACAGCTCGCCATAAGTTGCAGTACCTCCGAAGACTCTGGTACCCACAATATATGTGACGAACGACCACACCAGCCAAGAAAAGAGTGCAGTTGCCACGCCGAAGATCAGTCTGAAAACGGTCGCTTCTCCGCTCAGTCCGCGAAGAATACCATCAAGCCCGGATCCTATCCCTGCACAGACGCTTGCGATAGCGACAGCCAGCATAGCTTGGCCCGTTGCAGCTGGATCTGCCTCGACTTCCTCATAGAGCGATGTTTCCAGTCTGGCCGCCCTGACCATTCTGCCGAACAGGCCTGCGCTTGTGGGTGTCATGACCTTTGATGAGATTGTCTGTGTGACCTCTGCGCCGCAGCTTGGACAGAAACTTGCTCCCTCTGGGAGTTCTTTTCCACACTTTCCGCAGAAAGGCATTTTCGGGGCCCATGTTTGTTAGGAGCCTTCCTGCCTTTATTGCTTAGCACCATTCCTGGAAGTACGCTAATTGAAGGCAAGCTTATCCAATGAGCTCGATAATCTCTTGGGCCAGGCGGTGAAGAGGATGGGCGAGAGGGTGAAAGGTAAGGAGAGCATGATCAGACTTGCCGTAATACAGATGGAGCCTCGCATCGGTGAGAAAGATGAGAATGTTGCGAAGACGTTAGATCTCATCGAAGGTGCGGCTGAACAGAGTGCAGCCTTTGTGGTGCTGCCGGAACTCTGCAACACGGGATATGTCTTCAACACTATGGCCGAGGCCATCGAGCTCTCGGAGGAGATTCCAAATGGGCCAACAGTCTTGGGATGGGAGGAGAAGGCCAGAGAGAGGAACCTGTTCATTGTGGGAGGTAT
>Ga0209314_10000992_pt1 | contig 12817 bp, 10 predicted proteins | sample I19B2metaG_FD_184146 | JGI IMG/M metagenome (GOLD analysis project Ga0209314, IMG submission 184146) | Lake sediment bacterial and archeal communities from Gulf of Boni, Indonesia to study Microbial Dark Matter (Phase II) - ​I19B2 metaG... | ecosystem: Environmental > Aquatic > Freshwater >...
CAGTTGGTTAGAGCGCTGCGTTGACATCGCAGAGGTCAGTGGTTCAAGTCCTCTACCGCCCACTATCGTGTACGGTAGACAGAACGCTCATTAGGTTCTCAATATTTCCGCAGAATATTTTTGGCTTCAAACTCAAAGAGCTTCACGGTAACTTCCTTAGCGCATCTTAGGCTTGAGGTTCATACTGTACAGCAATGCCCTTTTCTATTAACTCTTGGATTTCCTCTTTGCTATATCCCAGCTCTGCTAGAACTTGGCTAGTGTGCTCACCAAGCTGAGGGGGTCGCATCCTCGTTTTAGGTAACTCTCTTGATATCATTACTGGCATTCGAACTGTTCTAACTTGCCCTGCACCGGGATAATCCCATTCCTCAATCAACCGCCGAAACTGTATTTGGGGGTCTTGGCAAACTTCAGCCACATTTAGGAGCCGACCACATGGAACATTCGCTGCTAGTTTGGATTCCAGCTCAATGCTGGTATATTGTTTGCAGGTCTCGCTTATCTTGGGGATCAACTCATTCCGGTGTTTAAGCCTTCCCTCAACCGTAGAATAGCGAGGGTCGCTGGCAAGTTCGTCTAACCCAAGCGCCTGACAGAAAGCTACCCAGAATCTATCTGTGGTGACCCCAATCCAGATCGGAGTATCCTTAGTGTCAAAAGCTTGGTAAGGTGCAAACGATGCATGCCCTGTTCCGGCACGTGAAGGAAGTCTGCCAGTAATGGAATGATGGATTATATAGGTGCTCATCGCCCAAACGGCAGTGTCTAATAAGGCAACATCTATCCTCCGTCCCTTACCTGTCCTCTCTCGATCCCACAAACATGCCAGGATGGCACAAAGTGCATATAAGCCGGTAGTTTGATCAATGAGGGGGGGAGCCTGTCTCACCGGTGGTCGATCAGGTTCCCCGGTTGCTATCATAATGCCTGACATTGCCTGAGCTACTGGGTCATAAGCTGGACGCTGGCTATAAGGTCCCTCTTGCCCAAAACCAGACGCTGAACAATATATTATTCGGGGATTCACTTGAGCTACCCTATCATAGCCTAGACCAAGTTTATTTACAGTGCCAGGCACCAAGTTTTCGACAAAAACATCAGCCGTCTTGACCAATTTTAGAGCTATTTCCTGACCCTCCTTTGTTGTTAAGTCCAGCGCTATGCCTCGTTTATTACGGTTCGCAGCTAGGAACCACGCACCATCCATAGCGTAGCGAAAATGCTCACCCTCAGGCGGCTCGACCTTTATCACATCAGCACCTAAATCTCCTAGCAACATGGTGGGAAGAGCGCCAGCAACAGCTGAAGTCAAATCGACAACTTTTATTCCTTGTAAAAAATTCATGTCACCTCCTGGGATTACAATTTGGCTAGTCCACACTCACCCTCAGGCTGTCTAAAAACCTTCCTTTCTGGAGGCTAATCACCGACCAAAGCTAATAATTCTACATCAGGTGGCGCTAAGTTAAAAAGCGGAAGTTGACTGAAATACTTTTATGTTGGCATGATGCCGTGCTTCTTTCCCGGTCTTTGTTCCTTTTTGTCTATTGCCATTTCCAGTGCTTTTATCAGCCTCAGCCTGGTTTCTGCCGGGTCAATTACATCGTCAATATGTAGGTGCTCGGCGGCTCTATATGGATTGGCAAATGTAGCTCTATACTCCTTTATCTTCTCCTGCAATAGTTTGTCGGGGTCGTCTGCCTTTTCCAACTCCTTTCTGAATATTATAGCTGCCGCTCCCTCTGGTCCCATTACGGCTAGCTCAGTGGTAGGCCAGCAGAATACGGCATCAGCGCCTAAGTCTTTACTGCACATTCCGAGGTAAGAGCCTCCGTATGCCTTTCTGATAGTGAGGGTAATCTTTGGCACCGTAGCCTCGGAATAAGCGTAAAGCATCTTAGCTCCGTGTCTAATTATTCCGCCCCATTCCTGTTCCGTTCCTGGTAGATATCCGGGGACATCAACCAAGTTGACGAGCGGAATATTAAAGGCGTCACAGAACCGGATGAACCGGGAGGCCTTATCACAGGCATCAATATCTAGAGCTCCCGCTTTTGACATCGGTTGTTGAGCTATTATGCCCACCGACCAGCCGTTGAGTCTAGCAAAACAGGTGATAATGTTAGTGGCAAATATGGGGAATATCTCGAAGTAATTTCTCTTCCCACCCTGCCTTTGGTCAAATACCCTCTCAATTACCTTGTGTATGTCGTATGGCCTACTTGGATTCGCTGGGACAATATCAAATAGGGTTGCATCTATACGCGTTGGGTCATCCCCCCAATCAACTCTTTTAGGAGTCTCTCTGTTGTTTGACGGCAGATAGCCCAGTAGTTCCCTTATACTTTGCAGACATTCTTCCTCACTATTTTCAGAGCGGCAAGCAACTCCTGCCTTTTTCTGGGCCACAGTGGCGCCGCCAAGCTCTGTATCGCTAATCTCCTCTCCCATTATAGCCTTAACCACCTTTGGTCCAGTGATATAGGCATAACTTGTGCCTTCAACCATGAGTATGAAGTCCATCAGCGCTGGAGAATATACGCCACCCCCAGCACAGGGACCGAGAATGGCGCATATTTGAGGAACTACTCCAGAATATATTGAATTTCTGTAGAAGATTTGGCCGTAACCGGCTAAAGCATCAACACCATCTTGGATTCTTGCGCCTCCAGAATCATTTATTCCTATGATAGGACAACCTCCCTTAGCTGCGCTATCCATTATTCGGCAAATCTTTGCGGCATGTATTTCTGACAGGGTTCCACCTACGCTGGTGAAATCTTGGGCATAAACATACACTTTTCTGCCGTCAATCTTTCCATACCCAGTGATTACCCCGTCCGCTGGCACCTGTATTTTATCCATACCAAAAGCGGTACCTCTATTTGTAGCGAACATTCCAATCTCGCAAAATGTCCCCTCATCCAGTAACTTCTCAATTCGCTCACGTGCCGTTAGCTTACCTCGCGCTCTCTGTTTTTCCACATTCTCGCTGCCCCCCATCTCCTTAACCTTTTGTCTACGCCCTTGTAGCTCAGCTAGCAATTTCTTCTTCATTTGCTTATCTTCATTTGTTGTCATACTAGTCCCCCGGCTCAACTAGTTCGATTAATACCTTCGTTTGTTTAGGATGCAGAAAGGCTATCCTAGTGCCTTTAACACCGCTCCTTGGCCTCTCATCGATGAGCTGGATCCCTTTTTCTCTCAGCGTGTCTAGCGCCTGTTGAATATCACTTACTTCCAGAGCCAAGTGATGTAGTCCCTCCCCCCTTTTTTCGATGTACTTAGCAATAACTCCTTCGGGATCGGTTGACTCTAGTAATTCAATCTTACTCTCACCCACCGGGATAATGGCAGTCCTCACCTTCTGCGCTTCCATAATCTCTATATCTTCAACCTTTAGCCCTAGGGCATCGGTATATAGCTTTAGGGCATCTTCGATACTATTTACCGCAATCCCTATATGGTTAATCTTTTTAATCAATGCCTCTCCCCGACAGGTTTTCTTCAATGAACTTGACAATTTCGGCAAGGGGTGTGCCTGGGCCAAAGATCTGGGCGATACCAGCCTCTCTTAACTTGGGGATATCTTTCTTTGGTATGATTCCGCCCCCAATAAACAGGATATCCCTGCCCCCCTTTTCTCTGACCAGACTCACTGTTTTCGGGAATAAAGATAGGTGAGCGCCAGATAGGCAACTGAGACCAACCACATCTACATCCTCTTGAATAGCCGCCTCGGCAATTTGCTCTGGCGTTAGACGTAACCCAAGATAGATTACCTCCATTCCGGCATCTCTTAAACCTCGAGCTACTGCTTTGATTCCCCTATCATGCCCGTCTAGCCCAGGTTTAGCTATTAAGACTCGTATTTTTCTATTCTGCACAGCAAATACCTCTCAGCTTAGAATATATTTGGCTCTCGGTATTCCCCAAACACATCCCTCAGGGCATTGCTTATCTCTCCTACGGTGGCATAAGCCTTAACTGCTTCAATTAGTGCTGGCATAACATTCTCGTCACTCTTAGCCACGTTGCGTACTCTATCTAGCACCTCGCTTACCTTCTGGTTATCTCTTTCTTGCTTTAATCTTTTTAATCTCTCTATCTGTCTTTTCTCAACTTCTTCGCCAATCTCTAGAACCTTTGGTGCCTGCTCCTCTTCTACTGTGAACTTATTCACACCGACAACAACTTGTTCACCAGCATCTACTGCCCTTTGATAGTTATAGGCTGAAGTTGCAATTTCTCTCTGGATATATCCCTTCTCTATTGCTTTTAAGGCACCGCCCATTTTATCAATTTCATTGATATATCTCATTGCCTTATCTTCTATTTGGTTGGTTAAGTATTCTATGTAGTATGAGCCGCCTAGCGGGTCAACAGTGTCGGTGATGCCGCTCTCATAGGCAATGATTTGCTGGGTTCTTAGGGCAACTTGCACTGCTTCCTCACTGGGCAAAGCCAGTGCCTCGTCAAATGAGTTGGTGTGTAAAGATTGGCAGCTCCCCAATACAGCAGCTAAAGCCTGCAAGGTTACTCTCACGATGTTATTAAGTGGTTGTTGCTCGGTCAGTGTGAACCCGTCGGTTTGAACATGATATCTTAACATCATCGACCTCGGGTTCTTGGCACCAAATCTTTCCTTCATTATCTTAGCCCATAGCCGGCGTAATGCCCTAAACTTGGCGGCTTCCTCAAGAAAGTTGGTGTAGGCAGCAAAAAAGAATGAGAATCGGGGGGCAAACGAGTCAACATCCATTCCTTTGTCTATCATCGCTTGAACATAGGCAATTCCATTAGCTAGAGTAAAGCCAGCTTCTTGAGCAGCGGTAGCCCCAGCCTCCCGCATATGATAGCCACTGATGCTTATTGAGTTCCATAGTGGCATATTTTGGGCGCAATAGGAGCAAATATCGGTAACCAATCGCATAGATGGAGTCGGCCCAAAGATATACGTGTTTCTGGCTATATATTCCTTTAATATATCATTTTGCACCGTTCCTCTGAGTTTATCAGCACTTTTTCCCTGCTTTTCGGCAGCAGCAATATATAAGGCCAATAGAATTGGTGCCGTGGAGTTAATGGTCATTGATGTACTCACCTCAGCTAATGGAATACCATTCCAAAGCCTCTCCATATCTTGAAGTGAGTCTATGGCGACACCACACTTGCCAACCTCTCCAGCGGAAAGCGGGTGGTCTGAATCATATCCCTCTTGGGTAGGTAGGTGGAAGGCGACACTAAACCCAGTTTGCCCTTGCTCGTACAAATATTTGTACCGTTTATTCGTCTCTTCTACAGTGGCAAAGCCAGCATATTGGCGCATAGTCCATAATTTACTCCTATAGCCAGTGGGCATTATGTGCCTGGTATAGGGATATTCACCAGGAACACCAATGTCATCATGCTTACACTCCTTCAAATCGGCCGGTGTATATACCCTATTGACTACAATTCCATCAACGGTAGTCCTAAACTCTTTCTTTCTTTTGGTTATTTCATTTTTCTTCTCAGGCATTCCCCTCCCCCTAAGTGCACTTAATGGTTTTTACGCCGCTTGTCTATTAATTCATAGAGCTCCTCGATTCCCACACCGTTTATGGCTTGAGTAGTTATAATTGATGGTTCGGATTTTCCAGGTTTGGCTCCCAATATAGCTCTAAGCTCAGCTGCTAGTGTTTCAGCCCCCTCATGGTCTGCCTTATTGACTACAATTATATTAGCAATTTCTAGCAGACCGGCTTTCATAGCTTGCATGTCGTCTCCAGACTCTGGTACTAGAATTAGGACAACGATATCTGCTATCCCTCTAATACTTAGTTCAGTTTGCCCAACACCGACGGTTTCTATTATGATAACATCCTTACCAAAAGCGTCTAATAGATTTACTGTAGCCTGGACTGCTTCGGATAGACCACCGTGGCTACCTCTGCTGGCCATACTACGAATAAATACCCCGCTATCCAAGTAGTGCCGCTGCATCCTTATCCTGTCACCTAACACAGCGCCACCGCTAATAGGGCTACTTGGGTCCACGGCTATGATCCCTACAGATAAGCCCTTGCTTCTAATCGTGCTAGTCAGTTTGTCTACTAAGGTGCTCTTGCCCCCGCCCGGGGGACCAGTAATACCTATACGGTAAGCTTTACCTAAGCGTGGGCGGATGATTTCTATTATTTCAGAGAGAGCTGGACTACCATTTTCAACAAGCGAGATTAATTGTGCCAGGGACTTCTTTTCACCAGCAAGCATACTGTTTACTAATTCTGCTATTCTCGAGGTCATCAATCCAAGAATATACTCCTTAGGCTATTCAAAAAATCTTCCCGGTGTTCCTACCCCCACGTACAACTAAGTGTTTGGTCTTTAGATGTAGCTCCTGATGACTTAAACCCTGTTCTATATTTTACTATGTTCCACTTTCTCAGTAAAGATTTCGAATCAAATTGTCTTATATATTACGTAACCAAAGGCCTGTGCTCAATCACATAAAAGTAACCATAGTATTAAGGGACAAAGGAAAGAGCTTGTGTTCAAAGTTGGTTATTCCTCAGCCCACCAAAAGGTTTTGAAGGTGAAGATGGGGCACAAAGTGTTCCCTGGGGATAAATATTCAGCTGGTGACGGGGCTAGACCACTCTTTAGCTTCGAAGCTTAACGCCTAATTCAGGAACCAATAGCAGGGTCTTATAAAGAAGCGCCTAGAAAGTTTTTACTCTAGGCGCTTCTTTAGTTAGGTGAGTTTTATGGTTAGCCTTCCCGAATAAGGCTTCGGGCAATAGTCATTCGCTGCATCTCATCGGTGCCTTCATAGATTCCAGTAATTCTAGCATCCCGGAAATAGCGCTCTAAAGGATAATCCTTGACATAGCCATAGCCCCCGTATATCTGTATGGCTTTAGTAGTAACAAACATGGCTACTTCAGGAGCAAAAACCTTAGCCATAGATGCCTCTTTGATAAAGGGTAAGCCTTTGTCCTCAAGATAGGCAGCCCGATAGACTAGCAGTCGGGCGGCATCAATTTGGGTAGCCATATCGGCCAGCATCCACTGAATTGCCTGGAAGTTAATAATAGGCTGACCAAACTGCTGGCGCTCTTTGGCATAGGCTAAAGCCTTATCAAACGCCCCCTGAGCAATACCCACGGCTTGAGCCGCAATGCTGATTCTACTTGAATCTATTGCCTCCAGGGCTATCCTAAAACCAATCCCTTCGTCACCCAACCGATTTGCCTCAGGGACAAAGCAATCGTCAAATACTAACTCTGCGGTTGAAGAGGCCCTTATGCCTAACTTGTGCTCTAATTTGCCTACAGAAAAACCGGGGGTGCCTTTCTCTACAACGAAGGCAGTAATACCTCGATGTCGCAGCGATTTATCTATGGTAGCGAAAACAAGGGTGATGTCGGCTTCGGCACCATTGGTGATAAATAGTTTAATTCCATTAAGCACATAGCCACCATTTCGCCTGGTAGCGCTAGTCTCTAAAGCGGCGACATCGCTACCGGCATTAGCTTCAGTTAGGGCAAAGCAGGCCAGTTTCTCCCCCTTGGCTATAGGAACGACAAAGCGTTGCCTTTGTTCTTCATTGCCAAATTGATATATAGGTTTCCCGGCAAGCCCCGCAGTGACAAGATAGATGACGCCGGTAGAGGCACAGACACGAGATATCTCCTCGGTAGCGATAGTAAATTGAATTGTACCCCCGCCACTACCACCATATTTTTCAGGGAAGGGGATACCCATCAGCCCAAGTTCAGCCATCCTCTTAATACTCTCGGCAGGGAACCTAGCCTCTTCATCTATTTGGGCGGCGATCGGCTCAAACTCCTTCTCCGCGAACTCTCGCACCATTGTCCTAAGCATCTTCTGCTCTTCAGTTAATGAAAAGTCCATCTTGCCCTTACTAAATTTTTTTATTTAGCTTTGTTCCCTGGTTGTGGTTGTGATGTAAGAGAATCTAGCTTATTACCCCCTTCTGGCGCAATTTGCTAATCCTTTGCTCGCTGTACCCTAGACTTATTAATATTTCATTCGTGTGCTCACCAGCTAAAGATGGTAAACTTCTAACTTTGCCTGGTGTGTCTGATAATTTAATAGCAATACCTACCTGCTTAACCTTGCCTTCAGTAGGATGTTCCACCTCTATAACCATTTTGCGATGAAGTACTTGAGGGTCAGCGAAAACCTCATCCAATGAATAAACTTTGCCTATAGGGACATCTTTTTGACTCAGGAGCTCAAACCACTCATCTCTGGTCTTGGTAAGAAAGAGTTGTTTAAGGTAGGAAGAAATCTCTTTCCATTTTTCGTCTTCTTTTGGGTTGGGAAGATGCCCACGCGTAAGACTGAAGGGTATAAACTCCTCCCTACCTATCTCACGACACAGATTTTCCCATAGCCAAGGCTCCAGGCAGGCAATAGTGATAAATTTCCCGTCCTTGGCCTCGTAGATATTGTAGTGGGGGTAAGCACCACTGAGGTAATGTTCACCTCGCTTAGGTACTACACCACTCCGGAAATAATGGTCTAACACCACCCGGGTGAGGAGTAAGATGACACTGTCAGTCAGCGATATATCTATATACTGCCCCTTGCCTGTTTTACCCCTAGCTATAAGGGCACTAAGAATGCCTACTACGGCGCTCATACCTCCGGCACCATAGTCAGCTATTATGTTTAATGGAATAACGGGCTGCTGGTCAGCTTCACCAATCAGGTTTAGTGCCCCAGCAAAAGAGATGTAATTGATATCATGCCCGGGTAAATCACGGTAGGGGCCGTCTTGCCCATACCCAGTAATTGAGCAGTATACGATTTTGGGGTTTATTTTACTTACCGTCTGATAGTCTATACCTAGGCGTTTAGTCACGCCTGGTCTAAATCCTTCAACAATAACATCTGTCTTCTTGGCTAGTTTATGGAAGATATTGCGACCTTCCTCCGACTTTAAATTAAGCAAGATACTCTTCTTGTTTCGGTTAGTTGCCTGATAGGCAACTTCTCTCTTCCCCGCTTCCCTGGTAGTTTGACGAGCTCCGGCTGTTGGAGGAGGCCCGATTTTAATTATTTCAGCACCTAGGTCACCCAAAATCATAGTGCAAAAGGGTCCCGGACCTTGCCAAGTAATATCTAGTATTCGGAGGCCTTCTAGTGCTAACATAATCTCCCTCTAATAATTAAAATCACTCAGCTTTATTTATCATACGCCTAGCTCAATCTAATTTGATAGACCGATTAATAATCCCTAGAGCTGCGGAGTAAGGAAGGTTGCGTTCAAAAGTTGGTATCAGCATATTACATCTCTGCTCTCTGCCTGTCAAGGAAGTGTTCTTTTTCCAACGAGATTTGAGCCCTTATAGGACTATTTCCTTTCCTCCTTACGAACAAATGGGCTGACTTGACAAGAAATGTTGAAGTGGATAACAATATCAATGACCCCCAGTTTTCTGCCAAAGTGGTTGAGATGATGCTAGATCTAATCAAACAGGCAAGCAATAAGAAAAGGAGATAAAATTATGGCATTCACACGTAGTGAAATCCTTGAACGGTTGAGGAAGAATATTGAGGCGGGTCTTCCGATTATCGGTGCCGGCGCCGGAACTGGTATCAGCGCGAAGTTTGAAGAGGCAGGGGGAGTTGACCTGATTGTGATTTATAACAGCGGACGTTTCCGCATGGCAGGTAGAGGCTCGCTTGCCGGCCTGATGCCCTACGGTGACGCCAACGCTATTGTCATGGAAATGGCTAGTGAAGTGCTGCCCATTGTCAAAGACACCCCGGTTCTTGCCGGAGTGTGTGGCACGGATCCTTTCCGCCAGATGGACGTCTTCCTTAAGCAGGTTAAGGAGATCGGCTTTTCAGGAGTCCAGAACTTTCCAACGGTTGGTTTATGCGATGGTTTGTTCCGGCAAAACCTTGAAGAGACCGGTATGGGATATGGTCTTGAGGTTGACATGATTCGCAAGGCTCATGAACTGGACCTCCTGACCACACCATATGCGTTCAATGTTGAGGAAGCAAAGGCAATGGCTAAAGCCGGTGCGGACGTCATTGTCGCGCATATGGGACTGACTACCAAGGGGGCTATAGGAGCTTCGACTGCACTGTCACTCGAGGAAGCACCAGCGAAGGTTCAGGAAATATGCGACGCGGCAAAATCGGTAAATCCAGACATTATTGCCTTGTGCCACGGGGGGCCAATCTCCATGCCTGAAGATGCTGAATATGTTCTCCACAGGACGGAGGGCGTGCACGGGTTTTATGGCGCATCGAGTATGGAACGCCTGCCGACCGAAGTCGCAATAAGAGAACAAATGCGGAAGTTCAAGTTGATCCGATTCAAGAAATAGCGTTGAAACAGGAGATGGGATAGTCTAGGTATCAGATATTACAGTAACTGGGTGAAAATGTATCACCCCTAATCGCTAAAAAGCCAAATTAGTGAACGGAGTGATAAGTTAGTACTGCCCACCAAAAGCCTTCATTGTATCAAGAAACAGCGACTCTTTAATAGGGCTCCCCGAATATGAAATCAGTTTTGGTATTACAACCCGAACAACTGGTATTCCTATCTCGGGGTGAGTTAAGTTAATTATGATAACATTTGTGTCGTTTGTTAATAATCTATCTAAATATAACTCTACATCTTTTCTTATATCACCTGTGGATTGATTAGGGATTTCTTCAAGAGCAATAACATCCTCTTGTTTTAGGCTACTGTGCGACACCAAGTCATTAGGGTCAAATTCAGCAAAGACTTTTTGCCTAATTTTTTGCTGCTCCAGCTCAGTTAATGCTCTTAGCAAAGCTATCTCCGGATTAAGGTTCGTTCCTGAGCCACCAAAGTAATGACGCTCATTCCCTATCTTGTAGCATATAAAGGCACTAAATGAAGCAATATTAAGGTCAAGATTTTTGTTCTGTATATAGAAAGCAAAGATACCCTCGGGGGGCAGTACCTCAGCCATAAATTTTTGAATATGTCTATTTTTGGTATTTTTGAAGGTGACCATTGGCATGCCCCTTAGATTGCCCAGATTAAAAGCATAGTATAGCGCATCTCTTTCAATTACCTCAGCCATTCCTTGCAATATTGCCTCCTCCAGTGTATTCCCTGCTGAGAGACCGCCAGTATCATTAAATATAAACGATAGATTGTTCTCCGATATATAGGGGTAATAAACCAATGCCGAGGGAATTAGAGCTGGTGATTTAGTTATCAATGAGTAACCCCAACTCCATTCCTGGCAAGCGTTTTGAAGTTCTTGAAAACATCCCCTATTTCTTTCCACGCAGTTTTCACACTTTGGTGGCAAGGTCGGCAAATTAAATTCAGAGGGGTGAACAGCATAGTCCCGCACTTCCTCATAATTTGCCTTAATAACCCTACTGTGAGGAAATTTTTGCCCGCAATATCTCTCTACTGCTTCCATCATCGCGCTTGCCTTCGACTGCTCTACAGTCATCCCCTTACCGAAGCTTTCCTTAGGAGGATTATTCAAGGGGGTAGGCGGGAGTGCCCACTGGCAAGCCTGACGATGACATTTTGCTTTTACCGGGGCTTCATTTAGCCTAAAAATAGGAACACCATCGGTAAATTTAGGATTAACTTGCTCTACTTTAACCACACCAATTCTTTCAAACACCTTCTCCGCGGTTATAATGGTATCGGGTGGTAGAACGGTGTAACTACCAGTTTCAGTGTGAATTATTTTCCCGTCCCTTAATCTTATTTCTAGATTAACCGGTATTTTATTTTCAATTGAAGGTTTCGCCTTAAGCAAATCTTTACTATGCCTCCCTACTATAAAAATAGAACAACGTTAGCTTATTTAAAGGATTTTGCCAATGCCAGCAACAAAAATCAACGATACATCAGGTTGGGCAGCAACAAGCTAATCTGAGGGAAGGCAACCAGCAGAGTCATAATCACCGCCTCCGCCGTCAAGAACCAAGTAGCGCCTCTAAAGATTTCCCATAAATCGAGTTCGGGGCACACCACCTTAAGCATATAGCAGTTTACACCCACCGGTGGAGTAATCATACCAATCGTTATCATCTTCACCACCAGCACACCATACCAGATGGTATTAACCCCCAGCTCCTTCATAATCGGTGATAGCAAGGGAATCGTCAGGAACATACAGGAGAACGGGTCAAGAATGCAACCCAAGCCGAGAAGAATAAACATAGTGATGATGACAACTTGGGTAGGCGACACAGTTAGACCAAGGATATAATTGGTCATTGCCCCACTGATACCGCTCACAGAGAGGAAGCCGGAGAAGAAAACAATCCCGCCCATAATAATGAAGATGACGCTGGTGTCTCGGGCAGTCATGAGAAGGGCCTCGCGGAGTTTGGTCCGGTTGAACTTCCTTAACGCCAACCCGATGATGAGCATACCGGCAGCGCCGACAGCGCCGGCTTCAGTTGGGGAAAACATACCGGTATAAATGCCCCCGATAACTAGTATGATCACCGTTAACATTGCCCAAATTCCTCTAAGGGAGCGGAACTTTTCCCTCCAGGTAGCCGTGACTCCGGTGATTGGGGCTAAGCTGGGGTTGATTCTCAGCCTGATAGCTAACATTCCCAAGATAACCGCGGTACTGACTGCACCGGGGAGAAGACCGGCGATAAGAATCTTGTGAATGGGGGCTATGGCGAGGAAGCCATAAATAATGGCAATTACGCTGGGAGGGATTACCGCCGACAGCCCTGCCGTTGCTGCCACTGTGCCTGCCGCCAGGGAGCGGTCGGTCTTGGCCTTGAGCATCTCAGGGAGAGCCATCCTACCAAACACGGC
>Ga0209314_10000993_pt1 | contig 12816 bp, 10 predicted proteins | sample I19B2metaG_FD_184146 | JGI IMG/M metagenome (GOLD analysis project Ga0209314, IMG submission 184146) | Lake sediment bacterial and archeal communities from Gulf of Boni, Indonesia to study Microbial Dark Matter (Phase II) - ​I19B2 metaG... | ecosystem: Environmental > Aquatic > Freshwater >...
CTTCTACGGAGTCTATCAGATCGTGATCTTCTGCGCTGTCGTGGCGGCGCTGCAATCGCTGTTCGGATGGAAAGAAGGGAAGGCTCCATGGTAGCCAGCTCAACTGAATCCAAGAGTAAACTGCCGATCATTGGAATCATGGGCATCATAGTGATGCTGGCGATATTCGCGCTGATCAGACTAGTGTGGCAGCGAGGCGGACGGCCCTGGGCAGCGATCCCAGGTGCTGACTTTGTGGCAGTAGTGATCTTGGTCGTAGCCCTGGTCGCAGCCTACTACATCCATAAGAAGATGAAGTAGCAGACAGATGCTCAGCGTCTGTCGCATGTGGCGAAAGTATAGCGGAGCGAGTTGAACGGTATGGCTTCAAAAGCGACGGTCATCACATGCAAGAACTTAACGTACACTTACCCAGGTACTACTGAGCCGGCTCTGGACGGAATCGACCTCGAGGTCCAGAGAGGAGAAATAGTGCTGATCACGGGGCCAACTGGGGCTGGAAAAACTACGTTATGCAGCAGCTTCAACGGGCTCGTTCCACACTTCTACGGAGGAACGTTGGACGGACAGATCTATGTCCTAGGACAAGATGTGAGGAAAACTACGGCGGGATATCTCTCGACGAAGGTTGGCATGCTCTTTCAAGATCCCTCAAGCCAACTCATTTCCGCAACGGTAGAGGACGAGGTAGCATTTGGACCGGAGAACCTTGCGATACCTGTCGAGGAGATAGAGAAGAGAACCGACTCAGTTTTGGATTTCATGGGGTTGAAAGCTCAGAAAGGGCGGCCGCCATTCGCCCTATCCGGAGGCCAACAGCAGGCTGTTGCCTTGGCCGCCGTGATCGCGATGAAGCCTGAGATACTCGTCCTTGACGAGCCTACCTCTAATCTTGATCCGATCGGGACTGTGAACATTTTCTCTCTTCTTCGGAGAATCTCTCGAGAAGAAGAGAACACCATAATCATTGTAGAGCACAAGTTGCAGGAACTCGTAGACATAGCAGACCGGATCGTGGTCATTGATGACGGCAAAGTACGACTTGAGGGCCCACCTAGAGAGATCTTGGCTGAGGACGCCGTTCTGCTTCGCGAGAGAGGCCTGCAGCCACCTCAGGTTTCACTACTTGCTCATGAACTCAGAGAAACAGGCATCCATATAGAGGGAATTCCTCTCACTATTCCTGAAGCCTTCGATACGTTATCAAAGGCTCTCCAGACCTTGAAGCTGCCCCTTTCAGAAACTAAAGCTGAAGAAACCAAACCCTTTCAGGCAACAAGCAAACCAATCATAGAAGTCCAGAACGCATCATTCCAGTATCCCGGTGGAGTCCTCGCCGTACAGGATGTTTCAGTGAACTTCTACAAGGAGGACTTTGTAGGAATCATAGGACAAAACGGGTCAGGTAAGACGACTCTCGTCAAACTTCTAAATGGGTTGCTAAGGCCTACGCGCGGCATTGTGAATGTCTTCGGACTGAATTCACGTGACTCTCCTATCCATGACCTGATAAAGCATGTAGGATATGTCTTTCAGGATCCTGATAGCCAGCTTTTCTCCAAGACTGTGCACCAGGAACTCAGCTTCGGACTGAAAAACTTGAGAGTTCCGAGAGATCAATGGGAGTCGAGGATCAACTCAGTAGCGAAGACGCTTCTCATCGACTCGCTCCTAAAGGAGGCGCCATACTCGCTGAGTAGAGGCGATAGACAGAGAGTGGCCATTGCCTCCGTATTGGTGATGGAGCCTCAGGTTGTGGTTGTCGACGAACCTACCACAGGACAAGATCCGAGAAAGAGGAGAGAGATAATGGAACTCATGAGGATGCTGCATGACAAGTATGAGAAGACTATCATCTTCATCACTCACGACATGGATCTGGTGGCCGAGTATGCTAAGCGCTGCATAGTGATGAGGGACGGAGGAATAATGCTGGACGGCGTCCCGCACGAGATCTTCCTCCAATATGAGGAGTTGGAGAAGACCCACCTGAAGCCACCCATGATTACTCTGCTCTTCAAGGAGCTAGGAGAACGCTATGGTCTGCGGAAGGATATTCTCACGGTAGATGAGGCTTTCGATTATTTGAAGACCAAGCTGGTGAGTTAGAAATGGCGTTCGAATATGTGCCAGGTCACAGTCTCATGCACAGGCTGGATCCACGAACAAAGGTACTGTTCTTCCTGCTCGTGACTGTGCTCATAATTGTAATCTATGACCCGATCATAATGCTCGGTCTTCTCGCCATCATAGTAGCGATGTACAAGCTCAGCGGCATTCCGCTCTCCAAGCTCTGGAGCATCACTAAGGCGCTTCTGCCAGTCTTCATAATGTTCCTGGTACTGAACTACTTCGTGATCCCTCCGCGGGGAGCAACAGTCTACTTCTATCTACTTCCAGGTATCGCCCCTGTAACGGTTGAAACGACCCTCATCGGAATAACGAGCGCACTGCGTTTTGTGCTCTTCATATGGCTCTCAAGACTGCTTACTTTCACCACATCCATATCTGAGATTCTGATTGCAATGGTGAAGATGAAGTCGCCTCCAGAGATTGCCACATCGCTGGGAATAGCCTTCTCCTCAGTCCCATTGATGATAAACCAGTTCTCAACTGTAATACAGGCACAGAAGTCACGAGGATCCCAAATCGAGGTCAGGAACCCCATCAAAAAAGGCATATCATTCATCCCGGTCGTGGTTCCAGGCATATACCTGACGATCTTGAGAGGAATGAATGTAGCAAGAACGGTGGAGGCGAGGGCCTTCACATACAATCCTGCAAAGAGAACCTTCAGAAGAAAGATAGAGTTCGGTCGCGAAGACTATGCCTTTCTCGCGACGGCAGGGCTCTTCACGGCTGCAGTTGTGGCAATAAAGATACTGTACGGATGGTTCGACTACACCTTCATTCTCCGGGACGTTCTGAAACTGGTGTAGATCCTTTCCGGCAAAGGGAGCAGGTGCATCTGCAGCGTGTCATTGTTCCACTCTTGACTCCGGCACACTTGCTTCAGCTTTATCCCTACGGTCCACTGTCTACTCAAGTCAAAAAATCGATGGCTGTTCCGACGTATACCTTTGCTGCAGCGACCACATCCCCAGCTTTCACTTTCTCATTGAAGCCGTGTATGCCCTCTAGGTGAGCAGGCCCATAATGAGCGGTCGGGATCCCCCTGGCGCGAAGATAACGTGCGTCACTGGTCGCCCATTGAACAAAGACCCTTGGTTTCCTTGACGTTATCTCATGCACATTTCTGCTTAGTGCTTTGACTATCTCCTGGTTGGGGCTTGTGTAGTTTGGAGAGCTTTGGCTGATCACCGTGACTTTGCCATCGTATTTGCCTGCTATGGTGCGAGCCTTCCTCAAGACCTTCTCGGCTTGAAGCCCTATCGGCAGTCGAATATCGATGTCAATTGTACAGCTGTCAGGTACCATGTTGATCTTCGTGCCACCGCTTATCAGGCCTATGTTCAATGTTGGAGTCTGCAGGATTCGACCAATCTCTTTCTTCCCTATCAGTTGCTCAGCGATTCGTTTCGAAGCGAAAACCACCGGACGAATATCCGCAGGCGGATTGGCAGCCATCTTGATGATCGATCGAAGTTCTCTGATCAGAGCTGCGGTTTTTGTGATTGCGTTGTCTCCAACGTAGGGTCCAAGACTACCGTGAGCGGGGGTTCCTTGGGTTTCGACCCGCAGCCAGAATATTCCCTTCTGGCCCACATCTATTGTGTCTAAACCTGTTGGTTCGGCGACTATTGCTGCCGTCGAATCGCAGCGTCCGCTGTCAGCCAACCATTTGGTCCCGCGAGCTCCGCCGGTTTCCTCATCTGGCACGAGTTGAAGCTTCAATCGACCCTTGAGTTCGCTTCTTTCTCTATGCAGCAATGCGAATGCGAAGAGAATCGAGGCTACTCCGGCCTTCATGTCCGATGACCCTCTGCCATGAATGTATCCATCTTTGATGTCGCCGCTGAATGGATCGAACATCCAACCTGACCTAGATCCTGCAGGAACAACGTCGAGATGACCGTTCAGAAGGAGAGCTTGACTGCCTTCAGGACCAGTCTCGCAGAGCAGATTGGGCCAACCTTTGACCTCTTCAACTTGAGACATGTCCACTGACATGTCACTCAGATACTTCGCTACGAAGCCTGTGATCTCGCGTAGATTGCCGGGCGGATTCTCGCTGGGAATCCTGATCAAGTTTGATGCCAGCCTAACTACTTCGGACGATCGACTCCCGATCTCACGTAGCAATCTCTCCTTAAGCGCCGTCAAAGGCATGGTGAATTCCTCAGAGAAGCTAGAAGTCGCTGACTCATATTAATCCCTTAACAGAACAACTTCTAGAGAGCGATCCCGGCTTTTTTACGTGTGATTTCGCCGCGGTGGGCCGAGAACTCCAACCCCGGGTTGAGACTGCCAGTTCCTTGCACCGCGCGACATGCGCAGCGAGCCTTCTATTCCTTCCAGCTCACTCAGGCCAAGAACGAGAATGGCAGCTGAGCATGGATTCCTATGATGCGCTAGAAACCGCCATCAAAGAGCAAATAGCGTGAGATACATGTGAAGACTGAGATGGCGGATACGCAACCAATCGAGACCCTGTCAATCAACTGTACCAAGTTGCGTTCCCTGCACCGCCATGTCATGAGATTTCGGTTACCGGAGCATGATTCATGAACTGATCTGCAGTCTGAACTCAGTCACTTTCGACATTTGTCGCGTTCCGCTTGTCGGAACACGATTGGAATCAAACATTCTTTCTCTCTCATGGCAGAGACGTAAACACTTGTCTGGACAATCTCGGATTGATGTTATGTACCTCTACCAACTACTATCTCTAGGATACGAATGTAGAGGTCAATTGTCTTGATTGCATACGTCTTAGTAAAGGTTGAACCTGGAAAGGAGAGTGGAGTGGCGCGGGAGATCGTGAAGGCGAGGGAAGTCAAGGAGGCGGCATGGACATATGGGTTCTGTGACATTCTCTTGAAGGCTGAAGCTCCATCCATCAACGAGCTAGACAAGATTGTCTTCAACAAGATCCGCAGGACACCGGGAGTAGTCAGCACAGAAACCATAATCGTCAGTCCAATTCCATATACGCCTCCCGCCCTCCCCGCAGGCCAGAAGCAACACGCGCACGGTTGAGAAGAAGAACGAGAGCGAAAAGGTAGCACTAGCGCACGCGAACGTTTTCTGCTTTTTTCGCCTTCCGTTTTTGGAATTCTAGGCGGACCTGTATGTCTGCAGTGCCTGTAGCCTTTTCACTATGTTCGGATGCGTTGAAAAGAGCTCCAGCAGATTGTCGATCGCGTTCACTTTCCTTGAAGCCAGTTCTTGAACAAGCTGCTGATCTGTCCTGAACATTCCGGCGCCCAAGCCGGTGGCTACGCTTCGTTCAGCACTGTCAGGGTCTTCGATGAACAATGCTTTGAAACTGTTCAGATTCCCAGACGTTTGCCGAAGTAGCTTCATCTTGCTGCTTGATGACGCGATCTTTGCAAGGGCCTCTGAGAGCTTGCGTGCACCGTCTTCGACAACTGACGCGCTTCTCTGGTCAGCGTAGTATTCGCGCAGTCTGCTCAGGCCGAGGATCAGCAAAGTGAGTATGTAGTAGATTGCCATGGAAGCTGTTGCTATGAGCATAGGTGCGGCTCCTCGCCCCTCTCTGTCTCTCGATCCGCCGTAGTAGGCTGACATCATCATTGAACGTCCAACAAAATAGAAGACCGCGGGTAGAACTGACGCGAGCATCATCGTCTGTACGTCCCTGTTCTTCAGGTGACCTAGTTCATGGCCCAGAACGGCCTCTACCTCCTCATCTTGAAGTCCCTTGAGCAACCCGGTTGTCACTGCGACTCGACTACCTGTTATTGGAGATCCGTAGGCGAATGCATTAGGTATCGGCATGTTCGCGATCATAACCCTGGGCATTCTTACGCCGATTCTCTGACTGAGCCTCTCAACCATACTGCGCAGTTCCGCACTCTCGGGGCCGCTGGCCTCGTGCACCTGGTACATGGAGCTTATCAGGTAGGGAGCGAAAAGCCACTGGCCAATATTGAATAGAATGACCATGAAAGCTAGGGACATGAGATTCGTGACGCCGAAGTATGTGAGGATCGCAGCGAAGAAGAGCGTTGACAATCCTATTAGTAGAGCAAGGGTTCCTATCAATGTCATACGAAGCTTGATTAGGTTCACGACACGCTCACCTCAGGTTGAGGCAAATCCCTTCTCATCCGCTTATTATTCCTTTTCGGATTGCAGATGCGATTCTCACTGATTCTTTTGGCTCGACTTCCGCTACCATTCTCTTCCATCCTCTGACCTTCCTCTTGATGTGCTGATATACATCCTCAAGTCTATGCTTGGTCACTGCGAGACAGCAGGCGCGGAGGCCATGATATCCCTATGCAGGCAGAACGGCCAGCAAAGACGTCCATGTCAGGCAACTGGCAAACAGTTCTCATCCTCGCAGCAAACCTCGTACTCCACAACATTCAGCGATTTGCGCCCGTTTCGCTTTTCGAAGAACTGCGGGCAATATGGAACAGCGACTACACAGGTATGGGTATGCTGTTTGGCGCGCACCTCATGGCCTATGCTGTGACGCTCGTACCTGTGGGAATGTTAGCGGACAGAGTAGACAACAAGCGACTGATGATGATGGGTGTCTTGCTCAGCTTGGCAAGCTCACTTTTCTTCGCGATCTCTCCAGACTTGAACAGGGCTATTTTGGCCAGATTAGGACTAGGTGCCTCTGGCGCATTGATCTACGTACCCACGATCCGTTACTTGGTCTCAACCTTCGAAAAGAAGAAACGAGCATCTGCAATGGGCTGCCTGGAGTTCGGCGCTGGCCTCGGCTATACGCTAGCTCTGGTGACACTGCCTGGCGCGATGGGGCCATTGGGCCTCAGGGGAGCCTTTCTCATTCCGCCAGCTATGGCTGCGGTCCTAGTTGCAGTGATCGCCCTGAAGCTGAGGAGCACCCGGTCGACAAGAAGGAGCATTGATCAGAAGAGAGCTGTTCTCACGTCATGGGTTTTCTGGGCATTTTTCATCTTCAACTTTCTTGGAATGTTGGCTGGCTACGCGGTGTCCGGTTGGTTACCCACATATCTGCGCCGGGATTTCGGATATGGAGCGGTTGACGCAGGTCTTGTCGCTGCGCTGGTCAGCGGAGCACTAATGGTTTTCTCGCCTCTGGCTGGAGTCGTCTCTGATCGGCTTGGCGCTCGGAAACCTGTCTTACTGGCAGGCTCGGCTCTCGCAGTTGGGTGTTTAGCCGCGATGGTAATGAGCCGCGACATTAGAGTTGTGATTATCGCAGCGGTTCTCGTGGGGGTTAGCAAGGCCCTCACAATCCCTGTAGCCATGATCTTCGCAGGAGAAATCTTTGCCAACGCTGGTGCAGGTCTTGCCGTAGCACTGACTGCGACAACAGGCCAAATCGCCTCATCACTCTCTGGTCCACTTTGCGGTTACATATTGGATTTGACCAGGAGTTTCATCATGGTGTGGGCGGTGGCTCTGGCCTGTTCAGTGGCCAAGATTCCATTCCTGATGGTTGTGAGGGAGAAAAAGGGCGTCGAAGATTCGCGGAAACTGTAGCGGTCCAGCAGGGTGAGCATCGCGCGCGATGTATTACTAAGCGAAATATCATCGCAGTCGAACATGGGCTTGTCCTGTTGTTCGGCGGTTTAGCACGGTGGTGTGTATGTGGTGTGGAAGATGGAGGTCGATGGTTCATTTCAGCCTTGCAGGGGGCTGATGGGGCTGGGGTTGGCTTTTTTCGCGATTAGGGGCATCTTTTGGCCTGTCGTTGCGAGAGCGGGTAACGGTGCAAGCATGTTGGTTTCAGGGGAAGCGCTGCGTGCGTGTTAAGGTTAAGGATGCATTTCGCGTCGTGCTGGTTGCGTAGGCTGAAGGTTCCTATCAATTTGCGGTGGAATAGAGGGGAGGGGGGTGATATCACCCTGACCGCTTCTAGCCTTGATTGGTTTACAGCGTTTAGCTTTGTCCGATTGTTCTCTGGATTGACGCGCAATTGTAATGCGCGGTGAGCCTCGCATCCTCCTAACAGGAAGCCTTGTAGGGGAACGCGCTAGGCTGGTCAGGAATTTCCTTCATCATGCCGATTTCTTTACGCCAAGGAGGGCTACTCGCTACTGTGGTCGGCGGTAAGACTAGATGCAACTACTCCTGTCAATGCTTATGTTCTTTCGGTTTACAAGTCATCCAATGGGAAGATGGGTCTCTTCACTTTCTTGTATGGGTATTGTTTCAGGTTTGGTCCTGTGACGCCGGGCGTATCGACTTCTATGATCTTTTTGGCGATCGGACTGTGAGCTGCCCTGAAATGCACGTTCGATTTGACAACGATTGTCTGCCTTTCTGAAGGCTCTATTCCCACGCTTCGGTACAGCTGCAGATCGACTGGTTGCAGTCTCAGCTCCGTCAGAATCACCTCAACACCTGCACAATCAAGAACTGCGGTTCTCCCCATTCTGCTTTCTACGCCTGTCGACATCGGTCCACGGTTACGGAACAAGCCGTCTGATATGAGGCGAACATATCCAGTGGCCTCCACGGGCTCTCCATGCAACTTGTCCGTTTTGCCTCCGATCTTCATGGTGACCTTGTTGCCAACTCCTGCTTGGATGGCCTTCTCAACTGCCTCAGGATCTCTTATGACGGCGATGACAGCCTGCTTCGCACCTGCCTTCATCAACGCCTCTAGCAATGCAGTTCCGTCGGTAGATCCTCCACCACCTGGGTTGTCCCCGAGATCAGCCAACACAACTGGGCCGGGACTTGTCATCGCTTCCTTTACGGCTTCATCAATCGGCGTAGGTGCAGCGATGAAGTCTTTGCGATGATTCCAGACAAAGTCTGAGAGCTGTTTCGCCTTCTCCTCTGCAAGTTTCATGTTGTTGTCTGTTGTGACGATGAGGGATACGCCTGTGTCTGGGCTGTCTGTCATTGGAAATGATGCTGAAACCGTGACGTTGAGGACTCCTTTCTCCTGCTCTATCTTGTGGGCCAGCTCTATGACCTTGTTCATTGGATACCTGCCTGTGAACTGGCCTTGAAGCGGAGGAATCAGAGGCGGCTTCTCGATCGCCGACGTTGGCTTCACCTGGCCCTTGACCGTTGAAACCAGTATTCTGGCCGCGGTGAGAGCGCATTCGTGCATGTCAACATGAGGATAGGTGTCATATCCGACCAAGGCTTCGGCCTTCTCTATCATCAACTGACTAACATTCGCGTGGAGATCGAGCGTAGTCACTATAGGCACTTTGTTTCCCACAACATTTCGAACCTCTTCAAGCACCTTCCCCTCCAAGTCGTTGTAGACCTCGCTGTAGCCACCGCCGTGCAGGCCAAGCAGGACTCCGTCAACCTTTCCCCCTTTTCTCAGCGACTCGAGAAGCGCTGAAAGCAAATAGTCGAAGGCGTCTCTAGCCACAACCCCACCGGGTGTGGCGTTTGCCCATATAGTTGGAACTAGCTCAAAACCCAGAGACTTAGACGCTTCTATGAATCCGCCAGCAACCGATTTCGTGCCGGTGAACTCATCGAACAAGTCCTTGCCGCTGAGATATCCGGTCTTGACAGAGTGAGGAGCATACCTATCATACTTGAAGTTGTCCAGAGTCGTTGGATAAGCGCAAAACGTGTTTGTCTCGTGAGAGATCGTACCAGTCGCTATTCTCAATTCAAGAAACCTGGCTGTTTGGAGGCTGACTATCTATTTAACAATTCAAGGTGGATGCGATGGCGTGCTAGATGTCACTCATCAAATTGGCCAAATCCAGAAACTTGACGTAGAGCTTTGCGCAGTGTGGCTTTGATGTAACGTTTGTCAAAATGATGCGAAGTTTTATCAGCGTCTGCCATTTTTAATTGCTGAGCGGGGGTTTGCCTTGTCAACCGGGACGGTGGTTTTGCACAGGTTTTCAGGCTGTGATCATGAGATAGGTGCACAGCAGGGGCGGACGCTTCGCGCTCAGATCCGTGCGCTTCTAGAGGATGTTCGAACTCTAGATGCCGTCAAGGCGATGAAACCGAGGCTACTTCCGGTCTTTCTTTTCTTGGCTATGGCTAGGCGCCGAGCTAGCAAGCTATTGGCAGAAGACATCTTTGAATACTATCCAAGACAAGCGCAGCGTATCAAAGGCATAGCTGAAGGCGCAGGACTTGATCTTTCAACTGCTTTGTTTATTCAGTCACTTGAGTTGCTGATTGGCAAGCCGACTTTCCGCATTCAAGCCTGCACCAGTCTGGGATTCAGCGCACAGAAAACCTCCGCAAAGGAAGCGATCGTTGCCAAGAACTTCGATTATCTCAACATTGCGGCACCATATAACCTCACGCGTGAGACAAAACCGGAAGGGGGTTACAAAACCCTAGGCTGCACGATGCCACCTCTAGCAGGTATGATTGATGGCATGAACGAGCACGGCCTAACAGTTACCTACAATCTCGCTTATTCCACCGACAGACCGAAGCATTACGCACCGCTCTCACTGGCGTTGCAGGAAATGCTTGAAACATGCAAACGGGCAGATGAAGCCGTTGAGCACATAACCAGAGCCAAGCGAGGCGGACATGACGCTCTCCTGATGATTGCTGACGCAGAAGGAGATGTGAAAGCCGTGGAGATCAGCTCCAATCACCACGCAGTACGAGAGATGACACACGGCCAAATCATCAACACCAACCATTACCTCACCGAGGAAATGCGAGAATTCGAGATTCCTCATAACGCGGTGCACTTTGGCAGGGGGGAGAGTCCGCATCTGAGCGGCACAAGAGTGCACGAGTCAAGCAAGCGGAGACTGGAAAGGGTAGAGGAACTGATCAAAGACGGAACCTTGGTGGACGAGGGAGACATAGTGGATGTACTGAGGGATCACGGTAAAGACATTGCCCCGTCAGGAAACACGATCTGCCGACATGATGCATATGCAAGTACCCTACGTTCGATGATCTTTTTTCCTCAAAGAAGAACCGTCAAGGTGCTGTATGGGAAAACATGCCAGAGTCAATACAACGAGTTCACATTTGCCTAGGCAGAAGGCCACCAGCACAGTCACTCATCATTTCGGATCAGTCATATTAGAAGCGCGTGTCTATTGAAGAGATAGAACCATCTCCTGAGTCGGTCTAAACCCTAACGATTCAAAGGGGCCGACTTGCGGGCTCAGTATGCAGAACCAGAGTCTTCCGTCCATTTTCTTTGCACTATCGAATGATTGTCTCCATGATTGTACGCGCAAGGCCTCTACGTCTATGGTTCAGATGCGTGTGCATGTTGAATGCGTAGGCTCTCCGCGCAGAGGGATCGTTTGGCAACGGAGGCCAATCATTGATCGAGACAACGCCACCGGCCACCACTGTTCCTTCCTGATTCTCAACCAGCCATGCCTTTGTCCTCCCCGAACGCAATCTTTCGTCCAAGTATCTTCGGTACGCTAGACACATGCTATTCAACGGTCTCCTATCCTTGGTGGAACGAATCTCCGTGAACATGGTTTTTCTCTGCTCGACAAGAGTCGATATGTCGGATAAGGCAGCTTCACGCAGTTTGTACTCGTTCGCATTCTTCAATGGACTCAGCTCGAACTTCCTCTTCGAAGACAGCTGGAAATGGTTGCTCTTCAGCGTTGGCTCATCGCGCGATAGATATTGTTGTGTGCCGCTCCATTGTCTTGACGCGTTCCTGAGAGGAATCTGGCCCGTGAGATTCCATCTAGATTTCTCGTTTCGATCGATCTTTTCCAGCAAAATACACTGATGTGAGAACCACAATGCCGCCGAGAATCTGCAAGGGTGAAATTTGCTCATTCAGGATGAGGCTTGCCGCACAGACAGTGACTAGAGGGGAGAGATTGACATAGATTGATGCCTCACTAGCTTCCAGTCGAGTTACCGCGAAATTGTATAGTAGGAAACCTAAGGCCGATGCAACAAGACCCAGGAAGAGGAGGGAGGTTATCGAGGGCAAGGAGATTCGCATCGGAGCGGATGTGGAATATTCATAGGCGGCTAGAGGCGCGAGGAATAGCGTCCCGAAAGTGGTGCTGGCAAGTGTGACTGTGAGATAAGGGAGACGGCCCGCGAGACTCCTGCTGATGACTGTGTAGCCAGACCAGACAAGGGCGCAGCCGAGAATTAGCAGGTCGCCTGTTAGGCTTCCGCCAAGCGACAAAGCGCCTTCAGAGCCTCCTAGGATTACCAAGGAGATTCCCGCCATTGAGATCGTGATGCTCAAGGCTCTGACTCGAGAGATAGCCTCTCCGAGTATCGAGGAGGAAACTATTGCTGTCAGGGCAGGTATGGATGATAGAATCAAAGATGCACTTGTCGCACTTGTATAGGTGAGTCCCAGGTTCTGGAGTGAGAAGAAGAGAGTGACTCCTAGCATGCCCATAAGGCTCAACTTGGCCCAAGCCAGCCTGCTCCAGTGCGCTCTTGATTCGCTCCGATAGGCTGCACAAGATAGTGCCACGGTAGCTATCACAAATCGAATGAAAGCGGTAGTGTAGGGCCCAAGATCTGTGAGGCAGATTTTGATCGCGACGAATGTCAGGCCGAATATGACCATGACGGCCACCAATGCAAGGGACGCTAGGACTCTACTCGAAGACAATTTCTAGCACCAGGTCCAATCAGGTGGACTATTCATGTGGCAGCTTTCTTCTCTAGGTTTCAGCCCATCGGAGAAGCCTTAGCATAGCCACCTGCCTCGGAGCCTCTTTCCTTGCTTACCTCCTACCTCGACAGATTTTGCAG
>Ga0209314_10000995_pt1 | contig 12813 bp, 14 predicted proteins | sample I19B2metaG_FD_184146 | JGI IMG/M metagenome (GOLD analysis project Ga0209314, IMG submission 184146) | Lake sediment bacterial and archeal communities from Gulf of Boni, Indonesia to study Microbial Dark Matter (Phase II) - ​I19B2 metaG... | ecosystem: Environmental > Aquatic > Freshwater >...
CTAAAGAAGAGTGAGATATAGCTCTAATCAAAACATGAAACTGGTTTCCGAAGAGAAGGTGGGGAAAAACCATTTCATTAGAAAAGCGCAGTGGATAAAGGGTGATATCCTTAATTTTAACTTGCAAAATCCGCTCGGGATCGATGCCGTAGAGGCTAACGTGCTGAGCGGTCAAAGCCTTAGCATCCTTCATCCCCGCAATTTGAACGCGCATCTGACTTATGCCTAACCGCTTCGCAACTTCTTTGACTGAAAGAAGGGTATCCCAGCCCCGCTTAATCAACACACAAATAAGGTAGCGCCCTTCTCCAGCAACCTGCGGAGACTCGATAGGTTTCGCTTCAGCCCTTGACCCGTCCACCAAGACTTCCTCAACCACAAAGTCCTCAAAAAACTGGCGGATCCTCCCCCCAATCCCTAGAGATCTGGAGGCATAAACCTCTATTCCGAGTTCTTTCTCCAGTCTAGGAACTCTCAAACGACTCGCCCTCATAGAAGGTCGAGCTTACCTGTTATTTTATCTACTTGGTAAGAAGGTGCGGGACCAATTCCTAGGCAGGTTATCGTGCCCGGTGGAAGCTCCGTCAAGCCCCTATCAGAAATCAAGGCGGAGGGCAGTCTTAACTCCTTAGCTTTTCTTTCCAGTTCTAAAAGTTCTTGCTCACTCCTCGCCTTCACAGCGATCTTGCACTGGCCTTCTTCTGCCCATGCCCTCCACCAGTCAGGATATCGCTTTCTCGCCTCTTCAGCTGCAGAGGCTGCTGCGTGTCCAGCTTGAGCCGCAATCTTCCCCTTACTGATTTTCAAGTCTACTCGCAGGACAATAACCTGTTTATACTTAAATTCAGACATGTCGAGTGTCAATTGTTTTAGATGAATTTAAACGTTGAGCTAAGTTAGCGTTCTCCAGTCAGTTGCACTAACACTCGCGAAAAAGAACGGAACCTTACTGTTTCCTCCAAACTATTTTGACCATGGCTCTTAATATTACATTGCAAACCTTATAATAAATAGCGAGGACTGTCAAATCGATCCTTTTTGCCACCAGTTTAAGCCTCAATAACGATTGCATCGTTTCTAGAACCGTTTCACGCTGCCTAATGCTGTTCAGAAGAAACTCGCACCTGCTTTGCATCGTTTCGCCTCAGAATAGTGTGTATTGTGTCTCAATATATGGAATTTACTTCGCTGGCTGACATATTCCATCAACCGACATATATCGTAGTTGCTGGAGAAGGAGGAAATAAGTGGTCAGTGAAGCAAGGATGACAATATGGAATAAAACGCTATAACCAGTGTCGTTGGATATCGTGCCATGCGAACCAGCGACCTCCCTTCAAAATCTAGATCTCCCACCTCCTGCAATATCTGGTCCATCCCAAGTTTTGTGCACAGACTGATGAGCTTGTCGATTTTTTCGTCAGGTAGCCGGTTAAGCATTTTCCTCATTTTTAGCATTACAGCTAAGTCAAAACCGATTAATTCTCTCCATCGAAACTGATATCGCGACAGAAACGCCCCAGAAAAATCACCGTTTTGTAAGGATTCGTACGCAACCTCACCCGCAATTTTAGAACATAAAAGTCCGGAAACAATGCCGCCTCCGGTTGTTGGTTTTACCTGCGAGGCAGCATCTCCCACGATGAGGAGTCCACTCGAATATGTCTGGGGAATTGCTCCCCCAAGCGGGATAGGATGCATAGAAACACTGGTAACCTTGCCTTTTCTCAGTTTTCTAGACGCTACGGGGTGCTCTCGCATGAATCGGCGTAAGTATTCTCGGGGATCACCCATCCTCGTGGCTAGACCCACCTTGGCTGAGGCATCTCTCCTAGGAACTATCCACGCGAAAAAACCAGGCGCGTATTTTCTTCCAAGATACACCTCAACCATATCCCTGCTTACATCGTCCACTCGGTCTACCTCTGCTTGAACCCCATGAACAATCATAGATCTGTCGAGAGTTTTCAGCCCAGTCGTCTTTAAAAGAACGGATGAGCAGCCCTCAGCATCGATTACGATGTCCGACGATAAAGTTTTTTTAACTTTCCTCCTTCGAAGGACGACACCCTTAACAAACCCTGATTCTAAGAAAAAAGATTCCACCCTTGATTGTAACAGGTATTGCGCCCCCGCCCTTATCGCAAGTTCTGAAAAATACTTATCAAACAATTCTCTGTTAACAACGAGAGTCACAGGAGAAGCGCATCTAATCATGAATTCTTTACCGAACGGTGAATAGAAAAAAGCTCCACTAATCCTATTCTCAATGACCTTCTCCGGTAACGGTAGCTTCAAGCGCTCCAAACCACCAATACTTACATGACCCGTGCAATATTCAGGAACCCCTATCTCCCTGTGTTCTTCGCACAACATGACTTCTGCGCCCAGTTTTGCCGCTGTCAAAGCCGAGAAGGAACCGCAAGGACCGCCTCCAACCACAACAACCTCAGCCCTTTCGTTCAAAGATCTTCCTCATTAGCCACCAGTCTTAAGTAAATTCTTGCCAACACCCCTTTAAACAATTCCGCCCCCTTACGCCACTAACACCCGTCTCTCAGCCCTAGACAAAGCTCCTTAACCTCCGTAAACGGTAGCGCATATAAGGAAGTGTCTCTATATCCAATTTCCCTTGAGGGGTCATCGTGAGTACAGCAAGCATCGCCATGCCCACTTGCACTTCATGCCATCGACTCATTGCTCCGGGAGCGGAGGCAACAAAGTTTCCATGCCCAGGCTGTGGGGAAATAGTTATTTGGCGCTGTTCTAAATGTCGTAGGTTTGGAAGGACCTATCGCTGTCCAAAGTGTGGGTTTGCTGGTCCATAAATAGAGGGAGAAACATGTCAAAGGTTGTGGTTTCCATCAAAATTTTCCCGTCCGATATCACCATCGACCTTGCTGTGTTGAAAGAAAGAGTGGAGAAGAACCTGCCGGAATATGCTTCAGTTTATAAATTCGTCGAAGAACCCATAGCCTTCGGTCTCGTTGCATTAATTGCGCACATCGTTATCCCAGAAGAAAAATCTGGAGGTTTAGAAGAGATAGAGGAACGTTTACAAAAAATTAATGAGGTCAGCGAAATACAAACATTAATGGTTCGAAGAATCTGACACTCCTTAATGTTTATATGGAAGGGACACTTTTCGAGATATGGCGTTGAAAACCGAGGGGAAGATGATACTATGAGCGAGGCTCAATTGAAAGTTGGCGACGCTAGACAACGCGACGTAGGCAGGGGAATCGCTAGAATCGACCAAAGAAATATGCAAAAGTTAGGCATCTCTGCGGGCGACGTGATTGAAATTGTGGGGAAAAGAACCACCGCAGCAATAGCTTGGCCAGCCTACACTGAGGATCAAGACAGAGGGATCATACGAATCGACGGATTTACCCGTAAGAACGCAGGGGTGGCGATTAACGAGTATGTAATCACTCGCCCGGGAAAAGTGAAGGACGCTACGAGCGTTGTCTTGGCTCCCATTGACATGCGATTAAACGTGGATGAAGACTTCACCAACTTCGTCAAGAACAGGTTGATGGAAAGAACCCTCGTGGAGGGGGACACCACCCTAGTTATGATGTTGGGACAAGCAATACCTTTCACTGTAACTAAAACTCGTCCTCATGGAATCGTCAGAATAACCTATGAAACAAGCTTACAAATCTTAAACGAACCCGCACCCGAAGCCAAGGGCGTAGCGCGCACCACCTACGAGGACATAGGCGGACTCCATGAGGAGATTCAACGTATACGAGAGATGGTTGAGCTCCCCCTACGACACCCTGAACTCTTCCAAAGGCTTGGGATAGAGCCCCCAAAGGGAGTACTACTTCACGGTCCACCAGGCTGCGGAAAAACACTGCTAGCAAGGGCAGTGGCAAGCGAATCTGAGGCCAACTTTTTCTCTATAAATGGTCCAGAGATCATGAGCAAGTTTTACGGCGAGTCAGAGGCCAGACTCCGCGAGATGTTCCAGCAGGCTCAACAAAACGCGCCCAGCATCATTTTCATTGATGAGCTTGATGCTATCGCTCCTAAGCGGGAGGAAGTCACAGGCGAAGTGGAGAGAAGGGTGGTTGCCCAGCTTCTCGCACTAATGGACGGATTGGCGGGAAGAGGAAACGTTATCGTCATCGGCGCAACGAACAGGCCTGGTGCTTTGGATCCAGCTCTCCGCAGACCCGGAAGGTTCGACCGGGAGATAGAGATCGGGGTACCAGACAAGCAAGCACGGCATGAAATACTGCAGATTCACACTAGGGGAATGCCGCTGGCTCAAGATGTGGATTTGAAAAAGCTTACAGAAATGACGCATGGCTATACGGGGGCGGATTTGGCTGCGCTGGCTCGTGAAACAGCCATGAAGGCCTTGCGTCGTTATCTGCCCGAAATAAATCTGGAAGAAGAGCGAATTCCGCCCAGCGTCCTAGATAAGATGGAGGTTAGGATGGAAGACTTCATAAATGCCTTTAAGGAGATCACGCCGACCGCCATGAGGGAAGTGTACATCGAAGTTCCTACGGTTCACTGGGAGGATATCGGTGGTTTAGAGGAAGTGAAGCAGGAGCTTAGGGAGGCAGTGGAGTGGCCTTTAAAAAACCCTGAAGTCTTCAAGAGAGTAGGAATACGGCCCCCGAAGGGGATTCTGCTCTTCGGACCACCGGGTTGCGGAAAAACCTTGTTGGCGAGGGCGGTCGCTACCGAAAGCGAGGCTAACTTCATCACCATAAAGGGTCCGGAGGTCTTCTCTAAGTGGGTCGGCGAGTCGGAGAAGGCGATTCGTGAGGTGTTTAGGAAGGCGAGGATGGCTGCTCCATCCGTAGTCTTCTTTGACGAGTTCGACTCCCTCGTGCCGAGGAGGGGGATGGGTTACGCTGACAGCGGTGTGACAGAGCGGGTGATCAGTCAACTTTTGACAGAGATGGATGGAATAATGACCTTGGAGGATGTGGTGATTATCGCCGCAACCAACAGACCCGACATCGTGGACCCCGCGGTTCTTCGACCTGGAAGGTTTGACCGCTTGATTTATGTTCCAGAACCAAATGTAGCTGCGAGACTGGAGATTTTCAAGCTTTATACGAAGGATATGCCGTTAACGAAAGACGTAGACTTATCTCAGTTAGCCAACATAACCAAAAACTATTCTGGAGCAGATATTGATGCGCTTTGCCGTGAGGCTGCCATGAATGCCTTGCGTAAGGACATTAACACCAAAGAGGTCGCTCTCATCGACTTCCAAAAGGCTATGGAGAAAATTGGGCCGAGTATACTGCCGGACATGGAGGCATGGTATAAGGGTTTCATGAGGCAGGTTCGGCGGGTGCAGAAACCCACCACACCCGTAGCGTAGTTTGAAGGAGCAACCGAACGTCGATGAAAACTTGGAGACCCCACCCACTTTACGTTACGATCGTGGAGATTCTGGAGAAGAAGGGTCCGTTGACCGACGTCGAGCTTTATGACCTGTTGAAGGAGAGTCATGAGGACATCGGTTTTGGAACCCTAAACCAAACGTTGATGAGGATGGAAATTGAGGGCAAAATCTACGTTTCTGCTCTCACCAAAGGGAAGAGGCGAATTGAGCTAGTAAAGGGTAAGGGAACCCCGACATAACGGGATCAGAGCATGTTTGCGTTTGATTTTGCACCCTAGTGCGTTGATCACAAAAGCCTTAAGAATTGATGAAACTCAAAGGGGAACTCTTAGAAGCCTCTACGCCTTAACTTAAATGTTAACTGTGTTTTTATAGAAATAAATACTTCAGCGTTGCCTTTAAAATATTGGTGCTATGCTTTGGGTGTGAACCTGCGGGATTTGGTGCCTAAGACGGTTGTGGATTTGAAGAGCTTAAGCGGTAAGTCCATCGCCATCGACGCCTACAACGCCCTCTACCAGTTTCTTGCTATTATTCGGCAGCCGGATGGGACACCCCTTAAAGATAGAAGTGGCAAAATAACCAGTCACCTAAGCGGTTTGCTTTATAGAACGTCTAACCTCGTGGAGATGGGCGTTAAACCCGTCTACGTGTTCGATGGAGTGCCACCAGCACTCAAAGAGGTGGAAATCAAACGCAGAGCAAGGGTGAAGGAGGAGGCGCTGATAAAGTATGAGAGGGCGTTGCAGGAGGGCAGAATCGAGGAGGCTCGCTCCTACGCTCAAATGACCTCCACGCTGAAAGACTACATGGCAGAAGACTCGAAGCGGCTCTTAACCTTGATGGGCGTGCCGTGGGTTCAGGCACCCTCCGAAGGCGAAGCCCAAGCCGCTCACCTCACCAAGAAAGGAGACTCCAACTTCTGCGCCAGCCAAGACTACGACAGCCTCCTCTTCGGCGCCCCCCAGCTCGTCCGAAACGTAACCATCAGCGGGCGGAGAAAGCTCCCGAGAAAAAACGTGTACGTTGAGGTTATACCGGAGGTGGTGGAGCTAGATCGCGTTCTTAGGGAGCTGGGCGTCTCCCATGAGCAGCTTATCGATGTCGGCATTCTGGTGGGAACCGACTTTAACCCTGAAGGCGTTAAGGGCATTGGACCAAAAACCGCCCTCAAACTCTTAAAGGAATATAGGAGCCTTGAAAACCTGCCCCAGCTAAAAGAGGGTGAGTTCCCCGTCGACCCCCAACGAATACGTGAAATCTTTCTCCACCCAAAGGTTACGGACAATTATAAACTAGCTTGGAGAGAGCCCGACATAAAAGGCATAGTCGGATTCCTTTGCCAAGAACGAGACTTCTCGGAAGAACGAGTAAGAAAAGCCCTGGAAAAAATGAACGAAGGCTTAAGAAAGATGAAAGGAAAGGTAACGCTCGAAGCATGGTTCGGACGCTCAGCTTCTTAGAGTTGTCTTCCATCGACTTCCACTCTGTGGCAGGGCACATGAGCGCCGAATATGAGACTTATTCATTAACTAACTAACTAACTAACTAACACTTTCCACAAGAGAAAAAATCAAAAAAACAATCAAGAAAGCGAGCCGCATCCAATTTTCGAAATCGTAAAGGGGAAATAGAAGTGGGAGAAGAGACAACATTATCTTAGACAAATCTAGATGTCTAGATGATGACGCCTCACATAGGCATGGTGGTGGTGAACAAAATTTACTTCAGCGCACCACCAAGAAATTTACTCGCAAACTTTAAGTTATAACTTATACCCGTGTTTTCCGACCAACGGCACAAAAGCAACTCCTCCCAAATTCTCCTCAATAATTCTACCGTCCCTTTTTCTGACACGCACCAGCGTCTGGTAAAGGTAGATACCCCCAACTGGAATGACTAAGATGCCGCCTGTTTCTAGCTGCTCGATCAATGGTTGAGGAATACTAGGAGCCGCGGCTGTGACTAGGATACGGTCGTATGGAGCCCTTTCCGGATATCCTCTTGAGCCGTCTCCACAAACCACTATGATGCGGTCTCCATATCCTGCTTTCTCGATGTTTTTTCTCGCGAACTCTGCTAGCTCAGGAACAATTTCTATGGTGTAGATGTGTCCCCACTGTTCTTTTGGTGTGTTGATTGGAGCGACGATTTCAGCTATGGTGGAGGCGTGCCATCCTGAACCAGCCCCGATTTCCAGTACGTTATGCCCCACTTCAAGTTCGAGGGCCTCATTCATTATAGAGACCATGTTTCGCCCGACTAGTCAGTCATGGCCAGTCGAGAGGCGCTGAGATGGTCTGCCCATGCCCTATTGGAAGCGGGGAATCCACCGCCACATATGACTTCACCTTCTCTGGAAGAAAGCACTCTCGAGAAACTCGACGCATCGCACGAATAACAGCAGGAGACCGAAGGATACCCTCCTCAATCAACCTTTGAATTAATTCCTCCCACGACCACTTCTCCATTTTCCATCCTCAAAATAATAGCTGAAAAGGAGTGCTTAAGATTTTGCACCGAGATTATTTCACTGTTACACTCTTTGCTAGGTTCCTGGGCATGTCTGGGTCGCATCCTCTTTCAATTGCCATGTAGTATGCGAGAAGTTGTAGTGGAATAACATACAATATGGGCGAGATCACCTCGGGCACGCCCCCCTCTATTTCGATATAGTCATCAGCTAGAGCCTTCAATTCTTCGTCTCCCTTCTCAATTACCGCAAGAATAGATGCCCCACGAGCCTTCATCTCCATAATATTTCCCACGATCGTTTTGTGAGTATCATCCGGCGGACAAATGAAAACCACTGGAAACCCCGGCTCAATGAGGCTGATGGGGCCATGCTTACTTTCTCCAGCCGGGAAGGCTATTGACGGAATGTAGCCAATCTCTAGGAGCTTCAGCCTGCCCTCGAAGGCAGTGCCTGAGCTTATTCCGCGACCCAAAAAGAAAAAGCATTGTTTATCTCGATACCTTTTAGCGATTTGCTTAATTCTATCCTCCTGAGTTTGGATGACAGTTTCAGCGATGTCCGGAATCTGCTCCAGTTTTTCCTCAAGATACTCAATATCCTCATGAGAGACCTTTCCTCTTTTCTTGGCAAGCCTCAATGCAAGCTGAGAAAGCACAGAAAGCTGGGAGGTGAAGGTTTTTGTCGCCGCCACCCCTATCTCTGGACCCGACTGTTGACAAACATAAACGCGGGAAACACGAGTTAGAGTGGATCCAACAACGTTGGTGAGTCCCAAAATGGTGGCGGCGCGAAGTCTTGCGTGTTCTACAGCGGCTAATGTGTCGGCAGTTTCCCCGGATTGGCTAACAGCAAGGATAGTGCTGTCGATGTTGACGGCCTTTCCATGCTGTTCGATGAATTCTGACGCGATAACGGGGTGGGTTGCTAGAAATGCCAGCTTGGAAAACATGTAGGAAGCGGCGAGACAAGCGTGGTAGGAGGTTCCACACGCCACCAAGAAAACCTCTCCTGCTCGATCAAGGAAGGTGGTCATGAGTTCTAGGTATTGCTCTTGCAATCTAAACGTGTTTTTGAGGGACAGAGGCTGTTCATGAATCTCCTTAAGCATAAAGTGGGGATAACCCTGCTTTTCTGCCATTTCGGGTGACCAATCAATTAGCTTGGGCTCTCTCAGCACCAGACTCCAGTCCGTGATTTTTCGTATTTCGTATTCTCCATCGCTTAGAATAACGAACTCTCCGTTTTCAATCATAACTGCCCTGTTCGTCAATGGGAGAAAGGCGGGCATATCTGATGCGCAGTAGGCAGCGTTTTCAGCGAGTCCGATAACTAATGGGCTTTCTCTTCGGGCGCAAAAAATTTTGTTTGATTCCTTAAGGGAAATGACGGCGATGGCATACGAACCCTCTAAGCGACGTATAGCCTCGCGTACTGCTTCAAGGAAGTTCAAGCCCTCCTTCAACTTTTCCTCGATAAGGTGGGGAATCACCTCAGTATCGGTTTTAGATTGAAAAACATGTCCAAGTGCTTCAAGTTCCCTCTTTATCTCCCCAAAGTTTTCAATGATCCCATTATGAACGACGGCAATCTGCTCGCTGCAATCGACGTGTGGGTGAGCATTCACTTGGTATGGAGCTCCATGCGTTGCCCATCTGGTATGACCTATCCCTATTCGACCGGGAAGGTCATCCAAGTTGTATAGCGCATGAACGTTGTCGATTTTCCCCTGGTCCTTCTTTATGAATAAATTACCCTCGTGAAGGGTTGCTTCCCCTACAGAGTCGTAGCCCCGGTATTCCAGCCTTTTTAAGGCAGCGTGAATGATGGGCGCTGCTTTGCCATCTCTAAGGACGCAACCAAATATTCCGCACAACACCGAAACCTCGCAACAGCCTTTAGATTTCTCTAGCCTCACTATTACCTTGACTGCTTCTATAATCAAGGTTTATTTCATTTCACAGAATATTTCATCAAATGAATTCCTATAAGGTTTTTTCAGAAAACGATTTTAGAACTAAAAGCGGAATTTTAGGGGTTTTCTAAGTTTCCAGGGAGCCCAATTTTGAAACCATTAAAAAAATGTTTATAAGGGAACTTTTCTTAGTTAAGAGACGTTGTCCCTTTCAATAATAGAGGCTGGGTGTTTCAATTGCGGTGTTTCCTATGAGGAAGAAACTACTGCTCAGCGGAGAAAGAACGCAATACGAGGTTAAGGACATCGCTGTTTTTGATAAACCTGCTATGCTTAAAGCCGTTTTAAACAACATGAGCTGGAAGATTCTGGAGCTTCTTAGCGCGGAGGAAATGTACCCGATAAGGATTGCGAAGAGGTTGGGAGTTCACGAGCAAAGGGTTTACTATCATATTAGAAAGCTGGCGAAGGCTGGTGTGGTGAAGGTTGTTAGGGAGGAGGAGAGAAAAGGGGCTATCGCAAAGTATTATAGGGCTTCTGTTCCAGCGTTTGGGGTTGAGCTTCCCTTTGGCTACCGAATGGTTAAGGCGATTTCTATTCCTAGCATGGACGAAAAAATGAAGCAGTTTTTCAGTCCCTTCCTCAAAGACGCCAGTTTTGATGGGAAGATCGTCGTAGGTAGTCCTGATCCTCACGGTCCCTTTAAAGCTAGGGCAAGGGACGGACACTACTCTTCATATTTAACACTTTTCCTAGGCCAATTCACTAAGTTGCCAGAGGATTTCGTGATAAAACTGGATGTGGACGTAAAGGCGGAGAAGGAGGAGAGCAACAACCTTATTCTGGTGGGTGGTCCCGGAACAAACCTCATCACTGAGGAGATCAACCAGTTCTTGCCGATTCGATTCAACATGATGCCCACAGAGCAAGGATTCCTCCTAGGCGGATTAGTCTCCGAGAAAACTGGGAACGTTTACACCGGCGACACCGTAGGGGTAGTCGGCAGAATTGTTAATCCTTGGAACAGGGAAAAGAGAATCGTTGTTTTGGCTGGTAACAAGGCGGTAGGAACTAAGGCTTGCGTGTTAGCTCTCACCAAATTTTGGGAAGTAGCCCTTAAGACTTTCATGGGGGAAGAAAATTTTGCGACGGTAATTCAAGGGTTTGACTTAGATGGAGATGGAAAAGTAGACTCTGTAGAAGTTCTTGAATGATTTATGAAGCACAGTAAACCTAGACACCTCTACCAGAGTTGGGTTATGGCGCTGTTTGGTGCGCAAGATTGTGCGTTCCGCGTGAAGATTCGGGACTAGCCTGGAGTATGGGGCTTAGAAAAGGTAAGGATCTTTTAAGGATCAAAATCCCTATGCAGGAAATTTATCGTGCCTTAAAACCGGGCGGAAAATTATTATGAGGTATCATATAAGGCTATTTGATGAAATGTTTGGCGCGGATATAGGGCTGGTGAAGCCTTTTACTAGGGAGGATTGTGGTGGAGAGCGTATCTGAGGTTATTGACGCGCGAGGACATGAGAACATTCAATCTACTCATGAGACCACGTTTGAGATTACAAAAGAAGCTGTTATTACGAGGCGTGGTGACTGCATTATTGCTGTGAGTGCAACAAGGGGCGCGGCAGATTTGTCTCCCAACTTTAAGGACGCAGCAGTAAAAAGAGGGGATGCACAAATAACCATCACGGTGGAAGCTGGAAATGTGAGGGAAGTAGTTAGAGCGAGGGGAAGCCCACGATTGTTGTTCACGCACCCTATGGATTTGGTGGTGAGAAAAAGCGATTATGTTTGTGGTCGAACCATAGCCATTAGGGCAAATAAGGCTGCCAAAGATCTTTCCAGGAGGCTCGTGGAAAAGTTGCGGGACCCGCATCAAAAAATTAGGATAACGTTAACAGTGGAAGAAACCTAGCGTATTTCAGCGTCTACTACTACCTGCCAAGTGAAGGGTGCAGTCGCTCGAACGATTCTCGCCAAAAAAATTTTCTCCATGTTACGATGGTTTTGTTTCACAGCTTCGATCAATCGAAACTTTGCAGTTTCTATGGGGTTTGGCTGGCTTGTAAACTCATAATAGTGTATGATACCCCCGTCAGGTTTAATCGCCTTGCAAGCAACGTCAACATATTCTATCGCTTTTTCTGGCAAGTTCATAATCACTCGATCCGCAACTCTGACCAATTTTTCATCCACGACTTGCCTAACTTCGCCAAGAATCGGGGTGACCTTCTCCTGAACGTGGTTGGCGCTAATGTTTTTCTTCAAATAGTATACGGCGTCTGGATTTATGTCGATGGCGAACAGCTGCACGCCTTCGCATTTTTTCGCGATCAAGATGGAGAAGGGTCCGACCCCAGCGAACATGTCCACTATAGTTTCGCCGCTCTGAACCTGCGAGGCAACTCGATCATGCTCGTGGGAAAGGCGAGGCGAAAAGTAGGCTTTCGCCAAGTCGACGTGATACACGCAGCCGTGCTCCTTATGGATGGTTTCCGTTTTCCCCACCCCCGCGATCACCTCAAACTCCCTCACACGATACACTCCTTCCACTGCTCCAGACTTCGCCAAAACAGTGCGCACCCGCTTGTTCGCCTTCAGCACCGCCTCCCCGATGATCTTTTTATAACCCTCCAGTTCTGGGGGAAGCTCCATAATGGCGATGTCTCCCACAAAATCCATCGCCTTCGGGAGACTTGCCAAAAGATGTGGTGGCAACCTCCCCTCCAGGACATCAGCAACATTGAGGGGGCGTTCAGCCCGTTCAGAAAACAGATACGAAGAGGCTTCCAGTTCAGGAAGGTGCTTCTTCAACTCTTCAAGATCGATGGGAAGTGGTTCTCTAACAAGGGGTATGTATAGGGAATCTCCCACTTGCTCAACCTTCAGCCCTCGGTTGAAAAGGTTAAGCTTCCTAACGAGAACGATGGCTTCATCTCCATGGACCTTAGGAACCCTTAAACAAGGTGCCTCAGACTTCAAAGAACTTGACCTCGATCTCCCTCACCTTTGAAAGTTCCTTATCGGTAGTCA
>Ga0209314_10000999_pt1 | contig 12797 bp, 16 predicted proteins | sample I19B2metaG_FD_184146 | JGI IMG/M metagenome (GOLD analysis project Ga0209314, IMG submission 184146) | Lake sediment bacterial and archeal communities from Gulf of Boni, Indonesia to study Microbial Dark Matter (Phase II) - ​I19B2 metaG... | ecosystem: Environmental > Aquatic > Freshwater >...
GGCCTATTACCTTATAGACAATCTGTTTACCTCTTTCGAATTTTATAGCGGCGTTTGGAGCCGTGAGCAAGTTGTCCTTTTCAGCAAAAATTACCTTAACATGGGTGGTCATCTCAGGCTTGAGGAACAGAGCGTCATCCTTAGATACCTTTACGATCGCAAGATAATAAATGATATTATCTTTAGTAACAGGCTGTGGATAGATCTTTTCTATACTTCCATGAAAGAGTTTATCAGGGAAGGTATCAACATAGTACTCGACCTGCTGTTTTAGTTTTAACCTGCCAATATCTGTTTCATCGACATATATCCACATCTCAAGGAGAGTTGGATCAAGTACCGTAACGAGGTTTGCAACCTGAAGACCTGTAACGATGGTTTCCCCTTCTTGAGCGGTAACGTCCGAGACAACACCATCTATTGGTGCATAAATCTTTGTGTATGTAAGCCTTATTTCCTGCTGCTTTAGCTGAGCAGTAATATCCTCAATGTTTGCCTTTGATATCTTCAGTTGCGTTTTGTATTCATCCTGAAGCCTTTTGAAGTTTGCTTCTGCTGCTTCGAATTGACTTTTTGCCTTATCAACAGTATCTTTTGTGGTGTAGTCATATTTCAATAGTTCCTGTTCCCTCTCATAATTTATCTTTGCATACTCATAATTCGCCTTTGCCTCATTGATACGCTCTGGGTATGTCAGTTCAATCTGGGACATGGTATTCTGAGCAGCGTTGAGGGTAGCCTTTTGCTGCTCAATAGCTTTTTGGATCTCCCTTTCATCTACGAGCGCTATGAGCTGTCCCTTTTTTACCCTGTCGCCGATCTTTACACCCATCTTAACAATTTCTCCTGTTGCCCTTGCCCCAATCTTCACCACAGCTCCAACCTGAGACTTGATAATCCCTGTTTCGACAATTACTCCTCTTATGCTTCCTCTTTCAACCTTTGCTGTTTCTATAACCTGTATTTCCGGTTTACTCAGGAACTTTTTGTAGATAAAGACACTCAATCCGATTAGAATGATTGCACCGAAAATAAGCCAAATCCTCTTCATGAAACTCCCCTCTTATTGCTCTTCAATATCCTCTAACCTCTCAATCCCTGCAATCCTTTCTATTGATATTTTCGATGAGATAAGATTTAATCGAGAATTAATCAGTTGTTCTCCGGCGTTTGCTAGAAGGCTTTCAGCCTGTACAAGAGAAAGGATATCAGCCTTTCCAACCTTATATTCCCCGAACGCCTGTGCGTAATTCTGCTCTGCTTGTTTGAGTTGCTGCTGGGCAACCTTCAAATTGCTAGAAGCAGTAACCAAGTCCTCATACGCTTTATTGACATCGAGCAATAACTGCCTCTTCAGATCATTCAGATTCTCCAGGGAAACACCTTTTTCCAGTTCTGAAGACTTTAACCTAAAAAATTTACCCAGTTCGAAAATATTCCATGTTGCTGTGATCCCGAGCATGTTTTCTTCACGGATAGCTCCTTGTCCTGTGGCCAAACCGCGTGGGCCCCCGGTTGCTTTCTGATATGAAGCATTTGTAAATATGATTGGATAAAAAGTACTGAGTGAAAGGTATTTGTTATTTTCTGCAATCTTCAAAGAATCTTCCGCCTGTTTTATCTCTGGCCTCTGCAGTATGGCAATAGACACTTTATCTCTTTCAGGGAGTTTAACTTCTATGTCAAGGGATCCTTGAATTTCATGCTGGCTATCAAGGGGTTTCCCGATAAGGGAATTGAGCTCCAGGAGGGCCTTTTTAAAATCACCCTCAGCCTGTACTAAAGCAAACCTTGCCTGCTCAAGCCGAACAGATGCTTGAAGTACATCGAGTAGTTTTGAGACACCAAATTTATATCTTCCCTCAGCAACCTCATAGTCCTTTTGTGCATCCTGGAACTGTATCTTTCTCTGCTCTAAAGCATCTCTTCTGGCAATGGCAGTATAAAACGCTATCTTAACGTTGAACTCAAGATCGAGGAGTTTCTTTCTGAGGTCCTCCTTACTGATATCAAAGTTAAGCCATGCAATATTTCTTAATGCCTTCCTGTTACCTCCGTCAAAGAGGGTATACGACAATGTCACGTCTGTGGTACTTGAGGGAAACTCTGCCGGAGATGTATAGAATCTTTGCTGCAAAGTTGATGCATCAAGGCTCGGCAGATATGGTCCTAGCGAGGCGTTATATAATGCCTCTGTAGATTTTGTCTTTATCACTGATGCCTTATAAAATGGAAGAGTTTCCTTTGCAAGGGATATGGCTTCATCAAGTGTCAGTGCATACGATGTGTGGATTATGAAGACTACACTAACAATTATCACACAGAAAAATATCGATTTGTGCTTAATGAGTCTTCCCACAATAACTCCATTATTTTAATTTGTTATTTTACATAGAGAATTACAATAAAAGAAAGAGTTTAAGGTCAATATTTCTGTTAAAGGATTTTGGAATGGGTATAATAAATACCGTGTTTATTACTTATAGGACAAAAAGACAGGAACTAAAGGAATAGCAGCAGCGATATTCGGATAAAATGGATCCTATTACACACTGCCTTACAGGCGCAACAATCTTCAACCTCGGCTTCAGGCGAAAGTTAGCTATGTGGGTACTAATCTTTTCATCCCTTGCACCGGATTTCGACTACATAACACGATTCTTGGGAATGGATATGTTTCTCAGATACCATCGAGGCATTACTCACGGTATACTGTTCCTGTTTCTTGTGCCTCCTATAATTGCACTTATTTTTGGCCTCAGAAAAGGCTTTCTCTATTATTATTTCTTAGCCTTTCTCGGCTATGCTGCACATCTTTTCATGGACCTCACAAACCAGTATGGAACGAGAATTCTCTCACCCCTTGATTGGGAGCAGTATTCTCTTGACCTCACATTCATAATAGACCCCTATATAACCATAGGTCTTCTTTTATCCGTCATCCTTTGTAAATATAATAAAAAAAGGGCTTTTGCGATAGCACTTATTACTGTTTTCCTGTTACCTGCTTACATAGGTGGCAGATACTATCTTCAGGGGAAAACAAGAGATTTTTTAAAAGAGACGCTTGTTGCCAATACATACACGATGTATCCGCTGCCCAATGACTTCCTTAGATGGTGGTTTGTTGTGAGATCAGATGATGAAATAAAGGTAGGGTTTGCAGACCTTTTTACACAGAGGATATGCGTCCAAGAAATATATACGTTGGCTGAGAAAGACCCCCACATTGAGTGGTCAAAAGGAACCAGGGTCGTAAAAAATTTTCTCTACTTCGCAAAATATCCATACGCCCAGGTCAGAAACGAAAAGGACAAGACGTTGGTCGTCTGGCATGAACTTGCTTATTCCTTCTTGGCAGGAGACCATTTTGTAGCTAAGGTAGTGTTCGACAAGGAAGACAGGCTCCTGAACTCATACTTCAAGTTTTAAAATATCCTGTTTTTTCATGGACTTGAAATAGACAGATTATTCCTATTGACTCTTTAAGAAGTCCTTCTTTAAAATAGCCGCCAAAGGAAAGTTCTTACCTCAGATAGTAAAATCAAAAACCCTCGTAGAGGGATTCAAATCTTTTAAAAAGGAGGTTAAAGTCGATGAAGAGAGTTAGAATTCTTGTGGCTCTGTTTGTTACTGTAGTCTTCTTCTCCGGGCTTGTCATTGCAATGACCGAAAAAGGCAATGAGGCTCTGCAGAAATTGATGGATGGTAACAAGAGGTTTTTATCAGGTAGTCTTGCACAGAAAGACCTGAGTGCTAAAAAGAGAGAAGAGTTAGCTAAAGGGCAGAAGCCTTTTGCTACCGTGCTTACCTGTTCTGACTCGAGGGTCCCACCTGAACTACTTTTTGACCAGGGTCTCGGTGATGTCTTTGTCGTAAGGGTTGCAGGCAATGTTGTTGACCCGATAGCATTAGGGAGCATCGAATATGCAGCAGAACACCTTGGTTCTCCTCTAATATTGATTCTTGGACATTCAAAATGCGGTGCTGTTAAAGCAACACTCGAGGCAAAAGGGAAACCCGAGGGAAACATCGGAGCAATAGTCAAAAAGATCATGCCTGCTGCTGATGCTGCAAAGAAAAAGGGCGGAACTCAGGATGAGATTCTTGAAACAGCTATTAAGGAGAATGTAAAGAATGTTTATGCCGATGTTATGAAAAACAGCAAGATTATCCCCCATCTTGTAGAAGAAGGCAAGTTAACGATTGCTGCTGGTGAGTATGACATTACAACAGGCAAGATCGAGATGATTGAGCTTCCGAAATTAGCCCCCGCTAAGAGTAAGCATTAATTTATGTTTATTTCGTAGAGAATAATAAAAGGATGCATCCCATATTTCATTGAAACAGCAAGAACAGAAAAATATGGGATGCGTCTCTAGTTTTATACACAGTGTCCTTAGGTTAATAAAAAAGCCATTCCTTTCTCCTTTCAAGGACATATCTATCTCAGAGTAAGCTCCAAAACCCGATAAAATCGACATATCTCCGAAGTATTCTGGATAGAGTGCTATAATAAAAATGAACTAAGGGAGTGCACTTTCATGAAGGTCTGTGAGATATTTAAGAGCATACAGGGAGAGTCAAGTTACGCAGGTATGCCATGCACATTCATAAGGCTAACGGGCTGCAATCTCAGATGCTCCTACTGCGATACGACATATGCCTATTATGAAGGTAGGGAACTTTCAGAAGATGAGATTATAAGCGAAGTATGGCGCGCTGGAATAAGCCTGGTTGAGATTACAGGGGGAGAACCTCTCCTTCAAAGAGAGGTCTACCATCTCGTCAAAAGGCTTCTTGATGAAGGCTATACAGTATTAGTAGAAACGAATGGGTCACAGCGCATAAACGATATTGACAGGAGAGCAGTTGTTATACTTGATATTAAGACACCCGGCAGCGGGATGAGTGAAGAGATGGATTTTTCAAATCTTGATACCATCAAAAGTTCTGACGAGATAAAGTTCGTCATCACAAGCAGGATAGATTATGAATGGTCAAAGGAGATAATTGAGAGGTACAGGTTAATGGACAAGTGTCACCTCCTCTTATCTCCTGCATTTGGAATCCTTCCTCCTGAAGATCTTTCGAGGTGGTTGCTTGAAGATGGACTAAAGGTCAGGTTGAACCTTCAGCTTCATAAGTATATTTTCAGCCCTGAGCGGAAGGGCATATAAACCTTCTCAGCTCTTTTTACCCCTTCCCTTTCCATTTCCTTTATATTTTTCCTTCCCGTTTTCTCCATTTTCTTTTACCTTTTCTTTTCTGCCTTTCTTCTCTTTTACAACTTCCTCGTTTATCACGATAAAGTTTTTGCCTCCTTCTCTCAGTTTAATCACTTTCTCAGGTTCATAGCTGCAGTGTTTAGATATAAATCTTAGATTAACGAGATTAATAACATCGTCGTCGTCAAGGACTATCTTTCTCCATTCCTTTCTCGGTTTCTTTTTATAATATCCATATGCCTTTCCATAAGGAGGACCGGTAACAACAACCTCCCTAACCGGTACATAGAATATCTCTGGGCTCAGACCGAAATGCAAGCTAATATCCATCCAGGTCTTTCCTCTCAACCTGAGGTCTATTATGGTTGCAGGCCTGACACGGGCACTTTGAGCGATAAAAAAGACAACCGGTATCTCCTCATCAGGTATATGCCTTTCTTTAACAATGATTACCTCCCTTTCCGGAACTCTATAATAATCACCCACTGCGAGGTAAAAGCCTCTTAACCCCTCATCTCGAATGGATACTCCCAAATCCACTGAGGCTTCAGAATTACTGATGGGAGATAGAAAAATGAAGGCCAAAACGATTAACAAGATATACATAGCATCCTCCTTTCTTATCATGCAAATTCTAATTCTAAAAGAGTTTTATGTAAATATCTTTATAAAATTTACCAATCTCTTTTTCTGTGATAAAGATCACGGAATTGAGAATGCTTTTTCATCAATGTAGAGGTGAATAATAGTAGAGGTGAATAATATTGACAGGCAAGGCTTTTAATGGTATGATGTTTTTAATGAAATTTATCCTTATTGTATGCGGGTTTATCTTTGTTGCTTTCTCCTTTTCGTATGCGGATGTCTATCAATACATAGCTGAAGATGGTGTGGTCTGTTATACAGATTTACCTTTCGGTAAAAAGACAGAAATTGTCGTTAGAGAAAAAAAAGTAAAGTCAACTCCTCCCCAACAACCCTCTGACAGCACAGATTATAAAGATACTACTAATTACCATAGCATTGTACATGAGAAAGCAACAAAATATAATTTAGACCCCTTACTTGTTAAAGCTGTCATAAAGACAGAGTCAAATTGGAATGAGAGGGCTGTTTCAAGGAAAGGCGCTATGGGTCTTATGCAGCTTATGCCCTCTACTGCAAGCGATATGAATGTTCGCAATCCCTTTAACCCTGAAGAGAACATCGAGGGTGGTGTAAAATACCTGAGATATCTTCTTGAACGATTTAATGGCGACCTGACCCTTGCTCTCGCAGCATACAACGCAGGGCCCAAATGGGTTGAGAAGTTTGGGGTTATTCCTCCTATTACCGAGACAAAGCAATATGTCAATAAAGTCCTTTCTCTTTATAATGGCAAGGCAGGTTATTCTGTAACAACCGCTGATACCGGAAAAGAAAAAAGGCCAGAACCGATTTATAAAGTCAGCTTAAAAGACGGCACTGTCCTTTTTACAAATTCCCCGTTCTTACTCAAAGACGCCGTCAGGTTTTAAATGCCTTTTGATGACAAGACTTTTCTTCAGGAAGAAATTCTCAAACTAAAGGGGCAGCGACGGGCAATCATACTTTCCCATAACTATCAGAGGGACGAGATCCAGGAGATTGCCGACTTTGTGGGTGACTCCCTTGAACTATCAAGAACAGCAGCTGCCATAGACTGTGATATTATTCTGTTTGCAGGTGTTACCTTTATGGCAGAGAGCGCATCAATCCTCTCACCCGCTAAAATGGTCCTTACGACTGAGATTGATGCACTCTGTCCTATGGCAGATATGATCAGGGTAGATTCACCAAGACCTGTGAAAAAAGACTTTCCTGGTTTTGATAATCCACCTCCTTTTGTCTTTCCCCGGGATTTTACTTTGAGAGATATCAAAAAAAAATATCCAGGATTACCTGTTGTTGCATATGTGAATACAACGGCTGATGTAAAAGCAGAGAGCGACATCTGCTGTACTTCAGCGAATGTTGTTAAGGTCGTTAATTCCCTTCCTGATGAAAGGGTAATATGTATACCAGACAAGAACCTTTCACTCTGGGCAGCAAGGAATACAAAAAAAGATGTTATTGCGTGGGATGGCTTCTGCCACGTTCATGAAAGGGTGAGACCGGAAGATGTAATTAAGGCAAGGGCAGAATATCCGAAAGCCCTCTTTATGGCTCATCCAGAATGCAGGCTTGAGGTACTCGAGATGGCTGATCATGTAACCAGTACATCTGGGATGTTGAGGTTTGCAAAAGCCTCCTCTGAGAAAGAGTTCATTGTAGGCACTGAGATTGGATTACTGCACCGTTTGAAAAAAGAAAATCCTGACAAGGTCTTTTATCCCTTGAGGGAAGACATGGTATGTCCTGAGATGAAAAAAACTACACTTGAGAGTCTGCTCAGGGCTTTGAAAGAAAATACTTATCTCATAAAAATACCTGAAGAAATAAGGGTACCAGCAAAAAGGGCACTTGACAGAATGCTCGAGATAAGGTAAGGAATAGTATGGACATTTTTACAAGAATTGCTGAAAGGCGCATCATGGAGGCTATGGAAAATGGCGAGTTTGACGACCTCGAAGGCATGGGAAAGCCCATCAATTTCGATGATGAGACATGGATTCCAGAGGACCTCAGAATGGTCTACAGGATTTTGAAAAATGCAGGCTGCATCCCGCCCGAGCTTGAATTGAGAAATGAGGTAATAAATCTCTCTGCACTAATAGATACAATCGATAATGACAAAGAGAGACTGAAGAAAATCAGAGAGCTCAATTTTAAAATTCTCAAACTCAATATCATGAGGAAAAAACCCTTTAACCTCGAAGAATTTCCAGAATACGAATTAAAGGTAATAGATAAATATATAGTGAATTCTCAACGAACTAAAAAATAGCGCCAGCTATTTCTGCCTCAATAATTCCTCAACTTGGGATTGCGTATCCTTGTCAAGCTTCGCTGCGTTTTTAAAAGGATAATCAATAAAATAATGCTTATTGATTTCGAGTATTTCATCAAAGTGATCCAAAAATAAACTTTTTAGAAGCTTCTTGTCAAAATCTATACAGTAAAGAAACCATTACTCTTTTCCTCTTCTGTTCGATGTTAATCTGAATTTTATTATTTACCGCATTTGCAATCACGGAACCAACAAGAGCACCGAGAACATTTGCTGCCATTTGCTCTCCGTTAAAATAATTATCGCCTTGAGTACTGTCAATGAGTTCTTTTGCAAAACCAGGAACAATTCCAATAATAGTCCCATAGACTATCCTATCTGCAGTTCCCAAATCTGTCTTATAATGCAGATAACTCTCACCAGCTGCTCCAAAAACTGTTGATAATCCAAGGTGTAAAGCAAAATTGTCATCAGCAAAAGAAGAGACAGGAATGAACAAAAGAATTGTGATTGCTACAATTTTTACCATATATTTTCGTACCATTTAAATTACCTCCTCCTCAATTTATATTATCTTACAAAAGTAGTACAACAAAGTCTATGCCAAAAAATATTTTTATAACCTTTTGATATTAAAAAGAAAAGTAAAATTTTAAAGTTACTTAATTGAACGGTATTGACAAATTATGTCAGACAAAAATTGTGGATAAGTCAATGATGAGAAACGGAGAAAGGCGCGTTATTCTGAGCTTATTGTGGAGGAATACCTGTCATCCTGAACTGTGCCGATATGGTGTGGTCAAGCCCGGCTGAATGGACTACACAATTATTCACCTCGCCAGTAAAGATACTCTCAGGAGTTCCGGTATAGGAAGACGTTATTGTGATAGAACAGAAATCCTTAGGAGGGAAGATCTGTCCTCCATCTGCAATATATTTAAAGGCTGTTGTTTTTTCATCAGCTGAATGCTGCACTTTTTCAGCACTTTTTGATCCTCCAAACATTGCATCCGTTATTGCCTTGCCATCAACCAAATGCCGCCCTATTCAGTGTCATCTCTATTCCCCGTGCATTGCTGTATTGCTCAGCGGGGATCTGAAACTCGATAGATGCCCATTTTCCCCTGACGTATTCTTTACTTTTGAGGATAGCATTCATTCCTCTATCGTCCTCAGCAAAGATGATAAACTGGGCAAAAATAAACCAAACCAGAAATATAATGCCGGGTATGATTAAGAAAAGGAACCCACCTGTACCAAGAAACCCAAGGATTATTGCTTTTTTGTAGCTTGTGCGGCATCGTGCACCTTTCACCCCAAAGGTAACACGCCATTTTTCTCAATGCCACATTAAAGGGTAGACATACTCTTACAGAAAGGTTTGAACAAATAAAAGCTACTTAGCTGCTTCATCCATTGCATCCAAAATAACTTTTTCAACTTCCTTGGCTATTTCTTTTAATTCAGGATTTGGATACATCGAAAGCATGACCGTTGGCCTTATGGTTGAAAGTTTGGTTTTGTCACCTTCTATAAAAACTGAAATACGACAGGGTAAAGCTGTAGATATTTCAGCATTTGCCTCTAAGACTTTTTTAGCCTGCAATGGATTACATACTTCAAAGATTCTGCATTCCTTGTTAAGTTCAACACCTTTCTTTGCCAATGTTTCTTTAAGGTTGTGAACTGTAAGAACACCAAATTTTCTCTTCTTAATAGCCTCCTCAAGAGCCATCCCCACTTCATCAATATTTTTAGAAGATTCAATTGTATAAAGCATATTACAACACCTCGCTTTTCCTTTAAATTGTTGCTTCTCAAGTTTAAACAAAAAGAGTTATATCTTACAAGATCTTATAGAGTTAATCACCATCATGGGGTCGTGTTTAAAAAACATTATCTTATTAATTTCAATTTGTAATGTTGCACTGTGAGGCAATATTTAAACATCAACATTTCAGGAAGAACTTAACGGAGGTCAGTAATATCGCAGTGTTTTGACTACTATGTGAAAGGGTTAGTTGAAACCTTAATCTGAAATCTGACGTGTCTGTAATATTAAATCTTATCTATCACATTTTATTATTTTCTGAGGTAATCAACTAAACAAAAATATTTCATGAGCATTACTTACAATATGGAGCAACCACTTTGAATCAATATTCTGTTCTGTTATCTTTTTTCTCGACCGCTAATAATAATTTTGCTCTATGTGTCGTATACTTTAATCAGTACAAAGCCTTTTTTGAAGCTGTTCGATGAGCTGTTTAGCTATAGAGTCTCTTTGAGATTAATAGCCCCGATTACATAATGGCCATCCCGCATGACGAACACATTTTTATATAGTGGACCGATAGTTAATAAGAAGATTTGACCATTTAACCAGCAGGTTTTTTGAGATAGCTTCAGGAGTTAAATTTGCAACATGGCTCCGGATACAATAAGAATAATACCTGTAGTGACAAACGGACAAAGATTTCCATCAACGCGAAGTCTGATTTGTCCGCCTGCATCTAGAGTGCCCTCAATTATTGAATTGACCATATGTTCACGTTCAATTTTTTCATATCTTATAGAAAACAGGTATTCTTTTCCATCAACAAGAACATAATTGTACTGTATCCTCTAAAAGTGTTATTCCAGAATTAACAAAAAAGTCTCTTTTGCCACCCCCATGCATTTCATGATTCCCTGGAACAGCATATACCCCATATTTGGTCTTAATCTGACGAAACAGATCCTCAAACTTGACTGTGTCTTCATCATGACGGTCGCCTTCAAGCACGTCTCCGCAAATCAAAAGAATGTCAGGATTTAGCGAATTAATTTTTTCTAAAAATTCATGCAAGAATTGGGTATTTGTCGCTTCCTTAAGATGGAAATCGGCTGCAAATGCGATTCTCAATTGAGTTATTTCTGAGGATTTTCTTGGAACATGAATATTATATGAGCTGATCCTAATGTAATTATTATTCAAAGCCCCGATAATTATGATAACAACCGGAACAACAAATAGAGCAGAAAGACGGGAGATACGGAACTTATGGCTACTAATTGTTTCTCGAGCAAGGATTTTTGTCTTTCTACTGATCCAAATAATAATGTCTGATAGTGATACCAGCAAAAAAAGGTATAACAAAAAAGGCAATGAATAGTAGCCTGGGACCAGCAGATATTTTGCCCATAAACTAGCTGGTGCTAATGAATGAGATAGAATTTCTGTAAGAGGAAAATAAAGGACAGTGATTATAAATAGAAACGTAAATATGTTTTTGTGCTTTGTGTCTGCAAATAGTTTTCTGATTCGCAAACAGATATAGAAATTCAGCGGCAAATAGATGATCAGTCCTTTTAATAAAAACATATCATCAAGAGACTACAAATTGCTCGAATAGTCTTTAGATCCTAATTTTATTATACCTTTTTAATATCGATAACAATTGATACGTTGTTGATCAAAGAATAAAGACCACAATTATAATAGCTAAATTATTGCGAATCTTAATCTTATTTGTTATAAGCAGAAGTCAATGGTAGTCAGAAATTGAAGCGTTGCGGACTACTATGTGAACTTTACCCGAAAAAGTGACAGAAGCAGAAAAGTGATGATTTACAAGAGAATTGTTTAACGCCTGAACTGTGCGGCGGGCAACTGCCTATCCGCACGAGTGATTTGTTAGCTTTCACGCTTCATTTTCCCTGCAATCGTAACTATTTCAAAAGATTCGATCAAATCTTTCTGATGATCCTCAGCAAGTAAGCAAGTAGCCCTCCAAGTGAGAACAAGAAAAAGAGCGTCTACACCTATAAGCCATATGGTTGTCACCCAATGTAGAACTTGTACCCTTGCATTCCAACAAAAAAAGCTGATGCCTATGAGAAAAAAATGTAAAACCCATGCACGGCAAATTCTAAGGCGACTGCGGTTGTAGTCAATCTTGCTTGCCAACGACTGAGACTGTGAACGGATAAACTTCTCAAGCTCCATTGCCAAATTGCGGTCGTCGATCTGAGGGGCAATTGCCTTGACATGTTTAACTTTGTCGTCATTAAAAACCTTCTTTTTAGCTCTTGCTTCTACTGTTGATATGAAGATGCCACGAATGAGACGATCAATAACAATTCCTAACACATACACAATAGCTATAAGTGTTCCAATAAGAGCTTTGTTGTCCGTCAAGATCATTGTGTCAAATTTATAGTTCAGGATCGCTGCCAGAAAAAATGCAAGCCATGTGGCTGTGCCTATTCCAACCACGAGAAGCTCGACAAATAGTGCCGTAACGTTCATTTGTTAAATTCCGATTCTGTTATAATTCACAAAGCTAAATTTATTTTTATGCTGATTATACATTTGATCAAAGATTATACGCTTTAGGTTTCATTGTCAATTATTGTTGTGAAAAACTGCCGATGAAACCTGATTTATCAATATATAACCGTCATTTTAAATAGAATATACATAATTATACAAAACAATATTCTAGTAAGAATTTTTTGCAGATTGCCGGTTGAACTATATACCTTTCAAGTTCAGCTTTCAGATGTGTGTTACAGGAAGTAGAACTAAACCGCTGCGCGGTGGTAACGAGCCGTCAGCCTTCTATTGAAAGGTAAAGCTTTTTCTGGGTTGTAGAAGTTAGTCCGTTATTATTCCCCTT
>Ga0209314_10001001_pt1 | contig 12792 bp, 10 predicted proteins | sample I19B2metaG_FD_184146 | JGI IMG/M metagenome (GOLD analysis project Ga0209314, IMG submission 184146) | Lake sediment bacterial and archeal communities from Gulf of Boni, Indonesia to study Microbial Dark Matter (Phase II) - ​I19B2 metaG... | ecosystem: Environmental > Aquatic > Freshwater >...
GCGAGATCCTCTGCGACATCATTTAAGCCTAGTTTTCGTAACGTAGAGCGAAGAGGCAGACCAGTCTTTTTATCCCATCCGCGGCGCTCATAGTACTCATCAAGCATCTTGCTCAACTCCACCACATGCCCCTTCGCCGGTCCCTTAGGCGCTGGCTCCCTCGTTAAACGATCCGGAAGGGTGTCGTCTTTGCGGCTTATTCCTTCGCGGGCGTTGAAGGCTCTGTTCAGGTTCACGATGCGCTCCCCGATGAGCCTCAGTTCTTTCTCCGAAATCTTCATTCCGGTGGTGGCTTGCAGGGCTCGGGCGATGTCTCCATAATAGAAGACTGGTGGGATTTGTGTCCCGTATTTGCAGACTCCCACCGATTCCACCACAACCATGAAGTCCTCGCACTCCTTCACCATGAAACCCTTGTACTTTGGGTTGAGCCTGTCAGCGATTTCCGGCAGATACCTGTCTCCAAACCTGTCCCGTATTGTATCCTCAAACCCTACCTCATCAAGGACCGGGAAGCCGTAGAGATGATCAGCCCCTCTAGCAGCTGTGGCTGAAGCTAAGCCCATGGATTTTTGAGCTCGAGATTCTTGGGCTGCGATTTCCTGCTTCTTAACGTGCATCACGTATTTCTCTGAGCCCTTTCCAATTTTTCGGGAGGCTCGATAGCTTCCCTCAGCGAGAAGGTTGCCAAAGCCCTCACGCCTTGCTATCATGGGGATCAGCCGGATTAAGGCTTCGTGGTTTCCCCAGGACAAGCCTATTCCATCGGTGTCCTTCTTGGTAAGGATCCCCAAATCATAGCACTCCATGGCCCAGGAGACGGTGGCGCCTGTGGAAATGCCGTCTAAGCCATAGGCGTTGCAGAGATAATGAGCGTACAACACGGCTTCGGTGTGGGATATGCCGCATCTAGACCCCAAGCAACACTGGGTCTCAAACTCGGGGCTTCCACCGATATAGGCGTAGGGTCCCTCCTTCACCGCAGTGTAACGACCACAGCGCTGGAGACAGGCAAAATCGGCCCTCGCCTTTATCAGATAATGCCTTCGAATGGTTTCACCGCTGATCTTTTCGTATTCATCAAAGACGCCTTGACGCATGTTGTACGTTGGCAAGCGTCCAATCTCCTGCATGAGTTCAACAAGGCTGGTCGTACCATACTTTGCTCTATTCTCCGTGAAGGGATGAGCTAACATCTTTTCGTGCAACTCCACGATGAGGTCGAGATAGCCTTCGGCATAGGCTACCTCAATATCCTTGCTTCCCCGAACTACTATAGCCTTCAACTTTTTAGATCCCATCACCGCGCCCATGCCCGATCGGGCAGCACAACGATCCCGATCATTCATGATACACGCATAGCGAACTAAATTTTCTCCAGCTGGACCAATTGACGCCACCTTAACCCGGCTGTCGTCCCACTCCTCTTTTAAGGCCTCGTCAGTTTCATAACATGTTCTGCCCCACAGATGCTCAGCTCTTCTAATCTCCACACGCTCGTCATCGATAGCTAGGTATACAGGATCACTTGACCGACCCTCAACGATGATCCCATCGTACCCTGCAAACTTCAACTCGGGGCCCCAGTGTCCAGCCGCGTGGGCCTCGCCCCATATATCCGTTAGGGGAGACTTCGCCGCAACAAGATGTCGTGACCCTTGAGGAAACAGCGTGCCTGTCAGGGGTCCAGTTGCAAACATCAGCACATTCTCGGGACCTAAAGGATCGATTCCTGGCTCGATTTTGTCATACAAGATCCTGGAACAGAATCCCGCACCCCCGAGATAGTCCCGAGCGAGCTTCTCATCGAGAGGAATCTTCTTTAAGTTTTTATGAGTGAGATCGACATGAAGAAAGGCTCCGGCATACCCCTTTAGCGTCAAGGTTTTCCCTCCACAATCTTTAGACACTGAACCGGACAATGTTTCACGCACAACCCGCACAAGGTGCAGTTGATTGCCACCTGCTTATCGGGATGAAAGAACATAGCTTCATAGGGACAAGCGTCTATGCAGATTCCGCATCCAGTGCATTTCTTGCTGTCGACGAACACCATCCCCGTTTTCCTAATTTTTCTGATGGCTTCAACAGGACAAGCGTTGGCGCAAGCGGGCTCTTCGCAATGCCTACACACGATTGGCTTATCGATGCTCGGCTCCGACCGTATGACCCTTAATCTCGCTTTTTTCGGGTTTAAGACGCGTTCGTGAAGGAACGAGCAGAAGAGCTCGCATATTCTGCATCCAGTGCATTCTAAGGGGTCCGCGTATAGATGTGGCATGTTTAACCCTCCATGTGCATAGGAACAAACTTCCCAAATCCAGACTTTCCCGTTATTTCCCCATTCTCTGCAACAACTTCTCCACGAGCAATTGTCATTGTGGGCCAGCCCGTCAAGGTCATGCCCTCGTAGGGGGTCCACCCGCACTTGTGATGAAGTTCACCCGATCTCACTTTCCTCTTCTGTTTCAGGTCGATCACCGTTAGATCAGCGTCAGATCCAACCAAGATCGCGCCCTTTCTCGGGTATAGTCCAAAGATTTTCGCGGGCCTTTCGCAAAGAACACTGCATAGATTCTCTGGGGTCAGCCTTCCTTTGTTTACTCCCTCACTTATCAAAATCGGAAGCATGGTTTCAATGCCGGGTAGGCCGCCCCAAGCTTGCCAGATATCCTTCCAGCCCATTTCCTTTTCGTCTCGTGTTCCGGGAGCGTGCTCCGATGTTACTATGTCGATGGTTCCAGCCTTTAACCCATCCCACAAAGCGTTTAGGTCTTCCCTAGATTTTAGTGGGGGGTTCACCTTCAAGTATGGACCACGCCTTTGTACTTCATGTTTGGTGAAGACCAAATAGTGGGGACAGGTTTCAGTGGTCACATGAACGCCATCGTGCTTTGCGTCTTCAATTAATTTGAGTCCCTCCTTTGTGGTTAAGTGCGAAATATGTAAATGGACACCTGTGGGAGAAGCTAATGATATCACGTGGGAAACCGCCTTTTCCTCAGCGATATTAGGGCGTGACTCATTGTGAGCAAGCGGATCCACTCTGCCTTCTTGCTTCAATTTCTTCGTCAATTCCTTGATGGTTTCCTCATCCTCCGCATGAACATTCACGATTCCGTGGTGCCTGGCAACCTTTTCCATGATGAGGGAAAGCGTCTTTTCGTCAACTCGGTAAGGAGCACACGTAAACGCCTTAAACGACGCAACGCCGAGTCTCACGATCTCTGGAACCCGCTTAACGTTTTCATCGTTCATCATCCCAGCGTGCAAGCTGAAATCCACTAAGGATTCGTGTTCACCCACCGCAATTTTCTCCCTAATCCTATCTGGGTTATCCACGGGGCTTTGTAAAACCATCTCAATGATAGTGGTGACGCCTCCAGCAGCAGCAGCCATGGTTCCCGTCCTAAAATCCTCTCGATAAACATACTTCGGATCATAGATGTGAGCGTGAGCATCGACTGCCCCAGGAAATATGTATCTGCCTCTCACATCGATTTCCCTATCCGCCCTAGGTAGGTCTTGGCTCTTGGCTATTGCTGCAATTTTCCCTTCCTTAATCGCTAGATCAGCTTTAACAATCCCCTTGGGAGTTACTACTTTTCCTCCCTTGATCACGAGATTTTCCAAGAATCCACCCTAACCGGAAGCTTACCTAAATTTCCTTAGTCAAACATAAGAAGGTTGCTTAGATCCTTGGATACTCCACATGCGGTTTTATGACACTAAGCCTTTCCCAAAGTTTTTCGGCTGCTTTTTGCGAGATCGCGCTTACCTCCTCTTCGTTGACGGTCAAAACCTTACGGTTCTCCATCAGAACCTCCCCGTCGACGATCACTGTTTGCACATCATCCCCGTCAACCGTGTTCACTAGGTGCCCTAAAACACTTTGAGGGGTTAGTGGGGTCGGTAGAACGTCAGGCTTGATTACGATGATGTCTGCCCTTTTCCCAACCTCTAATGACCCTATTTCCTTCTCTAACCCGTATAGTTCCGCCCCTTTGATCGTAGCCATTTCTATGACGGCTTGTGAATCCATAACCCTTGGGTCTCGATGATGAACTTTATGAAGCAGAAACGTTGTTCTGATGTTCTCAAACCCGTCAAATATGTATCCGTCGTTTCCAAGCCCAACCGTTATTCCCTCCTTCAGCATTTTTAGGATAGGCGCTACCCCCACGGCATTCAACATGTTACTCATAGGGTTGTGAGCCACCTTAGCCCCTGTCTTCCTTACAATATTGACTTCATCGTCATTTAGCTGGACGCAGTGGGCTAAAACCACGTCTGAGCCAAGAACCCCAACGTCGAAGAGCCTTTCCACCGTTCTTTTCCCATATTTTTCAATGTTGTGGTAAAGGTCTCCCAGCCCTTCAGAAGTGTGAATGGTTGTCGGTGCCTTATACTTGTCTGCGAGTTGTCGAACACTTTTCATCAATTGATCGGAAACCGTGAAAGAGGCATGTATGCTAAACATCCCCTTGACTTTCTCCTCCCTTCCTTTAGCAATCTTCTCTATAAACCTCACATTTTCCTTGATCCCCTTTACTCCCTCTTCAGGGTCGTGTCTTTCCGTTGCCTCGTAGGCTAAAATTCCTCGAATCCCCACCTGCTTTACTGCCCTTGCTATATAATCGAGGCTTAGGTGTATGGAGTTTGGTCCTGAGTACGTATCAGCGAAGCAGGTTGTTCCTGACTTTAGGAAATCTAGGCATCCAATCAGAGCACTCGCATACGCGTCACTCGTGGTCATCGCCTCATCCATAGGCCACCAAACCCTCTGCAGAATCTGCGAGAAGTCGCTGGGCGGATCGATTTCGAGGTGCGCTCCACGGAGGAGCATACCGTATAAGTGGGTGTGTGAGCAGATCAAACCGGGTAATACTATCCTTCCTCTCGCGTCAATGACTCTTTCAGCTTTATGCTTCCTCTTGACCTCACTCGTCTTTTCAACATTTGTTATCTTCCCATTATCAACCGCTATGGTTCCCTTTTCTAGGATACGCCGTTGTTTGTCCATGGTGACAACGAGTCCATTTTCTATTACTAAACTCACCGTGCTTTTCACCTTCCGTTAGCGCGTGACCTTCTATTCTATAGTCTCCCAGCCAGCTTGATATTTGTCCAATTCACGGATGGTGTATTCATCCATAGGGTGTTCACGTTCGGGAATTTCCACCTCTTTTATCTCTCCGCAGAGTTCGGTTGACAGATATCTCTGCCCAGTATCGTTGACCATTGTTACAATTGTCTTTAGTTCTGGATGGCGTTTGGCAATCTTCACTGCTGCAGCCACGTTGCAACCTGATGAGATTCCACAAAAGATTCCTTCCTCTAAAGCCAATCTCTTTGCCATGGCAATGGCTTCTTCTGAGGTGGTGGTTACAATTCCCTTAAGGTGACTCAGGTCTAAGTTGACGGGCACAAAACCGTCTCCGATGCCCTCTATCTTGTGGGAACCCCACCCTCGTTTCGACAACGCCGGCGCTTCGGCTGGCTCAACGGCGTACAGAACTATTTTAGGATTCTTTTCTTTCAAAAACCTGCCAACACCAGTCAATGTCCCGCCGGTGCCCTGTGATGCGACAAAACAATCCACTTTCCCCCTCGTTTGTTGCCAGATCTCTGGGCCGGTTGTTTTATAGTGGGCATTCGGGTTGTTGGGGTTACTATATTGATCTGGCCACCAATATTTGCTTGGATTTGCCTTCTTCAACTTCACTATTTTTTCCAGACATAGGTCAACATCACTTTCAGCACCAGGTGTGAAGATTATGTCTCCCCCATAGGCGCGAATGATCTTCATTCTCTCTCGACTCATTCCGGCAGGCATAACTATCGTAACCTTATAACCTAAAATCCCGCCGACAAATGCACAGGAGATCCCCGCGTTCCCCGTCGATGCTTCAATAATTTCCATTCCTGGTTTCAAATCACCGGCCTCGATCGCCTTTGTTATCATCTCAAGATATATTCTATCTTTCAAGCTCCCCGTAGGATTAACGTATTCTAGCTTCACCAAGATGTTGGTATCCATCCCCTCCGCCTTCGGAATTCTCGCTAGCCTAACTAGGGGGGTCCTGCCGATCGCTTGGAATAAGTCGTCTAAAACTTCTCTGGTTCTGTCCCACTCAATGCTCATTTCACTATTCTCCTCGAAACTAATTTAATCGTCGCTTTTAGTCATCGACGTAAACCTACTCACAGCCCCCCATTACGAGGGCCATGATTGCCTTCTGGGCGTGGAGTCTGTTTTCCGCCTCGTCGAATACTACAGAGTGCGGTCCGTCGATGACCTCGTCCGTTACCTCCATTCCCCTGTCAGCCGGTAGGCAGTGCATGTAGATCACGTCTCTTGCGCAGAGATCAAGCTTTTCGGTTGTGGTGATCCAGTCCTTGTGCTTGTTCATCAGCTTTAGCATCCCTTCCTCGTTCACCTTGGACACCTTTGGGGGCATGAACTCGAGGGACCCCCAGGACTTCGGGTAAACCACATCTGCTCCTTCAAAGGCTTTGTCCATGTTATAGCTTATCTCGAAGCTTCCCCCGCTCTCGTCAGCATTCTTCTTCGCCCACCTTATGATCTCTGGATCAAGTGCTAGGCCTTTGGGTTGTGCCAGAACCACGTCCGCTCCGAATCTCGTGAAGCTCAGAACGCAGCTTTGAGGAACCGCGACGGGCTTTATCCCGCCGGAATAAGCCCAGCTCACGACCACCTTCTTTCCTTCGAGAGGCCCTAGCTTCTCTTTTATCGTGAGCACATCGGCCATAGCTTGGCATGGGTGAAACATATCGCACTCCATGTTTATCACTGAGATGTCAGCCCACGTTGCGAACTCTCTTACGATCTGGTTGCCCCTTCCATATATCCAGTTTACAGATTCTCCATAGATTCTGATGGATATAGCATCGCCAAACCTACTTAGCACTCTGGCCACATCGGATATTCTCTCTGTCACGTATGGAATCTCATCTCCCGCAAGGGCCGGCCTATACACATCCGTCGGGGTGAGGTATATCCCCTGCCCACCCAGCTGAAAGATCCCAGTCTCGAAGCTGTTCCTAGTCCTCAGAGACGGGTTGTAAAAAAGCATGTACAGGGTCTTCCCCTCAAGCAACCTATGTGGAATCCCCCTCCTTTGCTTCCCCTTCAGCTCTGCAGCCAGCTCTATGGCTCTATCTAACTCCTCCCTGCCCCACTCCTGTGTTGTGATGAAATCCCTGCCTTTAAGACCCTTTAACATTCACAAGTCACCTCCATTGAAACTTTAACACTCCTATTTTAAATTACTATTTAAGTCCTTAACGTTTACCCTCTATGCTTCAATTCCGATAAAAAACGGTGCTCATGAAGAAACGGTCTAGGTTAAGCGACACGTTTGTGTCTCAAATTCTTTTTCAAGAAACCCATGCGGGATCAATTTCATGTTTATGTAAATTTTTCGCTTTTTCTTAGTCGAAATATTTTCTTTCAACAGATACGTTTTACTCGCTGCCATGTGTATTGTAGTGATGGTATATTATGTTGGGATATCGTCGGTTCTTAACAAGTTTTTTAGGCGTAAACCTATTCAAGTTCTCGGTGGGGTCTCCACAAGCAGTTTCACATGAAGGGGCAAAACCGCTAATTTTTGTATTGAGTTCGCTTAACTCCGCAGAGGGGTCAAAGCGATGTGGAGGCCCCAACACACCAAAATTAAGACTAGACATTGCTATAGCTATCTATAGATTAACCGCCAAAGAAGAAACACATCCATTACGATATCTCAATTCTCCTATTCCTTATTCGGCGTTTTTTAAACGTGATCAACCCCATGAACACATGGGGGATCAGCCGTTCGGCCCACTCGATTTCTCTTAAGTGAACCTTTCTCATCCTCTTGGTGGGTGTCGTGTAGTAGACGGTTACCCTTTTTCCGCGGTTTTTTCGCTCAACTTCAGTGATGAGCACATTGATGATAACGGATCCATCCTTTAGGTGGAGATTCACGTTATGTCCGACAACCGACCGCGCCGAGTTCAGATCAAATCTCTCCATCATCTCACCACTCAACGTTTTTGTTTGCGATGTCGCGCCAGCATCCTCGACAGATGGGTAGCTGCTTGCCCTTATAGTAAATGTAGACCTCGATGTCATTGTTCCTGCATCCGCCGTTCCAAGGGTTTTTGCAGTATTCAATCAGCTTCTTCATGGATCTCCCTTAACATAGTCGCTTAACTGTACCTACATTTAAAATGCTCGACGTAACAGCAATTCATAAAGTGGAGAGACTAGGATGAAAGTAAAACCGCTCATTTTTATTTCAGCGGAAAACCGGTTGATCTATGGTTCTTAACCCACGTTAACAAATTGTTCCTTCGCCCTTAGACAGTCACGATTTCCGGCTCGATTCCTTCCTTGGTTACTTTCAACAGTGCGACGGTCGGTTTTGTCAGGAGGGGAGGAAGGGGGTTCGTGGGGCTTCCCGGGTTGATGAATAGGATTCCTTCCTCTCGCCTAAAAGAGGGTCTGTGGGCGTGTCCAAAAACTAGCACATCGAGGTTATTCTGCTTGGCAACCCTTTTCATCCTTCTTGTTCCCCATAAGGCTCCGGGGTTGTGGATGACCCCGATCTTCCACCCATAAACCTCCACAGACTCCATCTTTGGCAGTCTCTCCCTAACGTCAGGTTCATCCATGTTTCCATAAACCGCCACGACTGGAGCCAGCCTTTCTAAGTCCGAGAGAACACGAAGCTGAATCAGGTCTCCAGCGTGCATGATGAGGTTTGAGCCTGCAAAGACCTCAAAAACTCTTGGAGGAATGGCATTGGCCCTTGTGGGGATATGGGTGTCTGAGATCAGTCCAACCATCTTCAAGTTCTACTCTCCAGTTTCAAATCTTTTACATTGATAAGGCGGTGTCATTCGATTCTTCGCTGACGCCAAACGTTGTAGGGACACTGCCCCCAGCAATAGGCGCTTCCTTTCAGGGAGCAGACTTTGCACTCTGCCCTCTCGAAGGGTCTAAGCCTCCTAACCCTCCTAGCCAAGCCCTAGTCCCCACCAAAAGAAACGCCGTGGAGTATATAAACGTCAAATCGAAAAAATCCTCGAAACGTTAAGAGGTTGGAGGAACCTCGTATAGGACGCCCCCCTCTGATAGGACTAGGACGCTGCCACATTTCGAGCATTTGTAGTATTGATTCACGCCCTTTTCTCCCTTTTCCGTACCCAGGAGTTCTACTTCGCCATGAGGGCACTTTTTCTGACTCAATCTTCTTACCAAAAAACAATAATAACAGCTAAGATTTTAAAGTTGTTCCCTAATACTGTGTAAAAACCATTAATTTTGGGACCTAGGCTAAAAGTTCAATAATACCAGTTCCATACGTTTACATGGAAGCTTTAAAACGATTGACTCCTACGACTTTGGTCGAATCGTCATAAATGGACGGCAGTACACCACCGATGTCACCATCTTCCCAGACCGGGTTTTGGATGGTTGGTGGAGGAGGGAGGGACACCGACTTCACGTGGAAGACCTGAAGGAGGTTTTTCAAGAAAGACCTGAGGTGCTTATTGTAGGCACAGGCTACTCAGGACTGATGAGAGTCCCGAACGAAGTTAGCGATTATGTGAAGACCATCGGGATCGAGCTGATCGTCCAGAGCACGAAGGAGGCTTGCAAAACCTTTAACCGCCTCGTTCAGTCTAAACGAGTTGTGGCCGCCCTCCACCTAACCTGCTAAATCAAAGGTTAACCTGTTAAAGCCGTGTCATGTCGTTATCTTCTTCAATTAACCTTGTAATACGTGTCGCTTACGGACTCATCAGCTTATTCTTTGAGGAAAAGCACTAAAACGAATGACAGCGCGAAGAAAATTGCTGAGGCATAAAATGACGCTGTCGGGCCATAAGCCTCCCATAGGTACCCTCCGACGAGGGGACCGATCGTGAAGCCTAATCGTATGGCTGTCTGCCTGAAACCTATGGTGATTCCTCTCTTTAATGTCGGAGTAAAATCCATCAGATAGGCTGTTGAGGCAGGCCAAGTTGTGCTCCAGAGTCCTGTGATCAGCATGAAGAGGATCATCAGCAGAAGGTAACTGTCCAGCCACGGCCAGAGCATGGATAAAACCGGGATCATCGAAACGCAACAGACCATAAACTTTTTGCGTCCATATTTGTCAGCGAGCAGTCCGCTGGGAATCTGGGCCATAAGGGTTGCCACCCCTAAGCCCGCCGAGAAAAAAAATCCCACTTGTGTTTTACTTGTCTGAAACCTCTCGGTTAGATAAACAGGAATTACTGGATCAAGTGTTCCTCGTCCTGTATTCCCAAAAATCTGGAAGAAAGAGTAAACTGCCAAGACAAAGAGCACTTTTCTGTTAAAAAAAGTTTCTTGGCGCTTCTTTTCCTTTTCTTTTCCGCTTCCTCTACAGGGTTCTCGAAGTAGAAAAGCTGGAATTAGACAGAATAGAGATATGCAGGTGACGAGGTAAAAGGAGTAGTTCCAACAGTAGTAGTCTGCCAGAAAGCCCCCGATGATTGGTCCGACTATGCTGCCTATAGGCCAAGCAATATTCATGATGCCGTAGACCGTCGCTCTAGTCTCCGGTTTGGTGCTGTCCGCGATCAAGGTCATTCTCGAAGGCAAGAAAATAGAAAAGGCCCCCATAAATATCATTGCCCAAGGGATCGTCTGCTCCCAGCTCGTGACAAAGGTCAAGAACAGAGGGGGTAGCGCCAGCATTAAGGTACTCAGAGCTATGACGCCTTTTCGGCGGTATCTATCGGATAAGAAGCCGCTGGGGATCATCAGCACAGTGGAAAAGAGTCCCTGTGCAAAGAGTACCAGGCTTATTTCAAAAACAGAGGCCCCTAGGCTTTTAATAAAGAGCGGGAAAAGAGGAATTATCATATCCATGCACACCGCCGTGATTAAGTTGATGATAAAGAGCAACGTCAAGTTTCGACCTATTCTAAGCATTCCTCTGACCTTTTCTGGCCGTCTTCCCCATTTCCGGAGTCTTACATAGTAGCCATGAGCTACCTAATAAGAAAACCGTTAGATTGCCGTTTAGAAAGAGAAAAGATTGGGATTATCCTTGTCTTTTCTACGTATCACCTCAAAATCCAACGGTTGTGCCCAGCATAAACATCTCAATAAAGGTCAAAGCGATTATGAGGGCTAGCAAAAAGATGACCCTTGACTCTTGGACCGCATACAGGACTTTGGGCCCTACGTAGAGTTGGAGAAGGAGAGAGTAAAAGCCAGCGAAGAGAGAAATGTACGGTAGAAAGCCTCCGAGGACGCAGGGGCCAACCCCGTAGCACATGGCCTTCCAAGCGTTTAGAGCCGAACCCTTACCTCCCATGAGTTTATAGATTACGTGCAGAAACCCTGTCCCAAAAACCAGTATTATACAAGCGAAACCCAGAATCAAAAGGGCCTCAATGAAGTATGCGTAAAGCCCGTATTGATCAAGCAGAGAGTTCCGTATAAGCCTATAAGCTATGATCTGGGCTTGATAGGAGGAAGAAAAGTCCGTGCTCTCGACGCCGAGGTAGTTCACAATGGGTGTGGCTATTGAAAGAAACACCGTGATTTGTAGGAAAAACTTGAAGGGCGGTTTCCAACCATCGAGTCTCGCGCTTTCGAAAAATCCGCTCGGGTTCTTGAGTAAGGGTATCATTCTTCTCAATTATTCACTCTCCCAACTTGCATCTGCTATTTAATTAAGCTCTCAAGAATCTCTTTAGCTTTCTCAGAATGTGATTTTTAGCTTCCTTAGGGTCTTCGATTCCCTCCTGGACGATGTCCTTAACCTCGCTAACCTTAGTAACCACTTTCACTCCTCAACTGAAAGTCTACACAAGAACTCCTCTATTTCAACCTTCTTAATCTTTCCAGCCCCTATGAACAGAAGGTGAAGTTAGTGAGTTCGAGAGGCCTCTCAGATTATTATGGAAAACCTGTGAGGCATCATGGGAATCGAAGAGTTTTGTCGGCCGTAGTCGTGGAAGAGATAATGTCCCTTTTGAGAGAGCAAAAAGTGCGATCCTAAACATAAAATCGGCAGCTCTCTTTGCACGTGAAACTTTATTAGTGAGCGCAGTAACATTTATATTTGCAAAGACGCCGATTTTCAAATTTGGCGGTATGAATTGCACGCCCGTGGCTTCGACGGCGGCGTCAACCCTGACGTGAAGGCGTTTCGCCCCTGAATGAGGTGTTGACCTCCGGTCACGGGAACAGTGATGAGGACCCGAGCGCGCTTATGCTCAGGTCTGAGGTGGGCTTGGCGCTAATCCCCAATTCCAGTTGGCTTTGCGGCATATGGCTCCACTTAACTCCGGTTGATCCTGCCGGACCCTACTGCTATCGGGATAGGACTAAGCCATGCGAGTTGTGCGTCTTCGAGCCATGGCGGAGGCGCAGCATACGGCTCAGTAACACGTGGCTAACCTACCCTTGGGACGGGGACAACCCCGGGAAACTGGGGCTAATCCCCGGTGGGTGAGGAGGCCTGGAATGGTTCCTCGCTGAAAGGGCGCTGAAACCATGCTTTTCGGCGTTGCCCAAGGATGGGGCCGCGGCCGATCAGGTTGTTGGTGGGGTAACGGCTCACCAAGCCTTTGACCGGTACGGGCCGCGAGAGCGGGAGCCTGGAGATGGGCACTGAGACAAGGGCCCAGGCCCTACGGGGTGCAGCAGGCGCGAAAACTCCGCAATGCGCGAAAGCGTGACGGGGCTATCCCGAGTGCCGTCCGCTGAGGATGGCTTTTCCCCGGTGTAAGGAGCCG
>Ga0209314_10001002_pt1 | contig 12783 bp, 6 predicted proteins | sample I19B2metaG_FD_184146 | JGI IMG/M metagenome (GOLD analysis project Ga0209314, IMG submission 184146) | Lake sediment bacterial and archeal communities from Gulf of Boni, Indonesia to study Microbial Dark Matter (Phase II) - ​I19B2 metaG... | ecosystem: Environmental > Aquatic > Freshwater > Lake...
TAATTCGGCGCCCGGCATAGGGCTCGCAGCCAGCGGTACAGGTAATATTGGTTCATTTGCTGCAGTAAATGCAGGTACAGCACCTGTTGTTGCAACAATTACCGTCACTCCTGAATACACCAATGGCTCGGTAACCTGCACAGGACCGTCGCAAAGCTTCACCATAACAGTGAATCCAACAGCCCAGGTCGATAATATTGCAACACAGGTTGTATGCAATGGCGATCTGACGACAGCAGTTGCTTTCAGCACTGTAAATACTGTTGGAACCACAACTTATTCATGGACAAATGATGCAACAAGCATAGGCCTTGCAGCCATGGGCTCGGGCAACATAGCAGCCTTTACCGCTGTCAACAACGGTACTTCTCCTGTTGTGGCAACAATAACCGTGACACCACAGTTTACAAACGGAAGTGTTTCATGCAGCGGACCATCAAAAACCTTTACCATCACTGTCAATCCGACAGCACAGGTGAATGATCCGGCTGACATGATAGTCTGCAATGCCCAGAGCACTTCTGTGACTTTTGTCACAAACAGAACGGGAGGCACCACAAGCTATTCCTGGACAAATTCAGCACCGGGCATCGGACTGCCTGCAACAGGTTTAGGTAATATTGGACCGTTCGCTGCAACAAATGCAGGAACAGCTCCAGTGGTCGCAACGATTGTTGTCACGCCAACATTCAATAATGCAGGCAAGGATTGTTCAGGTCCTTCACAGACATTCACAATAACAGTGAATCCAACAGGACAGGTGGATGATCCTCTCGACCAGGTTGTATGCCATGGAAGCTTTACATCGGCAGTTACGTTCAATACTGTAAATACAGGCGGAACTACTACCTACACCTGGACAAATGACCTGCCTTCAATAGGTCTTGCTGCAAGCGGAAATGGCAACATATCAGCCTTCTCTGCAGTCAATACAGGTACCGCACCGATTGTTGCAACTATCACCGTTACACCTCATTTCACTAATGGTCTTGTGACGTGTACAGGTCCTGTACAGACATTTACAATCACTGTAAATCAGAAAGGACAGGTAAATGATCCTGCCGATAAGGTAGTATGTAACGGAGGAACAGTATCAGCATATACCTTCACAACGACGGCAACAGGAGGCACAACAACTTATCTCTGGACTAATTCGGCACCCGGCATCGGGCTTGCGGCTTCCGGAAGCGGGAACATTGCAGCATTTGCTGCAACAAATGCAGGTTCTTCACCGGTTGTTGCAACCGTGACTGTAACACCACGACTCAGCAACGGTTCTGTTGATTGTGATGGTCCTGTTCAGACTTTCACAATTACCGTGAATCCAACTGCACAGGTCAATGATCCTGTCGATCAGGTTGTATGCAATGGTGCAAACACAACAGCCATAAACTACTCTACAACGAACACTGGAGGAACTACAACATACGACTGGGCAAATGACACACCGGGCATAGGTCTGGCAGCCACAGGTTCGGGTAATATTGCAGCATTTACAGCTGTCAATGCAGGAACAGTACCAGTGGTTGCCACTATAACTGTCACCCCGAATTTTACAAACGGTTCAGTGACTTGCACCGGTACTGCACAGACCTTTACAATAACTGTCAATCCGACTCCGAATGTGTCAACTGCAAGTCCTACAACAATCTGCAGTGCAGCTACCACGAATATTGCCCTTGCAAGCAATGTTGCAGGCGCTTCATTCAGCTGGACAATTGCAGGAACAACAGGCGGAGTAACAGGCGCCAGTGCTTCAAGCGGATCGACAATTGCACAGATACTGGTCAACCCCGGAACAACTGCAGGTACAGTAACCTACAGGGTAACACCCACTGCAAATTCATGCGCGGGAGCACCGGTTGACATAATTGTCACTGTCAATCCGACACCTAACGTAACATACACGGGCTCCACAACGATATGCAGCGCTTCCAGCACCAACATAGCACTTAACAGCAGTGTTGCAGGTACTACATTCAGCTGGACCATCGGAACAATTACCGGTGGCATAACAGGTGCAACAGCTGCAGGCGGAGCAACCATTTCTCAGGTTCTCACCAACCCGGGTTCAACTGCCGGTACTGTTACATACATTGTAACACCGACAGCCAATTCATGTCCTGGCATAGTATCGAACATCATTGTAACGGTCAATCCGACACCGGATGTTACAACCTCGAGTCCGCTCACGATATGCAGCACAACTGCAACCAGCATTGCACTTACAAGCTCGGTTTCAGGTGCTACATTCAGCTGGACGATAGGTCCGATAACCGGTGGAGTTACGGGGGCAACACCTTCAAATGGTACAACAATTGCCCAGACACTTTACAATACCGGTCTTGTACCGGGTACTGTTACCTATATCGTTACACCGAGTGCAAATTCATGTTCAGGCACCCCGACAAACTTTGTGGTAACTGTTAATCCTCTTACCGGACCTACAAGCTTCACCACAGGTTCACCTGAAGTATGCCAGGATGCACCTGATGAAACTTACACGGCAACGGCTACAAACAGCACATCAATTGTTTACTCTGTATCACCTGCTGCAGCCGGAACAATTAACCCTGCCACAGGTGTAATGAACTGGGATCCTGCATTCTACGGAAATGCAACGATAACTGCAACTTCAACAGGGTTATGCAGTACAACGGTCGGTACAATGTCAGTAAAAGTAAAACGTCTGCCGGCAGTCACAGTTGATCCTGTTAATGCCACAACCTGCGAATTCGGAGTTGTCAACTTCGATGTTTCAACAGTTGGTGATGACCTTTCATTCCAGTGGTATGTTGATGAGGGAACCGGATTCACACCGGTAAGCGGAGGATCATATTCAGGTGAAACATCATCTACACTCTCTATATGGAGCGCCATTAGAGACATGAACGGTTACAAGTACCGTGTCGAGGTATCAGGCTGTGCTCCACCTGCAACATCAGGACAGGCAGTTCTTACTGTCAATACTGCTCCGGAAATAACGCTCCATCCTTCCGATACTACGATCTGTTTCGGAGCCGGAACAATAATGGAAGCTGATGCAGACGGAACAAGTGTCACATGGCAGTGGCAGGTCAACAAGGGAGTGGGAGGATTTGTCAATGTATCCAATGATGCAAACTTCAGTGGCTCAACGACAAAAACGCTCACTATAACCAATGCATCAGGTTCATTCAATAACTGGGTATTCAGGGCTAAAGCTTCAGGAGTGTGCGGAGTGCCTGTATATACCAATTTTGGAAGACTGAAAGTTACCAGTCCTCCAGTAGTAACACTGCAGCCTCTGGCAAAAGCGATATGCGAGAACGGAAGCACATCATTCATCGCCAACGGTACGGGATATATGACTATGCAATGGCAGGTTAGCGCCGATAACGGAGCAACATGGGCCAACATTGCTGACGATGCCAACTACGGAGGATCAGTTACAAACCAGCTTTCGATAGCTGATGCGCCTGTAACCTTTAATAACAGGCAATATCGTCTTGCACTTATAGGTGCCTGCACCACGGTGAATACGAACGGCGTTGTTCTGACTGTCAATCCGAATCCGGTTGTCCTCTTCGCTACAGATCTGAATACCTGCGGCGGCACCAACCTGGTAATAAACGGCAATCCGACCGGCGGTACCACACCGTATGCAACACATCGCTGGACCGGTGATGTCGGCCCGCTGAACAAGTACGATATCCAGTCGCCGACCTTCAACTCACTCATTTCAGGCACTTATAACCTGACCTATACTGTCAAAGACAGCAAAGGTTGTACTGCTTCTGATGATGTTGCAGTGACCGTCGACAGCCCGGATGCTACATTCACACATGATGTTGAGAATGGCTGTACACCACTCACTGTAACCTTCACAAAGGATATGACCGGATTGTCTAAATTCTGGTGGAACTTTGGTGACGGATCACCACTTGACTCAGTAAATGCCAATCCTGTACATGTATTTAAGAACACATCTGCTTCATCAATCCAGTACAGCAACGTTAAACTGAAGGTGAGGTCACCGGGTGGATGCTTCGACGAGTATATCTCAATGATAACAATTTACCCTGCGATAGATGCAGCATTTACCAGGAGCGATACCGTTGTCTGCAGCGGAAGAGCCCTTACGTTTACAAGCAAACCGGGTGCAAGCAAGTATTTCTGGGAGTATGGTGACGGTATAACAGGTTATTCACCAACCGAGACAACAAGTCATACCTATACAAACTTCACGACCGCTCCTTTGGTTCTGAACGTGAAACTGACCACCACTTCATTCTACAGCTGTACAGATGATACAACAATGACAATAACTGTCATGCCTGTACCTCTGCCACAGTTCAATGCAGTGCCGCCGTCACAGATTTATAATCCTTCAGGTAATCCGGTTGCATTCACCAACCAGACCAATGCAGGCACATGGTCTTACCTGTGGAAATTTGGTGATGGAACTACTTCCACCGTTAAAGATCCTTCGCATACCTATACAGCACTGGGAACATTTAAGGTTGTACTGAAAGTCAACAATGCGAACTGTTCCGACAGTATCAGTCATGAGGTAAGGATTCTTCCGCCTCCTCCTGTTGCCAACTTCGACTCGATACCTTCAGGTTGCGAGCCTCTGATAATTACAATAAACAACACTTCGCTCAACACTGATGTACCAGGCACAACTTACAGATGGGACTTCGGAGACGGAAGTATTTCTTCTGAGAAAAATCCTGAGTACACCTATCAGACACCGGGTATTTACAGGGTAGAACTTACTGTAACCGGTCCGGGCGGAGTATCGAGCAAGAATCAGGTAGTGAAGGTATTTGCAACACCAAGGGCTTATTTCGAGGTGTCTCCGACCTTTGTCTTCGTGAATGATGAAAAGGTAAGGGGATATAACCTTAGTACCGGTGCCGATGCCTACCTGTGGGAGTTTGGTGATGGTGATACATCAAAAGTGAAAGAGCCGTTCCATAAGTATATGGAGGCAGGCGTGTACGATATTACCCTCTGGGCTTACAAGGATAACGGTAACGGAAATATATGCTCTGACAAGTTTATCCTTTCGCCGGGTGTTACCGTTGAACCGGCCGGAGAGGTACGCTTCTCTACCGTGTTCACACCCAATAAGGATGGACCTATTGAGCGCAGCGATCTGCCAACAGGTGGTAATGAGGTAGACCAGTTCTTCTTCCCGCCGATAAGGGAGAAAGTGATCGACTACAAGCTGCAGATCTTTAACAGGCTCGGAGTGCTGATCTTCCAGAGCGATGATATCAATATCCCATGGAACGGTTACTACAAAGGCCAGCTCTGTACCCAGGGAGTATATATCTGGTACGTGGAAGGCAAGTACGCCAACGGCCAGCCGTTCAAGAAGGTGGGAGATGTGACGTTGTTGCATTAAACGGCGCAAGGGCGCAACGGCTCAAGGGCTTCTCCCCTCCCTGGAGGGGTGGGGGTGGGTTAGTCAGTTATAACAATAATTTCCAATTTAAATATAAGAAAGCTCGTCATCATGACGGGCTTTTCTTTTTAACCACGCCTTCTACAACTGTCGTAACACCTTTTGTGCCCTTGTGACGATGCGCCATTGTGCCTTTGTGTAAGTTCCGGTAAGCTTGCACAACAGATATTTTGCAAAAGTCATTTGAAAAAATGTAATAGATCTACATAAAGTCATTTGAAAAAATGTAATTTTGTAAAAAACGGGCTATGAGAAGGACAAAATTAGCAGAATTAATAGCGTGGAAAGATTCATCTTCCAGGAAACCCCTAATCATCAGAGGAGCCAGACAGGTTGGCAAAACATGGCTGATGAAAGAATTTGGAAGAACCCAGTATAGTCAGACTGTATACCTCAATTTTGAGCAGAATAAGCGATTGAAATCTTTGTTTACTGATGATTTTGACATCAAAAGGATCATATTGGCTCTACAGGCTGAATCAGGTCTGACAATCAATCCTGAGAATACATTATTGATATTTGATGAAATACAGGAGATTCCTGAGGCTCTGACAGCTTTGAAATATTTTCAGGAAGATGCACCGGAATATCATATGATATCCGCAGGATCATTGCTAGGAGTGGCCTTACATTCTGATATTTCTTTCCCTGTTGGAAAAGTCATTTTTATGGATTTATATCCATTGTCATTCCCGGAATTTCTTGAAGCAATTGAAGAGACTAAACTTATTGAGTTGCTTCAAACCGGGGATTGGAAGTTACTTACCACTTTTAAACCTAAATATATTGACCGTTTACGTCAATATTTTTTTGTAGGAGGAATGCCTGAAGCTGTATTGAAATTCAGTCAGAACGGTAATTACAATGAAGTAAGAGACATTCAAAACCAGATTCTTAATGCCTATGAGCATGATTTCTCAAAACATACTCCAAAAGAAATTGTCCCACGTATTCGTATGGTGTGGAATTCCGTACCTGCTCAGTTAGCGAAGGAGAATCGTAAATTTATTTATGGAATAATCAGGGAAGGATCGAGAGCAAAGGATTACGAGATTGCACTTTCATGGCTGATTGATTGTGGTCTTGTTCATAAGATTTGCCGGGTGTCAAAACCAGCCATTCCACTCAAAGCCTATGAAGACAGGAGTTCATTCAAATTGTTCCTTTCGGATATTGGATTATTATCAGCAATGGGCGATATTGATCCCAGGACACTTCTTGAAGGAAACAGGATTTTTTCCGAATTTAAAGGAGCATTGACTGAACAGTATGTTTTACAGCAGCTGATCAGTTGTGATGAATATGTAATTTTTTACTGGTCAGCCGAACGGTCAACTGCAGAGGTTGATTTCATCCTCCAGACAGAAGGAAAAATAATACCATTGGAAGTTAAGGCTGAGGAGAACCTACAGGCCAAGAGTTTAAAAGTGTATGTTGAAAAATTCAGTCCGGAAATGTCAGTCCGGACATCGATGTCTGATTACCGAAAACAGGACTGGCTCATTAACTTACCGTTGTATGCGATCCACAGGCTAAACAAGATTACAAATTAAAGTAAAGAATGGTGCAAGGTCTCAACGGTTTGACGCCCGACGCCCGACGCCTTATATTAATAATAACCTAAGGAAAAAACCATTTACCAGATAAGGATATAAATTATAAACGTATATTTGTACTTTAGAATATCATGATAATTAAAAGTAAAGTATTAAAATATCATGTATTTAAGGAAGCAGTATTTTAATGGGCTGGGTAAGGAAAGTACATTTTTATGGGGCGCAAGGCAGACCGGGAAAAGTACTTTGCTTAAGAAACTATTCCCTGAATGCCTTTATTTTGATCTCTTGCTGGCTTCAGAATATAACAGGTTTATAGGTAATCCCTCGCTTCTTAAAGAAATAATCGAAGCATCCAACCGTTCAGGACCTGTGATCATTGATGAAATTCAAAGGATTCCCTCATTGCTGAATGATATTCAATGGCTTATTGTAAACAGGAATATTCAGTTTATTCTGAGCGGTTCCAATCCAAGAAAAATTCTGCGTTCCGGAGGTAATTTATTAGGGGGGAGGGCTGTGAGAAACGAACTCTATCCTCTTGTTTCTGCAGAAATTCCTGAATTTAATCTCCTCAGAGCTTTGAATAACGGTTTATTGCCACGCCATTATAATTCTGATAATCCTTCGAAATTGATTTCGTCATATATCGGTAGTTATCTGAGGGATGAGATTCAGGCTGAGGCAAGGATCAGGAATGTTGTTTCCTTTTCAAAATTTCTTGAGACTGCTGCTTTTTCAAATGGTGAAATGGTCAATTACTCTAATATAGCTTCAGAATGCGGTGTGAGCTCTCCTACAATCAGGGAATATTACCAGATTCTTGAGGACACCATGACCGGCAGGTTTTTGAATTCATATCAGAAAAATCCCAAGCGAAGAGTCATCCTGGCTCCGAAATTCTATTATTTTGATGTCGGGATAGCTAATTTCCTGTTGAAACGAAGCCGGATTGAACCGGGAAGTGAAGCCTTCGGGAAAGCGTTTGAGCATTTCATTTATCATGAATTATACTCTCACAGTCACTATTCAGATTTGAATTATCAGATAAGTTACTGGAGGACGGCATCTCAGCTTGAAGTGGATTTTATTCTGGGCGATAATCAGGTTGCTATAGAGGTAAAATCATCAGGAATGGTTAACTCACGTCATCTGAAAGGATTGAAAAGTTTCGGAGAGGAGTATAAAGTCAGGAAGTCGATAGTAGTAAGTATGGATCCCAATCCCCGCAAGATAGATAATATCCTGATTTTGCCATGGAAGGAATTTCTGGAAATGTTGTGGGCCGGAGCGATAATATGATTGTGCAATGGCTCAATGGCGCAGAGGCACAAGGGCGCAACGGTTTGATACACGACGCACGACGATGGGATCGGGGATTTAGTTCCCCTCTTGGGAGGGGTCAGGGGTGGGTTTTAAATAGATAATTGAAATTTACATTGATGAAGCAAAGGCCCTTAGAAAGACGGGCTTTTCTTTTTTCTCACTCTGTGAAACTCAGTGCAAACTCCTTGGTAAGAAAATCATAATTATCATAAAATCAATACTATAATCCTGTATCTAATTTAGACGGATTCTAAATTAGAATTTATTCAAAAAAAGTCTGAAAATCATTGTCACGAAACTGCCACTTCCGACATGTACATATACTTGAAGCTAGTGAGATAATTTGAAGCAAACCTGTTCTTTCCGTTTTTGTGATTAAAATGTAAATAGTGCTGTTGATTTTCTAACGCGGGAAGTCAGAGTAGGAAATTTGTCTGCTGCATGTAAAACCTGAGACCTGAAATTGTGCTATAATATATGTCTCGAACAACCTATGGAACTAATCCCTTCTAACCTTTCAGATTATACGCTGGAGAGCTATCTTATTAAAATCTCCACACGCAGCAGGATAATTTATCTGATTATAATCCTGTTTGTAGCAGGCTGTATCTCTGTACTCCCTTTTATTTATGTCGATGTATCTGTTCAGGCCAGGGGCTTTATCCAGTCAGACATTGAGAAACAGAAGATAATCACACCGTTCCATGGAAAAATTTCATATTCACACATAAGAAACGGAGTAAAGGTTGAAAAAGGAGATACCCTTCTTATTATTGACTCTGAAACAATAAGAGCTCAGAAAGCAGCCTTTGAGAATCGGCTTGCTGAGAATGAATCTGCTATTTCTGATCTTGAAAAACTAAACACAATCGATAATCCGGAAATCATTTTAGATGATTCATTTTTCAGGACCGACAGATATTTTATTGAATATTCCAATATGCTTAAGCTGCGGAATATTGAATATCAGACTTATCAAAGAATAAAAGCTGAGCATGACCGGAACAAGGTACTTTATGAAACGAAGCTTATTCCTGATTCTGAATTTGAAAAAAGTCTTTTCAGTTTTAAGTCAGAAGAGGAAAACCTTAGCCGGATTATAACATATCACAAAACTTTATGGCATTCAGATCTGATGCAGAGGAGGAATGATTCAAATACTCTTAATGCCGAGATTCAGCATTGTGAGGAGGAGCTGAATAACAGGATCCTGATTGCCCCGGTAGAAGGAGAGATTATCCAGAGTATGGATATTCAGAAAGGTACAATTGTAGGGCAGAACCAGGCTGTAGCAGAGATATCCCCTGAGGGAGAACTCATTGCCACTTGTTTTATTAATCCCGGTGATATAGGACTACTGAACAGAAGCCAGAGGGTTCGGATAATGATTGATGCACTCCACTACAATGAATGGGGATTACTTGATGCCAGCATTACTGAGATATCAGATGACATGATTGTAGATGAAGCCTCAAATGCCTATTTCAGGATAAAATGCAAACCTGAAAAGACAACACTCTCACTTAAGGACGGTACAATGGCTAGTCTGAAAAAGGGAATGAGCATTAATGCAAGGATCGTTATCACAAGGAGATCGCTGTTTAACCTGTTATTCGATAAGATTGATAAATGGTTAAATCCTTATTATAAAGCAGAAGTCTGATAAAGAATGAAGATAAGGATTAAACAACGGGATATTACTGATTGCGGAGCTGCCTGCCTGGCTTCAGTGGCAGCTTATTACAAAGTCCGCATTCCTGTTTCAAGGATCCGGCAGTTAGCAGGTACCGATAAGAAGGGGACCAACATTCTGGGGCTTATTGAGGCAGCTTCCGGAATGGGTTTTCTTGCAAAAGGAGTAAGGGGTGATTTTGATAGTCTTTTTAAGATTCCCAAACCGGCAATTGCGCATGTTGTAATAAAAGAAATACTGCACCATTATATAGTATTAGTAAGGACTTCAGATGATTTCATTGAAATAATGGATCCGGCTGACGGGGAAATCCATAAACTCACTCATGACGAGTTCAGAAAGATGTGGACAGGAATCCTCGTCCTAATGGCTCCAGGTGAAAGGTTTACCATCAGAGATGATAAGATCTCCGTGTCTAAACGACTCTGGCAGCTTATAAAACCAAATCGTTTTATACTACTGCAATCACTTACCGGGGCCTTTGTTTTCTCTGTTCTCGGACTTGCAACTTCACTATATGTCGGGAAACTGGTTGACCATGTAATACCCGGAGGGAATATCAATCTTTTGAATCTTCTTGGTATTGCGATGATTGTGATCATAGTTTTCCGATTATTTCTGAGTCTTTTCCAGTATCTGTTTGTGCTCAAAACAGGCCAAAGGATAGACTCATCTTTGATCCTTGGATACTATCAGCATCTGCTTCGGCTTCCACAGACATTTTTTGATAATATGCGGACAGGGGAGATAATCTCACGAATAGGTGATGCTGTAAAAATCAGAGTATTTATAAATGACGTATCGATAAACCTTGTATTGAATGTATTTATCCTTATTGTTTCATTTATAATGATGTTCACCTTTTTCTGGAAGCTGGCTGTAATTATGCTTATGGTAGTGCCTTTCTATTTTGGCATTTACTGGCTTTACGACAGGCTGAATAAAAAAGTTCAGAGGAAGGTTATGGAACGCGGGGCAGATCTGGAAGCACAGCTTGTTGAATCGCTGAATTCCGCATCTACCATAAAGCGTTTCAGTCTCGAAGACTTTTCAAATTTTAAAACCGAAACCAGATTTGTAGCACTCCTGGAGTCCGTCTATAAATCAGGGTTGAATTCCATATTCTCCAATACATCATCCGCTTTTGTAACTCAAATAATCGTGCTTGTTTTGTTATGGGCCGGAACCGGTTTCGTAATCAGAACGGAAATCACTCCGGGAGAGCTTTTATCATTCTATGCCGTGACAGGTTATTTTACTGCTCCTGTAACAAGCATAATCGGTTTCAACAGATCATTTCAGGATGCCCGAATAGCTGCAGACAGGTTGTTCGAAATATTTGATCTTGAAACGGATAATGAAAAAGACAGGATTGAGCTGATGCCTGATATGGTTGGGGATATCACTTTTGAGAATGTAAGATTCAGGTACGGAACAAGGGTGGAGGTGTTTGAATCACTCAATCTCAGACTGAAAAAAGGGGAAATCACCGCTATAGTTGGTGAGAGCGGATCAGGAAAGACGACCCTTGTCTCACTGATTCAGAATATTTATCCGCTCCAGAGCGGGCATATAAAAATTGGACAGTTTGATATCCTTCATTTTACACAAAAATCCCTCAGGAGGGTTGTTTCTGTTGTACCGCAGAAGATTGATCTCTTTGCCGGTAATGTAATTGAGAATATAGCAGTTGGGGAGATAAATCCCGATATGCATAAGGTCCTCAGTGTTTGTGAAAAGCTGGGCATGACACATTTTATTGAAAGTCTGCCCAATGGTTTCAGGACCTGGCTGGGAGAAAACGGATCTAACCTGTCAGGAGGTCAGAAACAGAGGATTGCCATTGCCCGGGCTCTTTACCGTGATCCGGAGATACTGATACTTGATGAAGCAACATCATCGCTTGATTCAGTTGCGGAGAAGTTTGTACAGAACACAATAAATCTCATGAGTGATGAAAAGAAAACGGTAATAGTTATTGCGCACCGTCTATCAACAATAAGCATGGCAGACAGGATTATTGTTCTGGACAAAGGCAATGCAGTGCAGGAAGGTACATTCAGGGAATTATCTGTTTCGGAAGGGCATTTCAGGGAGATGTGGAATCACCAGAATATTGAAATCATTCAGAATGTTTAATTAAATACCCGTGCTACTATGAAAGTCTTTAATCAGCTTGACCGCATCGAAAAGTTTTACCGACTTATGAGTCAGAGAAGAACCGGTGCCCCTGTTGAATTTGCTTATCAGCTTGGTGTAAGCAGGACCAGTTTATATGAATTGATTGATGAATTGAGGTCACGCGGAGCTCCCATCGTTTACTCAAAATCAGAAAAAACATATTATTTCAGCCGTCCCTATGAGATTTCAATAAGTTGCATAATGAGGCCGCTTTCAGTAGAAGAGGTAAAAGAGTATAATGGCGGAGGAATTTTTTCCAGAATCCTTTTTTCCCGTACTCTGCAAAACGATCTTGGTATGGTAACGTTGCCATGCTAAAACCCCTGGCATGAAAAAGAAAAGGGTGATTTTTATTACTACATAAATCTGAGAATAATGAAAAATGTAGAAGGTATTTCTGAACTAACGACAGAGGAGATGATGAATCATGATGGCGGCATAGTATTAATAGCTATTGCTGTTGGGTACTTACTATTTAAGCCTGGAGCTTTGGATAATTTAATTGAAGGAGTCAAAGATGGTTATGAAAGCACTCGTCTCCAGCATTAATAATTAAAAAAACAGTCTATTAT
>Ga0209314_10001003_pt1 | contig 12775 bp, 16 predicted proteins | sample I19B2metaG_FD_184146 | JGI IMG/M metagenome (GOLD analysis project Ga0209314, IMG submission 184146) | Lake sediment bacterial and archeal communities from Gulf of Boni, Indonesia to study Microbial Dark Matter (Phase II) - ​I19B2 metaG... | ecosystem: Environmental > Aquatic > Freshwater >...
TTGTTTTTGTGGGAAGTGGGAATAACGGAGGAGATGGGTTGGTAGTGGCGAGGAAATTGAAAGAGTTGGGGGCTAAGGTTAAAGTGGCTCTCCTTGTGGAAGACGAGGTAATGAAAAAAGATACGAGGCTCAATTTGGCTCGCGCAATAGGAACGGAGATAGATATCATTCCCTTCAAGGAGCTTTCTTCTGAGAAGATAAGAGAAGAGGTTTCTAAGAGCGACATAATAGTTGATGCAATCTTCGGCACAGGATTTTCAGGTATTATAGGGGGTATAATAAAAGATACAATTGAAGCCATTAATAGTTCAAAGAAGTATGTGGTTGCCTGTGACATCCCTTCAGGAGTAAACGGTAATACGGGAGAAGTGGAAGATACCTGTGTAGCTTCCGATTTGACCGTTACTTTCGCTTATCCCAAAAGGGGACTCTTCCTCTATCCAGGTTACAGGTTTTCCGGAAGTATCAGGGTTGTCGATATTGGAATAGAAGAGGAAGATATACCCTCCAGATGGAGTATGCTTACCTCTTCTGAAATCAGGGAGATATTACCGAAGAGAAGAAAGGATGCCCATAAGAAAGATTTTGGACATGTGCTAATTCTGGCTGGTTCTCTCGGTATGACTGGAGCGGCAACTTTAACTTGCCAGGGAGCATTAAGGGTGGGAGCTGGATTGGTAACCTTAGGAATTCCTGAAAGCCTGAATACCATTATGGAGGTTAAGATTACCGAGGCCATGACATTGCCTCTTCCAGAAACAGAGGAGAAGAGCCTAAGTTCAGATGGATTGTCGGAAATCTTAGATTTCATAGAAAGGAGGAAGGTGGACGTTATTGTTATTGGGCCTGGGCTGTCTACCAATAGGAATACAGGAAAGCTGGTGAAGAAGATACTTTATAGAGTGGGCTTGCCTTGTATCTTAGACGCTGATGGTATAAATTTGTTAGTTGGAGAAGCAAGTCTGGCTAAGGCAAAAGCTGAAATTATTATGACTCCCCACCCAGGAGAATTGGGGAGATTGTTGGGGAAGAAAGCAGAGGAAGTGCAGAGAGATAGGATAAGTTACGCTTCCCAATTCTCCCAGGAGAATAATTTGATATGCGTTTTGAAGGGGTACCAGACGGTAGTTGCAAAAGGAGAAGATGTCTTTATTAACCCTCTCGGCAATCCGGGAATGGCTACAGGGGGTAGTGGTGATGTTCTATCCGGGATGATTGGTGGGCTTGTAGCTCAATTTCGATTAATGGAGACTGAAAAGAAAGATAGCTTGCTTTCTGCTGCAATTGCCGGAGTCTATCTACATAGCCTGGCAGGGGATTTGGCCAGACGGGAGAAGGGAGAGATGGGCCTTATCGCCTCAGATATAATGGAGAAGATACCAGGGGCGATAAGAGAAGTATTGGAAAATTGAAAGTTGCCAGAAGAGGCAACCATTTTTAGGAGGAGGTGAACGGAATGGGCAGTATTATTGGCGGATTAGTTGCTGCAGCCATTGGCTTAATTTGGTTTATTGGGGGAAAGCTCTGGTTCGAATTGTGGGTGGTTTTGAAAGGAGTTCTTCCAGCCGCGTTAGTGGGGGGAGGATTAATTGCTATAATTGCTGGTGTTAGCAGCATAAAGGATAAAATTGTAGCTAAGAAGGAAGAGGCAGCAGCAAAGGCTTCTGGGGAAAAGAAGGAATAATTGAGACATAAGGTAGAGGGGCTCCTATTAAGGAGCCCCTTTTTTGTTTAAAAATGGAAAATAGGGACAGCGCCCATTTTTCCAGAAACTTTTTTGTTTAATTCGATGAAGATATCGAGAATTGGCGAGTTCGAATTGATAGAGCGAATAAAGAAGAAAGTGGAAAAAAACTACCTCCCTTCGGAGGTTAAAAGGATTATTGCTGGCATTGGTGACGATGCAGCAGTGATTGAGCCTTGTGGTGAGAAGCTTTTAGTGGCTACCACTGATACAATGGTGGAGAGCGTTCATTTTAATACTGAGGATATGAATTTTGAAAAGATAGGTTATAAGGCAATGGTCTCCTCTATTAGCGACATCATTGCTATGGGCGGAAAGCCAAAGTATGCTCTCGTTTCTTTAGCAGTCTGTAAAGACAATTTGACCAAAGATGTGGATGATTTATACGAAGGTATGCTGAGGTGTGGAAGAGAATTTGGAGTTATGATAGTCGGCGGTGATGTAGTTACTTCTCCCAGGAATGTTGTAATTACTCTAAGTTTGTTTGGAGAGGTGGTAAGAGGCAGGGTTATCTGTCGCTCTGGAGCTAAAGTAGGAGACAGGATACTGGTTACGGGAAATTTTGGAGATTCATCTGCCGGGTTAGAAATACTTAAGGGGAAATGGAAAATTCCAGCGAAATCCGATTATGTTGGGAAGTGTAAGAAGAGGCTTGTAAACAAACATCTCCTTCCTGAGCCGAGAGTGGAGGAGGCAGAAATTATCTCTCGAAAGAGACTGGCAACAGCTATGATTGATAGCAGCGATGGTTTGGACCTATCTATAAAGTTCATTTGTCAAGCAAGCAAGGTTGGCGCTAAAATCTGGCTGGAGAAGATTCCCATCTCACCTTCTTTAAGGTATCTCACTTCTCAGAGAGAGGAGGCATCTTCTTTAGGACTTAAAGGGGCTATTAGGGCCTTGAAATTTGCTCTCTATGGTGGGGAGGATTATGAGCTGGTGTTTGCGGTTCCCAGAGGGAAGGTGGAGAAGGTATTGAGAGATGTTCCCCACACTACAATGATTGGAGAAATTGTGTCGGCAAAATGGAGAGTTAGGTATCTGGATAAGGAAAATAGAGAAGTTAAACTGAAAGGTCGGGGATACGAACATTTCAAAACCTCCCCATAAAATGGTTAATAAACGGATATAATGGCAAAAATGGTATCGCGTAGGGGCGACCCTTGCGGTCGCCCGATTCTTAAGCGAAGGTATAGCAGTCTTCGACTGAAAAATTATGATTATTCTCAGGCAGGGGCTTATTTTGTCACAATTTGCTGTAAAAATCATCAGCATATTTTTACTACAAGGAAAATACGCCAGGAAATTTTGGAACAACTGCAGGATTTGGAGAAACGTTTCGGAATTATTTTACATTGTGGGGTTGTATCAAGCAATCACATTCATATACTATTAGAATCGTTGGATAATCTATCGATTCCTCTCAGTCAGATACTCGGAGCTTTTAAATCTTTGGTTTATCATAGGATGAGGAAGGGTGGGGACAAGCCCCACCCCTACGCGTCATTTTCAAGTTCATTTTGGCAGAGAGGATTTTATGATCACATAATTCGCAATGAGAAAGATTGGAACGAAAAGGCTAAGTACATTGAAAGCCATCCTGTAAAAGAAGAACTGTTGGGGTTACCCTCAGGAACGGCTGTATTGAAATGGCATTAATGGTCGGTGAGGACAAGCCCCACCCGTTGCAAGAAAAATGGTTCTGACCCCTTTTTATTCAAAGAGTGAGGAAGAGACAAGAAAGATTGGTATAGCAATCGGCAAAAACCTTTTGCCTGGAGATATAATCTGCCTTGTTGGCGAGCTCGGCTCTGGCAAGACGACAATTACCCAGGGTATTGCCCAGGGGTTGGGAGTTCGAGGCTCTGTAAGTAGTGCCTCCTTCAAGTTAATTAACGAGTATAAAGGGCGAATTCCAGTTTACCATTTCGATCTCTTTCGCCTTGATAAATTATCCGAAGTAGAAGAGCTCGGTTATAGAGAATACTTCTATAATCAGGGAGTAACAATTATTGAATGGGCTGAGAAGATGAGGCCACTCTGGCCTGAAGAGAGAATTGAAATAGAATTAAAGATAATTTCTGAGAATAATCGGGAGATAAAGATAACTAATCTGATGGGAAGGGAAATCAATTTAGGTGGTAATTCTGGGAATAGAGACATCAACTAAAACTTGTAGTATAGCCCTGACAGATGGAGGGAAAATACGTGATGAGACTTCACTCCACCTCGGACTATCCCATTCAGAGAAGTTGATTCCACTCATGGATGAAATATTAAAAAGGAATAGTATGGCTATCAAGGATATAGACGGAATTGCGGTCAGCATTGGTCCCGGTTCATTTACTGGAATTCGCGTTGGAGTTTCCATAGCCAGGGGGCTTGCTCAGAGTTTAAACATTCCGCTGGTGGGAATTCCGAGCCTCGATGGCTTAGCCTTTGACATAGGGACATCTAGAGAAGTCGTTTGCCCTATGATTGATGCTCTGCGCCGGGAAATCTATACCGCACTATATGTAGGCAGAAAGAGATTAACTCCCCATCAATTAATTGGGATAGAGAACTGGTTGGAAAGATTGAAAGATGAAAGGCAAACTATAATTTTTCTCGGAGAGGCAGTGGACATTTATGAAGAGCTAATTAAGGATTCCCTACAAAAGAAAGCAAAAATTGTCGAGAAGGAGAAACGTTACGCTTCGGCAATCAGGATTGCCGAGTTGGGTTTAGAGAAACTTGTTTCAGGGGAAGGGAAAAAGTATGACGAAGTCTTTCCGCTATATATAAGGAGACCGGAGGCTGAAGTAAAATGGGAAGAGAAGAAAAGGGCACAGAAGATTTGAAATTTACCATACACCCATTGGATTACAGCGACCTCGAGGAGGTGGTGAAGATAGAAAGTTTATCTTTTCCTGAACCGTGGTCGGTGACAATGTTCTATCATGAACTGGTACTACCCTTTTCTCACTTTTATGTAATGAGAAGAGATTCTCAGGGAAAAAAGAAGGGAACGATGGTCGCTTATGGTGGCTTCTGGATGGTTAAAGATGAAGCACACATAACTAATTTTGCCGTCCATCCAGATTACAGGAATCGTGGCATAGGGAGCGAGTTCCTCGGAATCCTTCTGGAGAATGCAAAAAATCTAGGAGCAAAAATGGCAACTCTGGAAGTTCGAACTTCCAATAAGGCTGGACAGAGGTTGTATGAGAAATTGGGCTTCAGGAAGGTGGGGGTCAGGAAAGGCTACTATGCCTATACCGGAGAAGATGCCATTGTGATGGAGAGGAGAGATTTGTAATGGGATGAAGGGATAGATTTCGGAGTCGCTCGGTCAGAAAAACCTCGCTCTAAATCCGCCAGTGCTCCTGCGAAACCTGACAGATTTGAAGCTCCTGCAACTATCCCTTCATCCTCAGATTAATGGAGGGAGAGATGCCAAAATTAAAATTGGGTTTACCAAAAGGGAGTCTCCAGGTGCCAACTATGGAACTGTTCCGTAAAGCGGGCATACGCATCTATGTAGGAGAGAGGTCATATTTTCCCTCATGCGACGACTCGGAATTGGAAGTTATGCTGGTAAGGGCGCAGGAGATGGCTAGATATGTTGAGGATGGTACTTTTGATGCTGGGCTTACTGGTTATGACTGGATTAGAGAGAACAAGGCAAAAGTAAAAGAAGTGTGTGAACTTGTATATTCCAAGTCTGGTTACCGTCCAGTGAAGTGGGTTTTGGCTGTCTCCAACAATTCGCGAGTTAAGTCCGTGAAAGATCTTAAGGGGAAGAAGATAGCCACTGAGTTGGTTAATGTGGTTAAAGATTATTTAAAGAAGAAGAGAGTAAAAGCAGAAGTAGAATTTTCATGGGGGGCAACCGAGGCAAAGGCAGGTACTTTAGCTGACGCTATTGTAGAGTTGACCGAAACAGGCTCTTCTCTGGAGGCAAATTATTTGAGAACCATAGATACGGTTATAGAATCAACAACGCGTCTCATTGCTAATAAAAAGTCTTATCAGAATCCCTGGAAAAGGAATAAGATTGAGAGTATCGCTATTCTTTTGCAAGGGGCTCTAGCAGCAGAGGGAATGGTGGGACTAAAGATGAACGTGAAAGAGAAGGACATTCCCAAACTTATGAAGATACTGCCTGCACTCAAAAAGCCAACAGTTTCCCGTTTGACCATTCCTGGCTGGGCAGCCCTGGAAGTAATCCTGAAAGAAGAAATGGCAAAGAAGATTCTTCCGGAATTGAAGCGCGCTGGTGCTCAAGGAATAATAGAGTATCCCCTAAACAAAGTAATCTACTAGATAGGAAAGACTCTGGAGTCCTCCTTACCTTTTCCTCCTCTCCCCTTGAGGGAGAGGGTTGGGGTGAGGGGGAATAAGTTTTTTTGGAGGCACAATGTCTGTTCGTGTCCGTTTTGCACCTTCGCCAACAGGTTATCTCCATTTGGGAGGAGCGCGCACTGCGTTATTTAACTGGCTTTTTGCCCAACAGCAGGGTGGTACATTTATTCTTCGCATAGAGGATACCGATGAAGTGCGTTCCACAGACGAGGCCGTGCTGGCGATTATCCACGGACTTAACTGGCTGGGTATGGATTGGGATGAAGGGCCATATTTTGAGATTCCTACGGGGGGTGCAGTGGAACTAAGGGAAAAACCAAAAGAGAAGAAAATTGAAATAAAACAAAAAGGTAAATATGGACCGTACTTCCAGATGAAAAGGCTCGAGTTATACAGGAAATATGCAGAAAAATTGATTCAAGATGGGAAGGCCTATCGTTGCTATTGTCTTTATGAACAGCTTGAGGAGATGAGAAAAAAGGCGCTTGAGGAAAAGAGGCCGCCAAAGTATGATGGTAGATGTCGCAATCTGACTGCAAAAGATGAGAAGAGGTATGTAGAAGAGGGGAGGAAGCCTGTAGTGCGGTTCAAGACTCCCCAGGAAGGGGTTACGGAATTTGAAGATATAGTGAGGGGAAAAGTAAGCTTCGAGAATAAGCTCCTGGACGATTTTGTTATGCTGAAATCGAGTGGCACTCCAACATATAATTTTGCAGTTGTAGTTGATGATTACGAGATGGAGATAAGCCATGTGATTCGTGGTGATGACCATATATCAAATACTCCGAGGCAAATTCTTCTCTATGAGGCGTTTGGTTGGGAGAAGCCAATATTTGCCCATATACCGATGATTCTTGGCTCAGACGGCAGTAGACTCAGTAAAAGGCACGGCGCAACCTCATTGGAATACTATGAAAATGAGGGTTATCTTCCAGAAGCAATGATGAATTATTTGGCTCTTCTGGGTTGGGCGACAGAAGATAGTCAACAGATTTTCACCCAAGAAGAATTGATCCTAAAGTTCTCCTTGGAAAGGTGCGCAAAATCTGCTGCGATTTTTGACCCTCAGAAACTTCTCTGGATGAATGGCGAGTATATAAGGAAGATGAAAATAGATGAGCTTTGGGGCCAACTCACGAAACCAATTATAAACAAAAACATAATGGACGTCTTAAAAGGAATTTCAGTCGAATTTAAAGAATATGAAGAATTTGAGAAAATTTTGGATAAAGTAAAGGTTGCCATTTCCCTCGAGCAGGAGAAAATAAAATTACTGAAAGACATTCCAAATCTTATAATATATATGCTCAAGGAAGATTTAGAAGACAAAGATTACGAACAGGAGGCAAAAGAGAGAGTATTAAAGGTTAAAGGTGTTAAACAGATACTATCCGATTGCAGGAATAGGCTCGCCAGATTGGAAGATTTCTCAGAAGAGAAAATTGAAAATGTAATTCGGAACTATGCTACTGAGAGTGGCAGAAAGACAAGTGAAGTCTTCCATCCTTTAAGAGTGGCAGTATCCGGCCGAACGAGAGGGCCTGGCCTATTTGCTCTCCTGTCGTTTCTCGGCAAAGAGAGAGTCTTAAAAAGAATAGATTATACAATCAAAAACTTCCTGTAGTTTCTCTCCAAGGAGGCGGGATGGCTGAAGAACCAAAATTGAATATGTATTTTATGAGCCTTGTTCTCTCCCTTTCCCAGGCAGCAATGCAACAGATGGGTAAAATTACAAATCCCCTGACCGGTAAGATTGAGAGAAATTTAGGACAGGCAAAAGTAACAATTGATATGCTGGAAATGCTAAAAGAGAAGACTAGAGGGAATCTGGTTAAAGAAGAAGAGAGGTTAATCAGTGATACGCTCGCCACTCTACAATTAAATTATGTTGATGAGATGAAGAAGGAAGAGAAAGGACAGAAAGAGGGCAAACAAGAAAAACAAGAAGAAGAGAAGAAATAGAAATTGCCGGGTGGTCTAATGGTAGGACTCAAGACTCTGGATCTTGCTGTGGAGGTTCGAATCCTCCCCCGGCAGCTTTGCTCACCTGCAAGGATTCGAAGCCAAGGAGCGCCGAGGTCATCCGAGGAAGAGCACGGAGTGCGAAAGCGAGTTGGCCGGCTTTTGAGCCGGGGGAGTTGGGGGAACGGCGAAAAAGCGAATCCTCCCCCGGCAGTTCGCGGGTTCAATGGAACTCAAATATCCAGTTGGTAGATTTAGAGGATTTATAATATGAAACAATTTTATTTCTTTTGATTAAGTCTGGTATTTGTTTATGAACCAACTTAGCCAGACTAATTTATATCTGAAGCACTTCGGATTTTCGCCAACTCAGGAGGGAATCCGTAGCAACACGGATATAATGGGTTGACGAGGTTTCAGAAATTGTAAAGAAAGGGGGCGATTTGAATGTCAAAACTAAAGGGGTTGGACTGGCTGGCTTTGATACTCGTCATAGTTGGTGGCTTGAACTGGGGATTAGTGGGTCTCTTTAATTTTAACCTCGTTTCAGCCATATTTGGTGAAATGTCAGCTTTGTCACGGATTATCTACACGCTCGTTGGCTTGGCCGCTATTTGTATGTTGGCAATCTTAGGGAAACTGGCAAGAAAGTGATGCCGGTCGATTGGATTTAAGAGGGGGAAGCGAGGCTTCCCCCAATCAAATCCTTCAGATAGGTAGAATTATGGGGATTAGTCGTACAAGTAAAATTCTTAAGTTGATGACGGCTATTTTGTTTTGCCAAGTGGTAGGTGTCGTTGGTTCGTTATTTACTTATCCTTCTATTCAAACTTGGTATGCAACCGTAAGAAAACCAGATTTCACTCCGCCCAACTGGGTTTTTGCTCCTGTGTGGATTATTCTTTTTGTTTTGATGGGCATATCGGCTTATTTAATATGGATTAAAGGTCTCGAAAATAAGAATATAAGAATAGCCTTGTTGATTTTTGGAATCCAGCTGGTACTAAATGGATTGTGGTCATTCCTGTTCTTCGGATTGCAATCTCCATTATATGCTTTCTTTGAAGTAATAATACTTTGGCTCGTAATTCTACTTACAATTACGAAATTTTCCAAGATTTCTAAAACAGCGGGCTTATTACTAATACCATATATAATCTGGGTAAGTTTTGCAGCGATTCTCAATTTTTACATAGTAAGGCTTAATCGGTGAGAAGGGCGACCTGGTCACATTCCCCGAAGGAGTCAAATGCACCTGGGATGTGGTAAAGAAAATCAGGAAAGTATATAAGTTTGGATAAAATTGATAGAAGATGTCATATAGAATATTTGCTGATTCAGTCATTGTGATACATTTCCTGTTTATACTGTTTATGCTACTTGGGTTTCTCCTTACCTTATATGCTGTCCTTTTCAGGGAGAAATTTTTTGACCGCTGGGTCTTCAGGTCACTCCACCTTTTAGGTATTTTCTATGTCGCTTCTTTAAGCATTCTCGGAAAGTATTGCCCCTTAACTATACTTGAAAACGAACTCAGGTCAAGATATGCAATGTCTTCAGTCTATTCTGGTTCGTTCATAGTCCATTATTTAGAAAAACTGGTTTATCCTGATGTTAATCCTTTGGTGATACAGATACCAACAGTTTTTATTGCCATATTTACAATAATGGTCTTTATAATTAAGCCCCCCAAAATAAAAATAAAAAAAAGGGGACAGGCTACTTTTTGATTTAAGAAGTCTATTATACATATACAAAAGACACCCATTAGTTCACGGTGCTGAGGTTGTTGAGGATAATTTGGGGGGCTGGTTGAGTAAGTAAACCAGTTTCATCGAGGGCTTTCTCTAACGGGGTAAAGAGGTGAGATTGAAATTTGCTCTTAAAGCGAAGGAAAGAGCCAGTAAGAGGTGGGGAAAGAATGAGAAAAAGTAGCCTGTCCCCTTTTTTGGAAAAGTTTAATCTTAAAGGGAAAGCAGGGATAGTGACTGGAGCGAGCCGCGGTCTGGGGAAAGGTATTGCTATTGGTCTTGCTCAGGCTGGGGCAGACCTTGTTATAACGGGCAGGGAACTTGGAAAAATTGAGAAAGTAGCAGAAGAAATAAAAAATTGGGGAGGAGAGGTGCTTCCCTTACAGGTTAACGTGACGAAAAAAGAAGACATTGATAGAATGGTAAAGAAAACCTTGGAAAGATTTGGAAAGATAGATTTCCTGTTCAATAATGCCGGGAGGATTACGAGAGTGGCTTCTGAAAACTTTTCAGAGGAGGATTGGGACGAGGAGATTAATGTTAATTTGAAGGGCACTTTCTTATGTTGCCAGGCTGTGGGGAGAGTAATGATTAAACAGAAGGGAGGAAAAATTATAAACATCTCTTCCATAGCCAGTTTTATAGGAGGAAAGAATATTCCTGCCTATGTAGCAAGTAAGGGAGGGGTTTCTCAACTGACCAAGTCTCTTGCTAGCGACTGGGCAAAATATAATATTAGGGTTAATGCTATTGGACCAGGCTATTTTATGACCGATTTGACTGAGGCTCTGCGAAAGGACCCGGAGAGATTTTCAGCGATAAATGCTAGAATTCCTTTAGGCAGATGGGGCGAACCCGAAGATTTGGCAGGAATAGCTGTCTTTCTTGCTTCCGATGCTTCTGATTACATAACTGGGCAGACAATCTTTGTAGATGGAGGATGGCTTGCGGTTTAGGGAGGGAAGGATGAGAAAAAGTAGCCTGTCCCCTTTTTTTATTATTTTTGTCTTCTTGGTAGGCTGTGCAATCAATCCAGTTACAGGGAAAAGGGAAATCAGATTGCTCTCCACAGGACAGGAGGTTGCCCTGGGGAAGGAAACTGCTCAACAGGTTGAAAGAGAGTTTGGCGTTTACCCTGACTCCGAGCTACACCAGTATATAAACGAAGTGGGACAGAAACTGGTTGATGTTTGTGAGAGGAAAGAGATAACTTACTCGTTCACTGTCCTCAATACTCCGATGGTGAACGCTTTTGCCGCTCCTGGAGGATTCATTTTTGTGACCCGGGGGATTCTTAAAGAATTGGATGATGAAGCTGAACTGGCAGGAGTGATGGGACATGAGATTGGACATGTCGTGTATCGTCACGGAGCAAAGCAGTTTGAGAAAGCATTTGGTTATTCGGCAATCGTCCTCATTGGAGAAATACTCACTAAGAGAGATTTGAGCCAGTTGAAGCAATATACTGATTTTTTTGTTTCCTTAATGTTTCTCGGATATAGCCGGAAGAATGAGTTTGAGTCGGATAATTCTGGCGTGCGTTATTCCCTTGCTGCCGGATACGACCCTAGGGGAATGGTTGACTTTTTCGAGAAACTTAAAACTATGGAGAAGAAACCTCCCACTAAATTTGAAACTCTCTTTCGCTCCCACCCACCTACAGCTGATAGAATCGAGAGGATTCAGCTCTACCTCGGAGAGGTCGAGTTGGAAGAAAGGGAACTTTCGAGAAATCGGGAAAGGTTTAAAAAGCTGACGCAAAATCTGCCCGCCGAGAAATCTCCAAGGTAATTGAGCTCTTATCCTCAAATTATTGAAAAAGTTTAGGAAATATGTTAAAATCCAATCAATAATTTAATTCAAGGAGATTTTTATGAACGTTCTTCTCAATCTAGAAAAGTTAAATAGCCATGTTAAGAAAGTTGTTGTGCCTTTCAGCCAGGCAATGGTTGGATTGCACGGGGATAACCTCAAATCTATTTCTCTTTATGGTAGTGCAGTCGGAGAAGATTTTATTCCTAAAAAATCTAATGTCAATCTCCTTTTGGTAATGGAGAGAATAAATCCCCCTGACTTGAAGAAGAGCTTGAAACTTATCAGTCAGGGAAGAAAGAAAGGCATTATCCCTCTTCTTCTTACTCGTGAGCATATGAAGTCTTCTACGGATACATTTCCTATAGAGTTTCTGGAGATGAAGGAGAATTATATCCTCATTTACGGAAATGATATATTAAAGGAACTGGAAGTAAACAGCCGAAATGTCAGGCTCCAATGCGAACAGCAACTGAAGGGAGGGCTGATCAGACTATATCAGGTCTACTTAGAGATAGGAATGAGAAAGAAGATGGTTCGCTCTCTTCTAATCAATTCGCTTACTTCTTTTACTCCCGTTTTCCGAAGTCTGTTGCGACTAAAGGGGAAGGTCTTGCCCGTTAAGAAAAGAGATATTATAAGTGAGTTGGAAAAAGAGTTCACTGTTAATGGTGATATCTTCTTAAAGATTCTCCAGATGAAAGAGGGTAAAAAAGTAGAAGATAATTTAGAAAAACTTTTCGGCGACTATTTAGAAAAGATTGAGAAGCTTTGCATAATCTGTGACAGAATGGAAGTCTAATGAAAAAATTTAAGATATTGCTACTAATCTTAATTACGCTATTTCTTTTACAGGTTCTTTCTTTTGGGAAAGAGACTTCCTTTCCCCAGCCAGTGGGATATGTTAATGATTTTGCTCATATTCTTTTATCCGGTGATGTAGCCAGATTGATAACTCTCATTACTGAACTGGAAAGAAAGACAACTTCTGAAATTGCCATAGTGACTATGGATAGCATCCCGGAAGGGGACATAGAAAGTTATGCAGTAGACCTCTTTGAGGCATGGGGGATTGGGAAGAAGGGCGAGGATAACGGCCTTTTAATCCTTGTTGCTGTTCGTGAGCGCTTGATTAGAATAGAAGTTGGTTATGGTTTAGAAG
>Ga0209314_10001005_pt1 | contig 12760 bp, 13 predicted proteins | sample I19B2metaG_FD_184146 | JGI IMG/M metagenome (GOLD analysis project Ga0209314, IMG submission 184146) | Lake sediment bacterial and archeal communities from Gulf of Boni, Indonesia to study Microbial Dark Matter (Phase II) - ​I19B2 metaG... | ecosystem: Environmental > Aquatic > Freshwater >...
TGCGTATTTACTACTCGCTTTTGTTTATCAAATTCGAAAGAGTGAAGCGAGTCTTCCATGAGATTAAACGGGTTGCGTAATTTCCTATGACAAATTTTATAAGCGCCAACGTAGTGGATAAACAGCGTCGTGCAAGAAGCAATTTTTGCACATAAAACGTGAAGGAGTTGAAATAGTAGATGTCCGAGAGAGAGTTGCACAAGGCAGTTTGTTCCGATTGTGGCAAGGAATGCGAAGTTCCATTCAAGCCCGACCCAAGTAGGCCTGTTTACTGCCGAGAGTGCTGGTCAAAAAGAAGAGGTCAAAGAAGAAGATTCTAAGTTAAGCTAACAGTCTTATTCTAAACTGCTTTTCCTATTTTTTCACAATTTAGACATTACAAACTATTAACATGGTTGATAAACAAAACCCAGGTAGCATCAAAGTGTTAAAAAACGTGCGCTACGACTGTCTTCTGAATCGTAAAGCATCGTTATTTTTCGTAGCGCGAGATGAAGTCTACTTTTAACGTTACGGGGGCTTTTTATGGGAACTAAACAACCTTTTTTCATGCTTGGGTTTGGGCTTAAAACTGCCACGATAGTTAGGCGTAGAAACTCTCTTCCGTTCCAGATTTTTAATCCTAGCGTAAAGCTTTGCCAACTTCGTTCTCGACGGTTGTTTAGGTTTTGGAACACGAACTGGAACAGGAGTGAAAGGCTTTTTGATCTGGGTTTCTTTGGATTTTCTTTTAAGATTTTTGAAAGTCGCTCCTTGCGTTTTCTTAAAAACTGTGTAGCCTTCTTTCAGATTTACCTCTTGTACTTCCCAACCAGCAGCTAACCATGCCTTGGCTTGGGCACTCCCTGGTGAATTACTCCACCACGATTCGTTACGATATGCGCCCATAGGAAGATTACTGCCGATTATTCCATCCAGCCTCGCAAAGGAAAGCTTGACGGTATCCGTAAAGGCACCCCTGAACTTCAAATGACTCGTGAGTCCACTATACTTTGAAACGGGCCTTGGCGAAACAATTCTCCTAGCGCAGTTAAGACACAACATTACCCTAGGATCGCCCGTGGAAACATCTGGAACCATGCAATCCCTGCAAAAAAGTCGCTTGCACCGCTGACATTGCCTAAGCAAGCGGGTTGAAAGAACCCGGCCGCATATTCCGCATTCATCTCTAAACGGCATCTAAATCACAATCAACAAAGGAAAAAATGCAAAACGTTTGATATAAAACTCACTTTAACCTTTCACAACTGCGATTGGTAAAAGTGGCGATTTCTCCCGCAAGCAATCCTCCCTTTTTCTTTTTGTGGTTCGCCCTTAATCCTTTATGAGGTCCCTGAGAAACTGAGCGAGAAACCTAAGTGTCCACTATTGGAGACTTGCCGCGCGCACGAGAATATCAAAGTAAACTGTGAGGGTCGAGACTATGCCGTTTGTGGCTTGTGTAGAGCGCGCGCTCTTGATATAGCCTTCGCTAAGAGTTATTTTGCTTCTTCCTCAACTTTCAGCATTGTTAATGTTGATCTGACTTTGTCAACTCTTCTGATGCGGTGGGTTACGAGTGCCTTGAGTTTATCCATGGATTCGGCTTGTATTTTTGCTATTATGTCGTAGACGCCGTAGGCCACGTAAGCCTCGTCTACTCCTTCAATTTTCTTTAAGGCTTTAGCGACAGCATCCTCTGAACCTAGTTCAGTATTTATTAATACATACGCTTTGGGCATTTTGATTCCCTCCTTGTATAGTGTTTTATGCGGGCTAGAACCCTACCACAAGCGTCTCTGTGGTTGAGCGCGCGCGAGGAAGCTCAGACTTCTCGTGTTCTATACACGCACTTATACTTTACCTATTTTTAAATCTGAGTGCTAAATCACATTTAGCAACAGAGTTGCCTGATGGAGAGAATCTATATGAAAAGGCTAACCTTCTATATTGTGGATGTGTTTGCTGAAGAAAAATTTGCTGGTAACCAACTTGCAGTCTTCAGAGATGCCAAGGTGCTTTCAGATAGCGAGATGCAGCAGATTGCCAAGGAGATTAACTATTCAGAAACGACTTTCATCTTGTCGGATGGAAAAAACGATGCAGGATATTGCGTCCGCATTTTCACGCCGAAACGAGAAGTGCCCTTTGCTGGTCATCCAACGCTGGGAACAGCCTACATATTGCAACGCGAAATAGTCAAAAAACCTCTCAACACGATAGTTCTTAACTTGAAAATAGGACAGATTCCTGTCACTCTCAGCTACAGCCATGGGCGGGTCAACCTTCTATGGATGAAACAGATGCAGCCAGCGTTTGGTAAAACTTTCAGTGCCAAGTCAATCTCGCAGGTTTTGAAGATTGATAGAGCCGACATAGACGATAGATTCCCCCTCCAGGAAGTCTCGACAGGACTGCCTTTCGTCGTAGTTCCGTTGAAAACTTTGGATGCAGTGAAACGTGCGAAGATGCCTAAAGACAAAGCAATACTCGTATTTTGTCGTGAAACATACAAAAAAGAGAACGCTCTACATGTCCGCGTTTTTGCCGATGCTTATGGCGTTCCAGAGGATCCAGCCACAGGAAGTGCAAACGGGTGTCTAGCTGGATATCTAGTGAAACATCGATATTTTAGAAAAGCGTGGATCAACATAAGAGTTGAACAGGGATATGAAATAGGTAGGCCTTCACTGTTGCTCTTAAAAGCCGAGGAAAAAGAAGGCGCGGACATAGACGTTCACGTTGGCGGAAAAGTCGTAATGATTGCCAAAGGAGTATTTGTTTAGGCGCGCGCTTGAATGCAGCTTTAAAAGGGTAGGCATAGAAGAAGGGTTGGTGTATCTACGGAAGCGAAAGTAACCTCTAGCTGGAAATTTCAACCTTTGACAACTGCCAAAGGAACAATCCTTGCAACCTTCGTGGCAATTCCCACTTTATCACTTACTTCTGCAACTATGTCAACATTCTTGTAAGCAGGGTCAGCCTCCTCAGCCAAAACTACAGCGCTTGCAGCCTTAACATAAATTCCCCGCTTCTCCAATGCAGTCTTTATGTCTCCACCCCAGTATCGCCTTTTTGCAGCCGCACGGCTCATCATACGGCCAGCACCATGGGCCGTCGATCCAAAACTTATTTCCATGGCTTTTTCTGTGCCCACCAAGAGCCAAGAGCTCGTTCCCATACTTCCAGGAATAAGCACAGGTTGCCCTTCAGAGCGGTAGTCCAGAGGGATTTCAGCGTGTCCATGAGGGAAAGCTCGTGTCGCACCCTTCCTGTGAACCCAAACTTTCCTTTCTTCACCATTGACACGGTGGTTCTCTATTTTTGCAATATTGTGGGCTACGTCATAAACAAGTTTTAACCCGAATTTTTCAGGGTCTTCCCTATAGATCTGCTGAAAACTTTGCCTAACCCAATGCATTATCGCTTGACGGTTTGCAAAGGCATAATTGACAGCGCAAGCCATTGCCTGATAGTAATCCATTGCCTCAATACTGTTTCCAGGTGCACATGCAAGCTCCCGATCCGGCAATGCTATCTTGTACTTTTGGACAACTCTCTCCATAATCCGCAGGTAATCGGAGCATATTTGATGACCAAAACCTCTGGAACCGCAGTGTATCATAATCGTTACCTGCCCCTCCTCTTCAATTCCAAAGACTCTCGCCGTTTTACTATTGTATATCTTGTCTACTTTCTGAATTTCTAAGAAGTGGTTCCCTGAGCCTAGAGTACCGATTTGTGTCAGTCCTCGGCTCTTGGCTGTTGCCGAAACCTTTTCAGGATCTGCATTTTTCATGCATCCACGCTCTTCACAGTGTTCAGCATCTTCAGACCAGCCCAGCCCACGGTCAATAACCCATTGGACACCTTCCGCAACCAGTCTATCCAAATCATAGGTTGTGATTTTGAGGTCTTTCCGCCGACTTCCAAGTCCGCATGGAACATTGTCAAACATAGCGTTTGCCAGCTGAGTCAACTTAGGCCTTATATCCTGCTCTGAAAAGTTTGTTGTTAATAAGCGGACACCACAGTTTATGTCGTAGCCAACTCCCCCGGGACTGATTACACCTTCATCATAATCCGTGGCGGCCACGCCGCCTATTGGAAAGCCATAACCCTCATGGCCGTCTGGCAAAGTTATCGAGTACTTGTAAATGCCAGGCAGATGGGCCACATTCACGCATTGCTCCAGTGTTCGGTCTGTCTGCATTTTTTCTAATAGATTTTTGTCAGCGAAGACGACGCCTGGAACATGCATGCCTTCCTTGTATTTTGGAATGCGCCAGGTGTAATTGTCTATTTTTTCAAGCGGAATCTTCCCTGAAGGGGGACGACCTTCTCTCTCTTCCATTAATTCACCCGCCACTAAAAAAGAGGGGCGTCGAATAAAACAATTTTGGCTTTTTGCACCAATCAATTTGAACCTGTCTTTTCCACAAAATCAACCAAACCCTGCACGCTGTTTTTGATTGCTATTTCCTTCAAAATTGGATGAGTCTTAATATATCCAGCGGCGATCTGGATCGTTTCATCGTTCATAATTATTTTCTCACTTATAGATTCTATGCCCTCCCTGTTTCTAACACCTATTCTCGCAAGGCTTGTCCAAAGTCTAAGCCGCTGCACATAAGTCTTAAACTTAACCAAGGCATCAGACGCTTTTCCAAAATGACTATAACATAAAAAGTTGGGTTTAAAGCGGCTCAGTTTATCTAAAGATGCCAATGCTACGTCCAAGCAGAATGGCGGTGGCGTTGTTGGAACGATAACATCAAACTCATTCAAATAAATCCCTGCGGCATCGCCTGTAAAAATCCCTCTGCTTGAGGCCTCCCAATAACTTAAATGATGCGAAGAGTGCCCAGGAGTTTCCACAACTTTAAGTCCAACATTGTCTCCAATGTCAAACGACATGCCGTCCATTGCCATGATGATACGGTCTTCAGCAACCGGTTCAGGGGCGCCGTAAATTTCAGCGACGCCCTTAAGAACTTCCTTTGACCGCAGCCAAAGTTTTTCAGGGTTTGCCAAGTGAGACGCGCCCCTTTGGTGAACTATGACTTGGGCTTTGGGGAGATATTTAAGCAGCGTCCCTACACCGCCGCCATGGTCTATGTGGATGTGTGAAATGGCAACGTAGATTACATCTTCAAGTTCTACATTCAATTCTCTCAAACCGGAAAGCAAATTAGGAATCGAAGAAGTGGGGCCAGTTTCAACGATCGCGGTTTTGCGTCCTCTTAAAACGTAGCTGGCTATGAGTTTTCTAAACCCGCCAGTTTCAACATCGATCAGAAACAAGTTTTCTCCGATTTTTACAACGGACATTCTCACACCATGCGATGCTTTTGGTGAAACCGTAAAGTCTCAATCTACCACTTTAAACATTTCTGTATAGAAACAAGACGCTACGCCCATGCATGTAAATTTACCTATTCAATTTTACGGTTTTCGTTGGACTTACAGCAAAATTTAATTATTCACTTACTCATCTTCATAGAAAACAAGTTGAAGGGGAACCATTAAAGTGAAGGCAATAATTTTCGGTGCGCCTGGTTCTGGAAAGGGTACCTATGCCTCGCGGCTTCAATCCAAACTCGGTGTAGAGGTACTTGCCATGGGCGACATTTTCCGGGAAATGATGAAAGAAGCTACTCCCCTCGGGAAGAAGGTCAAAGGTTATGTTGAAAAGGGCTTACTGGTTCCAGACGATGTCGTAGTAGAAGCCTTGAAACAACGCTTATCCAAAACCAAAAATGGGAAAGGTTTCATTTTAGACGGCTACCCTCGCACCTTAGATCAGGCAAAAGCCCTAGAGAAAATCACCAAGATCGACACAGTAATTCTGCTAAGAGTGCCAGACTGGATAATTATTGAACGCTTGTCCACGCGAAGAATCTGCAAAAACTGTGGCGAGGTCTACAATATACACTACTTAAAGCCTAAAGTGAATATGATATGCGACAAGTGCGGCGGACCTCTATATCAACGTTCAGACGATAATCCGGAAGTCATAAAGAAACGAATTGAGGTTTATGAGCAGCAAACGCGGCCGATATTGCAGTATTATAAAGAAAAAACTGTTTCTTTTGTGGAGTTCAACTGTGAAAGACTTGACATCATGCCCGAAGTAGCTGTAGAAGAAATTCTGAGAGAGCTGAAAAAATTAAAGCTGGCATAAAGCCAATTATATATCCAGAATAAATTTTAGCGCAACTTTGTTTGGTCCCTTTATGATTTCCATTCTATGATATGTAACTGCTTTAACACCAACTTTCTGCATGTGTTTTTTCGGATCGAATTTTTCTCCCCAAATCTTTGCCCTAAGTTTAAAGCCGACTGGCATTTTTTCTAAATTTGAGACTTTAAACTTTGAATAAAGCATTCTATTAACCTCGGACTTTACTAGGAGGGCTTCAAGCCAACTGTAAAGAAGGGCATATTTGTCCTGGGCTTCAACTTCGACGTGGTCTTCAACTTTTGAATTGACCTTTTCCACATCCGTCATTAAGTCAAACATTGCATGGGCGGCGTTTTCAAAGGCTTCTGCTAGATCTTTTCCATAGGCAGCAATGTAGGCGTCCGCGGTGTGCTCTAAAAATTTGAAGCTTTTCTGTTTTTTCATAACTTCAGTCATATCAAGATGAAGATTTCAATTTAAAAACTATTTTGCTCTCTGACTAGCCAAATCACCTATTTCATCAATTCCTGGAGCACTTTCAGTAAATCAACATGTCATGAACAGAATCAGAAGTATGCTGAGATTTTTTGGATAGCAGCTGCAGTCAGTTTTGCCGCCTTTTCTGCGTCCTTTAGGCTAAGCATCGACGCCGGGCTATGAATGTAGCGTGTCGGCACTGATATTGAACCGCTTGGAACGCCCTCTCTTGTCAGGGATATGCGTGCGGCGTCTGTTGAACCCGGCAAGCCAGTTTCGAGTTGGTACGGAATCTTGCCTTCTTCAGCGGTATCAATTAGTAACCGTAAAACCTTCGGATGCGTTATCAACCCATAATCAGCCACAGTTAATGATGGACCTTTTCCCATTTTGACTGGTGCCTCAAACTCCTTAACCCCAGGCACATCCCCGGCCACTGTTACATCAAGAGCTATTCCAACATCCGGGTAAATTCCAAAAGCAGCTGTGCCTGCTCCCCTCAGTCCCACTTCCTCCTGTACCGTGCCCACAGCATATATTGTGCAGTCTGTTTTATCTAGTTGCTTGAGTGCCTCTATCATGACTGCGCATCCAACACGGTCGTCAAAGGCTTTGCCGATCGCCACATTCTTTCCAATCTTGGCGAATCTTATTTCAAAACCCACAGGGTCGCCGATTTTTACTCCCATTTTTTTTGCTTCCTCTTGGTTTTCTGCACCAACGTCAATGAAGAGTTCATCGTACGGCATGACTTTCTTGCGTTCTTCCTCTTTTTGTATATGTGGAGGCTTCGAACCGATGATTCCGTGCAATGGGCCTTTCTCTGTGTAAACTGTGACTTTTTGTGCTAGTAGAATGCGGTCGTCTATTCCGCCCATCTTTGTAAACTGCAAGAAACCTTTCTTAGAAATTGTCTTCACCATCAAGCCTATCTCGTCCATGTGGGCGGCAAGCATCACTTTAGGTGCATCTTTGCTTCCCTTTCTTATTCCAATAACATTTTCAAGTTTATCCACTCTAACTTCATCCACTTGAGGCTTCAACAGTTCAATCATTAAACTTTTAACTTCTTCTTCTCTGCCAGCCACGCCACAAGCGTTTGAAAGTCTCTCTAGCAACTCGGCAAGTGACATACATGATACCCTTAAAGAGTACTTAGATTTCTAGAAATTATTATTAAACAATTGCGGTAATAAAAATAAATTTAAGAACGTAGCGCGCGTACACTCCACATAAACCAGAAGCGTGGTTAGATGCAAAGAAGCCTGCGGGTAAGCTTAACTGCCATGTTAGCTGCATTACATGCTGTATTATACTTTATTTCTTTTGGGCTTTGGCGAAACTGGGGGATCTACTTGGAATCTGTGGAAGGAATAATCTTAGGTCCGAAATTTGGATTCTTGGCCGCATTGCTGGGTAGCTTAATTGCTCGAATGGTTAAACCTGACAATTTTTGGATGTTCGGTACGATAGTTGAACCTCTTAGCGTTTTAATGGCGGGTTTTTTGATCAAAGCTAAATGGAAGCCCGTTTTACTAATTTACGCGATAATGCTGTCTGCTTACTTTATTCATCCATTTGGAAGGGCTCTTCCTTTGTGGACAATACTAGACGTACTATTTGCTTTGCTTCTAATTTATCCTGCAGCAAAATTTAGTGATAACCTGTTAAAAAATGATGTTAAGCGTTTGTCAGTTTCATTAGTTTTAATTTCCTTTGTTTGTATAGCTGCAGACTCGCTTGCCAGAGTTTTTCTACTCATTCCTTGCGGTTTACATGGGTTATTTTTCAACAGTTTTGATGAGCTTTACTTGGTGTTTGTAGGCGCTGCTCTTGACTCTTATATTGAGGATTGCATTGTCGTGATGGTGTCTTTCTTTATTTGCACGCCTTTGCTTATCAGCATATCAAAACTGGGACTCTTCAAGAAGAAAGCAGGCGGCTATGCTAAAAAAGATTTGGCAGATGCGTTATGACAGGGTCGTGGCGCTCGTTTTCTTCGTAACCTTTACTCTTGATCCCAAAAATAACCGGAAGCAAAAAATACGCTGATTGATAGAAAACTTGGAAGGCAATATAAACAACTAATATTATCAACGCGTGTACTTTTTGGTGTTTATACGGTCTATAAAAGTATATATTTCTATTTGGATATTAATACATCAGGGTGTTACGTTACTTGGAAAAGCGAAAAATCATGTCTCTTGGACGTTCTTCTTTAGTGGTTTCTCTTCCAAAACATTGGATAGAGCTAACTGAACTAAAGCCAGGGGATTCTGTTTCAGTAGCAATCAATCGAGACCGTTCTCTCGTTGTTTTCCCAGGTCTAAGAAAGGAGAGGGAACCAAGCAAAATAACTCTTCATGTGGACTCTGATGAAAGAGACGTCTTTATAATTCGCCGCATAATCGCCTGTTACCTAAATGGCTATTCAAACATTAAAGTGATCTCAAAAAAATTCTTTACAGTAACTCAGCAGAAAGCTATTAGTAACATTGTTCGGATGCTTTACTTGCGCATTATGGAGGCTGACACAAAAGAAATGCAACTTGTGACTCTTATGGATGAAGCCAAAGCCTCCATTCAGACGGGAATCAATAGGATGTACTTAATATCTAGTTCGATGTGTCGCGATGTTCTAGTAGCTTTGAAGAATCAAGATGAAGCACTTGCAAGGTCTGTTTACACTCTTGACGATGAAGTTGATCATTTTTCATTCTTTCTTTTGCGTTTGCTCCGTAGCGCGGCTATTGAACCAACCTTAGCTGGTCAGCTTGCGGTTGAACCTATCGACTGTCTTGAATACCAGACTCTTGTTCACCGTATAGAACAAGTTGCAGATCAAGCTACAAACATAGCAAAATATCTAATAATGCTTGGAGGAAGAGATAAAAAAATCTCTGAGCCTCTTTTAGAACAGATCCATACTGCGGGTTGCACCGCTTTAGCCTCATATGATAAGGCTGTAAATTCCCTGTCTTTAAATGATTTAACGTGTTCTAACGAAATTATTGATAGTCAATCAAAAATAGAGACGTTGGATCAAGATGTAGCAACCTTAGCCTTTTCGAAAGAGAAAAGTACTGAAGTTATTTGCGCTTGTTGTTCCATACGTGATAGCATAAAGCGGATAGCCGAATATGCGGCAGACATTGCGGAGATCACCATTAACCGTTCTCATAAACCGTCCTTTTAATTTCACCCCGAGTTGCCCTTCTACTTGGGAGGATAGTTTACTGTCACGGCCAGTTTAACAGCTGAAATTTCTCCTTTCAAAATTCTTCTTGCCAACTGAAACGCATAATTATAGTTATACACAGTGCCTTTGCCATTTCTCCGCGCTTCTTTCAATATCTCTTGTTCCAGTTTATATTTCAGTCTGCCAATTGTCAGCGCACCTATGCCGAAAATTCCGGGAGCTATTTCTCTCATGTCATCTTCAAGTTTCATTCCTTCCACCCCAAACGGTGGCACTGCATTTACATCGGCTATTACTTTAGCAAGTTTTAGTTCTTTCAAAATTTCTTTGCCAATAATTCTGACACCAGCTACAGAAACGCAAAAAATCACATCAGCCTTTTCCATAACCTCAACTTTCTTGCGTGGGGTCGGAGCGAAGACTCCTTTCATATCTACGCCGTACTTATTGCGGAGGAAGATTGAGAGATTCTCAATGTACTCCTCTCCATTCAAACGCTCTGGATTTGGACTTATAATCATAACATTGCACCCAAGCCGCGCCAAAAGAATGGCTGCAACCCTTCCAATGGCACCTGTTCCAAACACTGCACAACTTTTGTCTTTCAAGTTTCCCAGCTTAGAACGTGCCAGCGTATCTTCAACTTTTGCTATCATAGCAGCTGCTGTTGTATAGGCTCCACCGGGATCAACTATCGTGCTGGCTTCAAATGGCGGGAACATAGAGTCACGTATAACTTTTAATAGGTCTTCGGCCCTTTCCATATCTTTTCCGCCTATAAAGAAGCATGTATGTTTAATTCCTTTTGGATCACGGGAAAACATGGCATCTTGCACTATTTTCTTTGCTTCTTCGGCGGTTGCGTTTTCGTAGGGTATTACAACGCTAAATCCAGCGTCGTACGCCATGCAAATGTCAAAGGGACTAGCTCTTTTGTCTGTATCTAGAAAAAAAAGTAAGTTTGGGTATTCCTCTGAGGTTTTTTTGATGAGAGGTTTAACTTGAATTTGCATTGACTTGAGCAAATCTGCAAGTTCTTCTGAAGGTGCATTTTTCTCAGTCAAGAACAATCTTTTCACAGGCTGAATTGTTTCAACCTCACCGCTTAATGATTCTAGCAGTCTTTTGACACCGCTGACATGTTCGGGACTGGATATGTGAAGACACGTTATTTCTTCTTTTTCAAGTTTTTTGGCGTTTTCTAAAATTCCCATGATAATCCAGTCTTCGCGAACCGAAAACTTTACTTCTCGTTCTGCTTCCTCAATTTCTTGTTGCAAACATTGACCATATGCCGTTAAGTATTCCTTCTCAGTTTCACGTGCACGGTTTTCCTCAAGCGATAATTTCTCCAATGCATTAAGTATTCGATCTCTCAGTTGCTTCTTCTCTTCCATAACAGACGCTAGACGGCTCTTAGCATCCTCATCAATATCAACCGCAGTGAAAGGAATGCTTTTTTTCTGGAAAAGTTGAGCGATCACATTCTTCTCACGGAACTCATCAACAGAACGATTTCCTTGCTCTTCAGTTGCAAAGTCCGGGTCAACTTCTCCAATGAGCCTTTCTAGAAAGTTGCTAAAGGCAATGGAAGGCCTTAAAATTGAGGAAAGCATATTTTTCGGTGGATAATTGCTTTGAGGTTCTATAAGCCAGAAAGGTTCGCTGTACTCTTTCTCAACAATTATGACTCTTAACATCTTTTCTTCTAAAGGGGCGATTTCGAGCGATTTCAATTTTGTCACCTTTGGATATGTAAAGTTGTTCAGAAATATATAGTTGTTCGAAATATCATATATGCATGTTAATAATGTATATACAGCGCGCGCGCCTTCGCCATCTATCTACTCATTTCATATTTCTTAAGCCATTTTTGATAAACTTCTTCATCCAACGTTGGCGGAAGCATCAACTTATCTTTGACTTTAGGCTTGCCATCCTTTGAATGAGGCCTCCTGACCAAAGTGTCAGCATATTTTTCAATTTCCCTTGCTTCTTCAGCTAACCTAGTTGCTACTTGAGCAATTTCATGAGCACAAGCAACAAGCGGGATATACTTTTCTTTTTCCTTCTCTATAAAACAAGCCCTCACATTGATTTCAGCAATTCGCTTGGTTAACTCATAGGCTGCCATCGCTTTAGCTTTAGCATACGAGTTTTTGAAGTCAGACTGATCTCGTATATTATCAGTATCTATCACTAACCTAGGTAGTTCTGGTCTTAAACCTGTCTTGCAATCATGAATGAGTCTGTCAATTTCTTGATACACTATCTTATAAACGCCTGTAATTGCAAGAACCTTGATAATGTTGGAATTGAAGATTGCCATTTCAGTAGGATCTAAAAATTCTTTTCGAGCCCCAATAAGTGGATCGCCCATAATTATGACATAACCGAAACCAAACCTTTCAAACTCTTCTTTAAGACGTTTTCCAGGCGCATCACATATAAATATACTGGGAATTTTTTTCCCTGAAAGTATCTCTCTTGCCTTCGTAGGTCCTTGGACGGACGGGTTTGGTGATATGAATATTAGAATGTCCGGGTTGAACTCGAAAATTCTTGTGAGGGCATCCTCAACTTCTTCAGTGATCATTTTCGATCCAGTTGTTACACTTCGTACATTAATGTCTTCTCTATCCGCTAGCTCATCTAGGAGAAGTTCAAGCAATGGAGCGGTGCCTATGTTGCCACATTTGACAACCCCTATTTTAATCCTTTTCAAGAAACCACCCTAAAGCCAAACTAGAAGCCGTATTTAGGACAAGATGTTTATAAGATTTTCACAATGCCAGTTTTGAGGCACATCTGAGTCAAGAACAGCTTATAGCATCTAGTTGAATAAGAGAAACATCAGCTGCCTTGGTAAGCAGTTCACTAAAACGTGACCTCTTTTAATTTTCTACAAATCTTTAAAAAGT
>Ga0209314_10001007_pt1 | contig 12756 bp, 9 predicted proteins | sample I19B2metaG_FD_184146 | JGI IMG/M metagenome (GOLD analysis project Ga0209314, IMG submission 184146) | Lake sediment bacterial and archeal communities from Gulf of Boni, Indonesia to study Microbial Dark Matter (Phase II) - ​I19B2 metaG... | ecosystem: Environmental > Aquatic > Freshwater > Lake...
GAGCTTTTCTCTCGTGGTATCGGCGAAGCCACAGACATTGTTGAAAAGGAGATGTATACATTTACGGACCGGAGCGGCAATTCCTTGACCCTTCGTCCTGAAGCCACAGCGTCCATGGCACGGGCCTATTTAGAACACCAAATCTACTCCTTTGATCCTGTGGCAAAGCTCTACTGCATCGGTCCGATGTTCCGTTACGAGAGACCCCAGAAAGGACGCTATCGGCAGTTCTACCAGATCGATGCAGAGGTCTTTGGTGTTGAAAATGCGATGGTGGATGCTGAGGTCATCGTCATGCTCGTCCATTTTCTGCAAAGGGTAGGGCTGGAGAGACTTGAGCTTCAGATCAATTCTTTAGGCTGTCGGGAGTGTCGTCCCAGGTACCGAGAGGAGCTAAAAAATTTCTTAACGAAGCGCTCGTTTCGACTATGTGAAGATTGTCAGAGAAGGCTTCACACCAATCCCTTGAGGATCTTTGACTGTAAGGTCGAAACCTGTCAACAAGCCATTGCCGATGCTCCCAAGGTGATGGACTACATCTGCGATGAATGTCAAAGCCACTTCGAAAAGGTGAAGGAATACCTCGAAATGGCAGGCCTTACGTTCATCTTAAATCCCAGGATGGTGAGAGGCTTGGATTATTATACCAGGACTGCCTTTGAGGTGGTCTCGTATCAATTAGGCGCCCAGAACGCAGTGACAGGTGGGGGACGGTATGACGATCTCTTCCAGGAGATCGGAGGTATCGACATTCCAGGAATCGGTTTTGCGATCGGCATGGAAAGGCTCGTCTCCCTTTTACCAAAGGGAAAGGAATTTATCCGAAATCCCCATCTCTTCATTGCTGCTTTGGGAGAAGAGACTTACAAAGAGGCTTATCGATTAGTTAATCAACTCCATCTTCAAGGAATTCGAGCCGAGTTGGATTATATCGGAAAGAGTCTGAAGAGCCAGATGCGAAGGGCGAATAAGTTGAAGACCCGATATGTTCTCATTCTTGGAGAAGAGGAGTTGAAGAAGGGTAGGGCGGTCCTGAGGAACATGGAAGACAAATCCCAAGAAGAAATCCCATTGCAGGATCTTGTGAATACTTTAAAGAGAAGAATCATCGGAGATTGAAAAAGAGACTCGTTAGTGGTATCATTTTTTAAATACGAAATCCGAAGCACGAAATTCTAAACAATGTCAAAAATTCTAATATCGAATGTTCAAAAACATTAGTTTATGTTTAGAATTTTGGTCATTCGAATTTGTTTCGAATTTAGGATTTCGGATTTAGATATTGTGGTAATGTTGGGGGATCGTTCAATGGTAGGACAACGGACTCTGACTCCGTGAATCGAGGTTCGACTCCTCGTCCCCCAGCCATAGAAGAAAAATGGGTTCGGTTCAATTGAATCGAACCCATTTTTATTGCCGAGAGCCAGAGACAGTTTACAAATACCCTACCGTTCCAGAGGCTTGTAAAATTTACTTGACAACTCCAAATTTATATGTAAAATGGAATTATGTATTCCAGATTCATCACCCCGCCCAAAGGAAAAAGTTTCTTTTTGTTCGGTCCCCGAGGAACCGGAAAGACCACGTGGGTTAAGTCTGCCTTTCTAAAAGCTGTTTATATTGATTTGTTAGAAGCTGAGCTATTTAATGATTTGACAGCGAATCCGCAAAGGTTGTCGAATTTTATCCCTCCTGATTTCAAAGATTGGGTCATCATTGATGAAATTCAAAGGATCCCTGATCTTTTGCATGAGGTCCACCGTTTGATTGAAACAAAAAAATATCACTTTATTCTCACCGGATCCAGCCCGCGGAAATTAAAAAGGAAAGGTCCAAATCTTCTGGCTGGCCGGGCGTTAACGCTTTCCATGCATCCTTTATCGGTTGCTGAATTGGAAGATGATTTTCGATTGGAGCATTCTCTTAGGTATGGTCAATTACCCAGTGTCTACACGGAGGCTGACCCGAAAAAATATCTTGAGGCATATGTCAGGACCTATCTCGAGGAAGAGATTCGTCAGGAAGGGCTTACAAGAAATCTGTCGGCATTTGCTCGATTTCTGGAAGCGGCGAGTTTTTCCCAGGGGTCCATTTTGAACATTTCTGCTGTGGCACGGGAATGTCATATCGAGAGAAAGGTCGTTGAGAGTTATTTTTCAATCCTTGAAGATTTGATGATCGGTTACCGGATACCCATTTTCTCCAAGAAGGCAAAAAGACGACTTATAGTGCACCCAAAATTTTATTTTTTTGATGTGGGAGTTTACAGGACGTTGAGACCTATGGGGCCGCTCGATGCTCCAGAAGAGGTTGATGGAATCGCTTTGGAAACACTCTTCCTTCAAGAACTTATTGCCCTTAATAGCGCCTTGAATTTTGGCTATAAGATTTTTTACTGGCGTACTTCAAATGGCAGGGAAGTGGACTTTGTCATGTACGGCCCTAAAGGGTTGCTTTCTTTTGAAATAAAAAGAACATCGAGAATAACATCCACCATGCTTGGAGGATTGAAATCGTTCTTAGTGGATTATCCTATGGCAAAGGCATACCTCGTTTACATGGGAAATCGACGAATGTACGAGGAAAAAATTGAAATTGTTCCGGTTTTGGAAATCCTGAAGAATTTAAGGTCCATATTATCAGGTAAAATTACAGCAGTTTAAAAGAGTAATTATACCCCCCTGAAACATCTCCCATCAGATACTCATCTCAGATACTCATCTCTTGACATTAACGTTCACTTAAATTATAATGTTCACTGAATGGTGAACAATGCCTTTTTGGTGAACAACCTATGACCGAAAAAGAGATTAAGCAACAATTCAAATCTGACTTTAAAGATCTTTTCCCCAAGCTGAAAGATGCTACTCTTATTTTTGAGCACTCTTTAGGAAAAAAGAGAAAGGTAGATGTTGTGTTACGCTTGAAAATAGGAGGAAGGAAGGAAGCGCTTCTTTGCGAAGTTATTAGCCAGAGCTTTCCAAAACAAATAAGGGAAAAAGGATTGCAGCTTTTGGAAACGAGCGAACAAGGCAAGAAGGGGTATCCAGTAATTATTGCTCCTTACATATCCGAGTTAGGAAAAGAAATTTGCAAAAAGATTGGAGTGGGATTCTTGGATCTTTCTGGAAATGCATACCTTGATTTTAACTCTTTCTATCTTGAGGTAGAAGGTAAACCAAACAAATTCAAGTCATTGGGTAAGCTCTCAGGACTTTTTAACCCGAAAGGGGAAAGGGTATTAAGGTTCTACTTATTTCAAAAGAAAGATGAATCGCTGCAAAGTTATAGACAAATAGCAAAAGAAATTTCTGTCAGTCTCGGTCAGGTATCGAAAGTTAACAAGAAATTGGATGAATTAGGATTCTGGGTAGAAGGATCAGAGGGTGTGAAAGCACTCGATAAGACAAAACTTCTGGACTTATGGAGAGACAATTATCGGTTCGAAAGAAACAGAATATTGAGTTTCTATTCAATGAAGCAAATACCTCAAATCGAAAAACAGCTTGCCGAATATTGCAAGGTCAAAGGAGTACAGTATGCTCTTACACTTTTTTCAGGTGCTAATCGCCTTGCTCCATTCACGAGATATAATGTTGCCACAAGCTATTTTAGTGGTGATATCGAAAAAATAAGAGGAGATCTTGAACTAAAAGAGGTTCCTTCAGGAGCGAATCTACAAATAATAATACCTTATGATGAAGGAGTGTATTATAAAGCTCAGGAAGTCAATTCCTTTATCATTGCAAATCCGATACAAATTTATCTCGATTTATACAATTATAAGGGACGTGGAAGGGAACAGGCAGATTTTTTGAGAGAGCGGATTTTAAAAATCTGAGATGAACGTTAAGAACGAATACACACCAAGGGAAATAGAGGCATGCGTTATTGTGATGCGAGAGCTTTTTACATATTTAAAACCTTATCGTAACCAAATCGTGCTCATTGGAGGCTGGGTGCCTTATTTCCTCCTCGAAAAATATTCGTCTTCTGGCAGTGAATATGACCGACATGTGGGTTCACTTGATGTTGATGTCGCCCTGAATGCCTTTTCCATCCCAGAGAGTGCATACAAGACCATCCTTGAGATCCTCAAGGAGAGGGAGTTCTATCAAAGGAAGGATAATCTGGGCAAAGACATCCCAGCAAGTTTCTTAAAGAAAGTAATCTTCGAGGATGGAGAGGAGATAGAGGTACAAATCGATTTCTTAGCTCCTGAGTATGGTGGTTCGCCCAAGAGGAGAAGACATCAAGTCATACAAGACATGTTGGCAAGGAAGGGGCGTGGAACCGATATCGTTTTTGACCAGACAGAAATCATCCATTTATCAGGGCCGATTTCAAGTGGAGCGAACATTGAATTGGACATAAAAGTGGCGAATGTGACAGCCTGCTTTGTGATGAAAGGCATAGCTTTAGGCGAAAGGGCGAGCGAAAAAGATGCTTATGATCTTTATATGCTTGCCCGATATTATAAGGAAGGTCCTCAGTCGGTTCTCTCTGAATTAAAGAAATTGGGGAATCATGGGTTGATGAAAGAAGCGCTAAGAAACATAGAAGAGCAGTTCAAGGATGTAAGATCCATTGGACCTGTATCGGTAGCAAGGTTCATGGGAGTTACTGATAAGGATGAATACGACAGAATTACCCGTGACGCCTATGAATTGCTCCAGTTTATCATTCACGGAATGAGGAAGGAGCAGTGAAGGAGGACGGGTAACATTCTGAAAATCTGGCGGCCCGAAGCAAGAGGAGGGAATCGAAACATAAGATTCAGAAAGGAAAGCTTTACATACGTTTAATGATCGATCACTCAATAGTGGGCTATCCGTCAAACAAACAATTAATAGAACCCCATTTCATTACCAGTTCACTTTTACAAAATCTGTAAAGTGGATAAGTTTAAATTAAAGGAGGGTTATTATGTCTTATCCTTGCTGGAAGATATTTTCTACTGTCGGTCTTGCTATTACGCTAATTGGTCTATTCTTTTTACTGACGAAACAGCCAGGTTATGGTCGATAATATCCGGTTGGAAACCCCGCTGTTTCCCGAAGGATCGAAGCACTAATATTGTGTTGAATGAAGTTTCGGCATTCTGAAAAATAGAAACGTCTCCCTTTCTTTTTCTCGTACAATACTCAAACAAAATCTTCTATGCAAAAGGTAACTTGTCTCTTTGAACTGATATCTTAATTGTGCCGTCACATTCTCCATCAATTGATACCGATTGGGAATTTGAAATCAACTGTACTATCCAAGTATGAATCGGATATTTGGCCTGGTTGTTTTCATTAATATTTGTGTTCACCATGATAATTCCAAAATCAAATCGAATACCCTTCCTGTGAGTGATTACATGAACCATCAAGAAAAGAATGGGCTCTTGACTATCCCTTTTCACGAATATGAGGCAAGGTCTTTTCGGTTCCTCAGCAGTTAACTCCTTTAGCAGGTATTTTCCCGCCTCCACAAGAACTTTCTTCCCAGATTTACATTCGAGTCTTGTATAAAAGTGTAAATAATCAAGCATGGCGAAGAATTTATCTTGGTTTTCAAACCTTTCCTTTGTTAATTCACCAAGGTCAAAGAAGTGAACAAGGCCGGTGTTACATGTTTGAGATCTGAGAAAGGAATACTTGCAAAGTTTGTTATTTAATACACTCAAATAATCGGCATGATGATCTATCGGCAGTTGTTCCAAACCCCATTCAAATTTATCCTCATCACCCAGGAGGGTGCGGAAGTTTTGTGCAACATTAGTTCCGAGCTTTCTTGAAGCTGCTTCCTTGAACAATAAATCCCCAGATGGTTCATTTACTTCAATAAAGAAAAATCCTTCAAGAGGGGCCTCATTGAGATCATCAGGACCACAAATAAGGTCGGGGGTTTTGTTAAATCCTTTTCCTAAAAGGACAGTTCTCACTTTAGGGTCACTCTCGCAAAATCTCAATCCCGGCATACCAAGTGAATTCAGAAAGGAAAAAACGTTGTTTGTGGCTCTATCAGGAGTCACATCTATTTTCTTCAATTTCCGACTCCTTTTCATGGCCGAAATTCAACTACCAGAACTGGGAAGATAGACGAAGTTCGGATATGCTGCCTAAGGATTAATGCTTGGAATATACATGCTTTATGGAAATAGGTCAAACGAAACGAGGAAGGAAGCGGTATCTGAACAGAGATAGTATTGAGGTGATCTTTGTTCTGGTAAGCCGAATCATTCTGAAAAGACTGTTGTGAAAATTGATGTGACTCCAGAGTGAAAATGGGTGGGTCTGTGTGATAAGAACAAGGTGCCAATAAGAATTGGAGATCGGTCTTCTTTAACCTCTGTATTAACCCATGTATTAAGCAATATATTAACAAATCTATTAAGAAAATAAGGTCATAATGTTCAAATATAATACTCTCTTCTACACTTTGGTAAGGTACAAAATCTATGTGTGCGGGTGAACCAGACCGTAAGTTATAAAGCATTGGCCAAGCGATTTACGATCTCCATGGTTACATAGCCACATGGATAAAATCCATCCCAGTCGAAGAGATATTTGAAGGCGAAACCGTTCGGGAAGGACTTGCCCAAGTACTTGATTTAGATGGTCACCCAAAAGCTACACGGTGCTACGCATGGTCTCATGAGTTGGATAACTCAGAGAAGAGGGGATTCTTTGCGGTGCTTCATCAGGGGCCTGTTGATTCGCCAGAAAAGGCAGTGAGAGCGGTAATTGTTGGGGAAGTTCGTAAAACCAATAAATGGCGTTAACTTTTTGCGGATCTTAAAAAATCTTGAATTTCAGATTCTTTCAAGCCTGCTTGTCGAAGAGTACTTATGACAAACTCGTCTTCCAATAAGTCTGCCATCGGCACGGAAATGTAGTGAGTTCCTCCGGTTTTACGGTAAAGATAAGTTCGCTTCTGCTTGGATTTGTAATGGTACTCTAAGGTACGAATTTTATTAACGAAGGTTTCTCTGCGAACCATGTGAGCTCATTATCGCAGGAATGAATGGCAGATCGAACCGCATGTCTGCTTGGCGATGGGGAATTTGTCCAACGAGCTTCCACCCATGCTCTTTCATGAATCGATTTAACTCATTAGAACTGAGTAAGTCTTTGAGTATCGCGTCTAAAGTGAAAGCTATGTCTTCCATCAAATTGGCCCACGTGTCGGCTTGAAGGGTAAGTTTAAGAGGGTCGCAAATTGCTACCCAATTACCTCCTTTTGCCTTTAGAATCTTGCATTCCACTCTGCCGTCTACTCGGACCACAATAGGGGTTTTGGTTGCCATCTTCACATACTCCCTGTTAAAGAGGAAAAAAGCTTATAAAATGTAACGTATCAGTAGAAATTTTTGGCTTTCACATACCATTAATTAAGATTTTTGTCAACGAAAATTTCAGATTAAATAATAACAATTTAAAAAGCGCAAAACAATGGGGCAAAGCATGTATTTTCAATCTACTAATTATGCAAGCAATTTTTACACCACTCTATATAAAAACGTAACCTATTAATAATATTTAGATATTCCCGAAGTCAAAAAATCTCTTTTTCTTGTTTAGGGTAAAAAATTTCCAACAGATGAGCAATTTTGCGCCATCCCCTGTATCGTTTCTAAATTGTCAAGCAAAAATGAGGCGAAGTCCAAGCACGCATTTTAGGCTGCCAACCTCCATTGAATCTGCCTGTTCAGGGGGGACATAAGAGACATTATGAGGATGACCTTCGATCTGCCAACCCGAATCAATCCAAAAATAGTATTGTGAAAATTGATGTGACTCCAGAGTGAAAATGTGGGGGATTCTGTCACATGTTTGATTCCTTTTTAAGCATTTCAAGAATCCCCCATCATTGCTTCAAATTTTAGAGTTTCTTAATATTTTCGTTAGCTTGTTTATTCTTGCGTAGTGTTGTAATTCTTGCCTTTCTCTAACTCTGACTCCGTGAATCGAGGTTCGACTCCTCGTCCCCCAGCCAATAATTTCAATGAGTTAGAAATTTAGGGTTTTTCAAAATCGAAATTAGTCACTAAAAAGTCACCAAAAATGTTTAAGGGGTTGGTTCTCCAGTTTGGAGCCGCCCCTTTTCATTTGTTACCGCTCTATATTAAGGCCGTGGTAGAGCAGATTTAATCTGGCGTCCTCTGTCTTGATATGCGATTCTTGCTTCCCGAAAGTTTTGATTGACCCCTTTCAGTAAAAAGCGTATATTCCATTCAGTAATCGAGGGCACGAGACCAAAGAGGATTATCACAACATGACGCAGATTTCCAATATTAGAGAAGCTATAGACAACCTAAGGACTCGTATTGCACGGGCAAACCAGACTTTTGATCGATGGATCGATACGGATGATGATTTTTTTGAGCCGTCCTGGTTAATCGAAGCGTGTTTTCTTCAAGTCTTAGCTATCTCCGAGGCCCTTGAACTCGAAGAGTTTCGCAAAATGGTGCATTCAGAATATTCTTCAATCAAGAACTCCAATGAGGGTTTTTGCAAAAGTGATACCCATTCTGATGGCACTCCATATTCGATTAGTTTGTCAAGGATAAGGAGGTTTGTTCTCGTTTTAGAATCTTTTTTTCCCGAAAAAGGCCATATCAGGATCACGGCAGATCCATTGCAAATAATTCGTGACATCAACTACGTCATTACCAATAAGGATCTTTTTGGGACTACTCCGGCCAACGAAAGCGATGTACATATTCGCATTGAGGGTATTTTGAAATGCGTCTTTCCTGATTTAAAAACTAAACCGATTCTCACAAAGCAGATAAAAAACTTCGAACCTGATACAGGGATTCCTTCAATAGAGACTCTTATCGAATACAAATTTCTTTCCCGTAAAGAAGATATTGGAGTGATAGCAGATCAGATTCTGGCTGATACACGCGGTTATACCTCAAAAGACTGGAAACACTTTCTGTACGTTATTTACGAGACTAACCGCTTTCGGAATGAGAAGGATTGGAACCAGCTCTTGAAACAATCTGGCGTGCCTGAAAGTACCACTGTCGTTGTTTTGAGCGGGGAGCCAACAACAAGTAAAAAGAGGAATAAATAGCACATATGCTTCACTGTGACCCGCCTAACCACACGGGCAACCGTCTTGCGTTTAATTAGAAATCAATAAGTCTCATCACGGACATATCCGCAGGCTTCGTAGGTGTACTCCCCTCCTGAACCAATCGATTGCTGCAAAAAGGAAAGAAACATCAAAAACGTATTCTTGTAGTTTTGACATGTGAAGGATTCTTTGTTCGGTTCTTACTTTGGTAACAAATAAATTATAACCCCTGAAGTTCAAGTGGGACTGATATCGAGAAAAAAGCAAAAAAAGGGGACGTAGGTTCTAAAGCAACTTGTCATTTCTTCTAATTAAGATCTTCCCGTAAAACGTAAAAAAGTTAGATCGTTGGGCAGTCAGTCCCACAGCAAAGAAGAGGTCAATTCTTGTTGCGATTCAAAATTCTATAATATTCTCTTGAATGAGATCCCAAACTGTCAGGAATGAAACTTTGCTACCTTTTAAATTAACGGTGGTTTTAAGATTTTTGTTGATGACCATACATCTTTCCGGTTTATACTTTTCTATAAACCCGTGAAAGGAACGGGGGATAATTGGTTGGAATAATTCCCTGTATTTTACCTCAATGGGGAGAACCTTTCTGCCAAGATCAATAAGGAAATCGATTTCCGACCCTGATTTTGATCTCCAGTAATGAATCTCTGCATTGCTCCAGCGAAGTTTTCCTATAAGGATGAGAAATACCAGATTCTGAAAAACAAAGCCCAAGTCATCCTGACGAAGAAGCCGGCCAAAAATTCCAAGTGAGTAATTTCGGAGCCCCGTGTCGTTAAAATAAACCGTGGGAGATTTGCTAATCTCTTTTCGCACATTTCTAAAGTAGGGGGTAACTTTTTGTAGGATGAATGTGTTTTCAGCATACCATAAGTAATTCTTCAGCGTTTGAAGAGAAAGGCCAAGGGTATTGGAAATTTCTGAAAAATTAATTAATTTACCTACCTGATCAGCAAGCAGCTTAATCAATGAGCCAAAAGCTTCTATTTTTTCAACTCTTAAAAGATATGTGATATCCTTCTCCATGTAACCCTGATAAATTTCGTCGATCGTTCTTATCTTTTCCCTGAATTCGGTTTCAAGAATTACTCTTGGGTAGCCTCCGAAATTGAGATATTCAGACAGAAGCTGATCGAGTTTTGATTTTTCGGAAGAGAAAAAATCAGGGAGATTGCCTTCATATCTATAATTGGTTTTAAAATTGACAAATTCGATAAGTGATACCGGATAGAGCTCATAAACTCTTTTACGGCCCACCATGGACTCTTTGATTTTTGCTTTTAAATCAACACTCCCTGAACCTGAGACGATAAACTTATAAGGAAGGCCAAGGTCATGGATACCTTTTAAAAATAGGCCTGCATTTTCTTTTCTCTGAATTTCATCGATAAAAACAACCCCTTTTTTTCTTCCCAATTCGAGCTCTATCTTTTTTATCAAGCTTTGCTGAGAGAGGAAATATTCCCTGTCGTATTCGAAATCGAGACTCAGGAATAAAGTTTTTTCTCCCCTTTTTTGGAGCTCCTCCTGCAGAACTTTCATCAATGTCGTTTTACCGGACTGCCTTGGTCCGATCAAAAAAGCAATCTCCCTTTTACCCAGGTCACGCCGAAGATCTTCTAAAACCTCTCTTTTTATAAACAATTCTGCCATGGTGCTTATATTTTAACCGGAGAAATTTAAAAGTCAAGTTATAAATTTTCCATCGTAGGGAGATGAGGGAGTGAAAGGTGTGAGCGCCTATTTCTTATCCTGGCTTGCCACTTTGGCCCAGGAGTCGCGAAGGGACACGATCCGATTAAATACAAGCTTCTTAGGGGAAGAATCCTTGGAATCCACGCAGAAGTAGCCGAGCCTCTCGAATTGGTATCTGCTTCCCGGTGCCGCACCTATCAGGCTGGACTCTACACGGCATGAGCTGAGGGGCTCCAACGATTTAGGATTCAGATATTTTGTAAAGTCATCCTCTTCGCCGGTTGGATCCGCGACATTGAAGAGTCGATCATAAAGTCTTACCTCAGCAGGGAGCGAATGATTTGCTGAAACCCAATGGATGACTCCTTCCACTTTTCGGCCATCTGAGGGTGGAGCAATTCGCGTCTCTGGGTCATAGGTGCAGTGCACCTCGGTCACTTGGCCGGTTTTCTCATCCTTAACCATCCCCACACATTTTACGATGTAGGAATATCGCAAGCGCACCTCTCGTCCCGGACCAAGACGGTAATACTTCTTCGGCGGTTTTTCGAGGAAGTCATCCTGTTCGATATAAAGCACCTTGGAAAAGGGGACTCTCCGAGATCCCATCTCGGGATTCTGCGGATGATTTGGACATTCAAACTCTTCTGCCTGGCCTTCGGAATAGTTATCGATGACAAGGCGAAGGGGCCGCAATACCCCCATCACGCGCGGGGCGCGCTCATTCAAATCCTCGCGGACGCAATGCTCAAGAAGAGACATATCAACAATATTTTCGTTCTTGGCCACTCCAATCTTCGCACAAAAATTACGAATCGCCTCTGGTGTGTAGCCTCGCCTTCTCATCCCTGCAATGGTTGGCATTCGTGGATCGTCCCAGCCCGTGACGTCTCCTTTCTCTACCAATTCGATCAGCCGTCGCTTACTGAGAATCGTGTAGCTGAGATTGAGACGAGCGAATTCGATTTGCTGAGGGTGGCAATCCACGTTCAACTCATCCAGAATCCAATCATACAAAGGACGGTTATTTTCAAACTCCAGCGTACAAATGGAATGGGTGATTTTTTCAATTGAATCCGAAAGGCAGTGGGCAAAGTCGTACATCGGGTAGATGCACCATTGCGTACCTGTTCGATAGTGGTGTGCTCGCTTGATGCGGTAGAAGATCGGATCTCGCATGGTGATGTTTGGAGAGGACATATCGATTTTGGCACGAAGGACATGGGCACCATCTTCGAATTCACCTGCTCGCATCCGCGAAAACAGGTTCAGGTTCTCTTCGATGGACCGATTGCGATAGGGACTCTCTCTGCCTGGCTGGGTCAAGGTGCCGCGGTACTCCCTTATTTCATCCGCACTCAGACTGCAGACATAGGCCTTGCCAGCTTTAATGAGCTGAACCGCAAATTGATAAAGTTGCTCAAAATAGTCCGAGGCATAGAAGAGCCGATCCTGCCAATCGAACCCCAGCCAGCGGACGTCATTGATAATCGATTCCACATATTCGAGTGATTCACCACTCGGATCCGTGTCATCCATCCGTAAATTGCAGGGGCCATTGTACCGTGCAGCAATACCGAAATTGAGGCAGATCGACTTGGCATGTCCGATGTGAAGATAGCCATTCGGTTCGGGCGGGAAGCGTGTCGCAACACGTCCTCCGTGCTTCTTTGTCTTCAAGTCCTCGTCGATGATGTCCCGAATGAAATCGGTTGCAGAAGAAACATCTTCTTGAGTCATATTTTCAACTTCCTTTCGGCTTATTTTTACCATAAGCGACTTCCTCTTTCAATATGTCATGCTTCATTTCAAAGGCTGTTTGTAGTATAAAGATGTTGAATCATTTTATGGAGGGATGCATATGGAAGAAGAAACTATTGACGCTAAGTTTGTTGCTACGGTGACGAGCGCAAAGGGGACCTGCCATGCCAACCATAAGTTCGGTCAGAAGTTTGAATTGAACTGCTACGATTC
>Ga0209314_10001009_pt1 | contig 12738 bp, 9 predicted proteins | sample I19B2metaG_FD_184146 | JGI IMG/M metagenome (GOLD analysis project Ga0209314, IMG submission 184146) | Lake sediment bacterial and archeal communities from Gulf of Boni, Indonesia to study Microbial Dark Matter (Phase II) - ​I19B2 metaG... | ecosystem: Environmental > Aquatic > Freshwater > Lake...
CAGGTCAGCTATCGGCACCATATACCCACGCTTATCAACCATGGGACCGAATGAACCGTCTTTCCTCTTCATAATTAGAGGAGGAACTCCGTTTTCCCTTGCAACACGGTAGTCGTCGGCACCGAATGTAGGAGCAATATGAACTATCCCTGTACCATCTTCTGTAGTTACAAAGTCACCTGTCAGCACTTTGAATGCCCCTTCACCGGGATTTACCCAGTCGATGAGCTGTTCATAAGAAACATCTTTAAGGTCTGCTCCCAGGTATTCACCTGTTACTTTATACGGGATCTTCTTGTCGGCCGGTTTATATTCCGAGAAATGAAGACCGGTATTAGATTCCGGGAAGTATGAATGAAGAAGGTCTTTAGCGAGGATAACAGTAATCGGTTCTGCAGTATAGGGATTGAAACTCCTTACCCGGACATACCTGATATCCCTGCCTACAGCAAGTGCAGTATTTGATGGAAGTGTCCATGGCGTGGTTGTCCATGCCATGATATGAAGATCTTTTGTTTCAATATCATGGTACAGGAATTCCGACTTTTTATTTTTTATGACTTTGAAAAGGGCAACGCAGGTTGTATCCTTTATATCCTTGTAGCATCCCGGCAGGTTAAGCTCATGAGAGCTGAGGCCTGTACCGGCAGCAGGTGAATAAGGTTGAATTGTATATCCCTGGTAAAGCACTCCCTTATCATACAGCTGTTTAAGGAGCCACCACAGAGACTCGATATAACGGCTATCATAAGTGACATATGGATGATCCATGTTGACCCAGTAGCCCATCTTACGGGTAAGATCCTCCCACAGGTCAGTGTATTTCATCACATCGGTCCGGCAGGCCTTATTGAATTCATCAACAGAAATATATTTAGCGGAAGATTTATTTCCGATATCCTCTTTTGTAATGCCCAGTGCTTTCTCAACCTGCAGTTCAACAGGCAGTCCGTGGGTATCCCATCCGGCCTTACGTTTAACCTCATAACCGCTCTGTGTTTTAAAACGGCAGATCGCATCCTTAATGGTACGTGCCATAACATGATGAATCCCCGGTATTCCGTTTGCCGAAGGAGGACCTTCATAAAAAACAAATTCCCCTTTACCGTTTAACTCACGTATGCTCCTGTGAAAAGTATCATTCTCATCCCAAACCTTCAGTATCTCCTTATTCACCTGAGAGAGATCAAGGCCTTTGTATTCAGGAAAGCGATTTCCCATTGTTGTTATAGTTAAAAAATTCGCGTAAAGATAGTAAAATAGATAAATTAAATATGTGATGGGGAGAAGGGGAGACTGGGAGAGGGGGAGACGAGGAGAAGGGGAGATTGGGGGAGAGGGTGACAGGGAGAGTGAAAGAAGATATTGGGAGATTTGGCGACTTTATTGCAAAGGATTTATTATTAAACTATATTTGTTATACTCGCTTCTAAAAATTAATTATCATGAAAATTCTCAGGTCTCACAAAGAGCTTGATGTCTATCAATTAGCCTTCAGAACATCTATGGAATTATTCCGTATTTCAAAAGCATTTCCAAAAGATGAGATATTTGCATTGACTTCACAGATACGTAGAAGTTCCCGTTCTGTATCAGCAAATCTGGCCGAAGCATTTAGGAAAAGGAGATATGAGAAGGCATTTGTTGCAAAACTGTCGGATTCCGAAGCTGAAGCAGCTGAAACTCAGGTATGGCTTGATTATTCCCTTGAATGTGATTATATCTCAATCAATGAACATGATAGACTTATTACAGCTTATGATAATATTATAGGAAAAATAGTTAATATGATCAATCATCCTGATAAATGGTCATTATAATCTCCTCTTCTCCTACTCACCCTATCTCCCCCTCACCCAGTCTCTCCCTCAACACTGCTACTCCTTTTGATGCTCTTTCCTTAATCACTTCAACTTTCCTGAAATCCGGAACAGCAACATCATTAGGATCAATAAGCCAGAGTGAAGCATTCTTCGGCGCGTAATTGATCAGCCCTGCTGCCGGATAAACATTCAGGGACGATCCTATAACAACAAATATCTCAGCTTCAGTGGTTAGCCTTACAGCTTCATCCATCATCGGAACATCCTCACCAAACCAGACAATATGCGGACGGAGCTGACTTCCTTTTTCGCAGAGGTCTCCGGGATTGATATCCCTGTAACCAATATCATAAACAAGGTTTCTGTCGGCAGTACTTCTTGCCTTTGTAAGCTCACCATGAAGATGAAGGATCCTGGTGCTTCCGGCGCGTTCATGAAGGTTATCGACATTCTGAGTGATGATCTGCACATCAAAAAATTTTTCCAGTGCAGCCAGTCCCCTGTGACCATCATTCGGCTCACATGATTCAAGCTGCCGTCGCCGTTCATTATAGAATCTGAGCACCAGGTCTCGGTTTTTCCACCAGGCCATTGGTGTTGCCACCTCAGTGACATCATACTCTTCCCATAAACCACCGGTATCTCTGAAAGTCTTTATGCCGCTTTCAGCACTCATCCCGGCACCGGTTAGTACTACCAACCTTTTCATTATAGATTTAACTTTGAATGTTTAAGAAATGTCATTGATTGTCATTAATAGTCATTAGTTGTCATTCAATTGTTTAATTACTACCAATGACGGCCGAAGGCCAAATGACAATAAATGACATTCCTCCCTCTCCCAATCTCCCTATTTCATTTGCCGTTGCGCCCCTGCGCCTATGGGCCCTTGAGCCTTCTCCTGTCAACCGGAAATCCATCCTTCTTCCACGCCTTTATCCCGCCATCAAGATTATAAACTTTCCGGTAGCCTTTATCTGCTGTTTTTGCTGCAACCTTTTTGGCACGGTAACCTGTAGTACAATATATAAATAAAGAAGTGTTTTTATCAATAGTATCGGATGCCATATCCATGTTCCCCGACGATGGTATATTAACAGCGTCTTTTATCCTCGATTTTTTATATTCAAAATACTCTCTCACATCAATGAGCATGGCTGTATCTGTTTTCTGCCATGCAAGGTGAAAGTCGTATGGTTCCAGTGATATGTATTTCACGGTATCTATTTTCTGTCCTGATGTTATTGTGCATACCAGACTAAGAAATAATAATATCGGGAATACATCTTTCATAAAAATAAAAATAGCAAAAAATGTTGAATTGGCACACGGCTCCCGACGCAAGACGCAAGGCTAAGACCCTGAGTCGTGTGTCGTGCGTCGTGAATCAAGAGCCTTGTGCCCAAACAAAAAAGCTGCCCATTTGTATAAGCAGCTATAGTATTTTGTATTCTTTATTACCCACCCCTGCCCCCTCCCAGGAGGGGATCTTAACCATGTGGCCTTTGTGCCTTTGCGCCGTTACGCCTTTATGCCGTTATTTCTGCTTCATCTTCGCATCCATGCAAAGTGTTGCATGGGGAACTGCTCTGAGTCTCTCTTTTGAAATGAGTTTACCGGTTTCACGACAGATACCATAGGTTTTGTTCTCAATTCTTATAAGTGCAGCCTGGAGGTGTTGTATGAATTTAAGCTGGCGCTGTGCAAGGCGGCCTGCCTCTTCTTTGGATAAAGTAGTAGCACCCTCTTCCAGGACCTTGAAAGTGGGAGAGGTGTCCATGGTGTCATTACTCTCTTCGTGAGTTATGCTGGATTTCAGTATCTCATAATCTTTCTTGGCTTTATCCAGCTTCATGAGGATAATCTGTCTGAACTCCTCAAGCTCATCATCCGAATATCTAGTCTTTTCCGCCATAGCTTGGATTTTTAATTACCGGCAAAGGTAGAATTTTTTTATTAATATAAAAATGTGCGTGATTAGTGATATTGGCTACCGGTCGCCGGTTGCCGGCAGCCGCTTCAAAAATGCCCTGGGAATCTTCAATATCAGGTTCTGATCGAGCCTGTCAATTCTCACAACGAAGCGATTATGAGTTCCGATTTTAATGAGTTCACCGGTAAGTCCTGAAAGAGATCCCGCAACAACCTCTACATTATCACCTTTTGCAAAATTCTCTGAAGTGACTTCAATGTCAGCATTACTGTCGACGATAAGGCGAAGATTGTCTATTTGTTTTTGCGGAATTGATACCGGCTGTCCTTCAAATGATACAAACTTCACAACACCATTTGTCTTGTATACTACAGGAAAGTTTTTAGAATTGACCTTCACAAAAAGGTAGGACGACAACAGGGGTTTCTCCACAACTTTCTTCCGGTCGCTCCACTGCCTTATGGTTTTTTGCATGGGCAGATATGTCTCAACCCCCGATTCAATCAGTCTCTGGTAAACCTGTTTCTCTGCTCTGGGACGGGTGTAGATGGCGTACCATTTTTCCCCGTTTACATCAGATGTTTCTGCCATTTCTATTACCTCTTTAACAGGGAGCAAATATAGTAAATGTTAGTATCGGTTTTGTGTTAAAAGGTTTTTACCACATCTCCCATTCTCCCAATCTCCCAATCTCCCCCTCACACCTCCCCCTGTCGCCCGACGCCTGTCGCCTGTTGCCTTCTTCAATTACTCCTCGCCTTATGAAATGCTATATTCCACATCGACTTAAAGAAATACCTTATATCGGTTCCTATCGGATACCTGTCATATGAATCGAGATACTTCAGCTCAGAGGCCTGTATTGCTTCAAGGTCTGAGGGCATGTCGGCATAGAATGGAGGAATCAGCCCGGGTTTGTATTTAATCCTCCTTTGCTGTAATTCAGGTTTATATAATTCGAAGTAGTGTTTGCTCAAGGGGCGAACGCCAAATAACTTCATATCGCCCCTGAAGAAGTTGATAAACATAGGCAGTTCATCAAGCCAGATCTTCCTGCATACTGCCCCCCAGGATGTTATACGGAAATCGTGTTTGAATTTACCACCATCCTGCAGATCATATAGCTTGTAGACATAATCCTGTATATACTCGGAATAGGGATGCATGGTTCTGAGCTTGTAGACTTTTATCATCTTTCCGTTTTTACCGACACGCGGCAGAGCAATAAGGGGGCCATAAATATTTTCATTGCCTGGTAAAGGATCGTTGTACTTTCTGGCTTCTATACATAGCATATTGCCGATGAAGGACTCCTGTTTTATTCTGAAACCTGCCCTCGACAGTCTTCCCAGTGCTTCAGCCCGGGAGATCACAGCATTCTCCCCCCTGGTAAGGAAGAAGTAAAGCTTTCTCGTCCATTTAAGTTTTGGCAGAATGCGTTTTACAATGAAATCAAAGGTATAGTATATGTAATTTATTAACGGTGGGAACTTCCTGAGGATCCTTTTCTTCCTCTGATCCTTTGTTTCGACACAACAGAAGAAATATCCCTTGAAGGCAAGTTTTTTGTTTACAGCATCTATAAAATCATCCAGTCGTTTTATATCATTGATCTTATGCAGGTTGATTATATAATCGTAATTGTCGTAGGTAAGACTGCTTATATTAAATATAGTGGTAGTTGAAAGTACTGAAGTGTGATCCGTGAGTTTACTCCCGGTCATCTTCAGGATAGCCTGTGTCATTTCAGGGCCGCATTCATTTTCAATGGCATTTACAATGCCGGGATTTACCTCAGCCGCACTGGTATGATGCACCCCGTTGCCATTCGTTTCCTTAACAAGATCATATTCACTTGGCTTTCGGTAAGCTTTATATTTTTCATACTCCTCATACTCCTGAATGACTGCTTTCTTATAGGCTATATAAATTGCACCTGTTATCAGCTCAAGAATTGTCGCAAGTAAAGCAGTTCCCAGGACAATGGTCCTCGAATAGAAATACTCCCTGATTGTATACATGAGGAGGGCAGTAATGCCTATGGCAATAATGTTGCTTGTAAGAACTTTGTTAAACAGGGTTGAATAGTTGATCACCTTGCCCCTGTGAAGTTTCCCGTTAAGGAGAGATACAAAGATCCATATCAGCACCAGTCCTGCAAAGAAAGGTGCATGTGTGGGGAGATATGATCTAAGGCTTGCCGGCTTACTCCATACCATGACAAGGAAAGCTATTGTAAGTAATACAATATCAGCAATAAGGGTTAATATCCTGAATCTGCTGCGTTCCATAGTATTCTACAAGACCTGTTCTTTCACGGTTGAAAAGTAACAAAAAATTCAATCAAATTTGTTTAGTTAAGACTCAATAATGTGGAGTTAGGTTGCAGGGAGGGAGAGGCGCAACGGCACAAGGGCGCAAAGGCGCAACGGGAAAAGGAAAGGCTAAATGGAACAAAGGCGCAACGGAAAGAAAGAACTCTTAATTGCGCAGAAGCTTAAAGGGTCAAGAGTAAGTATTTGAAAATTGCAGAAATATTATTAAATTAGATCCTCGTGCTATTTTAAATAATAACTTAAATCGCTGCATCATGGGAAATTTTCAAGAACTTCATGTTTGGCAATTAGCCAAGGATTTGGCTGTCAAGATTTACAGATTAACTAATGTGACTGATATATCAAAAGATTTTGGTTTTAAGGATCAGATCCAGAGGTCGGCTGTAAGTATTCCGTCTAATATAGCGGAAGGTGATGATCTTGAAACTGATAAACAATCAATTCGTCATTTTTATATAGCCAAAGGATCAACGGCAGAATTATTAACACAAATAATAATTGGTAGGGAAATTGGTTATGTGTCTGAATCAACTGCCGATGAACTTGTTAATGATTGTAAGTTAATTTCTGTAATGCTGACAAAACTCATTAAAGCCCGAAGTCTTTAGCGACATAATCCCGTTGTGCCCTTGCGCCGTTGTACTCATGCGTCATTAGGATCTGCCATTGAGCCCTTGTGCCTTTGTGCCGTTGTACCCATGCGTCATTTGGATCTGCCGTTGAGCCCTTGTGCCCTTGTGCCTTTGCGCCGTTAAAACCCCACCGTCACCCCCGCATTCAGAGTCGTTTTATACCCGTAAAAATACTCCGGACTCCACCTTGTATCACCGTTTATTTCGCTGTAGGCTGCAGAAACCCAGGTATACAGGTCGTTTATGAGCTGATATGATGCCTTTATTCCAACGGTTGAATTATGCCATTCAATGGTTTCGAGCGGAGGATTGCCAACCCTGCTGCCACCCAGCTCGGTGTAATCAGGTCCGCGGATAGCATCTATGAAGAAGAGGTTGATATTCATCGCCCTCATGGGTTTGTAATCGAAAGCAAGGTACCACTCGCGTGAGTTGTCTTTCATGTAATGACCCATGTTGTATTTTGCTGATTCAAAGGTGATTGTTGGAATATAGTGCTGGAAAGTCAGGGGATAAGTGTAGGTAAACTCCGATGTAAATGAAAGATTTGATACAGGGAAGTTGCTGAGCCTGAATCCGGCTTTATAGCTTATGAAATTCCACTCATCATCTTTTGTGACCCTTTCTGCTGAAAACTCATCGACAAACATTGCAGCATATATATGAAGATGCTTTATCTGGCGTGAGCTGATATCAAAAAACATCTGGGAGTTCATGTTGTTTATACCCATCGTCTGTGAATGGTCAACAGATTTGTAGAAGAATACAGGAATGAGATATGCAGGATTTATATTATCATAATCGTAAATGATGCTGTTTCCAAATGATATTTTCAGTTTCTTCAGGGGGGTGAAAGTGAAGATATTAGCAGCCTGGAACTTCTTATGATAAACCTTTCTGTACTCTGCACCATCACTTGTTGTTACCCAGAATGATTCGGTACTGTCGACAATGCGCGAATCGAGCCATCCATGATAATAGTTGAAGTCGAACCATTTGACAGGATTGATATTGAGCCTGATCTGGACAAAAGAAGGATTGTGACCTCCAAGAATATTTGTCCCGTTATAGTTGTTTCCCCATTGCTGGATATCCTTTACAAGACCTGCATTTCCCCATTTCCAGGAATAAGTTACACCGCCCTGCATCTCGCTCCAGTCGGTCCCGTTTTTTACACTGCCTCCCTCTCTTTGAGTAAGGTATTCCGGTTTGCCAAGGAGCGGTTTTTCATGATTATCCCTCAGAGATGCATAAAATCCCCATTTCCCTATATATCCTCTTGCCTCCAGCCCGTTTCTCCAGTAGGTAGCCTGTCCGGATGAGTTTGTAAATAATTCCCCTCCGAAAATGGGATTTATCGTCAGAGAGAAAAGAGAATCTTTATAAAAGAATAAGTCAAGCCTGCTCTCCGGCCATCCTCCCCCAAAACCATTTCTTTTCTCCCCCTCTCCCTTTCTCCCCCTCTCACCTTCTTTCTTATCAGTCTCCTTCCCAAAATCCCTCAAATAAAAATCCAACTCCTTCAGCTGTCGTGTGTTCAGTTGCTCTCTCAGGCTATCTGCCTCCTGCAACCTTTTTGCAATGAACATCCTGGAGTAGGGCTTTACTGCTGAATTGATCTCGATTATCTTACTGTTTGCCAATTCATCGAGGAAATCATATACACCGGTATTCTTAACTGAATGGGGTATTTCTTGCGAGAATACGGGAATATTCAATAATTGAACTATAAAGAGAGAATATATCAGGATTTTATTCTTCAAATCGGGAATCTTTGTAACAAAGATATAATTATTCTTAACGATACTCCTCGTCTCCCCATCACCTTGTCACCCTATCTCCCCCAAACCCTCTCAAAACGCCACTACCTTCTCTACCATCCTAATCCCCCCGGTCCTGATCTCTACTAAATAAATTCCGCCGGCCAGATTAACCGGAAACTGTACTGTCTCTCCTGCCGGAATACTAATCTTTCTATTATTGTAAACCTGTTTACCCTGGAGGTCATAAATTATGATGCCTGAAAGACCTGCTGTTATTTCTTTGGGTGAGTTAATATAGATCGCATCATTATTATACCAGGTTTTAAATTCTGACTTAACAGGGTTTTCAACATCTGTTGTAATTCCTTCTTCACCCAGTACCAGCTCAAAGTTTGTAAAAGTTCCTGTGCCTAAGGTGAAGGTATAGGTAGTTCCCTGGTTTAGCAATGTTTCAATGGAACCGTGCTTGAGAACAGTTTTAATACCAACAAGATTCTGAAATTCAGTAACTGTTAAAGTATGTGTACCTGTCTCCTTTACTACAACTTTCAGCGGTATAGTAACTGTACCTGTAACAGGACCTTTCACAGCCTTCATAAAGTAATCAGTCCCGTTTTTAGCAATGTAAATATTTGGAGATGTTGAACCTGTTGTGAATAGCTTGTATGCATCGTATTGCTCATTGTATGAATCTGCTGCATCATCAAAAAGCAGGGCAACTGTTTCATCTGTTTTAGTGTCTTTGGATAGTAATAGCTTTACTTTCTGTACAGTTGATCCTTTGGAATATGGATCAGCAGCTCCTTTATGTAATCCTCTTGGATCAGATGAAGCAGAAGTCTTCGATGAAACAGGGAAAGTAAGTGAGGAGGGTCCTCCAGAAGATAGTTTAACAAAAAAGCCGGTCATGGGAGGAAGAATATCTGTATAACCTCCTGAAGACCCGGTATTTGTCAGAACATTCCAGTAGGTATAGGTGCCATTATTATTGTAATAAACTGTATTGGATATGCCTGACACAATAGTACCAAGACCTTCAACTCCATTCAGATCATAATTGCATGGAAATGGATTCCCGACAAGATTCCATCCTGCACCTGCATTGCCTGTTGTATAGGATAGACTAAAAGTATGCTGAGTTGCATTCAGGTTTCCTTTGAATTTGACTGCTTCACTATTCGGATTAAGAAAAAAGTTATATCCCCTGCCAGATTCTATGGTGAGAAAACCCGGAGGAGTACTGGGATAATTATCAAAATACTGCCAGCCCTGGTTTTTGTTTGTTACAGCGTTTGGTTCAATATATCTTAAAAGGTCTCCCTTGAAGTTTGTGATACCCATTGCTGTCTTAACTTCAGCAATTGTAGGGACGGTTCCTATTGTCATAGAAGTTACAGGGGGGACAAAATAATGGAATATTCCAACCGTAGGGCTGATAAGACCACCGGTCAGATAAAGCTCAACCGTAGCCGGTACATTCGGAGTATTGTTTAACAGCTGGGCGTCTCCCGTGGCATCCGATTTGAGAACCAGGCCGGTTATTCCTGCATTATTTACAATATTCGATGCTGCCAGAATATTTCCTGCAGAAATTGTAAACTGTTTTCCGGAGTTTATTGTAAGATCGGAAAGAGATATATTACCTGAAAGAGTTACTCCGTTACTGTTGTTACCTATGATCCTGTACACTGAATTGCCGGGAAAGTCTCCGTTGGAAATCCCCTGAAGTGCTGTTCCGGCATAATCAAGAGTAAGACTGGTAAGAGTCTTATTTGAAATAGAATACTGGGATGAAAAATCGCTTATCCCAGACACCTGGTTAACCTGAACGATACCTGTTCCTGTTATTGTGCCGGTTCCGCTTATTGTATGAGTGGATGCTCCCGGAATTAAGATTCCGTCAACAGTAAGTGTTCCGTTTTCGATAACAGAATTAGTTGTTGTTAATACAGACCCTGTAGCTATCGAGACGTTTCCTGTAATTGCCGTTGTAGGTAACCCGTTGCCTGTCGCCTGTTGCCCGTCGCCCTTATAGATATAATTTGCACTTGTACTGAAATTACGAACATGAGTTGTCCGGATGTTACCTGTATTTGTTCCAAGAGCTGAGATGCCATCAGCAGAACCTATTTCAATTGTGCCACCGCTCAGCAGATTAAAATCACCATTTCCTGAGACTACAGAAGCAGATGAACAGATAAGCGTTGCACCGCTATTCACATTAAAGGAGCCATAATTGGCATTGAAATTTGTGCATGAGACTGTTCCATTGTTTTGTAACTGACCGTTTAAGGTTAAGGCACCTGCACCTGATGCTCTGCCATTCACCGTTATTGTTCCATTGTTTGTTAAATCGTTACCCGTACCATTGGCAACTGTTAAAGTAATGTTTGCATTGAAATTAATTCCTCCTCCGGGATCGATTGTAACTTCATTAACTGAAATATTGGAATTTGCTGTATCTGTATGGTTATTTCGTATTGTTATATTTCCACTGGCGCTGGTTGGAGTTCCCTGTCCGGCAGTGGGAGTTACCCAGGCAGTTCCATTGAATCGCTGCCAGGTACTCAGTGTTGTCCAGTTGCTACTTGCTGCAGAACGATAGTCTCCAATAGCTGCTGCAACAGGAGTAACGCTAGTTTCTACCCCAGTACTCCATCCGCTTCCTTTGCGTGAAAAGAACTTAAAGTAATAAAGAGTTCCATTTGTTAACCCGGTTACCGTTTGCGGAGATGTTATTCCTTTATAAACCACATAGCCTCCATCAAATGATGTACCGCTACCAAAAACCAGACTTGAAGTATATGAAGTACCATCACCTGTTGGTGTCCCGGTTATTGATCCTGATGCTTTGGCCACTATCATTATTTCATCAAAACATCCTGCAGGATTTGTCCAGCTCAATATCGATTGAGAGCTTGCCTCTGAAGCAGAAACACCACTCACATTCTGGTAAGGATCGGTCACTAATATGACTGCACTGTTATTTGCAGCAACCGAACTGCTGCATGGTATAGTTGCAGATGCTAAATTTGTTATTGTTATTGTTGTTGAACCCGGATTGGGAAGTACAGATGTTGTAAATATTCCGGTACCAGGAGTACTTACAGTTAATGCAGCTGTTGAATTGGTTGCATTGTTTGCACCGGTAAGATTATAAGTGACAGTATAGCTTCCTGCAGGAAGTGAACCTGAGCTTATTGTTATTACGGAAGTACTTCCTGTACAAACAGGTGTTAAAGCTGATGTTCCTGTAAGGGTAAAGTATGAGATTGTAACATAGCCTTGTGCTCCTGTGCCTCCATTTCTGGTTCTTACACGAACACCTGTATAGCCTCCCCCTCCAGCGCCACCATAAATTAAACCACTAAGCCCTGGTCCTGCAGAAGTTCTGCCAGCGCCACCATTTCCTCCGTTACTGGGAGTTCCGGAGCCGGCTGTTATCCCTGTTGCATTTCCTCCCGATCCTGTTGAACCTGCGCCACCACCACCGCCACCGCTGTTTGATCCATTAGTGCCGCTGGCACCATTACCACCTGCGTATTTTATATCTCCGATACTGGAGGCGGCTGAACCGGAACCTCCGGCACCGCTATTGCCGGTTATAGCTGCAGTTCCTCCTGCTCCACCCTGTGCATAGATTGTTGAAGCTGAACCGAACCATGAAGGATTACCTGCAGATCCGTTTCCTGTCCCGCCTGTAACAGATGTACCTACTGTCACAGTATAAGAAGTTGATGGTGTGACATTCAGAATACTTCTAACATATGCTCCTCCTGCACCTCCTCCTCCACCGACCTGTGATCCAGAAGAAACACCTCCCCCTGCACCTCCTCCTCCCCAGCATTGTACTGTTACAGAGGTCATACCTGATTGACTTATCCAGGTACCGGAAGCTGAGTATGTAATAACTGACTGTGCAACAGCTTCTGATGAAAAAATATATAGAAATATAATAGCATAAAATATTACAGGAACATTTATAGTATTAGAATTATGTATTACGTTAACTGATATTAACCTCTTAGCTGATTTCATGTTGTCTGCAACAGATATATTCTGTACTATGATAAACTGATCCACATCTATGTCTGATAACAAGCTAGTTATAAGACCCTGTATTAACTTATACAGGTTGCAAATACCTGTTTTAATTAGGGTTTGGTGAATAAGTCATTCAGCTTTTACAAATATATATTCATTTTGGTGCCTGATAAAAATGTTTGGCATCGAAAAAAGTGATGATAACAC
>Ga0209314_10001010_pt1 | contig 12720 bp, 9 predicted proteins | sample I19B2metaG_FD_184146 | JGI IMG/M metagenome (GOLD analysis project Ga0209314, IMG submission 184146) | Lake sediment bacterial and archeal communities from Gulf of Boni, Indonesia to study Microbial Dark Matter (Phase II) - ​I19B2 metaG... | ecosystem: Environmental > Aquatic > Freshwater > Lake...
CAATAAGCCTTTCTGTGACAGCAGCCACTGCCCCGAAGAACAAAAACATGAGGAAGATCTTAGATGAGCAAGATCGACAGCGGGCATGATCTTGACAATGTATTGGGCTCGATGGGCAAGGTCTTCGTTCTCTTCTACGCTTCTTGGTGCCCATTCTCTCAAAGGTTCCTACCCATATTCGACAAGCTTGTTCAGAGTAGGCCGCGGAGCTGTGTGTGCATCAAGACTGATGACAACGCAAGACTTTGTGAGAGATATTCCGTGGAAGTGGTGCCTACAGTGTTGTTCTTTGAGAACGGGAAGGTTGCTGAACGACTGGATGGGTCGGCTGGAGTGGGCCTAAGCGAGAAGCAGCTTGCAGATTTTGTCAACGATTGCTGCTAACAGAAAGATTCATGTCTACAGCGGTAATGTCCATTCGCTGTATTCATGCCCATTGTGCTGAGCGCTCTTCATGATTTCTCGCACGTGGATGAGTTGCTCTCTTTTATCAAATCGATAGGAATCGTGCCACTGTAAGGCTTTTGTATGCCCATCGGTTCATATCTGTAGTTGCGGCCAAAGGGTCATTGATATGGTCAAGGCGCTCGTGCTGTATCACTCACAGGAGTATGGAAACACTGCCCAGATGGCGAAGGCCGTCAGTGAAGGACTGAAGGAATCTGGATGCGAAGTCACCGCGTTCAACACAAATGACGGCCGATTCGACATCTCCACTTTTCCAAAGTTCAACTGCGTGGCTTTCGGATCACCAGACTACTTCAGCTACATCGCGGGCGGGTTGAAGATCTTCATGGACGACCACTACATTCAAGCCACAGTAAAGAAGCTGGACGGCTACACAGGCAAGCCGTATGCGATATTCTACTCCCATGGCGGCGGTGGAAAGGTGAGGTCTGTGATGGTGGAGCTGTTCAAGAGGGTGGGAAAACAGGTAGGCACACCGGTCGGGTCCTACGGAAAGCCAAGCCAGAAGACCCTACAGGAATGCAGAGAGTTAGGAAGACAGCTGGCGAAAGCAATGGGATCGAAGACGTAGATGGTACGCTTCTTTCTTGGTGCGCAGGCAAACCTATTCACCTATCTATGCGAACAAATCAACAGAAAGTCAATATCGAGCATTTTTCTCGCTCTCATAGGGGAATAGAGTTAAATCCGTTTACATCATAGCATCAGCCCGCAGGCTCACCTGCCTGGGATACTTATGGAGATCGAGGCAGTCTGCGACTTGGAGTACTTTAGAAGGTTCATGATTCTGAGCACCTGCCAATCATTCATGCCCATGGAACTCGCCGAAGATCATTCAGTATTCCCTGAAAGAGCCTCGCAAATAGGAACAATGTATGTTGAGGCTGAGGACAAGGAGACGGTGCAGGTGGAAGGAGACATATCCTTCACAAGGGTCTCTAACGTATTGGGCGTGATCTACAACTCGAAGAGCGGGCGAACAAGACTGAAGTGGAGGTCGCTTAAGGGAGACTTCGGAAAGATCACAGGCGAGGCAAGCGCAAACAGCCTTGTCAATCTGTATACTGCAAGGGTTCTGAACAGGTCATATGCTGAGAAGCTGCAGATAGGGTCAGTGAACCACTGAAAACCGGACAATGCCTTCTCTTTTTTTCCTTTGGCCCTAGCTAGTAGTGAAGTCGCTCATCTTGTGCCCTCTATTTTCTGGCCGTTGATATCTCGGTTGTTCCATTCATGTATGGGACCATGGCGTCCGGTATTCTTATGGATCCGTCTTCTCTCTGACAGTTTTCCAGTATGGCAACAACGGCACGTTCTGTCGCAATGAGAGTGCTGTTGAGCGTGTGAACATACGCGGTCGGTTCGTTGGGTTTGTCTCGGTACTTGATGTTGGATCTCACAGCCTGATACGAGGTGCAATTGCTGCACGAGACCGCTTCCCTATACTTGTTCTGGCCAGGAAGCCAAACCTCCAAATCAAACTTCTTGGCCGCCACTGTACCAAGTTCTCCGCTGCAAACATTCACGATCCTATAGGGCAGTTTCAACGTTTGAAAGATTTCCTCCGCGTTCCGGATCATAAGCTCATGTTCAGCCCAGGACTGTTCTGGTTTGCTGAAGATGAACTGTTCCACTTTCTCAAATTGATGGACTCGGAATATTCCCTTCGTGTCTCTTCCGTGTGCGCCTGCCTCTTTTCTGAAGCAGGGGCTTACGCCGCAATATCGAAGAGGTAGATCCCCCCCATTGAGAATCTCATCTTTATGCATTCCTAGAAGTGCATGTTCAGAGGTGGCAATCAGATGAAGATCTTCGTTCTCCACCTTGTATATTACATCCTGAAAATCGGAAAGATCGACCGCTCCCTCCATAGCCTCCCTTCTCAGCAGATAAGGAGGTTGAATGAGCGTGAACCTCTTCTCCTTCATTCTGTCCAGAGCGAAACTGATAATCGCCCAATTCAATCTGACAAGATCGTTTCTCAAGTAGTAGAATCTCGCGCCGGCCACCTTCGCAGCTCTCTCAATGTCAATCAGTTTCAGACCCTCGCCGAGGGCTATGTGGTCCTTGGGTTTGAAGGAGAAGACCGGTTTGTTTCCCCATGTCTTGACTTCCACATTGTCCTCCTCATTCTCCCCCTGGGGCACAGATTCATGCATCAAGTTTGGAAGTCGCATCAATAGAAAGTCTATCCTCTGTCTGTGCTCGGCAATCTTCCTTTCCTGTTCCTCGATCATGTCAGGGATGGCCTCAGCTTCTCTGATCTTCATGCTCGCCTCCTGGCCGGACTTCTTCAGCCTCGCGATTTCCTCAGTGATCCTGTTTCGCTGCTCTCTCAGTGCGTTGACTTCGGTCAATATCCTGCGCCATTCGACATCAAGCCGTAGCAGCTCGTCAACCCATTCTATCTTCTCCAGATTTCCCCTTCTAGTGAGGTCATTTTTGACTGCTTGAGAATTCTCTCTAACAAATCTTATGTCCAGCATCGCTTTCCTTCCCTGCCCACAGTTGAGGCCCAGTATTCGCTATAGAAAGAGTCCAAGGCATGAGTTAATGTGATTGGCGGGCCATCAACTCACCTTTGCAGTCTAGCAAGACGGGCCGAGGGATCTAATGAACTTAACTGAGCCCTGAACCGCCGCTCTTTGCTCTCCGATGATTGTTTAAGAGTATGAGGAATAATCGTCTAGGCGGATGCAGTGGGACGAGAGGGCTTCGGCGATATACCTTCCCGGTCCTCCGAATCCTCGCATGTGCCATTGAGGAATAGAATGTTGCTTGATGTGGATAGGATTCGCGAAGACTATCCTATTCTGAAGACTGGGATCATCTATATGGACAGCGCCGCGAGCAGCCTCACACCTGAACCGGTCCTCGACAAGATGCTAGAGTTTTACCACAAATATCGAGCTAACATCGATCGCGGCATTCATCAGCTCTCGCAGAAAGCCAGCGAGGAGTACTCCCTTGCTCACAGCAAGGTTGCTCGATTCCTCAACGCACGTGACGAGGAAGAAATAGTCTTAACTAGAAACACGACTGAAGGGCTGAACACAGTTGCGAACGGCTTGAAATGGAGAAAAGAAGACAAAATCGTCACCACGATGATGGATCATCACTCGAACTTCATAATCTGGCAGAGAGCCCAACAGCGGCATGGCGTGAGAGTGGAGGTGGTAAGTCCCGACCAGCAGGGGATTTTCAACTTGGCAGACTTTGAGAAGGCGATTGACAACTCCACAAGACTGGTGGCATTTCCTCACGTGTCAAACGCTGTCGGATCAATCGTTCCAGTTGGCGACATAGTGAAACTGGCGCAGGAAAAAGGAGCGCTCACGGTCATAGATGCGGCCCAATCAGTTCCCCATCTGAAAGTGGACGTTCGGAAGATAGGCTGCGACTTTCTGGCCTTTTCAGGACACAAAATGTGCGGACCCACCGGATCCGGAGCTCTATACATCAAAAGAGAGCTGGTAGACCAGGTTGAGCCCACATTCATAGGCGGCGGGACCATCCAAGATGTTTCAGCCAATCAGTACCAACTTACTGGAGGATGGAGGAGATTTGAGGCGGGTACACCTGCAATTGCTGAAGGAATAGGGCTCGGTCGCGCGGTCGACTACCTGACGCAAATCGGTATGGAAAATGTGAGAGCTCACGAGCTGGAGCTAGGGAAGAGGCTGTATACAGGGTTGAAGGAAATCGGGAAGGTGAAGGTCTATGGGCCAGAGAAGATTGAGGACAGAGTTGCATTGACGTCATTCAATGTAGGCGAACTGAATCCGCATGATGTGGCTCTTGCTCTTGACGTTTCCAAGAAAATCATGATAAGATCGGGGCATCACTGTGCTCTTCCCACAATGAAGGAGATAGTTCATGCGAACGGAACAGCTCGAGCCTCCCTGTACATCTACAACACCGCAGACGAGCTTGAAGTATTCCTTTCCACGGTCCGGGAAATAGCCGAAAGTCTAGCCTAGCTCCAGCGCCATGGGCAGCACGCTACTGTCGGTACTTCTTGCAATTAGTGCAGTAGTGCCGTCTGACTCTTTCAACATAGAGCATCTGCTTCCCGCACTCAGGACAAACGGGCGCCTTTGGTTCTGCAACAACTTTTGTGGCAAGCTTCTTGGAACGCCTTCTTATGGCCATAGCCGCTGCGAGCACAACTGTCACTGCAATGGCGGCTACCGCAACCAACATGTAAAGCTGAGATTGATCCGCCGTCCACAAAGCCTTCACCATCTTGGGGCGATCCATCAGTGCATTGCCAATCACTGAGTTCCCTGTCCAATCGCCAGCCCACTGCGTGAATACGTATTGTGTGCCCCACTCTCCACTCGCGGATGTCAACACTGAAAATGTTGCCATGGAGCCTGCCTTGTACCATCCTTCTCCTTTTGGCGAGCCATAATCAGATGCGACCTTCAGATAGTACTCGGTTTCGTAGAAGAAAAGGTGGGCCATCTCGTCTTGTGCTGAAATGGAGTTGCTTGAGCATCGATATCTGATTCCCTCTCCCCCCTGAACGAATTCATCGACCATCAACGTATGTGCACTTCCAATCTTGAAGGAGAGATCCTTCGTTTCTCCGCCTTCAATGATTCCGACCTTAGTCCCATCAACATGTATGCTCGTGAAGAACTTCCTGTCGAAACCTGTAACCTTGACTTGGACTGAATAAGAGGTCGGCGGTGTTTCCAACATGAACGATGTCTGGAAGAGTCTTTCTGTTCTCACTAGAACTTCCACGGTCCACTTCCCCTGTTTTTGGGAGACCGCGGTATTTCTGATGCTGATGATGTCCCAGAACCGGTAGCTGCCACTGCGAGGAATCTGCTCGACCACGGTATGTTCCCTGTAGGCTGCTCCCTCTGGCTGCAGCCATTTCCAGGTCAATGTCAACGGTCCAAAACCATCCACCTCTATCTCAAACCAGCACACCGCCTTTTCATCAGATACGAGAAATCGGGTTGTATTCATGCTGGGCCTTCCAGAGGATTCATCAATACTCTTGGCCATTGTGTAGCTCCTGATTCGCCAGGTTTGGCCGCTCACAGAGATGGTTGCCCACACCACGAATATCGCCAGCATCAACCCAGATGAGACATACAGGTGCCTGCGCATCACTGTCAGCTTTCCTACCGTGCAAACATACCGAACTCCAAGATCTGCTTAAGCATATCGAAGAGCTGCCAATCTGACGAATGATCCTACAACTGTCGCTCGCTAAGACAAAAGTAGTACCTCGCCCTTCCTATCTGCATGTGGTAGATGTGGATTCAGAAGCTCAGGGAATTGATCAGAACGATCTGAAGGATCTCGTCGATCTCGCTCAGAAGATGGTTTCGATAAGGACTGAGTCACCAGCCGGTACACAATACAAGGAATTCATCGATTACACTGAGTCATGGGCGAAGTCTCATCTGCCGCACTACAATGTTCAGATCATCGAAGTCCCAGAGGAAAAGTATTCGCAACTTCAGGAGTTGGCATCACAGTTTCAGGGCCCACGTCTCAATCTTCTGCTGACCGCCCGCAAAAGAAGCGGACGGGTAATTCACGTCAACGGCCACTTTGATGTAGTAATGGCAGGAGCGACAGAGCTCTGGACTGTTACAAAACCGTTCGAACCCTTAGTGAAAGAAGGCAGGCTATATGGGAGAGGATCTTCAGACATGAAGGGATCAATAGCCTGCCTGTTCAAGGCTCTTGAAATCGCCGGGAAAAGCGGCCTTCAGTCAAGGTATACGATTGACGCAAGCCTCACATGCGATGAGGAGTATGGCGAGTACACAGGTTTGCGATATCTGGTCGATGCCACCCGCGAAGGGAAGAAGTACGTGGAAGGAGATCTGCTGCTTTCACTTGACGGAGGCATAGATACGATCGGGATTGGATCTGCAGGTTTCATCTCTTACAAGATCACAACTAAAGGCAAGACAGTTCACTCATCAGTCCCTCACATGGGAGTAAACGCAATTCTTGCAATGCTCCCAGTTCTTGAGGCGATCAAGGAGCTTGGCCTGAAAATAGAATCGAAATGGTCGAGCTACCCCGCTCCGCTCAAATCCGGGATCGCTCGGGTAAAACCGTGCTTGAACGTCACTTTGATCAATGGTGGACACGCGCAAAACGCCATCCCAGAGACCTGTACGATAGAAGGCGATAGACGAGTGATCCCGGACGAGAACTTCGATGAAGCCCTGCTAGAGCTGACGAATGCAATAATCGACGTGAAGCTTCGCAGCAATTTGGACCTAGAATTCAAAGTGAGACCGGGAGCCTCAAGGCCATTCGCTACGTCGCCTGAAAACGAATACCTCAAGCTCTACCGGGCCGCGGCAGAGGAGATCCTGAAAAGGGAGTTGCCGATAGCGGCTGGTTTTGGGTCAACAGATGTCTCAAGGGTCAAAACCGATCTGGGCATAGACGCTATCTCTCATGGCGCAGCAGACGAGCTAAGCCGAGCTCACGGCTATGATGAAAGCGTTTCCGTGCAGAGTCTCAGAAATCTGACAGAGGTCATGCTGCGCTTCTTTACGGGCAACTGACAGAGGCCTTCAGCGAAAAGGCATAAGAACACCTTGAATACATGTTTATGTGATTAGCCATGAAACGCACTAGAGTCATCTTGATGTTTGTAACCTTATCGCTTTTCTCTTTGATGCTGGGTGGCATCACCTCTGTATATGCTGTGTTCAATTTCTCCATTAATGCTCAACCGGACACAAGGTTTGCTTTTCCAGGCCAGACCGTCACATATACTGTCACAGTTACTCTGGTGAGTTCGCCAACCGCCAATGTCCAGTTGTTGATAGCCCCGGTGGGACCTGACCTTATGGGCCTGAATTTCTGGTTTTCTCCATCAGCCTCTGGAACACCTTCGCCTTCGTTCACCCGAACCCTGTATGTATCAGTGAGTTCAGGCAAGGCCCCGGGAAGCTACTCGATACCTGTCGCGGGTTACAATCCCACGCCGGGATACCGTACTGATTATGTCAAACTGGTTGTGCTCTCAAGTGCGGCAGCAACAGATTGGGCCCTGTCCAACCCAACAATGACCCCAACAGCTCCCAAGGTAGGGGATTCAGTAGCATTCTCGGTTCTGCTCTCTACGCTTAGTACAAACCGGCCCTACCCGCAGAGCGTACGAATCGGGGCCTATTTCGATGGAGCTTTTCTCGGCACTGTAACAGTGTCGTATCCTGGCCCGACAGGGTACCCCGCTCTACTGAGCACCGCCAGCGCTCCTTGGACGGCAACGGAAGGCCCTCACACGGTCATTCTGATTGTAGATCCTTCCCCCTATGCCTACGACGACCCGAACAGATACAACAATCAGGTCACGATGTCTTTCACTGTCAGTGCGGCTCCGCCCCCATTCGATTTCTCTGTTTCAGCCTCACCCTCAATCCAGAAGGTCACAGCTGGCGAGTCAACATCCTACGTGATCGTCGTTTCTCTCCTCAACGGGCCGAGCCAGGCCGTCAGCCTGAGCCTTGCAGGATTGCCATCTGGTGTGACACACTCATTCAACCCCCCGGCCTCAAACCCGACATTCCAATCAACGCTGGCAATTACCACGACCAAGTCAGCCGGACCGGGGACGTACACACTGACATTGACAGCGTCCGGCGGAGGACTGACAAGGACCACCACCTTGAGCCTCGAAGTAGACGCTGCGCCTGAAGAGGACTTCATAATCACCGTATCCCCCACCTCGAGTGAAATCGAACAAGGCGAGGCGGCAACGCACCTAGTCACAATCAACCCTATCGCGGGATTCAAGTCCGCGGTTGATCTCTCGGCCTCAGGACTCCCAAGCGGCGCGACCGCTACATTCAGCAGCACTAAGGTCACGCCTGGCGGCTCGTCTACTTTGACCATCAAGACGACCAGAAACACGCCGGCAGGGTCTTACGCACTGACGGTAGCTGCCTCTGGAGGCGGCAAAACCCACGACGCCACAGTCGCCTTAAGCATCAAACAAGGGAAGCCGCCCACGATCATGGAGACAATCGGAGAGTACAGCCTGATCATCATAGGAGTCCTCGCGGCCCTAGTACTTGGGATGATAGCGCTGATGCTCCTGAAAAAGCCAAGCCCGGCTCCTCTTCCTCCTACTCCCCCTCCCGTGCCGCTCAAAGTCGGTATGGCGTTCTGCGCATCATGCGGAACACAAATCCCAGGTGAAGCTCAGTTCTGCCCCAAGTGTGGAGCTAAGAGGGTAGTGGTCTAAGCGAGCGCCAAGCATGACTCTGCTGTCCTTCTGTCAATGCTCAATTCCTTCTTGACATAGTTGGTTCTCCTTAGCCGTTCACCCAGGCTGGAAAGACAAGACATGGCAGCTGGGCCTTGTTTGGATTCATAGGCGCCAAGAAAGAAGTCTTCTCCCAGAATGCTTGCACCATCTGAGAGGAATAGTGACCGAGTCACAGCCACTTCTCCCTTGGATAATGGTGTGATTGAGAGTTTGAACTCGTAGGATCCCGGTGAAAGGTAGGCGTCGTAGAATCCGTCAAACGAGTAAAATCTCTGGAATTCCCTACCCTTTCTCATCTGCACCGAAACCCAGCTCTCCATTCTAACCTCCTCAAACCAGTTGATGGAGTAGACATGTCCCTGAATGTATGCTCTTAGATCCAAAGCAACCGCGACCGAGGCCTCTCCTCCAACGGGAACATTGGGGATGATCATGTCTGTTTTGGGTTCGTATGGGCCGAGGTGATTGTAAGGGAATAGGAATGAGGATTCGCCGTGGAGAAGGGCTGCTGGAGCCGGATGGAACTCATCCTCGCCAAGATACCAGTTCACAATATCTATCTTCAGATTCCAGTTCCTGCGATATTCCTTTCCGAGCACGGAGCCCCAGACACCATAGTCGGGAGAGAAGAGCTGGGCTCTCTTTATCGCCTGCAGTCTCTCGTTTCCAGTTAGCAGCTCCGAGTACCGATACAGCCCAGCCAGGTTCCTGTACTGCAGAACCATCGTTCCTTTGGGGATCGACACCCCTCCTCCGGCCAAAACTATCTTCCGCCCATCTGCGAAGAAACCTGTCGATTCCGATTTCGGATTCGCAGCTCCGAAATCAAGCGAGGTTGATGCGGCGGCCACCAGTCTGTCTGAGCTGTCGTAGATCCTTATTCTGGCGGATGAGTTGTGTGGTATTCCCTCGAAGATGCCCTCCTTCCGGAAGACGATTGTGATGTTGAAGCTCGTGCCTTTTATCAGCTCTATGTTTGAGTCTGCCTGTGCGGCGAGCGAGCCGACGGAGAGAGCGACCTTGCCAAGGTCGCTGAGCGTGTAGACTCCTTCCTGAACGTATCCATATGTCCAGGCTGTGAGCGAGTACTTCCCTGGGTAGATCGCCACATTGGATCTAAAATCCGTCGCCCGGTAGGAGCCCGGGCTGTAGAGGAATGTGACTGGAAACATGTTCTCCCTAAACAGATTGGTCGCCATGTCCTGACTGGGGGAGCGAGATATCTGGTTAGGAAATGCGGGCCCCAGCCTCTCCAGAATTACGGAACCATTCGTCAAGATGTAGGATGATCCTGATCCGAACTTGCTTGCCCATCCAGGCCAAGGAACAGTACTATGAAGGATGTTGGCTTTTGGCAGGCTCCATGTCATCGCAGAGGAATTCCAGAAATAAATTACGTCAACAAAGGACTTTGAGGCCATATCGTAGACCAGTGTCGAGATCTCTGTGCCATTCCAAACCCAGTTCCGTGCATTCCTCGGAATCTGCCAGTCAACGCTTCTGATCGTGGCGTTGATTCCCCCACCTCTGTACATATGCAGGCTGATGTGTGACTGGGAACATAGTGCGACGAAACACAGCGGCGCGATATCCAACTTCTGCAAGGTTTCGGCATGGGCAGAAGCCTGCACATAGCCTCTGATGTAGACTCTGATTGTATGCGTTCCAGGCGTCACGCCGTAATCTCTGATCCCTCTGTATCTCAAGAGAGAGTATTTCACTCCGGATCGGGGGTCAGGAGGATAGACTACACCCGCCATCCCCAGTCCGGTCAGCAGAATCGTTGTTGATGACGATGATTTTGGTACTAGGGTGAAGTTCAGTGCTGATGTTTGCCCGAGATAGTCAAATGATTCAGCTATTATGTATCGGGCTGGGTCAGGCCCCCCGATTGCTGCGTCTGTTCTCGTCCCCAGGGAGTCATGGAAGTGAACTGTGACTTGAATGGTGCCTCCTTTGTAGACGTCCATCTGGATGTGGAGCGCTGCATCTCGTTCTATCGACGTTATCTTGAACGCGTAATCCTTGAACATTGAGCCGTCGGAGGTCGTTTGCACATATCCGTGTACGTATGCTCGCAGGAAGTATGTGCGTGGCTGCAGTCCATCAATCCAGGTGGCGAAGATTTGAGGAATCATTCCGCTGAGGCGGGCAGGTGCCCCATAGAAGCCCTGCGCTCCAAACTGGAAGAGGAAGCTTCTCCCTGTTGATCCGAGCCTCGTGACCGGTTCAAGGGTGCTGTTCGGGGAGACCCACCAGGTCTGGGCTGGCCCGACCCCGTTGAATACTCCGTACGGATCTTTTGCGTCAGGGTACTCGGTGTAAGGATAGTAGCTCAAGGGTCCCTCCCATGGGAATGCCACTCGCCTAGGAACATTCCATCTTCTAAGGCCCCACTTGAAATAGGAAGACGGATTGGTGCCGAATATGTCGAAGACTGTATCATTGTTGACGTATGATGTGAATGGCGCGTGGGTCAGATTTATCGGTGAATAGCTGGCAATACTGGCCTCCTTGTAATCGTCGCTGTCATAGATCACGATGCTTACCGGAAACTGTCCATGCCAGTCTATGGGTGAGCCGAAGCATTTGGCAAAGACCTCCCCCCGGACCTCTGTTCCAGGTTTCAGGTACAGATCCAAGGAAAATGATTGGCCTCGTGCCAACATGATCTTTGTCGCATGCTTCTGTTCAGGAAACCCTGCCGCGCTCACAAACACGTCATAAATCCCGGGAGCAATGCCCTCCACCTCATAGTGTCCCTTCGATGAGGCGTTGAGGTATCCTCGTGCCTCCACGGTTCGGTTGAGTATCCGTCCATTGGCCGGATCGACCGCAACCCCTCCGAATCTTACCCTCCCCGGTAGTCGAAGAGGCATACCGTAGAAGGCTTGGTTTGAGCCCCCGTATCTTATGGTTCCAAAAGCGATTGCGGGGTCGAGTTCCCCTTTGACAAGCACCACGGGCCAATTCTCAGCTGGCATCGTGCTGCTGATAAGGTTCAACTCATTGTTCTGTGCTCTTGTTGGGTAGTGGTCGTCGAGGAATATCTTGAAGAAGTATCTTCCTGCGATAACAGGAGCCTTCATCTGGTTAATTCTTACGTAGTACCATTCCTCCCAATTCGGCGCAGTGAACACCATGCCTCCGCCTCCTGCGCCTATCCGAATCATCCACCAGCTCGGGCCAAAAGGATCCAGTGATCCGGCCCTTGTGACTGATATGTTGCCATAACTATCAGTTAGAGTTGTGACTATGTTGGTGGTTTCGCCAAGATCCCAGTTGATTCCAGCTGGCTCAAAACCATCTTGTTCCAGAAAGCCAGCCTTATTCTTGAATGGAGCGGGAATGTAGATCGTTGTTGACCAGTAGCGGAACAGGTTGTTCGAGGGAAACTTGCCTGGCTGCGAGAAGTTGATTCCTATGATGAAATCTCCCACGGTATCTCGGCCTGAAGTAGATGTGAGTATCGCTCCCTCAGGCGAGTACCGTGACCCGGCTAACTGGAAGGGCTGCTCATAGTTTTGAAAGGGCGATTGATAGCCAGGCGGGCGAGAGGGGTCTTCGAGATATCTGTTCGAGCCGCTGCCTGGCCACATGTGAGCAAGCGGGCCCGGGAGGTGACCGAGGCCGAACGCGTTTTTCGGGTTGGATTCATGATCGTTCTTTCTATAGTATGGTAAGGTTCCGTCCAAATCTCCTAGGACCGTGTGGGCAGCCACCAGATGGACATAGGACGTTGACAGGGCCAAGCAGAGAAGCGTCGTTGAAGCCACAAGTTTCCATGCTTGACCCTCATTCATCTTTCGCACCGATTTCGGGCCTATGCAAGACGGGAGCTAGCTGGTTTGTCGTTTCTGTTTGCGCCTAAGGTAGTACGTTATAGTGGCGATGGCGATCGCGGCCAGAATCAGTTGAGAAGCATATTGGATGAAGAACGGCTTTCTTCGTACCTTCAGAACGATGCTGACCGTATCGTAGAGGCT
>Ga0209314_10001012_pt1 | contig 12716 bp, 12 predicted proteins | sample I19B2metaG_FD_184146 | JGI IMG/M metagenome (GOLD analysis project Ga0209314, IMG submission 184146) | Lake sediment bacterial and archeal communities from Gulf of Boni, Indonesia to study Microbial Dark Matter (Phase II) - ​I19B2 metaG... | ecosystem: Environmental > Aquatic > Freshwater >...
CAACGCCCAGATGACCCCGCGCCTCATCCGCAAGCACTGCGAGCTGGACGCCAGCGGCAACCGGCTGCTGGAGATGGTCACCGACCGCCTCGGCCTCTCGGCCCGCTCCTACAACCGGATCCTCAAGGTCTCCCGCACCATCGCCGACCTGGATGGGGCGGACAACATCCGCGAGCAGCACCTCTCCGAAGCGATCCAGTACCGCAGCCTGGACCGGAAGACGGGCTAGCCGCAACTTGATGCGAATTTCGCTGACAAAGAGACCACAAATAAATTTTCCTGCCGAAGATCTTTACGATTCAGGATTACAAACTCCAGACTATACCCGCAACACCCCCTCCTGCCACGACGAAGTGGATCGGCAACCGAAAACGCCATATCAGGAGAAAAGAGAGCAAAGCCTCGACCAGCGCAAAGCCGTCCATGGCGCCGTCAGGTCTGATGATTACACGGCTGCCGAAAAAAACCGCCAGGTTCAGGATAACACCTACCACCGCTGCAGTTACGCATGTCAGTGCTGTCTGGAGGTACCGGTTTCCGGTCAGCGCCTCGATGTAGGGGGCACCGGCGAAGATGAAGAAGAAACAGGGGAGAAAAGTGACGTAGGTGGTAACCAGTGCGCCCATCGTTCCGTAGAGGAGCGGATTGAAGGTGCCGTGCAGCTTCCAGGCGCCCAGGAAGCCCACATACTGGGTGACCATGATGAGAGGTCCGGGGGTGGACTCGGCGAGGCCGAGCCCCTGCACCATTTGAGCCACATCCAGCCAGCGGTAATGGTTCACCGCCATGTCGGCGATGTAGCTGAGCACCGCGTAGGCCCCGCCGAAGGTCACGAAAGCCGCCTTGGTGAAGAAAAGAGCCTCCTGGACCAGGACATCCGACCCGCCGCGCCAGAGCCAGACAAACCCCACCGGGAGCATCCAGAGGATGAGAAAAAGAGCGGAGAGTTTGAATGCGCGGCCTATCGGGGGATATCCCGCCACGTGAGGGGCGCTCACCGGTTCGATCCCGTCCTGCACGGATGTCCGGCTTAGCGGCTGAAGTAGCTGCGGCCATCGGAGGTGCAGGAAAAGCCCGCCAAGGGCGGCAGTCAGGATGACGAGAGGAAAAGGCGCGGCAAGGAAGCGGAGGAGGACGAAAGCGGTGGCTGCAAAGAGCAACAGCACTAAGTGACGCAGCGTCCGCTTGCCGATGCGGAGCACAGCTTCCGCGACGATGGCGACGACTACCGGCTGGATGCCATGGAACAGGCCGGCCACGGCCGGCACCCCGGCATGGGCGACCGCCAGCCAGCTCAGGGCCAGAAGGACGAAGATAGAAGGTATGACGAAGAAGGCTCCGGCAACGACGCCCCCCACCGTACCATGCAGCCGCCAGCCGATGTAAACTGCCAACTGCTGGGCCTCCGGTCCGGGGAGCATCATGCAGAAGTTGAGCGCGCGGAGGAACAGATCCTCGGTCACCCAGCGCCTCCGCTCCACCAGTTCCCGGTGCATGATGGCGATCTGCCCGGCCGGGCCGCCGAAGTTGATGAAACCGAGCTTCAGCCAGAAGAGGAAGGCCTCTTTGAATGGGACGGTCGTCGTGCGCAGCGTTCACCTCTTGTCGGGATCGGCTCTCCCGGTTCAATGCTTCGAGATTCATCTAAACTGAGCATCACTTCGTAATTTTATCGGGTTATGCCGGGCTGTCCAACCGCTATCGCGTCGATATCACCTCACCATCTGCCTGTCCTCGTCGACAGTTGCGATGAAAACCGGAACCGCCAGGACAAGAATCGCCGCCATCGCCCAGAACGAGTAGAGGTAGTCGAGCCGCGCGACGAGGAAGCCGGCGAGGATCGGCCCCGAGGCGTGGCCGATGTCGAATATCGTGCCGAAGGTCCCCATGGCCGCGCCGAAGTGCTTCTCCTTGCAGATGTCCGCCACCAGGGCCGCCGAGGACGAGGTGACGAATGCCTCTCCGAAGCCGAAGACGATGGCGGCGAGCATCAGGAGGAAGAATCCGTGTAGGAGTGGGATCGCCCCGAAGGATACGGCGCAGAGAAGCATGCCGGCCGTGATGAGCGGCTTACGGCCGTAGCGGTCGGAGATCCTCCCCATGACCGGCTTCGACAGGATGGTCACCAGCACCTGCACCCCCCAGAGGAGCCCGGCCTGGAACTCGTTGAGCCCCGCCACCTTCACGGCGTAGACCGGCAGGAACGCCTCCAGCGCCCCCACGGTCAGGTTCTGCAGCCCCTCCATGTTGGAGGTGATCATCACCCGCCGGTCGCTCGCCACCTCCCTGATCCCCGAAACGAGCCGCCGGTATGCCTCCCCCAGGGACCTCCCATGCTCGATCCGCTCCTCCCCCTTCAACAGCTTCAGGGCGATGATGAGGGAGATCATCCCAGCGACGCCGCTGACGATATACACCGTCTGAAAAGCCGCCAGGGTCGGGCTGCCGGTCGCCATGCCGTGGAGGATGAGGCCGCCGAGGGGCGCCCCTAGGAGGTTGCCGATGATGGTGACCGAGGAGAACCAGGAAAGCATCTCCCCCTTCCTGCTTCCGGCCACGTCCATCACCACCGCCATGGAGACGGGACCGTAGATGGCGGTGGCAAAGCCGTGGAGAAAGCGGACGGCGACCAGCAGGTAGTAGTCCCTGATCAGGAGATAGAGGAAGGGGGCGGCGGCGAAGACGACGAGGCCGAGCAGCATGGTCCTCTTCCGGCCGACAATGTCGGAGAGCGCCCCGGCGGGGAGCTTGAAGAAGATCCCGGTCACCGTGGAGATGCCGACGGCGAGGCCGATCGCCTCCGGCCCCGCCCCGAGGAAGAGGGCGAAGAGCGGCAGCACCGGACTCCTGGCCAGGGCGTAGGAGAGCCGGGCGAAGAACCCCACCGCGCAGAGGGGGGCGAAAAGATTGGCGGCGGCCATGGCGTTCATCAGTGCTTGGCCGGGGCCTGGCGGTCGAAGTAGATGCTCTTCCCGGAAACGCCAGCCGGTATCCCCATCACAACCTCCGCTCTTATGAAGCCGAGCGCCCGCGCTGCCGCGCCGACCCGCTGCTGCACCCGGTTATCCACGTTGAGGAGGCTCGCCGCCTTCGCCGCCGAGGAGAGGGCGACGCCGATGTCCATCATCCGCATGACGCAGTGGGGGCCGGAGTACCCCATTTCCTTCTCCTCCAGCTTCCTGTTCTTGGCGAACTCGGCGCAGGTGGGCCAGCCGCACCCGCCGCAGTCGTAGCCCGCCGTCACCGGCGCCTTCAGTCCGACGAGGATAAGGGCCTGGGAGTTCTCGATGTTCGCGGCGTCCCGCAGCCAGTACGCCTCGTTGCTGCTTTCGGGCGCGTACTCCCGCATCGCCTCGGCGATCCGCCCGAGGTCCTCCTCCCTGCTGACCACGACGATTTCGAGGAAATCCTTCCCCCCAGCCTTTGGGGCGGTCCGCGCCGCCGCAGCCATCAATCCCGCCACCATTTCCGTTATCTCTTTCATTATCTGCCTCCGTAACGTATCAGCATCCTTCATGCGTAGAGCATCTCCATCCGTTCCCTGCCGCCGTATAAAGAAATCTCCCCGACCACAGAAGACCCGGGAATTCTCGTGTTGCTTGCGTCAAAGCCTTTCTTCCGATTTCCGCGCTACTTCGCCTCCACCGTAAAGTTGTCGAAGAAGACGTAGGAATCGGCCTTGGACCAGAGGCCGACCTTGCCGGCGATCTCTTCCTTCCAGGCATAATCGACATATTTCTTGCCGTTCAGGTATCCCTCGATCCGCTTGCCGTTGACCACCACCTTCAGGGTGTGCCACTGGTTCGACGGTGTCGGGACGTTGCGTATCCACTGCACCGAGGAGCGGCTCCCCCGCACCATCTTGAAGAGGACCAGGTTGTTTTCCAGGGCATTGGCCCGCACCACCAGGTAATCGCCGTTCGGCTTGATGTTGAAGGCAATTCCGGCCGCCTGGTCGATCCTCCCGCTCCCTCCCTTGAAGGAGACGGTCAGGGTCCCGTTCCGGAAGTCGGGGACATCCTTGAGGATGGACAGGGGGAAATACTTGTACGCCTCCAGGTTGTCGAGGAACTCGGCGTATCGCTCACCGTAAAGCCCCTTGGCCTTGTCCGCAACGCCGGCCGCCGCGACCCCCTTCTCCCACTTCCTGCCGTCCACGGCGTAGACCAGGTTGGCGCCGTCCCTATCGATATGCCAGTTTCCCGTAAACGAACTGAACGACCGGGAATCGGTGCCGTAGGTCTCCTTCTCGAAGTCATACTTCATCGTCCCGGCCGCAAACAGGGCGCCGGCCGACATCAGGGTAATGATTGAAACAAACAGACAGCTTTTCTTCATCTGCTTCACTCCTTTTTTCTTGGGCTAAAGTGCGCGGCCGTGAACGCCAGAAGCGCCAGGGAGGGAATCATGGCCAGGTAGAGCCAGATGACGGTCATCTGGCGGCCGGAAGAAGTGACGAGGGGATAACCGGGATAGGAAGGGAGACCGTCGCGCTTTGCCGGCTCGATGCCGGCGAGCCGGAAGATCAGGGGGAAGATCTCCTCGTCGCTGTTGGAAAAGGTCGTATCCGCTCTGCCGTTTACTTGGTAGACGAACTTGCCGTAGCTCTCCTTGAGGGGCGCTCCGCCGATCATGGTCACCTTCACGTCCCGCTTCACCAGGAGCAGCTTGTCCAGGAACGACTTCTGGAAGTCCTTGAACCGTGAGTCGGTCTTTTCCAGGTAGACGTCGATCTCCAGCGCCGGCACCTTCCTCAGAGCCTCCGCGGTGGGTGCTGGGAAGGAATTTCTCCCGCTCTCGGCGAGGTCGGCGTTGAGATGGAGGTGTGAGGCCAGGTAGAGCGCCGCCATAATGACGAGGGCCGTCCCCGCCAGACGCCGCCATTTCCGCCGCAGGTCGAACCTGAGGAGCCAGTAGCCGCAGGCGGCGAAGACGAGGGAGAGCAGGAGGAGGTACGCGGCCGCCTGGGCGGAGAGAATCCCGTTCTCGAACAGTTTCACCATGCGCGTCACGGTCCAGTCGGAGACTGCGGTCACCAGCGGCGAGACGTTCATGTCCCGGCCGAAGTCGACGAGCCACGACGCCATGATGGCGATGACCGCGAGGATGGAGGCGCGCGCCGTGTCGTCGAAGAGGGCGGCGGCGAAGAGCGAGACCGAGGCGACGAAGATGCCATAGAGAAGATAGCCCACGGCGAGAAGGGCGAGCTCGCCGTACGGCACGTGCCCTCCCCAGGCGCTCCAGAGCGCCACGGCCGGCAGTGTCAGCGCCAGGGCGAACAGGACGAACAGGATGGCGGCGCAGAACTTGGCGGTTACGATCTCCAGCCAGGAAAAAGGTATCTGGAGAAGTACCGCGAGGGTGTTGTTGCGCCGCTCCTGGGTGATCTGGGGGATGAGGAGGAACGGAAGAAACAGGGAAAAGACGAGGAAAAGCCCCCCGAAGGTCGGGGCGAAGACCCCCGGCACCGGCTCGAAGCCCGCGGCATACAGCGGGTTGTCGATGGCGGCGACGCTGGCGTTGCCGTACAGGACCACCGCCGAGTAAAAGCTGTAGCCGATCACGGCGCTGAGGATCAGGAGGAGGACGAGGGCCGCCCGGGAGAGGAAGAGGTCCCTGATCTCCTTGACTAGAAGAAGCAGCCGGCGTCTCATAGCAGCGCCTCCATGAAGACCTGCTCCAGCGATGGCTTCTCCAGGCCGAACCTGTCGGAGAGGGCATTCATGTCCCCCTCGGCCACCATTCTCCCCTCCTTCAGCAGGACGTAGTGGCCGCAGATCTTCTCGGCGTCGTGGAGCTGGTGGATGGAGATTATGAAGGTCCGCCCCTTCCGCTGCTCGGCACGGATCATTTCCAGGATGTCCTGGAGCTGGATCGGATCAAACCCGTCGAACGGCTCGTCAAGGATGATGATCCTCCTGTCGTTGCAAAGGGAGAAGTAGAGCTTGACCCGCTGACGGTACCCCTTTGAGAGGTGCCCGATTTTCTTCTGCCCGACGCCCCGGAGGTTGAGCACATCCAGGAGCTCCTCGTCGGCCCTCCCCACGGCCCTGTGGAGAAAGTTCAGAAACTGGTTCACCCTGTAATCCGGATAGATTTCCAGTTGCTCGGGCATGTACGAGACGAGCCGCTTTATCGCGGCAAAGCCGGCGAGCGGCGTCCCCCGGAAGAGGATCTCGCCGCTGTCGGGGAATTCGAAGCCCGCCATGATCCTGAGGAGAGTCGACTTTCCCGCTCCGTTCGGACCGATGATGCCGGTGATGGAGTTTGCCGGCACCGCGAAGCTCACCCCGGCGAGGGAAGGGGCGCCGGCATAGTTTTTCGAGATTTCCTTTATGCGCAGCATGTCCTTAAGCCTTTCCCTGCTCCGGACAACCTGAGCGAGGTCACCCGGAGCAGGGATCGTGTTATTTTTTCGCCATGATTTTCAGCGCCTTGTCAAGGAGCGCCATGGCTTTTTGCGGATTATGGGCGCCGAAGCTCCGGTCATCCTTGACAGCCGCCAGCAACTTGCCCGCTTCTTTTGCTTTTTTCCCTTTCTTTGCGGCGGCAATTGCCGTCTCCAGTTCGGCGATTTTTTTCTTGATTTCTGCCTGCTGCTGCGCCACGGCGGAGCCTTTGGCGGCTTTGTCGGCCCCTTCGTGACAGGCGTCGCAGCTTGACTTCATCTTCAGCTTGTCAGCCGCCTGGGGCATGACCACGGCAAAAGTATGAGAGCTCGCGTCCCAGTGGCTCTTGTTCTTCTGCGTCGCGTCGGACCTGTTGGCGATCCTGGCCATGTGGCAGTCGGTGCAGCCGACTCCGGCCTGCGCCATCGTGCTGTCTTTATACATCTCAGCGCTCGTCTTATGGCACTGGAGGCAGAGTTTGCCCTTCTCAAGTCTCAACTGGGCGTACCCCTTCCGGGGCGAATGCGCGTCATGACAGGTAATGCAGGTTACGCCGGCCTTCGTGTGGCCACTGAACTGCACGTCATGATACTGCTGACGGTTCTTGCTGGAATAACCGTTGGCCCAGAAGTTTTTCCGGTTGGAGGAGTAGGTCCAGAATTTCACCCGCTGCTCCAGGTCAACATTTCCCGGCACGAACCCGAGAGGATAGGAGAGCTCTTTCTCCTGCCTGTTGGTCACCCGCGAGTGGCACTGTCCGCACAGTTGGTCCTGCTGGACGGCGTTGAGCCTTGCCGGGTTGACGATATCCGACTTGCCCTTTGTGGCCGCATGCTTGCTCCCCGGTCCGTGGCAGCTCTCGCAGCCGATCCCCAGTTCAACCTTCCGCCCCACCCATCTGCCGCTCTCCTTGTCCTTGGCGGCGTTGAACCCGGTGGTATGGCAGCCGTCACAGGTCGCATCGCCGGTCTTTGCCTTGGGCATCTCCTCCGGCTTTTTCGGCCGGCCGTCGGGAGTGCCGTCGGCGACCCACCAGATGTCGTTGAACGGCTTGGCGGTCCACTGGCCGTCCTCGACGATCCAGCGCATGGGGGTCGGATAATAGGCGCTGCCGACCTGGGCCTCGAAATGCTGGTTCCAGTTGCCGCCGAATACGTAGGCGATCTTGTAGGTCTGGTTGTTGGCCGGATTATCCTTGTCAATCAGGGTAAAACTGAAGACATCGCCTTCCCGGTTAAGCTTGATCGTTGGGGACACCTTTACCTTTTTCTTGTCCGCTCCCTCGATCTCCACATCCTTGTAGGTAATCTCCACGTTGTTGAAATCGGCTGTTACGATTACCGGATTGAAGTCGCGGGCATGTTTGCGTGCCACGTCTCCTTCCATGCCGTGTGGTCTTCACGGTGTCAGGTGCCGCACGCCTTTGAACCGATGTATGTGGCATCTTTGAACGCATCTGGCGACATCACCTGTTTGCCACCCGCCCGCGGCAAAGCCTTGGTCCCTTTTGACTGATGCGCCAAAACCGTTCCAGCCGTCATGCCTGCCAGAATTGCAATCCCCGCCACAATGGCACTAATTCGCTTTCCTCTCATGATACCTCCATTTCTGTTATGTTGTTATTCGATGGTGATTTCCTGGCAGGATTCACCCCATTGTTTTGCGTATCCCGCTCAGCTTTTCGATGCATGGAGCATCTCCATGATGATCGTTCCCTTTTCGAGAGCCTCATGGTCATCCCGTGCGGTCCTTCTTACCCCCTCCAGGATATCCCGCAGACCTTCTGCCGCCGGGTTTGAGTATTTATCGTCCTTCAAGTCAACCTGGTGGACGATCTCCGCCATGACGCCAAGCGATTTCTCCTTCAAGCAGAACGCCTTGAGCAGCACCTCGAAGGTGGACATGTCCCCCACGTGGGTGAATTCTCCGCCCCTGATGTCGAAGGTGACCGTATCCTTGTCCAGCCCATCGATTTCGCTTTCGTCGATGAAGCCGAACGTGGCCTCCCTGTCGATGAAATTCCTGATCAGCCATGCCGACGCCATCCTGTCCACGAACGGCCTTTTCCTCGTAACCCATATCTTTCCCTGATAGTCCGCGGCCCGCCTCGGCACGACCTCAACCGCCCGTTCCCCCGTTTCGGCACGGGACAGGGCCGCTATTTCGGCCGTTATGGCCTTCATCCTCTTTTCCAGTTCCTTCCGCGCATCGGAAAAGAAAAAGTCGATCCCCCCCGCCTGTTGAAACTCCTTCACGAACCTGTTCAATTCTTCCTCTATTTTCCTGTCGCTCATGGCGCCGGCTCCTTTTCTGATGTTGCCCACCTTCCTCTCCAGCTCATCCAGCCTCTTTTCCAGGCCCAGGTAATCTTTTGCCCGCTGCCGATTGAACATTTCGATTATTTCATCGTCCTTCATGGTCTCGATCCTGTCGGTCCTGACGAACGCGGCCTCTCCCCGCGCGACCGCAACGCTGGAAACCAGCCACTGGCAGAACTCGTAATGGTCGTCACTGTACGGGAGGACGTAGATGGCCCCCTTCAGGGAAAGAGCCCCTGCCTTAGCCAGCATCCTCCAGATCTTCATCCTGTTGCTCACCGGCTTGGATGGGACGCTGTAGAAGAAGAGGAGCCAGCCGCGCCCTGTGCCGGAATCCTTCTGCCACCCTGATTTTGTTGCTCTTTTCAAGTAGCCTCCTGCTCCAAGAGTGACCATGACCAAATATAATATGTAGCGAATGTTATATTCGTAACATATATAACATTTTATTGCAACTGCCACAAAAAAATCCCCCTGACCAGTGAAGTAACCAAGGGGATCATGGCTTTGCCTCAAGACTATTCTTCCGTTGCTGCGCTACTTCGCCTTCACCGTAAAGTTGTCGAAGAAGGCATAGGAGTCGGCCTTGGACCAGAGGCCGATCTCGCCGTAGATGCCTTCCTTCCAGGCATGATCGATGTGTTTCCTGTTGTTACGATATCCTTCGATCCTTTTGCCTCTGATGACCACCTTCAGGACATACCACTGGTTGGAAGGGGTCGGCACGTTGCTGATCCACTGCGCGGAAGAGCGCTTGCCCCATCGAGATTACAAGCAGGGCTGGAGATGATAATAGGAGGGTGGTTGACAGGAACAACTGTCGAAGAGATTCGTTAGTTGGGTGGACGTGTTAATGCCTGTGCCGGTGATGGATGTCTGGCCAGTGGACGTGTGAATGCGTCATTGGCTCGTGCACGTGAACATGGTCATGAGGTTCATTGCTCTCCTCCCCATGTTCATGGCGGTGATGTTCGTCGTGGACGTGCGGATGTGCGTGAACTTGACGCTTGTGCTGATGGGGGTGCATGTGCCTTTCGCCATTGAGGAAGAACATCCCCGAAAGCATGACAAGCGCAGCCACCCAGTATTCCCCGGGGGGTCGTTCTCCGAGCACGATGACGGAAAGGATGGTGCCGATGAATGGCCCGGAAGCGAACCAGGTGCTGGTTCTCGCCGATCCTATATCCCGCAGGGCATGGATGAAGAGGACGAGGCTCACTCCGTAGCTGAGCGCGCCGATGACCAGGGTTCCCGTGACCTGAAGCGCTGTGACCGGCCCATTGAACAGGAAGAGGGAGAGGAGGACGTTGAATATCCCGGCGCTCAGTCCTTTCATGCACGCAAGAAGGGAGGCCGGCAGCGACTCCAGCTCACGGGTCAGGTTATTGTCAACCCCCCAGAGGAGGCAGGCGGCGAGCACGGCAAGCCCGGGAACCGACAGCTGCACCCCGCCAGAATCGGAGAGAACGATGCCGATCGAAGCCCCGATGATGAGAACCTTGCCGATCCAGACCCGGTACCCGACATGTTCATGAAAAATCAACCAGGCCAGCATGGTCGTTGCCACCGTCTCGAAATTGAGCAATAGCGACACCTCGGCCGCCATTCCATGGCGAATGCCGAACGCCAGGAAGAGAGGAGCGGCCACCCCGCCCGCCACGATCGCACCTGCAAGATAAGCCCATTGCCGCCATGAGAGGGAACGTAGATGATCTAAAATTGAGAGCTTTTGATGAAGTACGACCGCAGCCAGGCCCAGTCCTGAACCGAGATAGAGCAGTCCTGCGAGGAGGGATGACGGCATCTGTCCCACGATAGCCTTGCAGGCGACCGGTGACATGCCGAACAGGATTGCGGATAGAATTGCCGCATGTAGACCCTTTCTTACCATCCTCAAAAAGTAGCAGTTTTTGTTCCGTAATTCCAGTGGGATTGCGTGAGCATAGATCATTTGAAGCGCCCTATTGAGGCCGACCGGGAAGTTCATGGTCGGCCATCTCCGTAAACCGCTCGATTTTCTCCAGGCTCTTCCGACCTATAGTGTCATCGTGGCAACTCCCCCCCTAACCCTCCCCCGCCAGGGGGGAGGGGATGTTTTGATGTATGTTGTGGGTTACTGGAGTTTATTGGATAACCAGGTTGGATTATATTGCAGCTCAGGTTCGACACCGTGCTCCCAGTTCCGGATGGAGGATTCGGTGACGCCGATGATCTCGGCCACCTCGCGTTGGAGCAGCCCCAGGTCCATCCGTCACTTGCGGATCTGCTCACCGATGGTGAGTGGATGCTCTGGATAGCCGGGAAGTGGCTGTTTTCGCGGGGGGATGCAGATTAAGCAGGGATGACGACGCGAGAGCGAAAAACAGGAAAATGTGCAGACAACCCTGCGGCTACAGCGACGACCCGGCCCAGCTCACTCCCGACCTTTAGGGCGACCGCTCCCGCCCCCACCGTCCGGCCGCTGATAGCGTATCCTCACCTTGCCGCCGTCGGCCCAGTCGTTGTGGTCCCCCTCTATGGTGTTGAAACGGGCCGATGGCTTGCTGGCGGCAAGGGCCCTTGCGCGGGCAATGGGGATGATCGTGTCCCCCGAGGCCGCGATCAGCTCCAGCTCTCCCTGGTATTTTTTGAGAGCTGCGACGTTGTCCCAGTTGTCGCGCAGGAAGAGGCGCACCGGGAGGAAAGGGTAGTGCCCGGCAGCCACCTTGGCAAGGGTATCGAAGGGGAGGATGAGGACGATCTTATCCGGTGGGGGTGCAGCGCTGGCCAGAATTGCTGCAGGGCCGCAGCCGATGGACTCTGCCGCGACCCCCACCGGCGTGCCGGGGAACCGGGCCCGGAGCTGTTCGTAGGCCTGGAGCGCGGCGGCATTGATGGACTCCATCGTCGGAGAGCCGGGCCGCGAGCCGTACCCCGGATACTCCAGGATATAGACCGAATCCAGGTCGCTGAAGGAGCGGAGGATATAGCCCCGGTCGCTTGCCTGGCCGGCATTGCCATGGAGAAAGAGCCAGACCGCTTGCGGAGACGGCACCTGCCTCCCGTAGCCGATCACCTCCCCCCCCTGCCTCCACTCCGCCAGGCCGTAGTTCTCGGGGTGATGGGATGGGAAGTAGAGGAGCCTGCGCTGCAGCAGGGCGCAGAGGAGTACCAAGAGCAGATAGGAGGCTGCGCTAAGGAGCAGGATGCGAATCACCCGTCATCTCCTTTCCGGCCTGGGCGCAGTGGCTAGAGCCGCCGGCCGGCATGGATTCCCACCCGCATGGCCACCCGTCCCGTGGGACGAACTATGATCGCCATGCTGCTGGCAGTTTCATGACATAAAAATATCAGGCATTTCCCCATTGATCCAGGAAGATGGCGACTATTTTTGCCTGCGCTCAAAGAGTGCACATCACCTGCTGTACCAGATATTCGCCGCCGATCACCATGTACTCACCCTCCCCCTTCATGATGCTTCCGGGGAGAAGGTCGTTGAAGAAGAAGACCTTGCACAGGGGGACCCGCACCCTCCAGACCGTCGAGCCGAACTCCCAGGCCCGCTCCTCGTCGGAGGTGAATGAGATCAGGTTGTTGAGCCGCACTATCTGGCGGCGTTTGTCGACCTGCTCCAGGAGCTTGTGCTCGCTGGCGCCATGGGTCCCCCTGAAAAGGGTGATGGAAAGAGTGCGTGGATATTTGCGGAAAATCTCGAACTGGCAGTATTCGTAGAGGAGGTCCAGCTGGGAGTGAATGGCATTGGTGCGGGCGCTCCCTTTCATTACATCCACGGAGTAGTTGAAATACTCCTCGCTCTGGATACCGGTTATGGGGGCACGGTGGTAAGTGGGGAGTATGCCGATGCGGCTCTCCACCCAGCGCTTCAGCACCGCCCCCTCGACGGAGTTGGCATCCATCATCCACCCCCTCAGGAAGCGGAGGTAGCTGTTCTTCAGGCTTCGCCTGGCTATGTCGGTCTGCTCCTGCCAATGGTGGAGCTGGAACTTGACCGACATGAAGTCGTTGAAAA
>Ga0209314_10001013_pt1 | contig 12713 bp, 8 predicted proteins | sample I19B2metaG_FD_184146 | JGI IMG/M metagenome (GOLD analysis project Ga0209314, IMG submission 184146) | Lake sediment bacterial and archeal communities from Gulf of Boni, Indonesia to study Microbial Dark Matter (Phase II) - ​I19B2 metaG... | ecosystem: Environmental > Aquatic > Freshwater > Lake...
GAACGCCGAAAACATACTGCACACCTTCTTCAATGAGATAGCGCACCAGAGCTTCTGCACCACTGATTACAGCCATCGTTCCACCCTCCTTTTGCCTCTACTGATAGCCACTATAATGGAGAAGACACCTCTGTTGCAAAGAGCTCAAATCCTAGCTTATGGCACTAGCTTCCCACTATGACAAAGATTATATATCGTCTTCCTAGCCATCGAGGAAGTGGTCAGGTCCCTTGACCTGTCAGCTATGCTCCCTTACACTTGCTGTTCTACACGTATCTACTGTTTAGGTGGCTCTGGCGGGGCGGGGTTCACCAGCCCGGCGGCTAGCGTGCTGGGCACAACAGCCGACAGCTCGTCGAGCGTCCACACTCCAGCTTTGTAGATAGTTTTCATGGCCACCGGTTCAGAGTACAAAGCTATCTGGTCTCCATAAACGAGGAAGGTGCAGCCATTTATATTGGCAGCCTCATCGGTTGCCAGGTAGATCACAAAGGGGGCTATATCTTGCGGCAATCGATGGGAGTGCAGAAGGGCAGACACCTCTGCTCCTGTCGGCATCGCCGTGCCTTTTGCCTGAGCATTTTCAATAGCAGCCGCCAGTTCGGGCGATATCGTCAGCCTGGTAACAGCCTGTGGCCTGATGGCGTTGCAGGTTACCCCGTATTTGCCCATGTCTCTAGCCACCGTCCTAGTGAATCCGACTATTCCCTCTTTAGCCGCACTATAGTTGGCCTGCCCTGCGTTTCCCAGTCCTACTTCAGAGGAGGTGTTTATTATACGGCCGCTCCTTTGCTTTCTGAATATGACGCAGGCAGGTCTGGTGCAGTAAAAATGACCATAGAGATGCGTCTTGATAACCATGTCCCATTCCTCAGGGGTCATGTTGAAGATCATCCGATCACGGAGAACACCGGCATTATTGACTAAGATATCCAATCTGCCGAAGGTATCCAGCGCGGTCTTGATGATGTTCTCTCCGCCTTCCGGGGTAGCTACGCTGTCGTAGTTGGCAACTGCTTCTCCACCCCGGCCCATAATCTCCTTGACTACCTTATCGGCTGGCGAAGCAGCCGCACCTGCACCATCGGGACCAGTGCCCAAGTCGTTCACCACCACCTTGGCACCCTCCTCAGCCAGCAAGAGAGCCTCAGCCCTGCCGAGGCCTCGCCCAGCACCAGTGACTACGGCAACTTTGCCCTTCAGTCTCTCTCCCATCTTTGCTGACCTCCTTTCGTCCTTCTAGATCATGCAGGGACTTGAGGGCAGAGCAGATTTGAAAGAGAGGGTCATGCCCCAATCCCCAGAAACTGCAAATTGGATTCAGCGTATCTGAGGAGGAGAAAAACCCTATTTCAAAACCTTGACTTGATGCCCTTTGTGCCCTGATTATTGCAGTCAAGGAATCACTATGAGGACCCCCGACTATTGCGATTGTAGTGCTTTGCAGTGGATTCTGCAAATTCTGTGATGGGGATGCGAGGTGCGTTTGACCCACTCTGTATCCGTGTGGATTCTTCTGGCTCATCCAGCAAACCAAGGGGTCGTTTGGCAACTCCTATCAAATTTGATGTAGGGACTCCGATAAATCGGAGTCCCTACAAGTGTTAATAAACGACTCAAATCAAGATGCTTGCAATAAACCCTCGAAATACCTATACTACAGACAAGAAGTCAAAAGGTCTTTAGCTGAATACTGTAAGTAACGATATCTGCAATCCAAACATAATCATCCAACCCTCTCGCTCGTGAGCTGAATCACGAAAAGGAGGACAAACATGGAAGACAGGCAATCGATCCAGGAAGCCCTGGGGAGGAGGCTCCTTCTCGGGGAAATGATAGCTTGTAACAGTCGTAAATTTCCGAACAAAGAGGCTCTGGTGTACGGAGAGATGCGCCTGACCTACAGGCAGTTTAATGCTCGCATCAACCGACTGGCTCACGCCCTGTTGGATCTCGGCATCAGGAAGGGTACCAAGGTTGCCATATTGTCCTTTAACTGCAACCAGTTCTTGGAAGCCTACTTCGCCCTAGCCAAGATCGGTGCAGTGGCGGTACCCCTCAACTTCCGCCTCCATGTAGATGAGTTGAAATACATCATAAATCACTCCGATGCTGAGGCGCTCATAGCAGGGGAGGCTCTGGTGCCCATTGTAAAGAGCATTCAAAAAGACCTTCCTCAGGTAAAGAATTATATTTCCATCAGCGACAAGCCGGTGAAGAAAATGCTCCATTACGAATCCTGGATTGCGAAGTATCCAGACAACGAACCGCTTATTCTCGTTGAAGAAGACGACCCGGCGTTCATCATGTACACCGCTGGTACCACCGGCAGGTCTAAGGGTGCCGTTTTGACCCACAAGAATGCCATGGTGGTGTGGATGCTGACAGTTATGTTTGTGCAAGATGAACCGGGGATGTCTGGCCTTTCCAGTTTCAGGGGTTTTTCCCCTCCGCCAATATTTCATCTGGCGGCCTTCGGTTTCTGCCAGTTGGGTTTTTTCCTGGGTGCCACTATCGTCCTACCGGCAGAGGTCTTCAATCCAGCCTACATCATGCAGACCATTGAAGACGAAAAAATCAATGCCATCCTTATGGTGCCGGTGATGAGTTTTTTCCTCCTGCAACTGCCTGATCTGGAGAAATACGATGCCAGTTCCCTCCGAATTTGGATATCAGGAGCAGCCATCCTGCCTATGGAGATGCGGAGACAGATCATGAAGCACTTCCCCAAGGTCAAGATCTTCGATGCTTTCGGGCAGACCGAGATGAGCCCGGTTGTCTCTGTACTTCGGCCCAGCGAAGCAAAGGGGCGAGAAACGTCTGTGGGCAAAGCTCTTCCCTTTGTCGAGGTACGAGCCGTTGACGAGAACGACAATGACGTCCCCCTGGGGGCAGTCGGTGAAGCGGTCTATCGAGGACCGACAGTGATGAAAGAATACTACAAGGACCCTGAGGCTACTGCCCGAGCTATGAGGGGCGGATGGTTTCACTCCACTGATCTGGTCAGACAGGATGAGGAAGGGTTCATTTACGTCGTAGACCGAAAGAAGGACATGATCATCAGTGGAGGGGAGAATATCTACCCAGCCGAGGTAGAAGAGGTTCTGGGCAAGCATCCCAAGATACAGGAGTGCGCTGTTATTGGGGTTCACGATGAGGAGTGGGGTGAATCCGTCAAGGCTGTAGTGGTCTGCAAGGCGGGGGAAAAGTTGACCGAGGAGGAGGTGGTGGAGTTCTGCAAAGGACATCTAGCTAGCTATAAGAAGCCTAAGTCGGTCGACTTCGTGGATACCCTGCCCCGCAACGCCGTGGGGAAGGTGTTGAAGACAGTCCTCAGGGAGAAGTACGGTAAGTCCGTGAGATACTAGATATGCGGTCCTCTTGTCATTGCGACCCCGACTTATCGGTCGACAAGACTCTTCGAGGGGAAGCAATCTCTAAAAGCAATAGTGAGATTGCTTCGCGGAGCCTGTCCTGAGCGAGATTCTTCGGTCGCTTCGCTTCCTCAGAATGACAAGAGGCGAAGGGCTCGCAATGACGGGTTGAGTTGTCAAACACTCTCTAAAACCCGTGACATTGACCGGGAAACTCAAAGGTGGTACACTGTGGCTTCCACGGCAAATAAACAAGGAGGACGGAGTACAATGGTAGGGATTACTTCTTACGGCGCTTACATCCCCCTCTACCGGCTAAACCGGACGACCATCTACCTATCTCTAGGGTGGCTGAATCCTGCCTCTCTGCTTCCCGGCGAGAAGGCGGTGGCCAATTATGATGAGGATAGCCTCACTATGGCAGTGGCCTCGGGTATGGATTGCCTCACAGGAGCTGATCGGGAGAAGATCGACGGGTTGTTCTTTGCCACTACCACCGCACCCTATAAGGAGCGTCAGAATGGCGGAATAATCGCCACTGCGCTTGATCTTGGTCCTAGTATTCGGACCTGCGATTTCACCACTTCTATGAAGGCTGGAACCGGTGCCCTGATCTCTGCCTACGATGCTGTAACGTCGGGTTCAGCGAAGAACGTCTTGGTTTGTGCCTCCGATTGCCGGTTGGGGAAACCCGGCGGCTTTCAAGAGGAGATCTACGGTGATGGTGCGGCAGCTTTCCTCCTGGGCAATAGTGGGGTGATCGCCAGCATTGAAGGTACCTATTCTGTCTCCTATGACTTCGTGGATACCTGGAGGGCTGAGGAAGATAAGTACAATCGTGCCTGGGAGGACAGATGGATCAGAGATGAGGGCTATGGCAAGTTCATCTCGGAGGCCATATCAGGGCTGCTAGAGAAATACAACCTGACTCCTAAGGACTTTGCCAAGGTGGTTTACCCCTGCCTCTATATTAGAGCTCATGCTGACATAGGCAAAAGATTGGGGTTTGAACCTAGTCAAATACAGGACCACCTGTTCACCTCGATGGGGCATACGGGCACAGCCTACCCCCTGATGATGCTGGTGGCAGCGCTCGAGGATGCCAAGCCCGGAGACAAGATCCTTGTTGCTAGCTATGGAAACGGCAGCGATGCCCTATTCCTTGAGGTAACTAAAGAAATAAAGAAGGCAAGGGATAGAAGAGGTGTAAAGAAACACCTGGAGTCAAAGAAAGACCTGGGCAGCTATGAGAAATACGTCACCTTCCGCGAGATACTTGATATAGATACCGGGGGACGTGGTGAGGAAATCGCCGGCACGCAACTATCAACGCTGTGGAGGGACCGCAAAACGGTCCTGGCCCTTTGTGGTTCGAAGTGCCGGCGCTGCGGCACCCCACAATATCCATTTCAGCAGGTATGCGGCAACCCCAAATGTGGAGCCGTTGATGAGATGGATAGTTACCGTTTCTCTGATAGGCGGGGGACCCTGTTCACCTACACCGGGGACATTTTGGCCTTCAGTCCCAGCCCACCGGCAATTTACGGGATGGTTAACTTTGAAGGCGGTGGCAGATGGATGTTCGACCTGAATGACTGCGAGCTTGATGCCCTTCAGGTGGGCATGCCTGTGGAGATGAGCTTCCGCAGGAAATACCATGATATGGCACGTGGCATACATGGGTACTACTGGAAAGCAACACCGCTTCGAGCTTAGAAATTTAGCTGAAAAGGGGGCCAGATGGCAGAAGGTATAAAGGACAAGGTTGCAATTATTGGTATGGGATGTACCAAATTTGGAGAGCTATGGGACAAGAGCCCTGAGAGCCTGATCATCGAGGCTTTTACGGAAGCTATTGAGGATGCTGGCATAGACAAAAAAGACATTGGTGCGGCTTGGTCCGGCACTTGCTATGACGAGGTCTCTGTAGGGAAATCCGCCATCCCCTTAGCGGTAACGTTGAAGCTGCCCTTCATCCCAGCTACCAGGGTTGAGAATTTCTGTGCTACTGGCTCTGAGGCTTTGAGGGGTGCCTGCTACGCCGTTGCTTCCGGCGCTTATGATATCTGCTTGGCGCTGGGTGTGGAGAAGCTCAAGGATATCGGCTATGGAGGTCTCCCTCAAAATGAGGTCCAATGGGGGACGAGGCTAAGGTTTATCATGCCCAACCTCACTCCTCCCGGTGCCTTTGCCATGATGGGGACCAGGTACTTTGCGCAATACGGCCTTAGTCGTGAGGAAGGCAAACATGCCTTAGCCAGAATAACGGTGAAGAGTCATCACAATGGGGCGATGAATCCCAAGGCTCACCTCCGCCGTGAGGTAACCATCGATGAGGTAATGAATGCCCCCATAGTCGCCTGGCCTCTGGGGTTGTTTGACTGCTGTGGAGTAAGCGACGGGGCGGCAGCAGCCATAGTGACCCGGGCCGAGCTAGCTAAGCAATTCAGGCCTGACCCGGTCTATGTCAAAGCTCTGCAGATTGCCGCCAGTTCCGGGGAGGAAATGGTTTACACCGACTGGGACTATGCTCATGTGGAATCCACAGTCAAGGCCTCCCAAAGAGCTTACCGCGAGGCAGGTGTCAAAAACCCTCGGAAAGAGATAAGCATGATGGAGGTGCACGATTGCTTCTCTATCACCGAGCTTACCATATATGAAGACCTGGGGATTTCACCCCGAGGGAGGGCTAAGGAGGATGTCGAGGCCGGGTTCTTTGACCTTGATGGGAAGATCCCTTGCCAGCCGGATGGCGGACTGAAGTGCTTCGGCCACCCTATCGGCGCTTCAGGTCTGCGGATGATGTATGAGATGTACAAGCAGCTTCAGGGGAAGGCCGGGCCCCGACAAATAAAGAGCCCCAAGCTTGGCCTTACCCACAACATGGGAGGCATACCCCCGGTAAACGTCGTCAGTGTCTGTATGGTCGGGCTCTAGATATATGGGCTAACCCGCCGGGCGATCCTTCACTCCACTTAGCCAGAGGAGGAGCAGATGGACTTCGATTATTCTGAAGAACAACAAATGTTGAAGACCAATGTGCGCAATTTTCTGGAGAAGGAGATATTGCCTATCGTAGATGAGCAGGAGAAGAAAGGCCCTCTGGACAAAGAAATGACTGCCTCCCTTATTCGAAAGCTGATGCCCTTTGGCTACCTTACTGGATTCCTGCCTCAAGATTACGGGGGCGCTGAGCTAGACCATAAGACCAATGGCATCCTCGTTGAGGAGCTGGCCAGGGTATGGGCTAGTCTTGCCGGAACACTTTTTATTGCTGCTGGCTTCTGGTGGCTTCTGTCTCAAGCGGGCACCGCCGAGCAGAAGCAGAAATTGCTGCCCCTGGCTGCCTCTGGCGACTACATAGGTTGCCTGGCGATAACAGAGCCTAACGCCGGTTCCGATGTAGCCAGCGTGCAGACAACGGCAACTTTGAAGGGGGACCACTACATCATCAACGGGACAAAGACGTGGATTTCCAACGGCAGCATAGCCGATGCAGCTTTCATCCTGACCACCACAGACAAGTCGCTGGGCCCTCTAGGAATGTCCTTTTTCCTAGTAGAGAGGGATGTGTCGCCTTTCACCTCTAGGGAGCTACACAAGCTGGGGCTCCGCTCCTTTCCTACAGCGGAGCTTTCCTTCGATGATTGCCGAGTACCCAAGGAAAATCTTCTCGACCCAGGCTCTGGCTATCAGCGGACGATGGCCTTCTTTGATGTGTCACGTGCTATGGTGGGAACGACATGCACCGGCATTGCCCAGGCTGCCATCGATGCTTCCATCAAATACGCTCAGGATAGGACGCAGTTTGGCCGTCCCATAGGCAGTTTTCAGATGATACAGGAAATGCTTGTCGACATGATAGCGGAAACCGAAGCCGGGCGTCTTCTTTCCTTCCGTGCCCTGGACCTCATGGATAAGGGGCAGAAGTCCCGCTGGCAATCATCGCTGGCCAAGGCCTACGCCACCGAGGCAGCGGTGAGGACTACTTCCAAGGCTATTCAGATTCATGGCGCGATGGGGCTCTCCGATGAATATCCCGTAGAGCGGTACTTCAGGGACGCCAGAAGTCTGACCATACCCGACGGCACTACGCAAATGCAAAAACTCATCGTGGGAAGGGATGTTCTAGGGATAAGGGCCTTTGTCTAGTCATGAGGACGCAAGCTAGTAGGACGGCAACTCAGAGACGAACCCAAGGGAGATGCAACTGGCCTCAGTGCATCTGTCTTATGAGAGAAAATTGCTTAACAGTCCAGCTTTACTGCTTAGCGATTCTGTAGCTAGAACCTGACTTTTAAGCAGGATGCCGTATGTTCTAATCTCACACGACTCACCAAGACTACGTAGTTTGTAGCTAATTCCTATCTAGATGAAACCACCCTAAAAACCGGGTGGTTTTTTGTTTTCCTTAAAAGTGCCACCATGATTCGTCCAAGAATTTGAGCCCCGGGTCCTCCTGCTTGATGAGATAGACAAGATGGATATGCCGAGCTATGCCGTGCTCCTGTCCCTGATGGAGAGTGGGAATGTGGTGGAGACGAAGTACAAGAGGCATACGGTAACCAGGCTGAATACCATCGTCATAGCCGCTGCCAACAGCGCTTCTAAACTGCCTCCAGAGCTACTCTCCCGTTTTGACTTCCATCTGAGGCTCAAGCCCTACACCCGGGAGGAATTCATCACGGTGTGCAGGAACTACCTTTCCCAGTTTGAGGACGTTCCAGCGAACCTGGCTGAATACATCGGAGTAAAGGTTTGGTCCAGCCCGAGGATACCATCGGATGTCAGAAAGGCCAGGGGGATTGCTAGGATACTCAATAGGTTTGACCAAACCGGGGTGGACAGGGTCATCGCCTTCGAGGAGAAATACCACTGACGGCTATCTTGGCATGGGGCCACGCTGGCCGTTGGTTAAGTCACAAAATGGCTTTTTGTTGCCCTAGTAGTAACAATCTGGACTATTGTCACCTATTGAACAATAGAAGTAAGTGTTACCCAATAATCTACTATCTTGTTAATACTGCATAAACGTCGGGATGTTTGTCCATTGAGGCGTACATATATTTGATTCCGTTTGCCTTTTTTATAGGGTACACCCCTAAGCCAGAGGAGTTACCAAACTCTATTTCAGCATCTGACTTAGCTTCATGACCACCACGGCGGCAACGAACCAAATAGCAATATACACGAATTGTAATGCAAGTTGCGCCATGTCAGTGCCAGTGCCATTGAAACCAGTCACCGCAAACCAGACATACATCCTCGATATTATCCCCATAACCCCACCAAGAAACAGAATACAAGCGGTTACGTTCGCTAAAACTTTAAATAATTTTGCCATTTCAATCCTCCTAAAAGTGGTAGTTTTTGACTTATCATTGGGATCCATTCGGAGGGCCAATATGTCAGGTCACATGCCACCTCCAGATTGTTATAAAAGTCATAATGGACGATTACTAGAATGAATTAAATTGTAATCTTGCATTAAACATAATGTCAAGGCGTCAAAGAAATACAGTATATTCGTGTCGGCAATAAAACAAAAAAGGGTGTCTAGTTTTTTCTAGATGCCCTCAACATAATCATTTTTCCAGCCTGATCTTATTACCATGAACAAACATCGGGATGTCCACACGGACTTAAGCATGGAAAGTTTTTCTTTTCAATTGGAATTAGCGTCACAAAATGAGTTGTTGTGCAACCAGCGGCACATTCAGCCAGATGTCACCACAGGGAAGAGTTAAACCGCAGTTTGACGCACTTGCCAACAGCACAGGCTCAAGACAAAGATAATCTGGGTTCTGTCTGGGGTTCCCTGTCTAACTACAACGACCATTTTATCGTTGACCAATTGTACCTTCATTCTCCTCCTTCAGCATCTTGGCCTTTAGAAGTGACCACCAAAGGATGTCAAAGACTCTCACCTTAGGTGAGAACAAAGATCTTGAAAGGTGGCACAACCTGAGGAGTCAATTCTGCCGCGAACCGAAGTACAAAATCGGCGAAACGAATTTGGTCAGCAGATTTACTCATGTCGAATCTTATATCTTGGCCGCTCTGAAGCTCTCGAAGAAGAACCTTGATAACCGTCTCAGCAAGGTCGTTTCTTCCATCGTATAGAAAGACCTGCTGACCAGCCTCTGGGTGATGTTGCCACCAATGGTACTGTTGGGGTTGGGCCGATCCCGAGGAGCAGGTCGTCCAACGCCCCACACAACGTGGTGGAGGCGGGGCCTCCGTTGCTTATCAAAACCGGCAACGTGATAGCCCACATCTTCCAGCGGTTCCTTGTGAGGTTAGTACTCCTGCTTGAGAAAGATATCCACAAGCAGAGCCAACTCGTCGACTGAGTGTCCACTTCCAGAAACCCCCTTCCGTTCTAAGAACTGGGCAATTTTGTTCCCGGTAAGTGCACCCCACGTGGCGACACAACCCACCCCTGGAAATGCCCACGCCTTCTGGGTAACGTCATACTCCGTGGTTGACAGACCAGACTATTTATGTTAGCCTCAGCAATGGGTAGCGTCCACGATATAGTTCTCAATATCTCTCACATGTCTGGTGTACAAGACCCTAGTACGCTGAAGCTACCCACTGAGGGCTGCGGGGACGGTCAAGACATGGGGTGTTTCCATTCCTGGTACCGTCTATCCTTATTCTTGACCTCGTCCGTTCTTCGTGCCTGAATCAAAGTAGGCAGGCTCGGCAGCAGAAAGGAGGTGATGGGCAAAACCAATATGCATAATCAAGCTCTACACTACCATCCAAAGGAGGAAGACAAGAAATGAAACCGTGGCAAATTGTCGTAAGCGCTATTGCTGTGGTCGCTGTGGGGCTGGGCACCTTTGGGACCTTTCAATCAATCGGACTGGGGAGCAGGGCAGGCAATATTGAGGACGACGTGTCATCTGTGGGGGATAGGGCAAGCGTCTTGGAAGACAATGTCTCGCTTATCGACGCTGGCATCATCTCGATTGAGGGGCACATCACTAGCATTAAGGGCAACATCGCCACCATTGAGACTGACATTGGCACACTTCAGGTTGACCTCTCCGACGTTAACGCGGAGATAACCTCTATCGAGGGCAACATCGCCACCATCGAGACTGACATTGGCACGCTTCAGGTCAATGTCTCGGACATCAATGCAGAGATAACCTCCCTTGAGGGCGACATTGCCACCATTGAGACAGACGTGGGCACAATTGAGGTGAATATCGCCACTATCAATGGAAGGATAACCTCTATTGAGGGTGATATCGCCATCATCGAGACAGACGTCGGTACCATAATTACCAAGATCGGCACTAATGTTGACCCCGCTGGCACCACCACCCTCTTCGCCTGGATGGCTAAGCTCTTTGCCAGTGGGCAAATGGCGCAGGGCTTGGTCTATTATGGCAAGGTGACCCAGGTTGATGATGCCACCCACTTCAGAGTAGCTTCCTTAGTTGGCCTTGGCGATGCCTTCTTTACCAACAACTATCGGGTCTATGTACTCAGAGATGCCGGGGGTACCGGGGCTGCCCCCCAGGGAGAGATGCAGCCCTGCTCAGGTTATACCAGCTCCACCGGACGATTTACCCACACAGCCTTTAGTGTCGGTTTGGCCGTTAATGATGAGGTCCTGCTACTTCATGAGGGGATTGCTCAGATAGCCGACTTAGTTGCTGCCCTGGTTATTCTTGATGCTTTCCACGACGTTCCCGCTGCCGATGCCGTCGCCAATCTTCAGATGCGAGATGTGATTGGTCAAAAAGGTGATAGCGCTGACTATACGGCAGGAGCTACCCAATCCTCTTTGATGAGGTTGATAAAAGGACTTCTGGGAATCACTGTCATAGCCGAGGGTACGCTGACTACGAGCTCTGCCACTGTCCCCGCCGATACAGGAAGAACCGAAGGTAATGATTTCTTCAAGGGCTGTGTACTGATGACCCTAGCTGGTGGAGTGGCCTTCCAGCCCAGGCCAATTCGCCAGTTCACGTCAGGGACAGATGTGTTCACCCTGGATGAGCCATTCACTGCCGCCCCTGGTCTGGTGGCTTATGTCATTCTGGCCTCGGATTACCCGGTGCAGAGGCTTTTGGATATCCTAAATGCTGTCAATGCTATCTTGACCCTGACAGAGACAGGCGGGACGCTGACCGCAAACGGTACCGAGCAGAACATCTATATCAACAATGCCCCGGCAGGCGAGTTTGAGCCGAGGGTTGTTCTGGTTGACCTGGACAATATGCAGGCTGGAGATACCATCGTCTTCAGGGTTTACTATCGCCTCAGAGCAGGAGGTGGTCTACAACTCTACGATTACGTTCAGTATACGGGTGCCGATGGGGGGTTGACTGATGGACGCAAGCTCATCGCCATCACCCTCCTGCCTAACCGGTTCGGGGTGAGGGTCACCTTGCAGCAGACGGCGGGTGTCAACCGATCCTATGACTGGGATGCTCATTATGAGGACTAGGAGCCAAAAATGAGAAGTTTTTATAAGGAATCACTTAATAACCAGATACTTGTGTGTCTGCCATTTCTTGAAGCTGCAGACATAATAACCTAGGACATTGCCAGACCCCATCAGCCAGTAGCATTGACTAACACCCCTACCTGGACTACCTTGGCTAGTGGTCTTCAGGTGTTGGATTTCAACGCAGCAGTGCCAGAGTTTCTGGAATGCCCCGCTGCCAGCACGGTGGATCTGGACTTCACCATAGTGGATTTCAGTTTGGCAATATGGGTTTATGTCAATGACTTCTCAGCCAATCGTGCATTGTTCTTCAGAGGGGAGGCGAATGCCATTATGATGGCCAAGCGATGGATTGCTGCATCTCAGGTAACAAATCACTCTTTTGTTGAGTGGCCAGCCTGAGGGGTGACAGACGGCCTCCTCAGCCAGGGGGAGGGGGTAACCCTGAGCCTATCTGAGCCCCTAGCTGAGCGTAAAGCTCAGCCTATGCGAGGTCGGTCAAGTGGTCTCCTCTTGGTCTTCCCTCTCTACCTATCTATGGGGTATAGCTGATATCTTGCCCTTCTCTGGTATGTACCACGGTGACGGGTACCACCAGTCGCCAGGCTCGGCGATGCCATCCTCAATGAGGATATGCATCAGGTTATAGGGGACAGCCATTAAGCACAGACCTCCAGGGTGCCCAGAGGACTGGTGGCAGAGGTAAAGCCCATCGATCCCTGGTACCCGGTAACGAGCCAGCTCTGGTAGGGGACGTTCATTCCACCACTGGTCCCTGCACTGACGAATGCCATACCAGGTGCCGCCCAGCATCCCCGTGTTGCGAAGCTCCTGCTCATAAGGGGTCATTGCCCAGTGGTGAATGATAT
>Ga0209314_10001014_pt1 | contig 12711 bp, 7 predicted proteins | sample I19B2metaG_FD_184146 | JGI IMG/M metagenome (GOLD analysis project Ga0209314, IMG submission 184146) | Lake sediment bacterial and archeal communities from Gulf of Boni, Indonesia to study Microbial Dark Matter (Phase II) - ​I19B2 metaG... | ecosystem: Environmental > Aquatic > Freshwater > Lake...
AGTCCAGGCCTTCAAACGCCTCACTGAAGGCTTGGCGCATGTAGGCATTGATCTCATTCTTGATTTTGTCTATAGCATCTGGTCCGTCCACATGATAGTCCGGGCAGGTGACATTCACCTCAAAAGCAGCTGACACATGTCCCTTAGGATGATAGCCCTGGCAGTGCGTGGGGTCAAACGCCTGGGATGGGGTCAGAAACCACATCAATCTCTCCGGCGGCACAGTGGGGTTACCCTTATGGCCATCCACATCTGCTACGTTCTCATAGTAAATTTCTCGCGAGTCTGAGGGGTAAACGCCGCCAAAGGGTATCTTGTGGGGACCCATGCCCATTTCGCTCATTGCCTTGAACTTGGGACGATAGGCGAGAGGCTTGTGGGTGAGGAAGGTAGACACGTAGAGGCTGCCTCCCTTTAGGCTGATGTCCTTTATTTTCTGGATGAAGCTGGCGTCAAGATGCTGTGGCCCGATCAGTTTGAGGAAGGTTTGCTTCACATCAACAGCAGCTATGACGGCCTTGGTCGCCCAGATTGTCTTTCCACCCAGAGCAGCAGTTTCTCTCAACCGTGCCCCTACTGCCCGCCCATCTTGGACAAGGATCTCATCAACGGGACAGCAGGTATATACCACTGTACCATGGGCTACTGCAGCGCGGTGGATGGCGTGGAAATAAGCATGCAGGCCACCATAGGGAATGCTCATTCTGCCAGGTATCAAGAGAAGTATGACACTGAGGAAGGCAGGGATAGCCACACCCTGCCAGTGACCGGCAGCCCCTGACGCCCAGGCTGCAAAGGACAGCACCGTCTTCAGGGACTCGGTCTCCATATGCTCGTCCATGAGGTCGAACATAGTCATCTGGCGCAGCTCCGGGGTCCAGACATCCGGCTGGTGTTGCTTGTACACCTGCATGTAAGGGACTGTCTCATCGGTCACCTCGACTTCAGGAGGATGCGGCGGGCACCAGAAGGTAGCCCGAAGCAGCTCACGGGTAAAGGGAGGTTGACTGAGCAAGCCGCACAATTTGGCAAAGCCCTCCATGTCTTTCTGGGTAGCTGGCTCTAGGCCCTCGGTGGTCAGCTGACCCAGGCCCATGGACTTCGCCAGATCCATCGGACTCCATGACATGCGGAAGCCGTACTTCCATAGCTCCAACTGCTCGAATCCAGGGGCAGGTGCCCCATACATGAGCATGGCGTGGGGGAAGATGCGCACCCCGGACATGGGCTCGGCAGTCTCACACGCTCCACCGGCTTCCGCTTTCTCCTCCAGCACACAGACGCTCCGTCCACACTTAGCTAGATATGCCGCTGTCGTCATGCCATTGTGTCCCCCACCCACAATGACAAAATCATATCTTTCTTCCGTGCTCATCGGTGACTCTTTTCCCCTGGTGTTCGACCACAGTATACCCCCATTTCCCAAAATATGTCAAAATGCCTGCCTTAAGGGTTTTGCCCGAACACAGCTAGACGACGATAATTCGAGAGCGTTGAAAAATGTAGGGACTCCGACATAATCGAAGTCCCTACAGGGCTCGTTTTTACACAATCTCATTGAGGAGAGCCGTCTTCAGAATTCGAGCTTCGTTCCATTGATATTCACTTCCTACAGAAGCTCGGTGAAGAAGACAGCGCCTCAGATACTTTCAATAACGAGGCTTCTTCCCCTCATTTTGCCACCAGCAGCTAGTTACTAACCCTCACCAAATCCTCTGGTTGGACATATTCTACTGCCGGGGCTTCTCTAGCTCTTCTGGTTGAAAGTATCAACCCGAGCACGACCAAGGCAATTCCCAGCCCAAACGCTAGCCAAGGAAGATAGGTATTCCCCCAAGGCAGCGCCCAGTGATAGAATCTGGCGTCATGAACCAGTTGGGCAATGGTCTCCTCAGTGAACACCAGATTGTCTGTGTACATGGTCATATCGGTGAAGGTCGGTTCACTTGTCACACCATCGAAAACAGGAATCTTTGCGGTTCTGGTGATGGTGCTCTCAAAATACACGGTCACTCCGGAGACGGGTTCTACCTTCATCATAAGGTATTGATAGAGCTGCATCTGAGGGGTGAACAGCCCGGGGGGAACGGTGACGCCCTCTTCCGGAGTAGTGATCTCAAAGACAAGAACACGCAATCCCCTAAAGTCCTCCTCGCCACAATACTTGGCATCGAGAGGTATAGGGCTTCCCGTAATCCAGAAGGGGTAATTTTGGTCAGCCTTTACATCCCGGGGGAAGCTCCAGTAACCCTCCCGATCCCCATCACCATGCCCCGGCACATTGGCGCGGGATACCCTGTCTACCGCCAGCAGAATATTTGAGTACAGTGAGGGAATCTCCTGGCCAGTGTTAGCATCTATAAAGCTGATATCCTCCTCAAGGTAGATTACATCGCCGCAACAACGGACTGTGTCGTACCTTCTGGTTCCGATTACATCATAAGTCACTAGCTGGTATGTGTCAGGGTTGAACACTGCTGCAGTCCCTTGCTGCTGGGTAACCGACTTGAGATCAGAGGGTATCTTGTTCAAAGCAGGAAAGATAACCGTCATCCAGACGGCCCCAAAGATAAGAAGGGCCACCCCAATTGCAGCAAGAACAATTACAGCCCATTTCTTTCTTGTACTCATGATCTCCTCCTTCACCTAGTCACCTCTAAGGCAACATCACCTCCAAGAAGTCCTAGCTACTATCAAACCCCTCCGCTGTTACCCAACCTACCTAGAGATGAACCCAAGGTTTTTCTTTCGGACTTTGTCAGACTCGAACCACTGCGCATTGTCACATCGTACTGTTTCCACAATGCATTCGACAAGAATAATTGGCATCATACGACCGAATAAAAGGGTCAATCTGATGAGCCTAACGGGTCAAGCACGCCGAACAAGAATCTTGCAGTCACTGAGCCAGCGGAAAAGCCTTTACTGCAACGAGATGCTAAGAGAGCGTTGCACTTTTCAGTGCCAAACTAGCTGTACTGAGGCATCGGGGTATTAGTGGAGAATTTCAATTAGACGGTTTAATGCTGAGTTCTCTTGCGGCAGACGAGGCACAGCAGGTCTCTTGCCAGCTCCATTAGAGCTGCCTCAGCCTTCTGTGAACAGATCATGATGGCACTAAGACCAAGAAGGTAGCCCAATAAATTGGGCAACTACATTCTTAAACAGCCTTCCCCGAAAGGAGGTCTTTTCTCTTCATCCCATCCCCGACAGCCCATCATTCATCAGCCTGATAGAGATCCCTTCCCCATTCCCTGGTGACCTCATGGGTCATGTCCTTGAACTCCTTCTCCTCTGGAAGCGGCCTGCCCAACCACTCTCGATAGAAAGCATCTATATCAGGCAGGGCATCGAAGATGATCGGATAACCTACAGGTACACTCTCCACTTTGAGCAGACTGCCGCACCCCGGACAATAAAACTCGCGCACTTCACACAGGTTGGGGGCAGGGCACTTGAGGCCGGGATAAACCTCCTCCAACTTCTCAGTATCGTCTCTGGCAAAGATGAGAGCGCTCAACTTCCAGTTTTGCCGCCAGTCTCCAAACTCATGTCCACAGTCACACTTCACTACCCGCTCCTCACCTTTCTGAACCACATAGAGGTGCTCACCCAAGGGTAGCAGTATCCTCTCAGGCCAAGGGACGCGCTCCTGAAGTATCTCCACATACTTTTCGAACCTATCATCATCCTTGGGCTTGCTCATTATCTCCTTGACCTTGTCCCAGGGGAGCTTACCATCAAAAAGATCTCTCAGATCATCCTTACTGTATGACATTTCTCCACCTCACAGAGTAAAATCATTAGGCAGCGCCCAGAATTCCCTGAACTCTCGGGTAAAGGCCTGGCTCATCTTCATACTGCTCTGGTACATCTCCAGCAGCAAAGGGTCGAGGGCTCTGTCCATCAACCTCTGTCGGAATTTCTCCCACCACTGCTTCACCGGCACACCTCTGGCCAGCCTCTCCTTCCGCTTTGCCTGGCGGAGTTTCCTGGTGGCAGCCTCATCCACCTTCCACTGCTTCGCTTCCTCATCGTAACTTGTTCTAACACAGTAGATGTTACTGACCTGCCATTCGGTGGTCAGTCCATTGTCCATGTCAGCAGTTATTAGTGCCGGGTCCCTTTCAATAGGATCACCAAGCCCTCCGCCGGAAGCTGAGGCGGAAACGAGCAGGTCCCCCTCGTAGATTTCCGTCGGCACCGCTAGGAGGCCCATATCAAAGACCTGACCGGGAAATCGGTTCTTTAAATCCGCCGGATGGCCCAACTCATAGAGCAGCGGCTGCCTTTTCTCCATCAACTCCGGGAGATTGTCATAGCGCAATAACATAGTGTTCCGTCTGCCGCCGGGGTATCCGCCAAACTGGCCAAGGTTGGGGATGATGCCATCCGAAGCGGTACCAATGATCCCGCTGCCGACCAACTGCTGACTTCTATGAATCATCACCACCTGTGGAATTGCCAGGCCGGAGCGGAACCTGCCATAGCCGACAGAATAGGGATCGAGTCGCCTGCACATCTCCATTTGAGGGACGAAGAGCTCCCATACTTCTACGCTACCCAGGTCAACCTCTGGGGTAGCCAGCCACCCTCCACAATCAACACCGTCGCAGACCCCGCAAGCGCCGGGGCCAAAGTTACCCGTTCCAGCAGCCATTAGAGGGCGCTTGGTACCCATTTGATCATAGCCGGCCATCTGCCAGCCAGCTGAAGATCGGTAGTTAAAGGTCTCCTCCCTGAAGCCGCGCAGATAGTAGGCTATCCCTAAAAGGTGCATCCACATACCGAATACGTCTAGTAAGGGGGCCCACGGCGTGGAGGTTGCCAGCTTCTTAATCTGGCGTGGATTTAGCAGGGAGTCGACAGGCGGCTCCTTTACCTCAATGGGAAGAAGTGACCCCAGATTACCGCGCCCGTCGTATGCCAGGGTCTGCACTGTGGTAATGGAGACGCCACCCCAGACTGCCTGGGGTGTGCCATTGAAGGCGTGCCAGCCCCACTCGCCAACCCCCTCGAAATCGATCACAATACGCCCTGGGGCCAGGATGTCCATCTGTATGGGAATCAACCTTATGGTATCCCGCTTGGCGGGAAGCCAGGATACCGGTTGCTTCGCCATGGGAAATTCGGCAGGCACCACGCTGCGGTATCTGCCAGGAATGGTACGCTGCCGGATGCGGGCGATCTGGTTGCGCCGCTCCTCCTCTATCAGCTCCTTGGTAGCCCTTTTGTAGTAGTCGATCCCGAATTCATTGATAATACGCTTAATCTCTTCCCGCACCCTGATGTTGGCTGCAATAGCACCCTTGCGATCCAATAAGTAAATATCCGACATATCCAGGCATATCTCGATCTTATGCTCGAAGTCCCGGTTCAACCTGTCGTTGGAGCCTATTCGCTCGCAGCAGAACTTCACCCCGTCCGTGCCCCGCTCCACGTTAGGTATGGGCATCAAGCCAGGGCTTACTGCGCCGGTGTCCATCTCCATAATCACCGTGGATACCCAGCCCACCAGTTCGTCTTCCCAGAAAATGGGCAGCATATCGTAGACATCAGCGGCGTGCATGCCGGATATAACCGGATCGTTGGATATAAAGAAGTCACCATCTCTTATCCCCACCTCTTCCTCGTAGTTCTTATTGATCATCCACTTTATGTTGTCACCCATGAGCTTGATGTGGATCTGAATGCCGGTGGACTGAGCAATGTTGTCCCCTTCGGCAGTGTAGAGACCGAGGCATAGTTCGGCCACCTCCCGGACAAAGGGCGAACCCGAAATCATACGGGTGGTCTCCCGGCCAGCTATCAGCGAAGCCATTATGCGAGAGTGAAAAAGCTCACCCTTAACCGGGTCTTCCCTCAATAGGTATGGCTCAGTAATGCCAGCGTAGCAGCCTGTCTCTCGGTAGAGCCTCTCCTTTTCCTCCATCATCTGTTTCAGAGTCTTACCGCCTTCTCCTATTCCTTTGCTCTCACTCATTCTAACCTCCTTTAGCCCTGTCTTAAGCCGGGAGCCTCAGGTGAGCCACAGCAATGACCACTCATTCATCCTGGCCTTTCTCCTCGGCGGGATGAAGAAGGTAGTCGCTGGAGCCTCGACCACGGCTATCCCCTTAATCTCATTTCCCGGCCTGATCTGGTCCATGTCATAGATAACGGCCTTATGCCACTCGCCGTTATGGTACACCTCCCTCTCTCCCTTGATGGCTTGTGGGGGTGGCTTCTTTCCCTCCAGCGACCTCTTAATTAGTTTAGGCTTGACCTTGGGAATGGTGGCAGTGAGCCCCAACTCGAAGATCTGATAGCCCGCCTGCGGGTGCTTGGCCACACCAGCATAGACCCTCTCATAGAGGTCCTCAAAGGCAGCGATGAGTTTGTCCATATCCTGGGGGGTGTTTATGCGGGATACTGGCGATGGCACCTCAATGTCATCCATCTGGCTGCCATAGCGCACGTAGGCTATCTGCTGCACCCTGGCCTGTTCCCAGGGCAGGCCCTCGGCAACGAAGTCAGCCTGTGCCAGCCTCTCCAGCTCTTCCCAGCCTGGATTGAGCATCGCCTGTCCCATCATCAGTTTCCAGCTTTCGTCAGCGCCATAGTGAATCATAATCGTGGTGGACTTCTGGTAGCGGTGGCTGATATCTACGGCAGCACAGCCGAAGGAAGAGAAGGCCGCTGCCCAGGGCAGGGTGGCCACTCCCTTGAAAGGCAGGCCTTCGGTGTAGCCAGCGACATGCATTGGGCCAGCCCCACCATAGCTGAGAAGGCAGTAGTCTGCCGGTGAGAAGCCCCGAGCATAAAGCACTGCCCTGATATGCTCCTTCATAGTGCTATTGATGAGCTTATACACCCCCTCTGCCAGGTAATAGGGGTCGATGCCCAGGACATCAGCGCATTTCTCTTTGACGGCCTTGAGGGCTTTCTCTTTGTTTAATTTGAGCTTGCCTCCGAGGTAATTGTCCGGGTTCAAAATGCCCATGATGAGGACACAGTCCATCACCGTGGGTACCTCGTTGCCCATATCGTAGCAGACTGGTCCCGGGTCGGCCCCGGCGCTTTCGGGGCCAATAGTAATTCGTTTAGTGATAGGGTCAATAGTGACGTACATCCCAGTGCCGGCGCCGATGGAGTCCATGAGCAGAGTGGGAATATTAAATATCCTGCGGTTGATGACCACCTCGCGCAACATGACAGGCTCGCCACTCATGATGAGGCCGACGTCGAAGCTAGTACCGCCCATATCGGAGCAGACCCAGTTGTTTATCCCTAGCTCCTGAGCCAAGTAGCGAACCCCCAGCAAACCCCCAATAGGCCCAGAGAAGCAGGCCTCATGCAGCCTGGGGTAGCGAATATTAGTTAGCCCTCCATGGGCAAGCACTACCTGGAGAGGGTACTGGTAGCCGTTATCCTGGAGCTTGCGCTCGATCTTGAACAGTTGCTCCCGTCCAGGCTCGACAGCATAAGCATGAAGAACAACCGTGTTGAGGCGGCCCTGCTCCCTCATGATGGGGGCGAGCTGGTGGGAGAGGTACACCGGCACCCGGCGGCCTCGCTTCTTCATCACCTCCCCAGCTATCTCAGCCACCCTCAACTCATGCGCTGGATTCATGTAGGAGTACCACAAGCAGACGGCAATGGCATCCACCCCCTCATCCAAGAGCTCCTCAACACTCTCTCTAACCTCACCCTCATACAGAGGGATGGCTTCCATAGTAAACATATCTATCCGACCCTCCACACCCTTAACCAGCCTGCGAGGCACCAGAGGCCTGTTGTGTTTGTGCGTCACATGGTGGAGAATATCTTGATAAGGGTAGCCAGCCCAGGTCTGACGGCTGCGTTCGTGAAGAAAAACGTCTTCGTCCCCCCGCTGGGTAATGACCCCTACTTTTTTGCCAGTCTCCGTAAGGAGGACGTTAAGCATAGTGGTGCCAGAGTAAACGATGGCCTCAACGCCAGGAAGAATGTCGCTGGCCCGTCTCTGGAAATCGATGCCCCAATAGTCAAAAGCATCAGCCAGCGACTCCCAAAACCCTATGGATTGGTCCTGAGGAGTAGTTGAAGCCTTGCCAATGTGGAAATTCCCCTCGCTGTCAACTATTATCATATCGGTCATGGTACCACCAGCGTCACTGGCAATTATTTGCACCTGCTTTTTCGCTTTCATGCTACCTCCTCTTAGAAGCACTCATAGTCCAGCAACTTTTCTCTCATCACTCTGTCACCACCGGCAGCCAACCGCTAACCCCTACCAGTTCTGCTGCCTTGGCACTCCATTCATATACCCTCACCTGATCTACCAAGTACCTTTTAATCTCGCTGAAAGACCATTCCGGGTAGCCTTCCCAGTCCACTTTAAACTCTAGAGCCGCATTGTAGAAGGCTTGGCCATCGAAATTCCCCGCCCCCACTTCCTCTACTGCCTTTCGTACAATGTCGAGAATAGCACACGCATTGTGAAATCCACCCAAGTAGCCTGAGCCGGCATGAATCATAACCTCAGCTTCCTTAGAGCGGTATCTATCAAGAAGCGTTCTAGCCAAGTCGACTATCGGGGACGTTTCATTCCACCAAGGACACACGCTCGTAGTTAACGTTCCATCTAGGGCTTCCCAGCCACACATATCCACCAGGAAACCTCGGCAAGAAGCTATGGCACTGGCACCAATCAAAGTTGCCGTATAGCCCTTGGTCTGGAACTCATTGATGAAAGTGCCGTTTGACGGACCAAGAGAGTCTCCAACTATGTAATCGCAGTTCTTCACCGCTTCCACTTCGCCAGCCCAGGTCATGACGCCTAGGGGAGCTAAGTAACCACCCACCCATTGAAACTGATCCGAGTGAGCCTGGCAGTATTCCTCTGTCGCTTCCTCACACTCTACCTGGTACGATGCTTTCCAGCCTACCATGCCGATCTTGGGGATGCCTTGGTCATAGTCCCAGTGTTCTTCGCTGATCCAGTCGAGGAGAGTCTTCATCTCATAAGCAGAAGGACAATTGAAGAAAAAGGCCCACCCCGGAGGCTGTAGCAGCTTTACGCTGGTGCCCAGGGCAGCTAACGGGATATTATCCTTCTCTGCAAAAGGTTTGTCTGCTTCTGTACTTTCCATTAGAACGGTAATAATTACCTTCGCTCCTCGCTCTTTAACCCACTCATAGCCAGGTATGTCCCTGGCAAAGTCTGTCTTCATATCGTAAGGGACTACCTTTATCTTTGCCCCAGGGATAAGACCTTCTTCATTGTAATACGCGGCTGCATCCTGTATCGCATAGTATAGAGGAACAACATTCGGCGCGGAGACCCCCGTAAGATCCGTAATGTGACCTATAGTGATAGTCACTCCTTCCTCTTTTTCCTTGGCACAACCCAAGCAGAGCGCAGCAACCAGAGCTAAGACCAGAAAAGCAGCCATTGCCCTTTTCCAATGGTATTTCATGTCTTACCCCCTTTCTGTTCCTAGAATGAGAGCCTCTCTCTTCACTCTGTCACGAAAGGCAGCCAATCATTACGCCTTAGCTCACACCATACTGTCCGTTCCCAAGCTTCGTCAAGGTGTCTACTTGCTACTCAGCCTAACCCTAGCTGGAAATTCCTCCTGCAAAATGCGGATTGCCTCACTAACCATCTCCTCCACGACCTGCTTTGCGCTTTTCATTTCCTTAACCAACCCGCAAATCTGGCCTGCCGGAGTAAAGAGGCATTCGGTCACCCTACTTTCCAACATAGCTAATATGAGATCACCAGTCACCAGCAATTGCACCGGGAAAGGCAATATCGGGCCTTGCTCGGCCTCCCATGTCTCTATGAGTTTATTATTAATAAGACGGGCAGTCTTGCCAGTGAGTACACGAGTAACGCGGGTGTCCTTTTCCGTTGCCTGAAGAACGTTCTGCTTCCCCACCTGATCAAAAGCCGACTCATAGGTGCAGATGAAAGCAGTACCTACCCAAACACCACAGGCACCAAGGGCGAGGGCAGCCACCAGTCCCCGGCCATCCCCTATCCCGCCAGCGGCCACCACCGGGGTAGGAGCAACAGCATCCACTACCTGCGGCACCAGTGGCATGGTGGCGATATACCCAGTATGGCCTCCAGCCTCATGGCCCTGGGCTACAACGATATCCACGCCTGCCTCCGCCTCGCGCCTAGCTTGCCTAACATTCCCCACCACGCCGATCACCTTCATCCCTCGGGCATGGGCTTCAGGAACCATGAAAGCTGGGCTGCCCAGCCCAGCAGCAAAAACGGGAATCCTATGCTCATAGACCACTTCTATTTGTTTTGATGTTAACCCCGATGCCCAGCTTAAATCACCGCTCCTGCCAAACTGGGTGCCCTGCGGAACAGGTATCCCCAGCCGCTTGGCCAGGTTAGCTGCATACTCTACAGCTTCATCAGGGACAAGATTTCTCAGTTGCTCCACAGTGTCTGATGGAATAGCACCCACCGGAGCTATACTGTCCACGCCAAAGGGCTTGCTAGTGAGCCCTTTGACCTTCCTAATCTCGGCATCCAGCTCGTCAGGTGTCATCTGCATGGCGCCGATGACGCCGAGACCGCCAGCCTCGGAAACAGCTGCTGTCAGTTCAGCGCCGGCACACCCAGCCATACCAGCCAAGATAATGGGGTACTTTATGTCCAACAGGTCACATAGTCTGGTGGAGAGAATCTTCTCACCCATGGAATCTCTCCTTTAGCTCAACTTGTCAACCACAACCCGGAGTCTCCTGTCAGTGGCTTGTGGTTACCAAACGACCTAGCTGAACCCGATTGATGCGATAGCATCTGCAGAAAGTCTCAAAGGGTTGAGCTATTCAGCGGCTAGAGAAGGAGGCAGAAACCAGTCGGTAATGACATACCAGTCGTCCTCTGCCGCCCGATATTCAACCACCCTAAGCATGCGGTGCAGAATGTTGGAGCCCTCATGACACTTCCAGACTTCACCAAATCCCTGCTCGGTCATTTCTATGCTTTCCAATGCATTGTTCAGAGCCGCCGCATCTACATTATTAGCTCCCACCTCTTCTACCGCCCTCCTTATCGCCTCCTCCAGGACCATGCCTGCTACCTGAGCAGCCATATAGCTGGTTCCCTTTCCTAGGATCGCAGCTTCGGCTGGCCGAAACCTCTGCAGACTATCCCTCATCTGATCAACAAGAGGCACATCGTCCGTCAACACGAGTTGGGTCGTCGCGGCGAGAGCGCCATCGAGAGCCTCCAGCTTCGGCACAGCAGCCTTGGCCAGTTCCCAAAAGCCCAGAAAGGATAGCGAGGTGCCAAGTAATGCACCGGTGTAGCCTCTTGCTATTGCCTCCTTCAAAAAGCTGGCCATGGGCGGACCAAGCAAATTCACGATGATAATGTCACAATCCTTCAGTCGAGAAATCTCAACAGCCCAGGTGGTAGCTCCAACGGGAGCAAACGCCTCTCTCAAGTCGAATTTGCTGGGGTCTGAGGCATGCAGATCCTGAAGGACCTGGTGTACCTGCTCCGAAGATTCGTAGCCAGCAGTCCCTACATGCCCGACTACGGGAGGCCTCTCTCGCGGTCGTTCCTCCCAGTCCTCCAAAATCCACTTCATGATGGCCTCTGCCTCCCATGGATAGTGAATGCTGAAGCTGTAGACCCATTCTTCGCCTACCAGATCCGGCGATGTGGCAAAAGTAAAGGAAGGAATCTCGTCCTCTTGGTGCCTCTCCATAAGTATTTCTTGGAAAATAGGACTGAAGTTGAAGAATATATCCGTCCCTTCACCCTTCAACCATACATATCCAACAGGCCCCCTGGCGTAGTCCATCCTTGTATCATAGGTAATGATCTTTGCCTTCACCCCCGGTATAGGATTGTCTTCTTCAACCATGCGGAAATAGTCCGTCAGACCCTTATGCAGCTCCCCACAGGTTGCAGCAGCCGGACCAGTGAAATCCCCCATGAACCCAATAATGACCTCGTGAGCTTCTTCCTTCTCCTTGGCACAGCCAACCAACCCAGCCAGAGTGCCTATTAGCACTGCCAGGAACACCGAGACTACTATCCTGACTCGCTTACCACTCATCTCTCCCCCCCTTCATTTTTGCTTTATTTTAAAAAGCTTTGAAAGATTGTCGCCCACTTATACCACAGACCTAAGCCTCACCGCTACATTGACCTTGCTCAAGCAAACCCATTATCAACATACCCAGGATATTTAGCTTGGCTATCAGGTAACATAACGAAAGAACGGACGCCTTCCCGGGACTCCCCATCTATTCCTGCCCGAGAACTATCCAACGCCCATAGACTACCACTATTCTTCTCTTCCTAAGAAAGGAGGAAGTAGTCATTACATATAGGTCTTGATGTATTTCTCCATAGCAGGCGTGGGCTTCCACCACTTCTTCAGGCCCATGTCCTCAGCTACCTTGTTGGCAGCTACATAGCCAGGCCCACCGGTGACCATCCCCCCAGGAAAGGTGGAGGCACCACACAGATAAAGACCCTCGATGGGTGTCTTCGAGGTGGAACACTCGATATTGGGACGATTGTAGCTCAATTGCATCGGCGTGTAGTCACCGTGCTTGATGGCACCACGACGCATATTCGGAAAACGTATCTCAATATCCACCGGGGTCTCGGCATTGGTCATGATGATGTTCTCCCGCCTCATGTTGGGAGCTGCCCGCTGCCACTTGTCTAATATCGCCTCCTGCAGTTCCTTGCCCCTTTTC
>Ga0209314_10001015_pt1 | contig 12711 bp, 12 predicted proteins | sample I19B2metaG_FD_184146 | JGI IMG/M metagenome (GOLD analysis project Ga0209314, IMG submission 184146) | Lake sediment bacterial and archeal communities from Gulf of Boni, Indonesia to study Microbial Dark Matter (Phase II) - ​I19B2 metaG... | ecosystem: Environmental > Aquatic > Freshwater >...
AGCTTAAGGCGCGATGTCAGGATGGAGGCGCCACAACAGCCCTCGCTATGGAGGCGCTGCTCTCAGGAAAAGCCGACTGCGTTGTAGCGACAGGCACTGAACCCTCTTGCCCTTGGAAGCCCCTCCCAAGGGTTTTAAAGGATCCCAAAGAGGCTGAGGAGGTTGCTGGAACCAAGTACACCCTCGGACCCATCGTCACAGGGTTGAACTCAGCGTTCCAAGACTACGTCAGCCATAACGTGGGCGTTGTAGGAGTTCCCTGCGAGGTTCAAGCCTTAAGACGGATGCAGAGGAACCCCTTTGCCCGCCATAAGATCACGGAAACACTAGGGGTCGTAATCGGGCTTTTCTGCATGAAAAGCTACTGGTACAGCGAGCTCTTCGAACACCTTAAGGAGAAGAACGTGACACCTTCGAGGATTACACGTATGGCTATAAAGCGGGGGAGGTTCAGGGTCTACGAGGGTGATAGAGAAGCTCTCGCAGCGCCTTTAAGGGACATAGAACCCTACACACGAGACTGCTGCAAGGTATGCGAAGACTTCACCGCGGAGTTGGCGGACGTTTCAGTAGGCGGCGTCGGTGTACCCGACGGCTGGAACCTCGTCATCGCGAGGACGAAGCTGGGCGAGGAGCTTGTCCAAGAAGCTGTTAAGGCAGGGCTCCTTGAGGTAGAGGCGCTGCCCGAGGATTCGGAGGGACTTCAGACCGTCTTCAAGCTCGCGGAGCAGAAGAGGAGGCGGCCAGAGGCACGTCCTGAGTGAAGGGGTTAGGTGGAAAATAAAAAAGTTCAGCTTTTCTCTAGCGTGTATAGGTGCCTAAAAGCTTTCCTTTTCATCATTGCTTAAGTCTTTAAGAGGCGACATGACTCCTCCAGCAGTCCTATGCGTCAGAGGAACCATGGTATCGCATTCTTTAATTTCCACTTCTTCGTCAGCTATGAATCTTCCAGTTTCACGTGCCTTAGCAACGATTTCTCCCCGTGTTTTCTCTCCAACAACCTCGAATAGGAAAAGCTTAACAGTGGGCGCCACATCCTCCTCGATATCCCAGATCCCGATAACTCTCCCGTTGAGTAGGATTGTTGACGTCGCGTTACCTCCGCGGTCGAAAACATAGTCGTAATACTCGTGGTCAAGATATCTTTCACGGTCTTTGTAACCCATTAAGTAGGGATCGAGGGAAGGTAAAAAGTTCACCGTATTCTTCTTAGGTCGTGATTCATGTAGAGGCTTTAGACCTGAAAGATGCATTAAATAGTCGCCTTTTAGGTCTTGTATCTCTACCCAGGTTGTTTCCTCATGAAACCCATCCAGTATTTCTCCGACTTCACCTTTAAGAAAACCAGTCCACCATACTGTATCATTTTCAGTTACCGGTCCGAAGGAAGCAATGTACTGCTTAATCAAAATTCTCTTCGCTTCAGTTTCATCAACTGCGTTTAGGTTCATATCCGGGAAATACTCTTGAAAGATGTGGTATGTGTGAGTGTTGCTTCTCCAGCCGTACTTAGACTTTCCGCGGATCAGTAATCCTTTATCACACATCAGGTTCACGATAGGCGAAATATTCGATCGGGACCTCAGTGCTCTCCTGAGTTCCTTCGTTGACATCCCTTTTCCCTTAAGTTCTTCCAGAATTTGACTCGAGGTTTCTTCGTAATCTTTCTTGGTAACCCCTAGGAATAGGCTGTATTTTTCAGATAAAGGCACGACGAGTTTACTCGTCGCCGAGTAAGCAATAGGTATCGTTTCCTTTGTGAGTACATGAACGGTTTTGCGCATACACCGAATCTTACCAAGGTTTCTCTTAACGTAGAGCTCCTCATCTAACTGCTCTTTTCTAAAATCGCTGGTTCTCTGGAAAAGAGATAAGTAAGGTGTCGCTGGGTTAGTCGCATGTAGACCAATCAAGTCATTCACTACTTGAACAATACTGCGGGCTTTCGAATAACCCGTTAAATGTTGCTTTCTCAGAGTAAACTCGTTGATCTCTCCTAAACCTGTTTTCCTCATCCTTGACCACTTGTCAGATCGAGCATCTGAGGGTTCATACTATCCCCAGCCTGGGATTTTACACCTTAAAGGGTTTGTCACTCTAATTCTCTAGCGCCGCGATAACATCAGATTCGGTTCCGTGTTTTAAAACATTCTATCCGCGTTGTAAACTTGGTTAAATTATTCACCGTGGTTGAACAGTAGCTAAGACAGGGCTTCAAGATTTCAAATAATGAAAGGCGGAATGCATAAGTGTATGGGCGTACATTGCTTAGAATCTCTTAGTGTATCGGTGGCAATATGGACCGCCGCCGGTCTTACTGTAATAATCCTGATGATACTCCTCAGCTTTCCAGAAAGTAGACGCCTTAGTAACCTTAGTGGCGACCTTATACCCCTTGTCCTTCAACAACCTGACCAATTTTTCAGCCGCGGCTTTCTGCCCGTCGTTTAGATAGAAGACCTCCGACCTGTACTGCTCTCCGACATCGGGTCCCTGTCGGTTAACCTGAGTGGGGTCGTGAACCTCAAAGAACAGCTTCACAAGGTCTTCGTATGAAACCAAATCTGGGTTAAACACTATCTCGACTGCTTCAGCGTGACCCGTGCCACCTTTGCAGACTTCCTCGTAAGTAGGATTCGCCTTATGCCCACCGGTGTAGCCTACGGTTGTTGAGATGACGCCTTTAGCACGCTTAAGGTAACACTCCGTTCCCCAGAAGCAGCCGCCGGCGAAAACAGCCTTCTCCATCCGCTACTCCTTCTTAGCCGGGATGAAGTTCAGGGAAATCGAGTTTACGCAGTGTCGAACACTCTTATCGGTAAACCCCTCTCCGAGGAAGACATGGCCTAAATGTGCGCCGCAATTGGCGCAGACAATCTCTGTGCGAACCCCATCCGCGTCCGGAACCCTCTTCACCGCACCCGGGATCTCATCGTCGAAGCTCGGCCACCCGCAGCCTGGGTTGAACTTATCATCAGAGCGGAAAAGCGGAGCATCGCATCTTTTACAGACGTAGGTACCCTTTTCCCAATAGTCGTTGTACATGCCGCTGAAGGGAAGCTCCGTGCCCTTGTAAACGATCACTTCCTCCTCCTCTTTCGTCAACTTACTACGCCGCCTTTCACCCACGCCCACGGTTACCATCTCCCCCCAAGTTTTTCACATGCCTCGAAATAAGTCCTCGCATTTCCAACGGGGACACTAGATTCACACTTAAAGGCTAAAGCATTTGACTGTCGCTTGGAAAAATTCTAGGTTAAGTCGGGTTCGTGTAAGTGACACCCAGCTTAATGCTTTCCTCAGGGTGCTCATCGATCCGCTTGTAGGCTTCGTCTGATTCATCGAAGGGGACGATGGGGTCTACTAGCCCATCTACCTTAAGCTTCTGGGTTCGTAGGAGTTCGAAGGCTGTTCCCCGGATGCGTTTATTATCCCATACGGGATGGCCGCGGTTGGGGTCTGTGTTCGCCCGGCTTGAAAGCACCGTGACACGGTTCATATGCCATTCCTCACCCAGCCGCAGCCCCTTAGCTTCACCTACGTAGAAGGCTAAGGGAACCACAGTTCCGCCTAGAGCTGTGCAGCGGATGGCTTCATGAAGCGCTGGATAAGCGCCGCTGGCCTCCACGGACACATCTACGCCTACCTTACCCGTGGCAAGCTTGATTTCAAGCCCCACATCGCATTCCAGAGGGTTTAAGGCCACCGTGGCGCCGTGTTTTATAGCCTGCACCCGCCTTCTCTCAATAGGGTCGACGACGATGACTTCGAGGGCTCCTGAAAGCCTGCACATCTGCGCAACCATCTGCCCTATGGCGCCAAGTCCGAAAACCGCCACGCGGTCACCTAACCTAACGTTGCCGTCTCTTACAGCGCCGAGTGCGAACTCGGCTGGGTCCCAGTAAACTATGGCTTCGGATGTCATCCCCTCCGGGGCAACGCCTTCAACGCGGTTTTCAGCCACGGTATGGGTTTCCCTGATCGGATAGTGGCCGAACACCCTTTCACCGACCTTTAAACGTTTAACGGCTTCACCTACCTCGGTTACCCTGCCCACGGTCATGTTCCCCAAAGCCATCGGGAAGCCTGGTGCAGCGATGCCTTCCCTCGGCAGGAACATTTGCAGCTCTGAGTCCCAACGCCTCACTGAGAACGGGGAGGTACCCCTGTACACGCCAAGCTCAGTGCCGTGTTTAGGGGAGCTAAACTCGCTTTGTACACGAACCTCATTCGGCTTGAGGGGCTGCTCCTCATACTCCCTTATAACCGGCGTCCTCGGAGCGATGGCAACTAACTCCTTCGGCATGCACATCCCTTTCACAGGTGTAAAACTCTTCGTAAATATCATGCGATAAGGATTTAAAACGTTATTGAACACACGTATCCCGTTATCTCTCAGGCTTCAAATAATTTCTCAAATGGTATCCACTTTTACTATGGTTACTCTCAGGCGGTAGTTTGGGTACAGTTTAAATAACGTGTAAAACCGATATAGGGATAACGTGGAGTCCGCTGCTTTCAGAGGGAAATTATCCGATGTCAGAGTATAAGCTTCCATCAGAGGTGAACACAGAGGGGGAACTTGATGAGATACTCTCGAGGCCAACTCCTGAGACCGTGGAGGCTTTAAGGAGGCTTGAAGGCGACTTCGTAATCCTCGGGGTTGGAGGGAAAATTGGTCCAACGTTAGCGCGGCTTGTAATGAGGGCGTCGGTGGAGGCTGATGTAATCAAGAGGGTCATCGGAGTGTCGAGGTTCTCCTCTCCCGAGGTTAGGGAAAGCCTGGGCCGGGTGGGTGTGGAGACGATACCCTGCGACCTCTTAGACGATGAAGCCATGGATGCGCTTCCCGAAGCCTCTAACATCATATTCATGGTAGGTAGGAAGTTCGGGACGGAAGAGGATAAACCCTTAACGTGGGCGGTGAACACGTATCTTCCAGCACTCGTAGCTGGGAAATTCAGGGATTCAAGGATAGTGGTTTTCTCCACGGGTAACGTTTACCCCCTAGTTCCCTTAAGCTCCGGTGGGGCTACGGAGTCGACGCCCCTGGAACCTGTAGGGGAATACGCGCAGTCATGTCTCGGCCGGGAGCGGGTTTTCGAGTACTTCAGCCGGAGATACGGGTTTAAAGCCTTGTTCCTAAGGCTGAATTACGCCATCGACCTACGTTACGGGGTGCTATTAGACGTAGCTCAAAACGTGTTCAACAGCAGACCTGTAGACCTTCAAACGGGTTACGTGAACGTTATCTGGCAGGGGGATGTCAACAACCTAGCGGTTCAGGCATTAAACCTATGTGGGAACCCGCCGCAGGCTTTAAACGTTACAGGACCAGAAACGGTTTCGATACGGTGGTTAGCGGAACAGTTTGGGAGAGTCTTTAACAAAGACCCGGTTTTCAAGGATAAAGAGATGGAGACCGCGTTTCTGAGCAACGCCTCCAAATGCCACAGCGCCTTGGGTTATCCCAAGGTTACCCTAAACCAGATGATCCACTGGGTGGCGCACTGGGTTTCAACAGCTGGTCCCACCTGGAATAAGCCCACCCATTTCGAGGTGAGGGAGGGTAAGTTCTGAAATGGTGGCGTATCCTCTACCACCTAAGGAAGTCCAGGCGATTCTGAGGAAGGGAGTGGTTATTCCCGCTCATCCATTAGCCTTAACCCGAGAGCGTAAACTCGACGAGGTGAGACAGCAAGCCTTAACCCGGTACTACGTCGCCGCCGGCGCAGGGGGATTAGCCATAGGCGTGCATACAACACAGTTCGAGATACACGACCCCCACGTAGGGCTCTACAAACCCGTCTTAGAGTTGGAGGCGGAGACGATCAGAGAATGCGAGGAGAAACTTGGTAGACAGGTTGTGAAGGTCGCGGGGATCTGTGGTTCAACTATGCAGGCGGTGGCTGAAGCCAGCTTCGCTGCTGAGAAAGGCTATCACGCTGGGCTTCTAAGCTTAAGCGCGTTTAAAGACGCTTCAAACGATGATGTGATCGCCCACTGTAGAAAAGTCGCTGAGGTCATCCCAATCTTCGGGTTCTACCTTCAACCCGCCGCAGGTGGGAGGGCGCTAGATGTATCTTTTTGGCGGCGCTTCGTGGAGATCGAGAACGTGGTAGCCATAAAGATCGCCCCGTTCAACCGCTACAGTACGCTTGAAGTCGTTCGCGCAGTGGCTGAGGCTGGTAAAGGCGAGGACATCGCCTTGTACACAGGGAACGACGATAACATCGTCAACGACCTCCTCACCACCTTCCGATTCACCGTGAACCGAGAGCCCTGTAGACTGAGAATCGTCGGAGGCCTACTCGGACAATGGGCGGTGTGGACGAAGAAGGCTGTGGAGCTGTTGGAGGAGATACATGGAGTGGTGGAGTCAGCGCAGCCTATACCAGCGGAACTACTCACCCTCGGCGCGGAGTTAACGGACGCTAACGGTGCGGTATTCGACTGTGCCCACAACTTCGCCGGCTGCATCCCAGGTATCAACGAAGTCCTGAGGCGGCAGGGTCTCATGGAGGGAAGGTGGTGCCTAAACCCAGATCTCGACCTCTCCCCTGGGCAGGAAATGGAGATCGATAGGGTATGCAGGGTTTACCCCTACCTGATTGACAGCGATTTCGTCTTTGAGCATCGAGATGCTTGGATGAGAGGAAAAATTTTTTAAAACTCTCACTGCCTAACGCTTTATCAACCATTTTTTTAAACGTGCCTGCGAATTAATGGATGAAATGCACCGCGTTCATGTCACGTAACCTTAACAACATTCCCCGTCTCCGCTGATTCATAGAGGGCGAAGAGCATTTTCAAAACCATGAAGCCCTGCTGCACGGAGCACGTCGGCTTTTTACCCCCGCGGATACAGTTTATAAAATGCTCAAACTTCGTTTCAGCATGTAAATCCTTAAGGTCAGGGGTTTCAGCCAAGGTTTTACCCTCTTCCTCCTTGGTGACGTAGAAGGGCCATATGGATGCCCCCCCTTCGGTGCCGCATACACGCGTAGCCATAAGTTCCTTTTCAACGTAAGCCGCCCAAGCGTTTTCCACGACCATCGAGGCGCCGTTCTCAAACCCTATAACTCCAACGGCGAAGTCCTCGGTGTCGAAGTTGGAGGCGAGGTCGCCCCGTGTCTCCCCGACTGTGAAGCCTTTCCCACGTGGGCCAAATTCGGCGTATGTAGCTCCGAAGGCGGATACAGGTCTAGGACATCCCATCAGGTACCAGTTCAAGTCTACAAAGTGGAAGCCGTTGTCGATGAGCGCCCCGCCCCCCGATAGCTGCTTCCTAAAATAGGTAGACCTAACGGGGATACCGCTGCCGACCTGACGCATGTAGCAGTTATAACCATAGTATACTTCCCCGAAAAACCCGTCTTCAAGGAGTTTACGCGTGTAAGCCGCTTCCTTCATCCACACAAAGTTCGTGGGAACCATAGCCACCTTCCCAGATTTCTCAGCCGCCTTAACGATGGATTCACCATCTGGGAGAGAGGAGGCTAGGGGTTTCTCGCAGAGAACGTGCTTACCCGATTCTAGAGCGGATGTGGAGACGGGTCCATGCAGATAATTTGGGAGAACAACGCTTACAGCGTCCACCGAGGGATCGTCTAAGAGAGCTTTATAATCTGTGTAAGTCCTTGCTACCCCGTACTTTGAACTTACATCCTTAAGCTTCTGAGCGTCTACATCGCATAATGCGACTACTTCTACGTCAGGGATCTTAAGGTACTCTCTTAGGTGGTATAACCCTACGTTAAGCCCTATAACAGCCACCCGAACCTTATCCTCCACCATTAAAGCTCCCCCTATAAACCTCTCAGGAACCTTACCCTTCCAGGCTATTCACATTATCCAAGTCGCAACTGATATAAAACTTGTTCACTCCGTGACCATAACCTCCTCTTTATTCTTCAAAACCATACAATTTTCCCAACCCATCAAGGTCTAGATTTACGAGAAGAGAGGAGAGTTCATCGCATAGGAGAAGAAGATATAAGTGAAGAAGAGTGGTTTATAATTCGTTAGTGGGTAATTATGATAGAGTTACCTGAAGCCACTGTTTTAGCCAAGCAAATAAACGAGACAGCTACTGGTAAAAGAATAAAAAGGGTTATTGCTGCCCAAAGCCCGCATAAATTTGTCTGGTATTATGGCGATCCAAAAAAATACAATGGCTTGCTTGCAGGAAAGGTCATTGGTACTACTCTAAATTATGGTGGACAGGTTGAAATAAAAGCTGATGATGCCATCATCCTTTTCGGAGACGGAGCAGGTATGCGGTATTACACAAAAGATGATAAGCTGCCGGTAAAACACCAATTATGGATTGAATTCGATGATGGTTCGTCTTTAGTTAGCTCAGTACAAATGTATGGTGGTTTATGGGCATTTCCAGAAGGCGGTTTCGATAATAAATATTACAGGATGGCAAAAGAAAAACCCTCGCCATTAACAGCAACATTTGACAGAACCTATTTTTACGCTCTTTTTGGCGAAAATACCGAGAAACTATCATTAAAAGCATTTCTGGCAACTGAGCAACGTATTCCCGGGTTAGGGAATGGAGTTTTACAGGATGTATTATTTTTCGCTAAGATGCATCCGAAAAAGAAAATAAATACACTTTACGGAAAAGACGAGGATGAATTATTATATTCTATAAAATCAACCCTGACCAAGATGATCGCTGATGGAGGTCGGAATACGGAAGTCGACCTATATGGTAGACAGGGTGGGTACAAGACAATACTCAGCAGGAACACCGTAGACAAGCCATGTCCAGTCTGCGGAACAATCATCAAGAAAGAGGCATATTTGGGAGGCAGTATCTATTTCTGCTCTCGCTGCCAGAAGATGTGAAATTAAGTTTCTATCAACTATTCATTATATACACCAAATCGTAATGATGATTCAGATTCAAACAGTATGTAGATAAGAGGGGAAGATTGGTTTAGAACGGCTTCATTGTATAACATTTCCTCGAAGTCTATGAACGCCTTCGCTTCCTCGTATTAACTCCTCAGTTCATCCTTTGCCTTGAAGGATTTATCCTCACTCATTTAAATACCCCCCTACCCCCTCTTCACACGAGTCGCAGCTTGACTTTTTCATGTCTCAAATACTTAGCAAACAGTTGAGCTTCTTCGTAAATCAAGGTATTTAACTGAAGTTAAATTAATATTTCACCTTAATAGATGTATGGTGCATCCGTAAAAATAATATGGTAAAATATAAATGAAGGGACTTTATTAGTTCAAGCCGAGTGTGAAATTTTGAAAGAAATGAAAGTTAGATTGGAGAGATTAGAAACAATGAATGCAGCTCACACCCATGTCCTAAGTAAAACACCTGAAGAAGATGCGAAGAGGAAAATCATCGATTGGGCTAAACGAAACGGAGTAATCAGGAAAGAAACACGGTTATTTGGGAGAAACACATGGCCAACTGATAATCCGGAGCCACACGGCTACGAGTTTTTCCTAACAATTACGCAAGATATTAAACCTGAAGGAGAGATCGACCTAAAAATAATTCCAGGCGGGTTATACGCAGTTCTCCGATTTACGGGCTTACAAAAAAGTGAGGAAGCTTATAATATGCTTGGTAAGTGGCTGGAAGAGAGCAAGTATGAATATATAGGTTTTAGGAAGGAAGAACATGGCTGGATTTATTGTTATGAGGAACATATTAATTGGCAAGAAGACTCCAATCGAAACCCCCAAAATGAATGGATCTTCGACCTTTTAATACAACTAAAAGAGTAAAATAATAGCATTTCCTCCCACTTTTGGAACATTAGAAAGATGTATGTCTAGGCTTCCATTTTTCTCTTTCATGTCTCAAGTACTTAGCAAACAATAAGGGTTAAATTTTAATCTTTTTCCCTCTTTCCCTTTCTCCGTATCACGTATCCCGTATATCACACGAAAACATCATTTTTATATAGTAAAAAGAGTCGATTAATAGGTTATAGGAGGTTAAATTTTGGTTAGGATTGAAAAGTCAGTTGAAATAAAGGCTCCACCAGATAAGGTCTGGGAAATGCTTGCATTCGACAAGGCTGTGGAATGGATGGAAGGATGGAAGACCGTGAAATATACTTCAGAGGTTAGTACTCCTGAAGATAAGTATAAAGTGGGTGCATCTGCTCTCATAACTGAGCATGTGAAATATGATTTTGAGATCACAGAGAGTCTTAAGAATGAGAAGATTGTGTGGCATTCAGCGGGCACTCGTGCCAAACCTGATATGACGAGGTCATATACCCTAAAACCCACAGAGACGGGAACTAAAGTGACGAGTGTGTTTGACTACACTTCGCCTTTCTCGGTTCTTGGCAAAATCGTTGACAAAACGGGTGGTCAGAGAATAGCCGAAAAAGATGTCGGGAAATCGTTAGAGAGATTAAAAAATATTCTAGAGAAATAGATGCTCACACAAGCTCAACAACTGTTAAGTGTTAAGAAAGAGAATGAGAAGGGGATTAAATTGTGGAGGGAGGTGATATTTTGGGTAGGATAGAAAAATCGATTGAGATCAGGGTTCCGCCTGAGAACGTATGGGAAATGCTTGCTTTGGATAGGCTTCCAGAATGGAATAAAGGATTTCAAGATGAACTTAAAAGTGTAGAGTACACTTCTGAGGTGCACACTATCAAAGACAAGTTAAGAGTGGGTGCTACTGCTCATGGGATTTCTAAAAAACAGGGAGAATCAATCAAATTTATTTTTGAAATCACGGAAAGTCTTGAAAACGAAAAGATGGCTTATCACTTTTCATTTGGAAAGATGGCTCGTGTGAGTGTAATATATGACTTAGAAGCCGTAGAGGAGGGGACTAAATTAGCATACTCGATAGACTATGAAATGTCTTGGGGGATTTTTGGCAAGATGTTAGGCAAATTGGCCACCGCAGGAGGCGAAAAGGAGGTCGAGAGAGATTTAGAGAGGTTCAAAAGCATTCTGGAGAAATAGATGCTCACTAGAACAGTAACTTGCATACCCAGATTGATAGTTAATTTTTTATCTTTTTAATCTTCTCCATACAGCTCACATACATCATAAGGAGAGAGAAAAAGATAGAGAAAAATACGAGATAAATGAAGAAAAAAAAGAATAAAATTTAATCTCTCTCTAAACACAAACAAAAGCGGGCGCGCCTTATTCTTTTCCGTGCTATTTTGGAACGAGACATTTTTTCCCGATAGGGACATCGCTACTATCCAAAGGATAAAAGCAGAGTACCCCATTGGGAATGGCGTGACTAGTCCACCAACTATGTAGCTGATGTAGGTATTGAGAATTGGGAAACTGATATATGTATTGAGAAACTGGGATTCAAAGAACATATTAGAGGTTGAAAAGGTGAAAGCTTCGTTGAAGCTATGTGAAAAATATGGATTTTGCTCTCTCTATTATTGAAGGAGAGAAAAAATTTCTTATTTCCACAATCACTTTTTCTTCTTCTCTTCGAATTTCCACTTCCCGAATAACGCTGAGTTCTCGCGGAGCCTCCTGCCAACTGGGATATACGGAATATCACAAACTCAGATTGTTTCAGTGGGGCGAAACCGATCAACACTATTAATCTTCCCTTGTCTACGTCTTCTCGCGTCATTGTCGTATGATCGCATTTCACGAAGAAAGCTTGCTCGGGAGTATTCCCCATCAGGGCACCATCTCTCCAGACCCGTGTTAGAAATTGAGAAACAGTCTGCTTCACTCTGGCCCACAACTTCTCGTTATTCTGTTCGAAGACAACCCATTGGGTTCCTCTTTCAATGGATTCTTCAAGGAACAAAAACAAGCGTCGAACGTTGATGTATTTCCAAAGAGGGTCATTTGATGTTGTTCGAGCCCCCATGACATGTAAACCTCGACCGCTCAGTTCCCGCAAGCAGTTTATCCCGCGGGGGTTCAGAATAGCTTGTTGCGCCTTGCTGATCTGTAGATCAGGACCGAGGACTCCTTCTATCGCTTCATTAGCCGGTGCCTTGTGGGCACCCCGTTGTGCATCGTTTCTCGCGTAAATGCCGCATATGTGTCCGCTGGGTGGGATGGACAGGATTTCCCCCGTGGCAGGATCCCTGATTCTTATCCAAGGATAGTACAAAGCCGCATTTCTCGAGTCGTACAGAGACCTCTGCCCCTGAATCTCGTCCAGAGTAGCAAGTTTTCTTGGGTCAAGAACGGCGAACCGATTCCTCATCTGCTCGCAATGCTCAATCATGGCATCCTGAATTTTCTGAGACGTCCCGTTTGGAATTGCTATGATTTTGATGTCAGCGACGTTGCTTAAAGCACAAAGCCCCGTCCTCCTTCTTGCCTCCCCGGAATCTTCGCCTATGATGTTTTGATCGGAGACCCTAAGAGCGCAGTTATTTTCACCTGCGCTGCCTCGTCCAGTTTCGCTGTCCTCTGAAGCGGCAACGCGATTTACGTAAACTCTTTGACCGCCATTCTGAAAAAAACCTTCGACAGCGTGAGGCAGATAGCGGTAACCACCATAGCCTTCGTCCAAGTAGCCGCCGAATATCAGTTGGAATTCAGGAAAACTCATGATGAGGGTGGGTTTGTTGTAGGGGCCTCTCTGGGTTAAGCCCACCATTCCTGCTGTACTGGTACTTACTCCTTCGATGGACTTTGCGCGTATTCCTGTTTCCTCAACGTAAACTCCGGGTGACGGATATCTTGGAATATGAGATTCCCC
>Ga0209314_10001016_pt1 | contig 12710 bp, 14 predicted proteins | sample I19B2metaG_FD_184146 | JGI IMG/M metagenome (GOLD analysis project Ga0209314, IMG submission 184146) | Lake sediment bacterial and archeal communities from Gulf of Boni, Indonesia to study Microbial Dark Matter (Phase II) - ​I19B2 metaG... | ecosystem: Environmental > Aquatic > Freshwater >...
AAGACCTGACCCCCCACCCAGTATGTTTATTGATAACGAAATACAAAAGACAATCAATAAGAATTGAATTTTTCCATATGCAAGCATCCTATCGGTCTTAACTTCTTCTTTTACAATCTTATCAATCTCTTTACTTCTTTATAGATTCTTATGTCTTCGGCTTCGTCGGATAGTCGCTCTGCCCATTTCATAAGATATTTTTCATCTAATTTACCTGAATGACGCTGAGCAATATTTTCTGCATCAAAAATATCAATTTTTCTTGCTGGAATTATTTTTAAGAGGAGCAAATCTTCTTTTGTGGGAACAAATACATTTTTGCCAAATAGTTTTATTTTCACTTTTCTCTTGAGGGCAGATTTTTCAAGTTCACTTGAGGCGATTATGAAATCAGCATGATAAATACCTTGAGTTATTCTAAATATAGATGTCTCCGGAAATTGAGGATGGGGCACTTTTTTAAACTCAAGACCTATGGATTCTGCACATTTGGTTAAATTTTTTATATTTCTCCTTGGCAGAAAAATTATGAAATCAATATCTTCGGTAAGTCTTGGTCTCCCCCAAACGCCAACCGCCACCCCTCCAATAAGTAAATAATCAACTTCTGTTTTTTCAAGGAAAGAAATTATTTGATGAAAGAAATCAGAAAATTCTACTTTTTTGCTCACTTATCTATTCCTAATTCTTTTTTTATCCTTGAACATTCCTCAAGAAAACCTGAATTAAGGAGATCTTCCGTAATTTTTATACTTTCCTTAATTGACATTTTTTGGAGAGATTCTCTTTCTTGTTTTTCCAGCCAAGCAAATCTTTTTTTGTCAAATAGATTTTTGTTCTTTTTTCTTTTCTTCATAACCTCTGTCCCAGTTTACCTATGCCCATTTTGTATTTTGCTTTAAGCGAACATAAGCGGAGGCAGATTACCCAGTTCTTATGAATGAGCGAGTGAGTAGCCTTACCAATTAGACTTGGATAAGGCGAGGCTCACAAGCGGTGAATTAGAACTGCGTATCTGCTGGAGCGTCAGTGAGTAAAAGCAAAATGCAAAATGTCTCATAAAAAGTGCTTGCGTACCAGTTTTAGTTTTTTACTAAGTTTTAGTTGATAATTTTGCTGCTTTGACTGTGTTCACCATAAGCATCACCACGGTCATCGGACCGACACCACCGGGAACCGGGGTGATTGCTCTAACTTTTTCCTTAACATTATCAAAATCTACATCACCACAAATTTTTTCGTCAGGTAAACGGTTAACGCCTACATCAATTACGATTGCTTTCTTGCTGACCATATCGGCGGTAATCATTTTTGCTTTACCAACCGCAGCAACTAAAATATCTGCCTTACGGGTTACTTCGGCTAAATTTTTTGTCCCGGTATGGCAGACAGTTACAGTAGCATTTTCAGCTAAGAGAAGCATTGCTAAAGGTTTACCGACAATATTTGACCGACCAACAACTACCGCCTCGCTACCAGCAATAGTGAAACCGCTACGCTTAATCAGTTGGATAATACCGTAAGGAGTGCAAGGTAAAAACATTTTTTCTTTCTCAATTTCTTCCATTGTCTTCTTTGTATTCAGTTTACCAATATTGACTGGATGAAATCCATCCACATCTTTCTCCGGGTGAATTGCTAAAAGAACCTTATCCCCGTCAATATGTTTAGGCAAGGGTAACTGCACCAAAATACCGTGGATTTTAGGGTCATTATTCAATTTTTCAACTAATCGCAAAAGTTCATCTTCAGAAACATCTGCTGGTAAATGTTCATGGTGAGAATATATACCTATTTCTTCACAGGATTTGAGTTTATTCCTTATATAAATTTGACTTGCCGGGTCTTCACCAACCAAAATTGTAGCTAACCCCGGCACTATCCCCTTTGATTTCAAATTATTAACTTCCAAAATCAATTCTTGCCGAATTTCCTGAGCAATCTTTTTCCCATCAATAATCTCTGCACTCACCTTTCTTCACCTTTCCTTAAAAAAATTTGCCAACTACAACGATTAGAAAGTCTAAGTTCCGAGCGCAATTAAAATGAACTGACTTTTCAATTGTCACTTTATTTCTAAATCAAATTTTTTGGTTCTTTGTTTTGCCCATTCCCAAGCATATTCGTAAAGATGTAACCCTTTACTGCAGGCAATCGTTTCCCCATCTCCAATCCCAATTTCTTCTGCCATATATTGTTTTACCAGTTGCAATCCGCCGAGGTTAGAAGGGAATCCCCCCCAGAGGTCCCAGGAACGAAAATAAACAATAAAATGCAGTTTACCGTATCTAACCCGTGTATCAATAAGCCGTAAACAAGGCGGGTCTTTCAACTTAATATCCGAAGGCATACCAATTTCCATTATCGCTTGATTTGTTCCAAATCCTTCAGTTTTATAAATTTTGATTACTTCTTCAATCTGGTTAACCTTCAAGGGCATATCTTTAATCATTTTTTTCCCGCCAACAACTTCTTCAATTCTTATTTTCGGTTCAACTAATCTTTCTCCGTAGGTATAATCTTCGGTTTCGGTTTTGGTGCTGGTTAAAAGATACTGCAGGTATTCGTTGACATACTCCCTACTTGTCGGTGCCGGGATATTTAATCCTTCAGGAATAAGCGGGATAATCTGGTTTGAAGGTTTTCTTACTCTAACCGTAACGAAATCAAATTCTAACCTTCTCTCTCCAGCATAACTTCCCCGTTCAACCTTATAAACCTGCCCCTTCTCTAAAATGTTTGAGAGACATTGAAACCAGGCATCGTCTAAATCAAAAGCATCAATATAGACTGGCTGCATCCAATTTTCTTTGTTCATCTCATGAGACCCTTCCCCTTCCTCTTCACTTCGTTCAGAGTCGGAGTCAGGGTGACACTGTTGGCTTTAGCAACAGTGTCATATTTTACTTTTTTCTGGGAAAAAGTCAAATGAAAATTCGGAGGGGGTAAAACGCGTCAGAGAGAGTATTTTAGGAAAGTGTTATTGAGAAAAGAAGAAAGCGTGCCAGCCTAAAAATAAACTTCATTTTATCGGAAAAACTTTTATGCCCATACCTTTGCCGTCTGTTACATAATAGTCCCGAGTAATGTACAAATTGAAATTGCCAAATAAACCAATGTCTATGTGAAGTTTATATATCTCTTTGCCATTTAGTATCTTTTTCTCCCCGGTTGAAATTATTACTTTCTTATATTCAAGTTTGAATTTATCAAGCAGGTAAAACTCGTATCTATTTTTATTGAACAGGTCACGAGATGTAAGTTGTAACCACAAGTTGCCCGGGGTGACAGTATCTTCTTTAAGTTTTAACGAGCGAACTTTCGTCTTAACTGGTTTGTTTCCCTCTTTTCTGAATTCCCAAAATAAATTGAGTGTGTCTCCGGTGCGTTTGGTAGCAATTGTAAAGATTCTATCTGGTTTTGAAACTATCTCTAAGTGTGATTCTACTGGCAAGTTTTTACGGTCATAGTATTCTATTTCTTTTGTCTTTGATATACCTGTAAAGAACCAGAACGGTAGATATGTATCTGAATAAACTTCAGTCCGATAGCCGGTGTCAGTTGAAGAAACAATAACCTCTACCCAACCAGCATCACGGTTCTTTAAATCGGTAACCTGTAACTTTTGACGCCACAATGGTGGCTGGCTAAAGGCCAGAGAGCTAACCGCTTGGAGAAATATCAGTATAAAAATAACCCTATTTTTCAAAAGTTTTTCTTTCAGGTATATTTCAAAGCAGTCCGGCTTGGGAGAGAATAGGGGGAACTTTATCATTCCAGCCAAGAGGCATTAAGTGTATTCCCTGAGATAAAGGTTTGAGTTCTTTAATTAAACGGACAGCGATTTCAATTCCGGTTTGACCGGATTTTGTTTTTTCTTTATCTTTTTTCAGTTCTTCAATCAAATTATCTGGAACATAGACACCGGCAACTTTTTCATTCATATATTTTGCCATCCCGACCGATTTCAAAATCACAATACCCGCCATAATTGGAACACCAAAGTGGCGCACTTTCTCCATAAACTTAGCAAACCTATCCACTTCGTATACTGCTTGAGTTTGAAAAAATTCTACACCGGCTTTTATTTTTTTCTCCAGTTTAAATAGTTGTGGTTCAAGCGGTTCAGCACAGGGTGAAACAACCGCACCGAGACAAAATTTCGGCGGCTCACCTTCAAGTTTATTTCCAGCAAGGTCATACCCTTCTTCAAGTTTTTTTACTGCATGGATTAAGGATACCGAATCTAAATCAAAGACCGATTTTGCTTGTGGATGGTCACCCAGTAGAGGATGGTCACCGGTTAAAAGTAGCAAATTTTCTATCCCGAAAGCAGCTGCATTTAAGATATCCGACTGCAAGGCTAAACGGTTACGGTCACGGCAGGTAATCTGATAAACCGGCTCAAATCCACGCTGTTTGAGGAGAATGCACATCCCGAGGGAGCCGAAACGCATCACTGAGGATTGGTTGTCGGTAACATTGATTGCATCAACTTTGCCCCGAATAATTTCTGCTTCCTCAAGAATTTTTTCAATTTGCCAACCTTTCGGTGGACCAACTTCCGAAGTGACTGCAAATTTACCTTTCCCAAAAAGTTCTTTAAGTTCCATAAAATTTCTCCTTAAATTATTTTATTCCTGTCTCCAACTTTTTATAATCACGAAGTCTAATTACTTCTTTAAGAATATCTAATCTACCTATTGCTTCAAGTTTTTTATATATTTTTTCCCAGCCACAGTCCATTAGAGTGCCAGTCGGACTTGCTACCTCACATTTACCATTTTTCGCTCCGCCACAGGGCCCGTTAAGTAAACTTTTAGCACAGGCGGTTAACGGGCAGATACCACTAGTGTAGTTCAAGAAACATTCACCACATTGGGCACAATCAAAATTTAGTGTTGTTAAGCCCTGGAATCCATTAAGATAAATTGTATCGCAACCCGGATACACATGTTTACCGAGTAGTAAAGAAACTACCTGCACACCTACACCGCAGGAGAAGACAATTATCTTCTCAGCTTTCTTAAAATCTTCAGACCATAAACCGATTCTTGCTCTTGTATACTCGTGGTTACAAAGATAATCGGTGATAATATTTTTTACTATTGCTCTGCCCGAAGACGCGGTTACTTCTTCAAGAAATAAATTTATTTCTTCTTTCGGGAAGAATACCCCGGCGCAACCGTAACACTGGAGGGTAAGTACCCTCTCCCCTTGAATTATAGGTAACAATTCTTCTTTTGGCTTCAGTTGAGTGACTAACATTTCCTTTTTGCTAATTTAAATGCTTCTACCAACGACCTTTTAGAAGGACAAATGTAGTTACAACAACCACATTCAATACAATTAAGCACACCTTCCGAATGCATTCTTTTCCAGTTTTCACTCTCAGTATAAAGACCAAGATTAGACGGATTTAATTCCATTGGACAAACATCTAAACAACGACCACATTTTATGCAGGGTTTAAGTAAATCAAATTTTATTTCACTCGGAAAAGTAACAAGAATCCCAGTCGTTCCTTTAATTACCGGTAGATCTAAATTCTCTTCAACTATACCCATCATCGGTCCACCCATCTTTATTTCCAAGTCTCCGCCGTCAATTCCACAGAAATTCACTAAATCTTTAAATAAAGCACCAATTTTTACTTCCAAATTTTCTGGATTCTTAATTTTTTCACCGCTGACCGTTACCACTCTTTTAATTAAAGGTAGACCGGTTTTTATTGCCTCGGCGACGGCAACTGCAGTGCCGACATTATTTACCAGCACACCAACATCAAATGGTAATCCACCGAGAGGCACTTCACGGTTAAGAATTCTCTTGATTAGCATCCTTTCTGCCCCTTGCGGATACTTAGTTTTTACTGCCACCACTTCTATATTCTCTTTGCTCTTTGCTCTTCGCTCTTCGCTCTTAGCTCTTAGCTTTTCAATCGCTTCGGGTTTATTTTCTTCAATGGCAATATACCCTTTTTCTACACCGAGCGCTTTCATTAACACCTTCATCCCATAAACTACATCCTCGGTTCGTTCAACCATTATTCTTTCATCAGCAGTTAAATAGGGTTCACACTCCGCACCGTTCAAGATAAAGGTATCAATTCTTTTGCTCTCAGGCGGACAAAGTTTAATATGCGCAGGAAACATCGCTCCCCCAAGCCCAACAATTCCTGCTTCATAAATTATTTCTTTTATTTTTTTCGGAGATAAATCTTTCAACTCACCTTTAGGTTTAATCTCGGGTGCAAGTTGATTTTCCCCGTCATTTTCAATTACTACAGAAAGAATTTTGTCAGCACAGACCGGATGCGCACGAGGTTCAACAGCGACTACTTTCCCGGAAATACTGGAATGAATGTTTGCCGAAATGAGTCCTTTTGCTTGACCGATTTTCTGTCCAACGAAGACCTTATCCCCAGGCTTTACTAACGGCTCAGCAGGACAACCGCTATGTTGAAGGAGGGGAATAACTACCTGTTTCGGTTCAGGAGCAACCCTTATCGGTTTATGGTTGGTAAACTCTTTTTTCTCAAGTGGATAAACACCTCCATAAAATCCTTCAAATCTTCTCTCGCGGACGGAAACAGTAAGTGCGTCTTTCGTTTTTAAACTTGGTTTTATATAATCACGTATTTTGGATGTATCTACGGCATCCCCTAAAAGTCCATAGAGAGTGAGTCGCTGATAAATTTTATCCCAAGCACAATCTTTATCCAAACCAGTGGCGATTGCTACCTCACATTTACCATTTTTCGCTCCACCGCAAGGTCCATTAACTAATTCTTTAGCACAATTAACAATCGGGCAGATACCCGCGGTCAGACCTAAGAAACACTGCCCACAAGCAGCACATTTTTCTTCATCTAAGGCTAACGAATGTTGTCCACCTTGTGGAACACTATCCGCGGCAGTAAATACCGGCACGGGGGCAACAACCCCCTCAACCAGTTCAGCGACAGTTTGCACACCTAAACCGCAAGAGTTTACCAAAACACAGTCTGCATCTTTAAGTTTTTCTTCCTTGAGGATAATTTTTTCCGTAATTATCCGATTACAAAGAAAATCAATATCTAAACACCCAAGAAATTTTTTTCCTTCTTCACGAATCATTTTTATCAATTCAACGCATTCGTTCTCCTCGCTTGCAGTGATTATCTCTTTTTTGAATTCCTTAAAACATTTGTTACAACCAATAAGAAAAATTTTATTTGCCTCTTTTAGTTGAGCGATAATTTCTTCTTTTGGTTTCAAGACAAATTTAGAATAATCCTTCGCCTGAGGCGAATCAGCCTTTGGCTGAAACAATTTTTCCATAATTTTAAATTTTGAATTTTGAATTTTGAATTTTTTTTATTATTCTCTGGAGTGGGAACCATTTCCTTGTCTTTCTAACCTGAGGAGGTAAACGATGGTATTTTCCACAATATTTCTTAAGGAAGGTAGCAGTGTTTGGATTAGGGTAACCGCTTACATATTCTTCACCAATTTCCTGGCATATCTTTTCAACTTCTTGGTCACGAGTTATTTTTGCCAGAATTGAAGCGGCAGATACAGGTAAGTATTTTCTATCGGCTTTTTCTTCATAAATTAGTTTTTTGGGAGGAATTCTACATCCGAGATTAAATAAAGCATTGATAAATTTTTTTTTACTCAGTTTACCTAACAATCCAATAATTATTTTATAATTTGTCCCGCCCCCGATGAAATCGGGGCAGGTAAATCGCCCGCCTGCCATCTGTCGGGCAGGGGACACTACATTTAATTCGTTAAGAATCCGGACAATATTCTTAATTTCTAAATCAATCGTGTTACCGTTGTCTAATTCCTCAGCGGAAATTATTTTTACCGAGAAACCAGTGAGATGGGGAGAAATTCTTTCCCAGAGTTCTTTCCTTTTCTCTCTTGCTTGCTTGCCACTGCCAAACAGTTTGCTATCTTTTACACCAAATCGCTCTAAAATTGGAAGACTAAAGTCTTCCACTACAACCCCGGCTAAAACTAAAGGACCCAAGACCGGTCCCCAACCCGCCTCGTCTATCCCGATAAGATAGTTCATTGTTTATAAGTTGATGGGTTGATAAGTTGATAAGAAAATCTCATCGACTAAAAAATCAAAGTTCCGAGCGTAATTGAATATTGTAGCGGTGCGATTCATCGCACTGACTATCGTGGCATAAATGCCACCGCTACAAGGCCTATTTATAGGTTTGGTTTTCTATCTGCGGCAATCTGCGTTTCTGTCATTGCGAACGAAGTGAAGCAATCTCATCGGGATTGCTTCGTCCCCCGATGGACATCGGGGGACTCGCAACGACGTCCGCGGTAATCAGCGTTATTTAAAAGAGACCGGTAACCTTTCCGGTATTTACATCTACATCAACTCTTCTAAAAGCGGGGTCAGAACTTGTCCCCGGCATTAGACTGATTGTTCCGGTCACCGGACAGAGGAATTTAGCCCCGGAGAAAACTAAGATATCCCGGACAGGAAGTGTCCAGCCCTTGGGCACCCCTTTAATAGTTGGGTCAGAAGTTAAACTCAGGTGTGTCTTCACCATCATCGTCGTAAAATCTTTAAATTCCGAGTTGGCTTCAAACTTTTTTGCTTTTGCTTCGGCATCCGGCGTCCAGGAAACACCATCCGCACCATAAATTTCTTTGGCGATTGTTTCTACTCTCTTTCGGAGCGGCGTCTCCAGCGGATAGAGAAACTTAAAGTCAACCTTGTCGTTGCAGGCATCAATCACTGCATCGGCGAGTTCAAGTGCCCCTTCCCCACCTTTTAACCAGTGATAAGAAACAGCACAGCGGACACCCACTTGTTCAACATGCTTACGCACTAAGGCAATCTCATCCTTTGTATCGGTATAAAAAGGATTGATACAGACAACCGGATCAATTCCTGCTTTTTTCACTGTTTTAATATGATGAAGTAGGTTGGCAACCCCTTTCTCCAAAAGTTCTAAGTTCTCCTTAGTATATTCTTCAGGAATAGGTCTACCCGGTGCTACACGTGGTCCACCACCATGCATCTTTAATGCTCTGACTGTCGCTACAATCACGGCAACATTGGGGACAAGACCGGATAACCTGCATTTCACATTCCAGAATTTCTCAAAACCAATATCCACACCGAAACCACTCTCGGTGACATGGTAATCAAACATTTTTAAACCAATACGGTCAGCAATAATTGATGACTGTCCGACAGCAATATTGGCAAAAGGACCGGCATGAACCATACAGGGTTGATACTCTACCGTGGACATAAGTGTGGGATTAATTATATTCCTCATCCAGGCACACATTGCCCCAGCAACTTCCAAGTCAGAAGTAGTGACTGGATTCCCTTGCATATCGTAGGCAACCGTAATTTTACCAAGTCTTTCTCTTAAGTCTTTTAAATCGCGGACTATAGATAGAATAGCCATCAGTTCCGAAGAAACAGCGATACCAAATTTGGAGGACATCAGATAACCATCCATCTTACTACCAAGACCAATAATGATATGGCGCAATGTCTGGGCGCAGAAATCAATTATCCAACCCATTTCTACGTTTGTCGGGTCAATATTCAGACGTTTTAAATTTCTCTTAGTCAGTTCCTCATCATCGTAATTTCTTTCGTGTTGAAGCCTTGCGGTTAAGGCGACCATCGCTAAATTGTGCGCATTCATTATATCGTTAATGTCGCCAGTTAAACCAAGAGAAAACTCAGTCATTGGAATAAGCAAAGCATTCCCGCCGCCAGCCGCTGTCCCTTTAATATTCATCGTTGGACCGCCTGATGGCTGACGAATACAACCACCTACATTCTTGCCTCTCTTCGCAAGTCCTTCAATTAAACCCATGGTTGCTGTTGATTTCCCTTCACCCAAAGGTGTAGGGGTTATCGCAGTTACATCAATATACTTCCCGTCTGGTTTACCTTTGAGCCGTTCAATAATTTTCATAAAATCAAGTTTACAGATTCTTCCATAAGGAATAATCTCATCTTTCTTCAGTCCTAACCTTTTCTGCCACTCTTCCGGAGTAGGCATATTTTTTTCTGCCTGCTCCGCTATTTGCCAGTCAGATAATTTAGTTGGGTCGTATGACATTTTTTCTCCTCCTCTTATTTCACTTGCCCGATGGAATCGTAGACACCCCATCTTAAAACAATTTCATTTACCCAGTAATCCCGAAGTCTTCTTTTTGTAGGAAATGTTCAATGAAGGCGACATCCCTCCTATCCAACCATAGGGGATATCCCCTGGCTGGCGTTTGTCCATCCCGACACACGGTTAGTCGGGATGTTCTCACTGCCTACCCCTTAAAAGGAATTTTTTATCTCAATAAGGGGGTAATCCCCTTGCTTGCGTCCCCTTCTTAAGAGGAGACAAAAAATTCTCTCAGATGTAAAATTGCAAGAGAGAAAATTTTAGAGTGGTTTATATATACAAAAATCTATCTATTTTTGTCAAGGGAAATATTCAATTTTTTTTTCAATCAGAAGCCTGCACAGTTTTACCGGGGATAGCGAAATCTTTCCCGGTAAGATGGAGTAAGGGTTTTGCTTCCATCACGAGAAAAATTTCTTTATAAAATTCATCTTTGATTTCAGCAATAAGTATTTCGCCAACGATTAACTGATGGTCACCAGTAGTATATTCCGCAGAAAATTTACATTCAAGCCAACCAAAACATTCGGCAATTCTTGGTGATTTAACTTTTTTTGCTTTCAACTCAGTTAAACCCGCCTCTTTAATTTCACTTACTCCTTTAGGAAATGGTTTACTGCAAATCATTAATTGGTTAAGTAATTCTTCTTGGGGTAAATTCAAAACAAAATCTTTCGTCTCGCGGATATTCGCTAAGGTATGCCTTTCCGGACGGAGGGCAATCATCACTAAGGCTGGGTCCGCTGAGACCGGGGAAACAAAAGATAATGGTGCCGCATTGGAGATGCCATTTTTGTCAACTGTTGAGGCTAAAACGGTCACCCGTGGACCTAAAATTCTATACCATTGCGCTAGCCTAAGTTCCATTTTTTCACCTCTTTTCAGATTATTTTATTGCTAAAATCCCTGAAGTTTCATTATCCCAGACAATTTCTTTAAACCCAACAATCTTTAGATGACCCTTAACTTTACCCGGTAAATTAACCTTCCGATATTTTGACCCCGGGGTTCCTACATAATGAAAAAGTTTCCCGTTTGGTTTTAAAATGCGATAAAGTTCAGAGTAAAATTTTTCTGAATATAATTTCTCGGCAAGTCCATATTTCGGTGGGTCATGTAAAACACAATCAAAGGAATTATCTGCGAAATTTTTAACTTTTTTGCAAGCATCACCGAAGATAAGTTCAATTTCTCCGCGCTCTTCCATTTCAAATAACGGTTTTGAATAGGGATTAAGTTTAGCAATTCTAACTACATTTTCATCAGATTCAATTGTGGTTACCAGGGCACCTTTCTGAGCAAGAAAAATTGCGGTATAGCCAAGCCCGGTGCAAATGTCCAAAACTCTATCTCCTTTTTTCACTCTTAACTTTTTAACTTTTAATTCTGCGTCTTTCTCCGGGGTAATCTCTTTCACCCGGTGCATCTGGATACCGTCAATTTGCAATGTCGGATAACCACAGGTAGGCACCAGTTTATAAAAATGTCCATCAAAAAATGAAATCGAATTAATGTTTTTTTGCATTTTTTAACTGAGTGATTGCTTTTCCCAATTTTTTATAGGTGATATCCAAAGTTTCAGGAAGAACCTTAGTTTCGGCGAGAGTGGGCATAAAGTTGGTATCCCCAAACCAGCGCGGGACGATGTGGATATGCAGATGTTCAAAGCCAGCACCGGCAACTTTACCTAAGTTAAGACCGATATTGAACCCTTGAGGATTAAAAACATCCCTGAGAACATTTACGCTCAAATTGGTCAACTCAACCAATTCAAGCATTTCTTTTTTCTTCAACCCGTTAAAATCAAGAATATGTTTGTAGGGTGCAACCATCAAGTGCCCATTGTTATAGGGATAAATATTAAGGAGGATAAAACAAGTTTCTCCGCGATAAAGAAGATAATTTTTCCTGTCTTTCTTCAATTTTGGTTTTTCGCAGAAAATACAATTTTTTGGGGAATGCATAGGTCTACCGACTCTCTTCCGCGCCGATTTAACAAACCTCATTCTCCAAGGTGCCCATAAAGGTTTCATTGTATTCCCCATTTTACCGGCTCCCGAAGTCTCTTCTTCTCTGACTGAATCTTTTTTAATCTCAATATCTTTTCTTTAGCCCTCTTTGAACGTCTACGTTTCTGCCTGCGTATTTTGGCGATTAACTGTTGTTTAGCGCTTTCCTTGCCCAAAAGTATTGATTCTATTTTATCTGCCAGTATCCTCCGGGCTAAAAACCGGTTGATAGACTGCAGTCTTTCTTCCTGGCACTTTACTTCTATTCCGCTGGGGATATGTTTCAAATAGACGCAGGTAGATGATTTATTTACTTTTTGTCCGCCCTTGCCGCTTGAAAGGACGAATTTCTCTACAATATCTTTCTCCAGAATACCCAATTTCTCCAGCCGCTTTTCTAAGTCTCTTTGTTTCTTGATATTTACACCGTATAGCATTTTGGGTTACTTTTGTCAACCCCGTAAAGATTCTCATCTACCCCGTAAAGGTTTATCTCTACGGAGTCTACGGGGTCAGCATTTATCCGCCAATTAGTG
>Ga0209314_10001017_pt1 | contig 12699 bp, 14 predicted proteins | sample I19B2metaG_FD_184146 | JGI IMG/M metagenome (GOLD analysis project Ga0209314, IMG submission 184146) | Lake sediment bacterial and archeal communities from Gulf of Boni, Indonesia to study Microbial Dark Matter (Phase II) - ​I19B2 metaG... | ecosystem: Environmental > Aquatic > Freshwater >...
GCCCTGTGCGAGCCCTACGCCGACGAGCCGGGCAACCGAGGCCTCCTCCTCTGGGAGGAAGAGGCCCTGGCCAGCCGCATCCGGCTGGCCCTGGACTCGGGCTTTCAGGTGGCGGTCCATGCCATCGGTGACGCTGCGGCGGCACAGACGCTTCAGGCCTACGAACGCGCCCTGCCGCCCTCGGCTCCCCACCCGGGCGTGTCGCGCCTGCGCCTGATTCACTGCCAGGTCATGGACCCTCACCTCTGGTCGGAGATGCTCCGCCTGGGCGCCGTGGCCGAGGTGCAGCCCCGCTTCCTCGCCTCCGACTACCCCATGATCACACCGCGGCTGGGCCCCGCGCGGGCCTCGGTGTCCTACGCCTGGCACAGCATGGCCAGCCTGGGGGTGCCCCTGGCCTTCGGCTCCGACTGCCCTGTGGAACCGCTCAACCCGCTGCACGCCATCTATGCAGCGGTGACCCGCCAGACCATGGACGGGGAACCCCCTGGGGGTTGGCTCCCGGAGGAGCGCCTCGCCGTCGCCGAGGCCCTGGCCATGCACACCCGCGGCGGCGCCTACGCAGTGGGCGAGGAGCGGGACAAGGGGCAGCTCTCGCCGGGTTACCTGGCGGATATGGTCCTGCTGGAGCAAGACCCATTGACCGCAGATCCCGCCTCACTGAAGGACATCGCTGTGGACATGACCATTACGGGCGGACGGGTGGTATATGAGCGGTGATCTCGCCATTCTTGGGGAACCGCTTGAACCCGACCCGGTTCCCGGGTATAATTATGGCCGGTACACCCGTACGGGGTATGGTACTTTTCCTTGGGAGGTGTCCTGATGGCTGTTGTGGTCTACACCACACCGACCTGACCCCACTGCCTGAGTGCAAAGCGCTTTCTGAAGGAGCGCCAGGTGCCCTTCCGCGACGTCGATGTCTCGCGGAACGAGGCCGCGGCCAAGGAGCTGGTCCGCAAGTCCGGCCAGATGGGCGTGCCCGTCATTGACGTGAACGGCACCATCATCGTGGGCTTTGACCGCTCCCGCCTCGTCCGGGCCCTGGGCATCCGAGGCTGACCCAGCGCTTCCGCACCGCGGCGCCCGTGGGGGCGTCGTCCATGTCCAGCCCATGAGGCCTGGTCCCGTTCTGTTTGCCAAGGAGGTCATGAAGCATGAAGCTCAAGCCTGTTGACGACCGCGTTCTGGTTCGCCCCACCAAGGGCGAGGAGAAGACCCAGACCGGCATCATCCTGCCCGACACGGCCAAGGAGAAGCCGCAGGAGGGCGAGGTGATCGCCGTCGGCACCGATGAGGAGATCCAGAAGGTCTTCAAGGTCGGGGATCGGGTCCTGTACAGCAAGTACGGCGGCACCGAGATCAAGCTGGAGGGCCAGGAGTACCTGATCCTGAGCCGTTCAGACGTGCTGGCCATCGTCGAGGCCTGACCGACCCGGGGGCGGCGGTGGACAACGCGGCCGGCTCCGGCGGAGAACGCACGCACAACAAGAAGGAGGCAGGACGACCTGCCTCCTTTGGTTTGTCCCGCCTGGGCGAATCGCCGTTGCTAGTCGCCGCTGGATGGAACGTGCTCTACAGGACCCCGAGCGCCCGCAGCGCCGCCACCGCGCCGGCCTCTTCCTCTGCGGCAGCCGGCCGGGCCGGCCGGCGGGGACCACCCATGGTCAGCCCCCGGACCTCCAGGATGCGCTTGTACAGCATGACGCCGGCGGGTCCCTTGATGGCGTCGCGCACCTTGGTGGTCAGGAACTGGAGGCGCCGGGCTTCGGCCAGGTCGCCGGCCCGGTAGGCCTCGTACATGGCCACCATGATCTCCGGGAAGACGTTGGCCACCCCGGCCACGCCGCCGGCGGCCCCGATGCTGAGCGCAGGGACCACCAGGCTGTCGGTGCCGACGAAGACCCGGTGCTGCGGGGACAGCGCGGCGATGAACTCCTCCGTGCGGTTCAGGTCCTTGCTGGAGTCCTTGACACCGGCGATGTTGGCGTGGGCGGCGGCGAGGCGGGCGGCCAGGGCCGGCTTGACCTCGTTTCGCGTGTTGCCGGGGATGTTGTAGAGATAGACCGGGAAGCCCGGCACGGCAGCCGCGGCCGCAGAGAAGTGCTGGAACAGAGCGGCGTCGTCCCAGGCGAAGTACCAGGGCGTGATCACGGCAACGCCGTCGGCCCCCGCTTCCCGGGCGTGCTGCGTCAGTTCCACCGTCTCCTCCGTCGTCAGCGAACCGGTCTGCACCAGGACGGGGACCCGCCCGGCCGCCTGCGCCACCGCCGCCTCCGCCACTTGCCTGCGCTCGGCCGGCGTCAGCATGGGGCCCTCGCCGTTGGTGCCGCAGACGAACAGGCCGTGGACGCCCTTCTGGATCAGCCATTCCACCAATCGACGGAAAGCCTCGATATCGACGGATTTGCCGTCCGCGGTGAACGGGGTCAGGACGGCGGGCAGGATTCCGTGCAGGTCTCTGGACACGACATTTGCCTCCTTGCTCGGGCGGGTCAGTTGAGTCGGGTTGATGGGACCTTCACACGCTGCAGAGCGGCCTCTACAGTCTCCTCTTGAATAACAGGGTGCATGGTGTCCATGGCAGTCTGCACCTCGCGCAGGCCGGATCCGCTGAGGATAGCAACTACCGACGCCTCCGGGGCCAGCTCCTGGCGGGTCGTCAGTTTGCCGATCGCCGCCAGGGTCACGGCCGAGGATGGCTCGGCGAAGAGCCCGTCCGTCCGCGCCAGTTCCACCTGGGCCTTGACGGCCTCGTCGTCCGTGACAGTCACGACCATGCCGCCCGACTGGCGCAAGGCGTTTAGGGCCTCCACAGAGTCCGGCGGAAACGCGTGCTTGAGGTTTCGCGTGATGACGGAAACCCCTGCGTCGAGACCGAGAGCAAGAATCTGCTCCTCCGTGGTCAGGCCCTGCTTCAGGGCCAGTTCCAGCGCGTTGAAATGGACATTTTGGACGCCTATCATGCGGGGGACCCGGGAGATTCGCCCCATCTCCAGGAGGTCCTGGAACCCGCGCCAGATGGCTGACAAGGTGCCGCCACCTCCTACCGGAACCACTACGGCGTCAGGCGCGTCTCCCATCTGTTCAGTTAATTCGTAGGCGATGGTCTTGGGCCCTTCCGCCTGGTACGGATTCGCCTTGCGGTAGGTGGTGAGCTCCTCCCAGCCATGCCGGCGGGCTTCCCCAATGATTTCCATCAGGTCCTCAAAGGTGCCGTCCACCTCCACCACTTCGGCTCCGAGGGCGGCCATCACAACCAAACGTTCACGCGTGGTGGGACGGGGTACAAGTACCAGGCACCTCATTCCGGCACGCGCTGCATACGCGGATGCAGCCATGCCGGCACTGCCGGTCGAGGCGATAATGACCCGGGTCTTACCGGCCTCTCTTGCCGCGCTGACAGCCACGGAAAGGGCACGGTCCTTCATGGATCCGGTCGGATTCCGGCCCTCGTCCTTAAGCCACAGGCGGCACCCCAGACTGAGACGGCTCAAGACCAGGGGCGTCAGCCCCTCGCCCAGGCTAACCTCGTTCTCCCTGGACTGGATCGGCAAGAGGCTGCGGAAGCGCCATATAGACTGTTCTGATGGGTCAAAGCGAGCGCTCCTGTAGTCATAGGTAAACACAGGCGCTTTCCTCCCCGAAGTGTCAGCGACAGGCGTCCTGATGCCTTTCTAGCATGGCTAGAGCATCTTCCCAACTGGGATACCCCTCGTGGTCACCGTGAACCCCGGTGGCGCTGGCGCCCACCAGATTGCCCAGGCGCAAACATTGACGCAGCTCCCACTTCCGTAGCCACCCTGCAAGGAAGCCGGCGTCGAATCCGTCCCCTGCGCCGATGGGGTCCACCACTCTCTCGACGGGGTAGGGTCCCTCTTCGACACGTTCCTCGGCCGTCCTCGCCACGGCGCCCTCGGCTCCCCTCTTGACGACGACAAGGCGCGGGCCAAGGTCCAGGACGGCCTCCTCCAGCCGTTCCAGCGGCGAAATCTCGTCCTGGAGGATGGCCCGCAACTCACCCTCGCCGGCCAGAACCAGGTCGCTATCTTCCAGGAGCGGCCGGAAGACTGCGGGTACGTTGTCGGGCGCGATCAACTTGTAACGGATGTTGGGGTCCAGGACGACGGTGACGCCGGCCTGATGGGCCGCGTCCATGGCCTTACGGGTGGCCTGACGGCAGCTCTCGCTTAAGAGCGGCGTAATACCAGTGACGTGAAGCGCCTGTGCGGACGCAATGTAACCCGGGTCAATATCGTCGGGACCTAGTTCACTGGCGGCCGATCCGGCCCGGTAGTAGGAAACACGTGGCTCGCCCAGGGCTGAGTACTCCTTGAAGTAGACCCCCGTAGGCCGGTTCAAGAAGAGGACGTGGCGCGTGTCCACGCCCTCGCCCCGCAGAACTCGCACGATTTCCTCGCCAAACTCGTCCCGGCCCACGCGACTGATCCAGCCGGCCTCCAGCCCCAGGCGGGACGCCCCGATGGCCAGGTTGAACTCCGCGCCCGCCACGTGTTTTTCAAACTGCCTGACGTGCCGCAGGGGCCCAGGGGCTGTCGGCACGAAAACGGCCATGGCCTCACCGAAGGTGATGACATCCACCATGGCTCACCTCCCTTGACGTCGGACGCTGCTACTTCGCCTTGACGGCCACGATGAGTTCGACCTCGACCGGGGCCCCGGAGGGAAGCTCCGCAACACCGACGGCGGCGCGGGCATGTTTGCCGGCATCGCCGAAAATCTGCTCCAGGAGCAGAGAGGCGCCGTTAATGACCTGGGGCTGCGCCCCGAATCCCTCGGCCGAAGCCACATATCCGTTCAGCTTGACAATCCGCTCCACCGCGTCCAGAGAGCCGGTGACCGAGCGCACCTCGGCCAGGCAGTTGAGCAGGGCCATTCGGGCTCCCTCCTGTCCCTGTTCAACGGAAATCTCGGCTCCCAGCTTCCCCTTCATGGTCAGCTGACCCGCGGCGGTGGGGGTCTGGCCCGAGGCAAAGATGAGGTTCCCCACCTGCACGGCGGGGACATAATTGGCCACCGGCTTGGGCGTTTGGGGAATGGACAGGCCCAGTTCCGTCAACTTCGCTTCGTAAGACATCAGCCATCTCTCCTTTGTGAAAGTCGGGACATAGATCGGTAGGTGGCTACTCCACCCTGCCCCGCCCCAGAACGGGCCAAGTTGCTTCCACGCGGTCGCCATCCACCAGATAGACGTGGTTGGCCAGATTCGCCACCGGACAGGCGTGGCCCGGAATGATCGTGATGCGGTCGCCGATGTGCGGCGTCTCGGAGGATTGGTCGAAGGTGATGACGCCGTGCTCCTCAGACAGGCGGGCCAGCAGGCCCTGAGGGTACTCCACGACGTGGCCGTAGCCCCTGACCGCGGAAAGGTTTCCGCCGCGATCGGAGCCCAGCACCTTGCTCCCCGCGTCCACCACCGCCCGGTATGGGTCGGGGCGGCTGATGACGGTGGCCGTCACGCGCAGGGCGCAGTCGTCCCAGGTGGCCACTCCCAGCCCCACCTGCATGGCGTCGTAGAAGACGTAGTTCCCGGGCCGCACCTCAGTCACCCCTGACACGGAGGAGGCTGCGCGAGCCGTGGGGGTCGAACCCACGCTGACACGATCAAGGTGGATGCCCTGGGAGGCCAGCATGCCGGCCGTCTCCACCATGACCTGCCCCTCCGACAGGCCAATGCCGTCCCGCTGCTCAAAGGTAGTGGCCGAGTAGGCGTGCCCGCCGTGCGTGAAGATGCCCTCCAGAACCAGTCCGGGCAAGCCCTTGATGTACCGGGCCAGCTCGAGCACGGGGGCACCGGGCAGGACGCCGCAGCGGTTGAGGCCGCTGTTGACCTCGATGAGGACGCGCAACTCGACGCCTTCCTCCACGGCCACACGGCTGAGCGCATCTGCACCCTCCCTGGAATCCACGCCCACGGACATCCGCACCCGCCGGGCCAGCGCGGCCAGGCGACGCGCCTTGGACGGGACCACGATTTCATTGGCAATGAAGATATCGGTCAGGCCGGAAGCCGCCATGACCTCCGCCTCAGAGACCTTGGCCACAGTGATGCCGCCGGCCCCTGCCTCTGCCTGCCAGTGGGCGATGCCGGGCAGCTTGTGCGTCTTCGTATGGGGGCGAAGGGATACGCCCGCCGCGCGGGCCATGTCCGCCATGCGCTGAATGTTGCGCTGGAGCCGGGGTAAATCCACCAGCACGGCGGGCGTCTCCACGTCCAGGAGTTTCATTGTCATCCTCCTACTTCTCCAGCACACGCCGCAGGAACTGCTTGGTCCGGGGGTTCTGCGGGTTGGAGAAGATGTCGTCCGGGGCGCCCTCTTCCATAATGACGCCCTCGTCCATAAACACCACCCGATCCGCAGCCTCGCGGGCAAAGCCCATTTCGTGGGTGACGACCACCATGGTCATCCCGTCGGAGGCGAGCTGCCGCATGACAGCCAGCACCTCGCCCACCAGTTCCGGGTCGAGGGCCGAGGTGGCCTCGTCGAACAGCATGATCTTGGGGTCCATGGCCAGGGCACGGGCGATGGCCACGCGCTGCTGCTGGCCGCCGGAGAGTTGGCCCGGATAGGCCTCTGCCTTCTGCTCCAGGCCTACTTTGGTGAGAAGCGCCCGCCCTTTCTCGTCGGCCTCCTCCCTGGACTTCTTCAACACCAGGGTGGGGGCCAGCACCACGTTCTGAAGGGCGTTCAGGTGGGGAAACAGGTTGAACTGCTGAAACACCATGCCCACCTTGGACCGGACCTGACGCAAATCCTTGTGCTGGTGCACAGGGGTGCCGTCCACCCAGATCTCGCCCTTCTCGATGGGTTCCAGGTAGTTGATGGTGCGGAGCAGGGTGCTTTTGCCGGAGCCGCTGGGCCCGATGATGACGACGACCTCACCGGGGCGTACATGCAGGTCCACGCCCTTCAACACGTGGAGGCTGCCGAAGTGTTTCTGTACCTGCTTCATCTCGATCATCGAGCGGGGACCCTCCTTTCCAGGCGAGTGACGAGCAGCGACAGCGGATAACAGATCACGAAATAGATCAGGGCTACGGCCGTAAACACCTCAAGGGGCCTAGCCGTGCGGTCGATGATGCTCTGGCTTTCACGAATCAGTTCGCGATAACCGATGATGGTGGCAAGTGAGGTGTCCTTGATCAGGCCGATATAGAACCCGATGAGCGGCGGCAGGGCCACGGTCAGTGTTTGGGGCAGAACCACGTAGCGCATCGCTTCGTATGGCGACAGCCCAAGGGAGTAGGCCGCCTCCTTCTGACCCTTGGGAACGGCTTCAATGCCGGCCCGGATGATTTCTGCGATGTAGGCACCGGAGTAGAGCGTCAGGGCCCAGACCGCTGCAGCCAGCTTGGAGACGTCGAAACCGAGGTACGGCAGGCCGAAGAAGACGAAGAACAACTGCATCAGGAGCGGTGAACCGCGGAAGATCTCAATGTACACCCGGGCTATTTGCGACAGAACCGGCACCCTGGCGGTCCGGATGAGGGCAACGAGGAGGCCGAGAGTGGTGCCAAGCCCGATCGCCAGGGCGGACAGCTCCAGCGTAACCAGAGCGCCTCCCAGCAGCACGGAGCGGCTTTCCCAAACAACATGCCAGTTCATAAGCACCTACCTCGCCGTGGCCCTGGGGAAGAGGAGCCGTCCCAGGAGGTTGAGGAGTCCCGACGCCGTAAGCGTGAGCCCTGCGTACACCAGCGTCACGAAGGTGAAGACCTCCACCGTGCGATAGGTGCGGGAATTGACGACCAGGGCATTGCCCGTCAGGTCAGGCACGGCGATGGCGGACAGGAGCGACGAGCCCAGGAGAACCATGATGAACTGATTGACCACGGGCGGGTAGATATTGCGCAGCGCCTGAGGAAACACCACGCGTCCGAAGATCTGGGCGGGGGTCAGACCCAACGCTATAGCCGCCTCAATCTGGCCGCGGGAGATGGACTGAATCCCGGCGCGAATGATCTCCGTAAGATAGGCGCCGCTGTTGACGGATAGGGCGATAATCCCGGCGGTAACGGCATCGAACCGTATGCCCACAGAAGGCAGGCCGAAGAAGATAACAAAGATCTGAAGCAGAACGGGCGTATTCCGAATGACCTCCACGTAGACCGTGGCGACGAAGCGCAGAGGCCAAAAGTGGGAGCGGCGGGCGAGCGCGCCCACCAGCCCGAGCGCGAAGGCGAAGACAAAGGACAGTGTGGCGACCTGGAGCGTCACAACCAGCCCCTGCATGAGCAGGTCCAGGTTGCGTATGGGTGCGCCCCAATCGAACAAGACCGGTCCCTCCCCTGTGTCTGGCCGGCGAGACCAGTTGGTGAAAGAGGCCCCCGGCTGCGGGAGTCGGGGGCCCCAATCCTCACAACTCAACCTTCCGGGCTAGAATTGCGGCTGCAGCGGGAAGCTCGGCTCCTTGCCGAACCACTTCATGTAGAGCTGCTTGTTCGTGCCCGAGGCGTTGGCATTGAAGATGAAAAGGTTGAGCCAGGTGAGCCAGTCGACATCGCCCTGGCGCAGGCCGAAGCCGTTGTACTCAAGCGGCACCAGGGAGTCGTGGGTCACTTCCATGGTGGGATCCAGCTTGGCCTGGTAGGCCAGATAGTTGGAGTCCTCGATGGTGGCGTCGGCCTGACCCTGCTTGACCGCCAAAAGAGCGGCGGCGGCGGTATCGTAGCGCTGGATCTTGGCCTTGGGGTTGGCGGCGGTAATCAGGGTGTCGGCGGTGGAGCTCTTGTTGACCGCAACGGTCTTGTCCGTCAGGTCAGCAATGCCCTTGATGCCGCTGTCCTTGCGGACCAAGAGCACCTGGCCGGCCACCACGTAGGGATCCGTGAAGGCGATGGCCTTGGCCCGTTCCGCAGTGCGGGTGAAGTTGCCGATGACCAGGTCGACCTTGCCGGTCTGCAGGTTGGGGATACGGTCGGCCGCCGTGGTGTCGATGATCTCGAGCTTGACGCCGAGAGCGTTGGCCACTTCCTTGGCCATGTCGACATCATAGCCTTCCGGCTCACCGTTGGCGTTGCGGCTGCCGAAGGGCGGGAAACTGAGGATTACTCCGACCCGAAGAGTGCCGCGCTTGACGACTTCCTGCAGAGTGGACGTCTGCTGGGTGGCGGCGCCGGGCGTCGCCTTGGGCGCGCAACCGGCAAGGAGCCCGAGGACCATGATGCTGAGGAGCGCAAGAGCCACAACCCGTCTGTGCTGACGCTTCATCATCCTACCTCCCTCAATTTCAAGCCAACGATCTCACACTCATTCCCCTGGTAACCGGAAGCCACCCCCCTCTCCCCTGGCCTGTCGCGAACGCCGGGCTGGCTCTAAACGCGAACAGAAGGGTTCTCTCGACGGTACCCCAGGCGTTCAGACACACCCTCGGCCGTGCGCTTTACCAGGCGCCCCAGCTCCTCGACACGGTCCAGGGTGACACGGCTGGTCGGGCCGGATACGCTCATGGCGGCGACAACGCGCCCCGCATGGTCAAACACGGGCGCCCCGACACAGCGGACTTCCGGCTCGTTTTCCACGTTATCAATGGAGTAGCCTCGGACCCGAATGCGCTCCAGGTCCTGGCGCAGGGCCTCCGGTGTTGTCAGCGTGTTGGTCGTGCGAGGCGCGAGACCCCTGGCCACTACCTCATCAAAAGCCGCCTCCGGGAGGTGGGCCAAAAAGGCCTTGCCCACAGCGGTGCAGTAGGCGGGCATGCGCACGCCCACCCGCGAAAACATGCGAATGGTGTTGGGGCTCTCCACTTTATCGACGTATACGACCTCGCCGTGATCCCAGACCACCAGATGAACGGTCTCACGGCTGGCCTCCATCAGTGCCTGCAACAGGGGAGCCGCCACGCTCCGAAGCTGGAGGCTTGCAAGGCAAGCCTGGGCCCAGTGCAGAGTCCGGAGCCCCAGGCGATAACGTTCGGTCTCAGGGTCCTGGTCGACCAGGCCATAGTCCCGAAGCGGGGAGAGGAGTCGCAAGAGGGTGCTCTTGTTCATATCCAGGCCCCGGGCGAGATCCGCGAGGGTCAGCCCACGGCCTTCGGCGTGGTCGCTGAGGTAGTCCAGGATGCTCAGAGCGCGGCGCACTGAGGATGAGTTGTTGCGAGCCTCCTGCCCTTCCATGAAGACCTCCTGCAAAATACTATTACGTCGTTTTAATGTATCGTTTTGCATTGCAAGTTATGGTTTTGCAGATAAGGGTATTCGTTCTTATGGACAAAAAGTCCTTCCAAAGTTTCAAACCTTTTGAGATTGCGCCGGAGGGAACGTATTTCGCGGCAGCCCAACAAGAAGGGCCGGGGGCGTGAAGCCCCCGGCCCTGAACCGTAGCGTCTTAGCGAGGCTTATCGATTACGGCCGGGCGTGAATCAGCTTGACCAGATCGCCCTTGACGTTCTCCACCCGCTCCATGTGGAGGCCGGCCAGCCGGACGTTCTCCACCGTGCGGCGATTGATGTGGGTGCCGGTGACGGCGGCGGCGAAAGGGTCCAACAGGTCCATCAGTGGGCCGATGACGGGCCGGTCAAGGCGGACGTGCTCCAGGAGAAGGATCTCCCCGTTCGGCTTGCAGACGCGGCGGGCCTCTCGGAGGCCGAGGACCGGGTCGGGCACTGTGCAGAAGACGCAGGTGGCCAGAACCGTGTCGAACGAGGCGTCGTCAAAGGTCAGCTGCTGCGCGTCCATCTCCCACAGCCTAAGGGGGACGCGGCAGGGCTTCTGCCGGGCCCGCTGCAGCATTCCCGGGCTGAAGTCGATGCCGACCAGCTCCGCCGTGACGGCAGGGTCATAGAAGGGCAGGTTCTTGCCGCTGCCCACGCCCAGCTCCAACACCCTGCCCCTGGCCTGGCCGATCACCCGCAGGCGCCAGTCCTCCTTGATCATGCGGTCCATGCTGTCGTAGATGACGGCGTTCCGGTTGTACTTGCGCCGGACGGAGTCGGTGTGGCTCTGGTCAACGGCCATGGCGGAAAACCACCTCGATTCATCCTAGATACAGCGAAGCCGGCGGGAATTCCTTCCCGCCGGCCCTACTCACGTCTGTGGAGCGGCGTTCAAGCCCATCAGTGTACCGGATGCTCGGCTCGGGCCTCGTCCCCGTCCTCTCCTCCCCCTGTGGTCCGGGCACCCAGGGCAGGTTGGTCGGAGGACACGCCTTGCGCCGGCACGGGCCGGTAGGCCAGCTCCACACCAGCGATGGCCGCCGTCTGCGGGTCCAGGGCCACCAGGTCGGAGGGTCGGAGTTGGCTCAAGGCGGTCTTGCCCATGGCCTGGGCCGCCAGAGCCATCTCCCGGGTGCAGGCGTTGATGAAGTTGGCCACCCGTGTGGCCGCCCGGTCCACATCGAGACGGTCCTTGAGGCGTGCCTGGTGCAGGGCCAACTGTGTGGGCGGCTCGAATGGCATCAGCTTGCCGGCCTCCGTGCCGATCATGGCCATGACGGCGGCGGTTCCCACGTAAACGGCGTCGGCTCCTAGGGCCATGGCTTTCAGGAACTGCCCGGGGGTGCGCAGCCCGCCGGCGGCGATGACGGAAACCCGGTCCCGCTTGCCCGCCTTCTCCAGGTAGCGCACGGTGCGGACCAGGGCGTGCATTGTGGGAAGTCCGGTGTCGTCCTCCAGAGTGGGGGAGGCGCCGTGAGTACCGCCCTCCGCCCCGTCGACCACGATAAAATCCACGCCGGCCTCCAGGGCCACTTCGAGTTCGCGCTCCTGGTGGTGGGTGGCGCCAAACTTGAGACCAACAGGAACCTCGTACTCGCGTTTCAGCTCCCGCACCAGCCGACGGAAGTCCTCCAGCGACTCAACCCCGTCCAGCCGGGCGCGGATGACCGCGTCCTCGCCGGGCTTGAGCCCGAAGACCTGGCGCATCTCGCCATCCATCTTCTCTGCCTTGGTGGTCTGCGGCGTCGACGCCTGCGCCCCCTGGCCGATCTGGATTTCGATGGCGTCGGCATGGGTGAGGATGGAGCGTCGGTTCTGGGGACTGTTGGGCCAGGCCCCGCGGTGGTACTGAATGATCAGACGCTCGGCCGCCTGCCGCTCCTCGGGTAGGTAGGCCTCGCCCGTGTTGGTGGCGGTGCCTGCATAACTGGCGCCTTTGGCCAGGGCCACCTTGGCCTGGCTGGAGAGAGCGCCGCCGAAGGACATGCCCGCAATCATGACGGGTGTGTCCAGCCGGAGCGGCTTGCCGGCCGCCGGTCCAATGACCACCGAGGTCTCCACCTGGGAGGTCTCCCGGGTGGGCATCTCGTGCAGGTAGACAGGGTTGAGGAGCAGCTGCTCCCAGGGTGAAAACACCCGCTGCGCGCCCCAGGGACGTGTGGGCGGCTTTCCTCCCTGCTCCGCGCGCATGGTGAGTTCGATCAGTTCCACCATGCCGACCTTCTTGAGCGTAGGGGCGAACTCGGCCAGATTCTCCGTGTAGGGATCACGGCCGAGATGGCGTACCAGTCGGTGCATCATGCGGCGTGTGACCGCGGGACCCAGCAGCATCGCCCCCAGCCCGGAAACCAGCACGACGGCGGCGCCGCCGGCCAGCCCGGCCAGGAGAGCCGTACCCAGGGCGGTCATGCCGTACGGCGCTGCAGACGAGGCCCGCAATCTGACAGACACACCTCCACCCCCTTTTCACTCGCAGCGGGGACCCGGAACAGGATACGTTCTATAATCATACGCCCCGACGCC
>Ga0209314_10001018_pt1 | contig 12694 bp, 6 predicted proteins | sample I19B2metaG_FD_184146 | JGI IMG/M metagenome (GOLD analysis project Ga0209314, IMG submission 184146) | Lake sediment bacterial and archeal communities from Gulf of Boni, Indonesia to study Microbial Dark Matter (Phase II) - ​I19B2 metaG... | ecosystem: Environmental > Aquatic > Freshwater > Lake...
AAACAGAGGGAAAGAAGCGGCGAGCCGCAAAGATAACATTCTATATTTATCCTGAATACTTATGCGGCTCGCCTTCTTTCCCTCACATTTTACCAAAAAAGAAACTGTCATCCCGAAACCGCTTCAGCGGGAGAGGGATCTCCTTCTTATAGTGAGAAAATATATATATAATATGTGACTAAAGATTAGCTTCAAAAGGAGGGGAAACTTATACTATTCCATCCTGCATTGACTCAATGCTCAGGTTGACAGTTATGGAGCCAGCGGTGGGTATAAACCAAACGGCACAAGGACCAAAGTGAAGATCAGGTGAAATCATTGCATTAAAGCCGCAAAATGATAATTTTACGATAAATACTTTTCTTATGAAAATTCTGATACATCTGCTTATATTAATTTTTATTGCATTCATCGGAGGATGCATGAAAAAGGGTGAGAGTGAATTTCTTCAAAAAAAATATGTTCTGAAACTATTGCCCGGGGTTAACAATCCGCGAAACAGTGAGGGTGATTTCATAACACTCAGAGACGGAAGGATACTATTTATATACAGTCATTATACAGGAAATTCCGCTGATGATCATGCAAGTGCCTTTCTTGCAGGCCGATACTCATCAGATGCAGGTAAAACATGGACTCAGGAAGATGTGACAATAGTTGAGCAGGAAGGACTCATGAATGTGATGTCAGTGTCAATGCTCAGGCTTCAGACCGGAGAAATTGCATTGTTCTATCTCAGGAAAAACTCTGACAGCGACTGTATACCCATGTTAAGAATATCAAAAGATGAGGCATTAACATGGAGAGAACCTCTGAAATGCATAACTGACAGGGATGGATATTTTGTACTGAATAACAGCCGCGTTGTACAACTTAAGGATGGAAGACTGATGATGCCGGTCTCTCTTCATAAGACTCCTGGTGACAGTGTATTTGCAAGCATTGGAAGAATATGGAATTATTATTCGGATGATAACGGAAGGACCTGGAAGGCAAGTCAGGAAGCGGACAATCCCGGATCGGTTGTGACACAGGAGCCGGGTGTGGTTGAACTGTCAAACGGAGATATCATGATGTACCTCAGAACAATGTCAGGTGTCCAGTATTTCTCATATTCCAAAGACAGGGGAGAAACATGGAGCCAGGCTGAACCCGGAAATATAAAATCACCATGCTCACCGGCATCAATAACAAGGATACCATCCACCGGAGATATGTTGCTGGTCTGGAACGACAACGGGATTGACCAGAAACGGACACCTTTTAATATAGCTTATTCCGAAGATGAAGGAAAAAGCTGGATCAACAGGCAGATAATTGAAGAAAATCCGGAAGGCTCATACTGCTATCCTGCCATACATTTTACCGCTAAAACTATACTTCTTTCCTATTTTGACTGGTCGACCCGCGGTTCTGTTATTGTCAGAATGAAATACAGGGATATTTATAATTAAAAATGAGGTTACCATATCATCTTTTCGAATCCAATTAATTAAATTTACCCTATAAGGATTATTATACCCTGACATTTCATTCATTAATAGTTAAACATGCCATTTAATGAAAAGTAAGCTCCTGAAGCATTTGTTTTCAAATGCAATTACCATTCTCATTTTCTGCAATATAGTATCATCTCAGAACATTGGTGATTATATTTATAAAGGATCATTCAATCCCTCTGCAGGAAGTGTAAAGACAGATTTCCAGTTCAACGGTTATACTAACCACTGGCACAACATTTACAGTGATGAAATAAGATATGGAAACCTGTTTAAACAATCGATACCTGACGTTCAGATGACAATTGCCCAGGCAAAACTTGATATTGCCGATGAACTTATGGTTCCGGGGCTTAAAATGCAGGAAGGATTTATAAGCAGCCTGTTCAAAGAGGAATTTACAGTACTGAACGAACCTGATCTCAGGGATCTGATTATCTCTGACAAATCTATTCTTGTAGTGACTGACCCGACATCAGAAACCGGGAAAAAGCTTACAGATAAGCTTCCCGGAAAGGATGAATGGAAAGAAAAACTGAAAAGTCACCAGTATGGAGCAAAGAACTACACAGAAACAAACCTTTTTATTCTGGAGAATGGTGACAAAAAAATATTTGTCATATCATCACCAAGCAAGGATCTGAGAGAAAAAACTCTCTCTCATATAAAAAATACCAGGGAGCTTCTTTCCGGATATGATCTGCACAGGGGATGGTTCGGAACGGAGACGCTTTTGAAAAGTGTAACCTGTACTGCAGGACATCCTCTGGAAGTGATCGGAAAAGGTATGAATGAGGGTAACACATGGTTTACCTTTTCAGGATATATGGATATTCTCGCTCAGAAAGAATTAATTGAATGGCTTAAAAAAGTAAACCTGCCTGTTGTGGCTGACGTTGGTACGACAATTAGTTACATTCCAACAACATACCCCCAGGCTATCTATGGCTGTGACGACTATGAAGGACTACTGCTTCAGAGCAAGTACACACTTGATTTTATGATCAATTATGCTCATAAAAAGAATGGATATGCCTTCAGGTCTGTTTATGACCCTTTCTCGGACATGTATAATTATGACGGACACATTGCAACAGAAGGAAACAAGGAACAGGTTGATAATGAAAATGTACCATTTGTTACAAATACAGGAAGCCTCGACAGAGGTACTGTTCCATGTATGGTTCTTTTCCTGAACAAGGGTGAAACAATTACCAAAGAGAGAATGTGGGAAGCAATAATGAAACGACGTGAAGTTGCAGTTACCGAAAATGGCAAAATGATGGGGCCGGGAATATACAGAAATGCTTTGCAGCTTCTCCTTCTTGACAGAGTTTATCTGGAAGAATACTTCGGCGACAGGATCAATATGACCGCTTCTACAGAGGGATATTTACTGAATATTAATATTCAGAATACATATCCTCAGTCAGTCAGCGGCTCTATAGAAATTGTACTTCCACCTGAACTTGGATCGGACGACAACCTCTCTGTCAGGACTGACCTTCCGGCAAACAGCAGCAGACTTGTGAGAATAAAACTTAAACCATCAGCAGCAGCTATGGGGATAACAAATCCGGTAGCAGTGCATTATAAGTGGAATAACAGAAAGAAAAGCACCCTTACAATGCTTGACCTGCCTCCTGCTATTTCAGTCCATCAGCTTCTATATGGTCATGCACCAACAGTTGTATACCCGGTTACAGTACATAATTTCACCGGTCAGACAGCTTCAAAAGTAACTGTCGAAGTTACAGAAAGGGATGATCCTGCAAAGATTCTATTCACTGACAGTAAAGATGTTACCATTGAAACATCCACATTTAAGGACTTTACATTTAACCTTTCTCTTAAAAAGGGCGGATATAATGTAAAAGTCTCTGCATTTGGAGTAGAAACAACAAGTCAGCTTGGAGTGGGAGAAGCAGCAGGTTCACCAAAACTCACAATAACTGATCTTAACTCTGATGGTGTTGATGAATATATTATGGAAAACGACAGTGTGAAGCTTACTTTGCTAACCACAGGAGCCAGGGTTATTGAATACATTGTCAAATCGAAAAATGACAATGTAATGTATAAACAATGGCCAGTAAAACCACCTGATGACAAACGAAGGTTCCGTAAGAGAGGTTATTATCCCTATGGAGGATTTGAGGATTTCCTGGGGCAGGCAAGCATGGAAACACATAAGGTATATGACGCCGAGGTAATTAAGGATAAAGGTGATTACCTGCAGGTAAGGATGACTGCAGATTACTATGGCAACAAGCTTGAGAAAACATATACATTATATGGCAACTCCCCCCTTCTTGAAGTAAGGTTCGCACTTATCTTTAAAAACCCCGAAGCAAAAATGATTGCCCCTGTTCCCGTGCTGGAGCTCGGTAAAAAGCACTGGACTGAAGATGTTTTCATAGCCCCTGACCTTACGGGACTTAAAGAGTATCGTATGAAGCCTGAAGTGTATTATGGAGATATAATAAATCTTAAGGAGGGCTGGAATGCCGGGTACGATACCATGGAAGATATAAGTTTTGTGGCTGCCTTCCCGGTTAAGCCTCCTCTTTTCCTTCACATGTTCATGAACCATCCCAGAAACACCGATGCCCATTTTTATTGCCATGAATTTCAGCCATGGGTTCCGATCTTTCAGAAAAGCACTATGTATTTCACTTATTATTTCTGGGGTAAAGGAGGAAACTGGCAGGAAGGAGTAAAGTCATTACGGGAAAGAAACCTTATTACAACAAGATAAAAAGACTGTAAAAATTCCCCCTTTGAAGAGGGGAGGGGGATGTTGAACTAACAGACAAAATTCAAATAAATAAATTATCAATACATAATAAATCATGAAAACACCAATTAAAAGCTGCTTTATTATTTCTGTCATGCTGTTAGGATTCACTATCATGGCAGCATCCGGACAGAATCTGGACGGATTCAAATACAACGGAACCTTTCAGCCTGAAAAGAATATGGTAACAGACCAGTTCCAGTTCAATGGTTATACTAACTACTGGCACAATATCTTCCGTGATCAGATCAGGTATGGCAATCTGTTCAAGATCTCTCTGCCAAAAATGGATTATACTATTGCACAGGCCAGGGTTGATATGGCTACCGAATTCGGAATTCCGGGACTTGCCATGCAGGAAGGATTTATGAACAGTATGCTGAAGGAACAGTATACTACTCTGGACCAACCTTCATTGCAGAAGATAAACGAAACTATTGCTTCCGGTAATGTCCTGGCAATAGTTGACCCGACAACTGAAGCAGGGAAAAAACTAACTGAAAAACTCCCTACAGATTATATATGGAAGGACAAGCTTAAAAGTTATCAGTACGGAGCAAAAGATTTTTCAGATGTTTTGGTTTTTACACTCGAAAATGGGAATAAGAAAGTATTTGTTATTGCTTCAACCAGCAAGGAAATGAGGGATAAAACCCTTGCTCTTATGGAAGCCACAAAGGGTTTGCTTGCAAAATATGATATACATAAAGGCTGGTTCGGGGCAGAAACTCTTTTGAAAAGTGTAACATGCACACCCGGACATCCTCTTGAAGTTATAGGTAAGGGAATGAATGAAGGCAACACATGGTTCACTTTCACCGGCTATATGGATTTTCTGGCACAGAATGAAATGGCAGAATGGCTTGGTAAGGTAAATAATCCTGCAGTTGCTGACTTTGGCTTCGGACAGATTCATGGACTGAAGAACTATGAAGGTCTGCAGGTTCAAAGTATGTTTACCACCGATTCATGGATCAATTATGCTCATGAAAAAGAAGGGTATGTATTCAGACAGGTTTGGGATCCCGGCGGGGATTCTGATAAATTTAAATATGATGGTTATGTTGCCATTGAAGGAAACAAGGAACAGATTGATAATGAAAATATTCCTTTCATAAGCAGTACAGGAAACCTCTATGGCGGCACAGAAAATTCAATGGTACTATTTATACCCAAAGGGAGTCAGATTTCGAAAAAGCTCCTTTGGGAGGCAATAATGGACAGACGGGAAGTTGCTGTTCTCAGAGGTGGTCTGATGATGGGACCTGCACAATACAGGAATGCACTTCAGCTTCTGGTTATTGACAGGGTATGGCTCGAGGAATACTTCGGTGACAGGATTAATCTGGATGCATCCACAAAAGACTATAAGCTGATCCTTAATATTACAAACAGCTACAATAAAGCGGTCAGCGGTTCACTGAATATCGTTCTTCCAGCCGAACTGAAGATGGAAGGAGGTGCAACAACACAGGTAAATCTGCCTGCAAACAGTACAAAAACTCTCGAATTCAACCTTAATCCCCAGGCTTCGGCGATGAAGAAGACAAATCCGATAGCCCTTCATTTCAAATGGGGTGAACAGAAAAAAAGCACTCTTGCCATACTTGATCTGCCAAGAGCAATTTCAGTTCATCAACTCCTTTACGGACATGCACCTAAAGTCGCTTTTCCTGTTGCAATTCATAATTTTACTGATAAGCAATCATTCCCTGTAAAACTTGAGGTTGCAGATAGAAGCAATCCTAAAAAAGTTGTTTATACGACTTCAAAAACAGCAACCGCTCAAAAAGCAGCATTCACAAATCTGTCATTCGATCTGGAAGTGCCTGCAGGAAGCTATAATGTTAAGGTATCAGCACTTGGTGTTGAGAATACAAGCCAGCTCGGTGTTGGCCAGGCTGCAGGTAAACCTTATCTTTATGAACAGGATCTGAACAGTGATGGGATTATGGAATACAGGATGGAAAATGACAGTGTCCAGATCACTCTCCTCACGACAGGCGCACGTGTAATTGAATATATCATAAAGTCGAAAAATGATAATGTTCTGTTTAAACTATGGCCCGACAAAGCTGCAGATGACAGACGCACTTTCAGGAAAAGAGGTTATTATCCCTATGGCGGATTTGAGGATTTCCTTGGACAGGGGAGCATGGAAACACACAGGGTATATGACGCAGAAATTCTGAAAAAAGAAGGTGATTACGTCAGAGTGAAAATGAGTACTGACTATTTTGGGAACAAGCTGGAAAAAATATTCACTCTTTATGGTAATTCTCCTCTTCTCGAAGTTCAGTTCGCTCTTACATTTAAAAATCCCGAGGCTAATGTGCTGGGACCACAGCCAATTCTCGAACTTGGTGCCAAGCACTGGACAGAAGATGTTTTCACAATTCCGGAAAAGGACGGCCTCCATGAATACAGGATGAAACCTGAAGATTATTATGGAAGAGCATTCTTTATGAAGGAAGGATGGAATGCTGGTTATGATGAAAAGGAAGATATAACATTTGTGGGTGCATTTCCTGTAACTGAACCAATATTCCTTCACATGTGGATGAACCATCCGAAGAATAGCGAAGCACATTTTTATTATGTTGAATTTCAGCCATGGACTCCAATCTACCAGAAAACAACCATGTACTTCTCCTATTATCTCTGGGGTACCGGTGGCAAGTGGCAGAATGGGGTTCAGGAACTCAGGAACAGAAACCTGATTTCTGAACAATAAGGCAGGCGTCAGGCAACAGGCAACAGGCCTGAAACATACTTCCCGATTCCCCCTTTGAAGGGGGTTAGGGGGATGTATTAAAGTAATAATCACTAATATTCCACAGAATGATCAACATCCGTAACATCCTGGAATTAAAAATATTACATACTCTGATAATCAGCTCTTTATTAATTTCAGGATGCTCTGAACATAAAGTCTCTTCTTCCGGAGAAATCAAAGGGGATCTTAAAAATGCTCAATGGATCACCGATTCACGGGAATGGCCTTTAAGTGATGCTGATATGTTCGGGGATAATGCTGCTCCACTATTCCGGAAGGAGTTCAATGTAAAGGAAGATGTAAAATCAGCAACACTTTTTATAACTGCAGCCGGATATTACACTGCATTCATAAACGGTGAAAAAATCGGAAAAAACATACTTGATCCGGCATGGACGAAATTCAGCAAACGAATCTATTATACTGAATATGATCTCACTGATGACCTTAAGATTGGGATTAATGTGATAGGAACAACTCTCGGTAACGGGTTCTACAATCCTTTGCCAATGAAATTGTTTGGCAAGTATAACCTTCATAAGGAACTACCCTCAGGAAAGCCTGCATTAATAGCCAGACTTGTTATCGAATATAAAAGCGGAGATACCGAAGAAATAATCACAGACTCTTCCTGGAAACATGCATATGGCCCGGTTCTGAAGAATAATGTTTACCTGGGTGAAGTATATGACGGCAGAAAGGAGATCACTGACTGGTATCTTCCTGATTTCAATGATATTGAATGGCATGCATCGCTCCAAAATGATGGTCCCGGCGGCATTTTACAAAAAGCTTTCTTCCCTCCTGTCCAGGTTACCGGTATCGTCGCACCGGTTTCTGTAAAATCCGGATCAGGTGGCAGGCAAATAGTTGATATGGGTGTCAATTTCACCGGAGTATACCGGATAAGGCTCAGGGGAGAAAAAGGTGATACAGTGGTCTTCCGGTTTGGTGAAAGGCTATACGATAATGATGAACTTAATCCAATGACACAGGTCGCAGGACAAATAAAGAGGAAGGGAATGGCAGGTGAGGGCGCTCCCGATATAGCATGGCAAACCGACCAGTATATTTTCGGCGATAAACAGGAAGTTTGGTATACCCCCTCATTCACATTCCATATTTTCAGGTACATGGAAATCTCCGGGCTTAACTACAAACCTGAATTATCAGATATTGAAGGTATTGCATTTAATACAAATGTTGAAACCAGCGGTACCTTCACCAGTTCAAATGAATTACTTAATAAAATACAGGAAATAACCCGCAGGACATTTACTGACAACCTTATCAGTGTTCAGTCCGATTGTCCGGGAAGGGAGAAATTCGGATACGGAGGTGACCTGAATGCCACAGCTGAATCATTCATTTATAACTATGACATGCAGTCGTTTTATCGCAAAACCATCTACGACTGGGTTGATGCCATGAATGATTCAGTCTTCATAGACACTGCTCCGTTTGTGGGCATTGTATATTGCGGTATCAGCTGGGAATCTGCATTTCTTATAACCCAGTATAAGCTCCTACTATATTATAACGATACAGCACTTGTGAGAGAAATGTATCAGAAGGATCTTGACTGGATGGAGAAAGCAGCTCAGCTGCACCCTGAAGGAGTTGTAAAATCAGGTCTCGCAGATCATGAATCCCTGCAAAAAGTTCCGGTGGAACTGATAGGTACAACACATTATCTTGACTGTGCAAGGATTATGGCCCATTTCGCCTCAATAATGAATGACTCCGAAAATGAGTCAAGATTCAGGAATCTTGCCAACAGGTTAAAAAACATGTTATATAACATATATTGGGATAATGAAATTCCAGATAGCCTGAACAAACAAACAATATTTGCCACACTGCTCTATTATGATATAATTCCTGATGCTGAAAAAGAGGCAGCGACTGATTCATTGATTGCAGCTGTACAAAAAGGTCCGAACGGACATTTTACAACTGGTATCTTCGGAACGAAGTATATCCTTGAAGCACTTTCAGAGGCCGGAAAGATAAATGAGGTTTACAAAATCGTCAATAGTACAAAATATCCCGGATGGGGACATATGATAGACCGTGGGGCTACTACGATATGGGAAACCTGGAAAGAAAGCGACAACATTTATTCCAACTGCCATCCTATGTTCGGAACAATCACTGAGTGGTATTTCCGCTGGCTTGCAGGAATCAGGCCAGATCCCTCCCACTCCGGATTAGAAAAATTCTTTATAGGCCCCAGCCTTCCTGCAGGACTTAAATCAGTAGACTGCTCTTACAAATCACCGTTCGGAAACATTGTTTCTAACTGGGAAAATAAATCAAAAGAAATGCAGAAGTATTATTTTGAAATTCCTGCAGGTACGGAAGCAAATGCAATTATACCCCTGAACACAGGGCAGGTTATTAAAGTATCCGGATCCGCAGGATCTTCTTCACGGAGAGAAGAAGGTAGTACTAACCGTTTTATTCTTAAACCGGGTACTTACACTTTTACAGTTGAACCGGAATAATTCACTTATCATTTGATACTATATGCCCGATAAAATGAAAAGTAACAGCCGGATAAGTTTGTTTCTTATCCTGATTTTTTCAGTCTCACTTTTCGCTTCCTGCGACAGAGGTAAAATAATTCTTGAAAATAGCTACTTCCGTTACGAGATGGAAAAAAACGGAACAAATCTTCACTTTACAGACAAAGCCTCAGGAATTGATTATCTGGCACATGAAAAAAAATCACTTTGCGCATCTGTTATAAAGAATAAGCGGGAATACCCTGTAAGTGCAGTTACCAGGAAAGGCAGCAAACTGATTCTTAATTTTGATGGCGCTGATGTTAAGGCCATATTACTGATAAGAAAGCAACAGGACCGGATTATCCTCACTGTTTCAGAGGTAAACGGTGAGGTGGAATCGCTTACTTTTCTGAACATTCCACTGACACTCGAGGGAATGCCATATGAACCATTTGCAGCATGCGCCCTCTCTATGAATCTCTTTACCAGGGTCAGGGAACTGCCTGCACTTCAGAGTAATCTGTGGGCCACATGCTACAGTGAGTTCGGGCTTAAAGGAGCTGAAGTAATCATATCAGGTCTTCCTCAGGAGAAGATTCTTCCGGTTATCCGCGATGTAATGGCAAAAGCTGAAAATGTACCTTTTTCAGATAAGGGAGGAGCCTGGGCACAACAGAATAAGGAAGGGTATGGTTCTTATCTTATGAATTTCGGAACACTTACAGAAGAGACGGTTGATGACTGGATTAAAATGTGCAGGAGTCTGGGATTCAATCAGATTGACAACCATGGTGGCGGAGACTTCTTCAGGTTTGGTGATTTTGAGCTGAATAAGGAAAAGTGGCCTGATGGATGGGATTCATTCAGGAGAATAAATGACAGGCTTCACAATGCAGGGATCTCAGTCATTTTTCACACTTATGCATTTTTCATTGATAAAAACACCAGGTATGTCACACCTGTACCCAGCAAGGACCTGGGCTACTTTTCTTCCTTCAAACTGGCTCATCCTGTTACCCCAACATCTGCAGAAATAACTGTCAACGAGAGCACTCAAAACATATCCACAATAACAGGCTTTTTTGTAAGGAACAGCAGGACACTCAGAATTGGTGAAGAACTGATTGAATTCACCGACGTTACAAGGACGCCACCATATAAATTCACAGGATGCAAACGCGGAGCAAATAATACTGCAGCCACTGACCATGCAATTGGTGAAAGCGCTTTTCATCTGAGGGAGATGTTCGGAAGATTTGTACCCGGACCAGATACTGAACTTTTTAAAGAAATTGCCGGACATACAGCTGAAATAGTAAATAATTGCGGATTTGACGGAATATATTTCGATGCCATCGATGGCAGCGACATACTCGGAGGGGAAGAATTTTTCTGGTATTACGGAACAAAATTCATATTCGAGGTTGCCACTGCCCTGAAGAAACCGGTTGGTATGGAAATGAGCTCAATGGCCCACCACTGGTGGCACTACAGATCGAGGTGGCAGGCATGGGACAGACCTGTGAGGGGTTATAAGAGATTCATTGATATACATTCAGCAGCGATAAAAACAGGCAGGCTTTTTTATCCGCCGCATATCAAATCGAATGAAAATGAACATGGTCTCTGGAGAGGTCACAGTCCTCTAATTGACAAATATGCATCTGCTGAGAACGGTGGATTGCTGCTCCCGCTTCATTTCGGTTGGTGGGGTAACCAGACATGGAATCCGCCACAGGTTGAGCCTACATTCATGGATGATATAGAATATCTGTGCTGCAAGATGATCGGAAATAATGCCGGACTATCAATGCTGGGAGGTGCTGATGAAAAGACACTTGAAGCAAATCCGCTTTTCAGAAGGATCACTGAAAAGATAAAACAGTATGAAGAACTAAGGCACGCAGATTACTTCAACGATTCAGTAAGGGCACTGCTGAGAGAAACAGGAAAGGAATTCACCCTGGTCAGTGACCAGAATGGAAAATGGAATCTGAAACCTGTTTCATACAGAAGGCATAAGGTAGCAGGATCAAATCATCCATCTTCAACATGGAATTCATATAATGACTTTGATAAACAAGCGGTTAAACTGAGGATAGAACCTCTTATGTCGGTGAAGCGATTCAGGGATCCAACAGGAATTGTAATTGCGGATTTTACAAAAGAAAACCAATTTAACCCTGAAGGGAGTGCACAGGCAATTAAGGCATCGGTAATACCATCATCTGAAAAAGCACCGGACGGAACAAAGGCAGGATACTATACTGCCAATGCAACCGGAATTGATCCAATGGAAGGTCTTTGGGTAAAAATGGAAAAGAAGTTTGACCCGGGACTCGACATCAGCAAAAACCAGGGTATCGGAGTCTGGGTGAACGGAGACAGCAGCGGACATCTCCTGAATATCAGACTTGAAAGTCCTAAGCATCTTTCACATGGGGCCCGGGGAGATCATTTTATAAAAATTGATTTTAAAGGATGGAAATACTTTGAGCTTGTGGAGATTGAATCCTCCGGATTCAGCAATTATATCTGGCCTGATTCAGGCTTCTATGTATATGATTCATACCGGCATACAGTACTTTTCAATAATATTGATAAAATACAACTCTGGTACAACAATCTTCCGGGAGGAAAGGAAACCGGATGCCTTATCAGCCAGATAAAGGCACTTCCACTTGTTCCACAGGTCATTACAGATCCATCGGTAACAACTAATGGAAAAACTATTGTGTTCAACTGCATAATGGAATCGGGAATGTACCTGGAATTCATGTCAGAGGATGATTGCAAACTTTACGGAACAAAAGGAGAGTTTATTATGGATGTAAAAATTAAAGGTGAGGTTCCGGAATTGAATCGCGGGGATAATGAGATCACATTTAAATGCAAAGGAAGCGCTGATGTTAATTCAAGGGTGCAGGTTACAGTTATTAGTGATGGATCAGCGATAATGTAAAGATTGATAATATATTAAATGCACAATGTTCAAAATCCACCCCTAAATCCCCCAGGGGGGACTTATTAAAAGACAATGATTTGTAAAGCCCCCCTTGGGGGGTTTGGGGGTTAAAATATACATTTAATATGACTTCGGCCAGAATTAATT
>Ga0209314_10001019_pt1 | contig 12686 bp, 13 predicted proteins | sample I19B2metaG_FD_184146 | JGI IMG/M metagenome (GOLD analysis project Ga0209314, IMG submission 184146) | Lake sediment bacterial and archeal communities from Gulf of Boni, Indonesia to study Microbial Dark Matter (Phase II) - ​I19B2 metaG... | ecosystem: Environmental > Aquatic > Freshwater >...
GTTGTTTCTCGCTGAGACCAGCGAGGCCTCTACGGAGCCCCCTACATCCAAATCCTCAGAACTCAATTCCTTAACTACACGTACAGCTCCACCTACATCCAGTCTCCCAACCAGTCTTAGGTCGCCCCCAACCTGAAGCCTTCCACCGACATCCACCTCACCGCCCTGGCATGTTCCAGATATGTCAACTGTACCGCCGACATTGAGTTTCCCCGTTAACCGTAGGTCGCCTCCAACTTGGAGACGTCCTCCCACATCAACATTTTCGCCTTCACCCGTTCCAGATATGTCAACCGTGCCGCCTACATCGATCTCCTTGAACCTAAGGTCTCCTTCAGCCTTCATCGACCCGCCCACATGGATGTCTCCCCCTCTGCTTCCAGCGCTAAGCCTAATGGAGCCGCCTACATCTATCGCGTTGAAACATAGTGGAGCTGTAGATTCTAAGTAGCCTCCGACCCGAATAGGTCCCGTAACCTCGCCTCCGCTAACGTGCACCATTCCACCGACATCGATGGTTGCAAGCTTCACGGCGGCTAATGTCTTGAAGGATCCTCCTACATCGATGTCCTCGGCTTCTACGGTACCTCTCGCCGTATAGGTGCCGCCCACTTCGACTTTCGTCACCTTAGTGGAGCCTTCGATTTCCAAGCGGTCACCTACCTCTACATCAACCGCTGTGAGGTCCTTTCCAACCTTCAGAAGCTTTTCCACATCTATCGCTCTAGCTTTAATGTATCCTGAAACCTCTAAGGAACCGTGTTTTACCTCAACCCTATCCTTCACCGTTAAGTCGCCTAAGATTCTCACGTAGCCTTCACGGCTTTGAAACCTCTCCGCTTCAACACTGCAGTTGAAGACAATGTTTCCCTTGCATTCTACAGGTCCGTTTACCGTAACCTTAACCCCGTCCTCAGCTAAAACCGTAGCGTCCTCCTCTATGATCAACGCTCCTTCAACAACGCCGATTGTCGCAGTAGAGCCTTCTGCAACCTTAACCTCCTTACTCAAATCGGCTGTCTCCTGGCTGATTACTTCCTCGCGCCAGCTTTATTTAGCCTTTGAGCGAAAAGGTTGATGCGGCCTGCGATCTCAGCCATATCCTCGAACTGTTTCTTGCTGATCTTCGCTCCTTCAGCCACGTACACCGTCCTCCAAATGCTTACTCTATTTTCCATATTTCCTTTCGCCTCCTTACTCTCAGTTAGGTTGGAGATGATATAAAGCTGAGGCACATATTGTGATCACATTTTGTGATCGACTTCCAAACGAATACACGGCTTTTATCGCTAAGAAATACTACCGCATAGAGGTGGACTTGCTACGCGCCGTTTCTTAGCGCCTAAAGTCAAGCTTTTTACCAACGAACACTCTGAAACTAAGCTAGATTGTCTAGGCCCAGCTCCTTAGCATACATGACGGCTTCAATATATTCCTCGGATTTTAACCGGCGGCGGAGCTCCGGAACTTCGTAGGCACGCCAGTGCGGCGTATATTGGTCCATGATGTTCACTCGAACCCATGTTCCAAGGTTCTCAGCTATCCATTTCAGGGTTGGTTTGGTGCAGCAATCGATGTGCTCTGGTAGGAGGAGAACCCTTATTAATAGTTCCCCGTTTTTTACAGCGTGTATATGGTTTCTCTGGCAGGCGTCCAGGTATCCGGGGGCTGAGGATATCCGTGTAGCGCATTTGTTGTTTCCATACTTGTAGTCGAGGAGGTAGACATCTATGAAGCCTTTGAGAAGCTCCGCTGTTTCCTCGCTGTAGTAGGAGTTGCTGTTCCAAACCGTGGCCACGTTGACGCCCACGTGCTTGAAGGCTTCAAGCCAGCTATGAAGCCATGGTGTAGGTGAGCCTCCCACCATGTTGCAGTTCCTGCAGCCAGCCTTGTGTAAGGATTCCACCTCCCTCGCAAGCGCTTCAGGATTAAGGGGTTCCCCAGCCTCCATCCGCTGCGAGATCGTCCAGTTCTGGCAGTGGCGGCAGATAAGGTTACAGCCTATGGAGAATATTGTCCCGCTGGGAACAAGTTCAGGCTCCTCACCCATATGGTGGAAGGCTGTTGAGAGAAGGAAGGTGGAGCCGCATCCGCATGTTCCCAGCTCACCCTCCAGCCTGTTCTTAAGGCATCGCCTCACACAGTAATGACAGTTTCCTAGGATTTGGCGAGCGATCTCAGTCTTCAAGTCCAAAAATGACATTATGGGTATCTGTAGGTCTTTAAGTCTCACTTCACCACGGTCGATCATTTCTTGAAGTCCGTAGTACCTCTCCTTCGCCGCATCGTGGACCTGCCAAAGCCTCTCTAAAGATTCGCCTTCCTTGAACACGGCTTCAACCCTTTTAGCGATCAAGTGCTTCGCCACCTTCCTGCCTTGAAAAACATCGAAGTACCTAGACAACGAATTGACGGCTTTACGGTTATGTAGGACGCTTGTAGCGTCAGGTCGGATGAGGTTCCAAGTCATGTTACTCAACTGTTTCTAGAACGCGCACTGAATAAACGTTACGTATCCCCACATGAGATAGGTGAATCAATGTTGTCTTTTATCCCATACGTACTATATTGTGTGGTTTGACTTAGCCTTATTTCCCCATGTTTTCAACGCTGTCTGCATTACATGTTGGATACATGGATGATTGAAGTTCATGTGCCTGTAATAAGTTTGAGGTACGTTGTTAGAATTCGTTCATACTTTTAGTGCTCACCGCAAGACATATCTAACATAGTGATGGAGGAATGGGGGGAAGGATAGATAGTGGGTAATCCGCGTTTTGGTCCCGCGGGGACGCCACCACGTTTCGAAGACCCTATCTTTAAGCTCCCTAAGTTTCTCCACAACGAGGGCTTAGACGCGCTTGAGTATCAAGCTACTCGGTGGGGTACTAAACCACAGATGCCGATGGAACATGCGAACAGACTAGGTTTAGAGGCTAGGCAATGGGATGTAAGGCTTTCCCTCCACGCCTCTTATTTCATGAACCTATGCGGGGAAAGGGATATCGTTGAGGCAAGTAAAAGACGCTTTGTAGCGTGTGTTGAAGCCGCTCATTGGATGAAGGCCAGCGACGTGATTTTCCACCCTGGTTTTTACGGGAATCGAAGCCCAGATGAAGCCCTTAAGCTTTGCGTAAAATCCGTGAGTGAGGTTGTGGTAGCTATGAAGACTCTCGGGTTTACGGGGATTCACCTAAGACCTGAGACTATGGGGAAAACTTCGCAGCTTGGTAGCCTCGATGAGGTCATCACCCTCAGCCAAGAGGTCGAGCTGATATACCCGGCGGTGGATTGGGCGCATGTTCACGCCAGGGATAAGGGTAGGTTTAGAAGAAAGGGGGATTATGTTAAGGTCTTAAATACAATCGAGGATAGGCTTGGAGCTGAAGCATTAAAGGACCTGCACTGTCACTATACCCGAGTTGAGTTCTCGGGGAAGGGTGAAGTCCGCCATCATACACTGGAGGAGAAGAGCTTCGGACCCTGTTTCCAACCTTTAGCGGAGCTGGTTTTTGAGCTTGGGTTAAGCCCGATACTTATATGTGAGTCGCCGTTGCTTGACCTCGACGCTGTAGAGATGAGGCAAATCTACCTTAACTTAACGCGTGAGAAGCATTAGAGCCGCAACAGCGTTCACTTAGAAACCCGGCGTTCAACGTATCTACCCCTTCGCTCAATCGCTTTAACACGTTCAAACACTGTATCAGCCTTTTCCTCACCCAGTTCTAACCTGTACCCCTTAAGGAAGCTTTGGAAACATTCCTCGGAGATCCTGTAATGAGTGCTTGTGAGAGCCCGTTTCATAAGGAGTATGTCGACGCCCATGTCTTCAACCTGTGTGGAGTAGGCTCCTAAGCCAAAATCCACGAGGAATATCCGTCCGTCCGCTGTCTGAACCATGTTAGAGGTTGTTAAGTCGCCGTGCTGTATCCCAGCCCTATGGAGACGGGCTACAAGCCTCCCAACTTCCAGGCATAGCCCAACAGCTTCACCCTTATCAACCCTCGCCAACTTTTCCCTAAGCCGCTCCCCATCGATGCGGCTGAGAAGAAGCGTGGAGTCCTTGGGGCTTAGAAGAAGCACGGTAGGCGCGGGGACACCGTTCCTCTTCGCATCGTATAGGAGCTGCGCCTCATGCACCGTCCTCCTCCGCCGAAGCTCCTCATCGAGCAAACCCACACGATACTTCTTTGCAACCCGCTCCTTCTTTATAACATTATATCCATGCCACTGTGTGAGGTAGATATTAGCTTCAGCTCCCCTGTATATGAGCTGCCTCACCTCATCCACGAAACCTCAACCTCGTAGGCTGAAGGATACTTCCATTAATCTATAAAGGACTTCACCACGGGAGTGGGTTGTAGAGATAGGTGGAGCTTCAACCCCTTAACTTCACAGCTATGTGAACGCTTCAGAGAACTAGAGCTTTCATGTTATCGCCAGAATCTCCAGCTGTCACGGATACTCGGCTGAGCACCTACGCTGTAGGCTTCAGGCAGCACATATAGGTAAATCGTATGCCCGTTAAACCGCTCAATCCTATTTGCCTTCCAACCGTTGAAGCTGAAGTCGTGACTTACAATCCGTGTCCCAGTCCTCGTTTCCTTCTCAAGCTTCGGTTTAAGCCGCTCATTCGCCATGCTCGTCAGGTAAAGCGTAACCACCGTTGCCTCTGAGAGGTCGGCGTTAAAAAGGTCACCGTGGACAAGCTTCACTCTTTCGCTGAGCTTGTTAAACTCAAGAGACTTCAACGACGCCTTGTAAAGGTCCTCCCTTAACTCGTATCCGACGGCTGTCTTGGCTCCAAAATCGTTTATCGCGGCGATGAGCATCCGAGCATCACCGCAGCCTAAGTCAACTACAACATCGGATGAGCCTACATTGGCGATTTCAAGCATCTTCCTAATAACCTCCGGCGGACTGGCTACGAATGGGGCACAACTCAAACCTACACGCCTCCTGTTACATACACGCGTTTTCCACGTTATTCCTACTCTGCTATAAAGGTTATGCCTAACAACCTCGCGAAGCCTCAAACCAAAATGGTCAATATCTCTCAGGGATTTAGTTCAGCATGATCTAACATGGCTTAAACGTGTAAACTTATTTTCTAAAGTTATTTAGGACTTCCCCGATATAACTCTCTGAAAAGGGTGAAAGTGAATGCAGCTTGGGGGTATGGAGAGAACCATTAGGGCGCTTAGTTTCGAGGAGGTTGACCGGGTGCCCATGTGGGGTGGTTGGTGTGAGAACCCAAGGTTCCTGGAGCAGGCTAGCGGCATCCAGATGAAGTATGGGTTTACGTTGAACGAGTGGGAGAACCCGATGAGGGCAGCGCTTCAAGCCTTTAGGAACGTAGGCGTCGACGTGACCTGCGGTTTCCAGTTACCGAAGCCTGCTGAGATGATGAGTTCGCCTAAGGGAGGTATCGGGTATATGGGTTGGGAAGTCAGTTCCACTGAGGAGCGCGGTTACACCCCGGAGAGAGTTGTGCGGTACATAGAGGCACTTCCTACACCCTCGGATGTACGCGCAGACTTCGACTTTGAACGCCAGTATCTACTCTACGTGAACAGGATGAAGCGTGCGCAGGACGAGTGTGGAGACGCCATGCTTTGGATGAGCGGCGGCCACACCGTTACATTCGACGGGAATTTCCGCTTATTCGGCTATAAGCCCTACCTGCTCACCTGTATACGGCATAAAGACGCTGTGAAGAAGCTTAACGCGTATTACGCTGAGCATTCACGGTGCATGAATGAGGTGGTTGCGAAGGCTGTTAAAGAGGAGGGTATCGCTCCCTTCTGCTTCACAGGGACGGACATATGTTATTCTCATGGACCTATGCTCTCACCTAGGATTCTGGATGAAATCTACTTCCCCTACGTTGAGAAAGCCTTTGAACCGTTGAAGAACGCGGGGATTAAGATCATATGGCACTCCGATGGTTATATTACACCTATTGTGAAAAGCCTGATCAACGCGGGTGTAAACGGCTTTCAAGGCTTCCAGGAAAAGTATGGTGTAGAATTCGCGGATTTCACGCGGATGAAGGTGAAGGATGGGAAGCCGCTACTCCTCATTGGCAGCGTCCAAGTTTCAACCACCCTCGTCTTTGGAACCGTTGAGACCGTTAAGAAGGATGTGGAGCGATGTATCGACCTAGCTATGGAGGGTAGAGGAGTGGGCGGACATATACTAGGCACCGACACTAATATCAGCCCAGATGTACCCCCGGAGAACATATTCGCCATGTACCAGCATGGTAGAAACTATGGGAGAAAGGTTGGGATTTAGGAAGCAACGCAGTAACGCGACCTGCTTATTTTTTTTAACAGAGTAAACGTACATATACTACTTCCGGCTCCGAAAGTTCCTAACCTTAAACAGGTTAACCTAGGTAAAAATGAGTTTTCATAAGTGAGTAGAATCTTGTTTACACCCTAAAGAGGAAAACGTATACAAGACTTATTTGAAACGGCTTCCGATTAAAGACGTGTATGCCAAACACTAGGGTTAGAGAAGTCAAGGGTTTCACTGATTCAGCTGTTGATGAAGCCGTTGAGGTCATTAAAAGCGGCGGGCTTGTAGTCTATCCTACAGAGACTTGTTACGGTTTAGGTGCTGACGCATTAAACCCTGAAGCCGTGAGAAAGGTTTTCATGGTTAAGCACCGTCCCTTCGACATACCCCTAACCGTACTCGTTGCTGACCTCGAAATGTGGGGGAGGTTCGCTGAACTAACCTCTGAAGCCCTAAAATTGATTAGAAAGTTCATGCCTGGGCCCTTAACCATTGCCTTAAGGAAGAAGCCGTATGTACCGGACCTATTAGACCCCTACGAGTTAGCAGCGAGAATCTCAAGTCACCCTACAGCCCAAGCCCTAGTGAGCAAGGTTGGCTCCCCGATTACGGCTACCAGCGCCAACGTCCACGGTGAACCAGAACCATACACGGTCGACGAAGCCATTAAATCTCTCGGGCAAGGTGTAGACCTTGCCTTAGACTCCGGGAAGATTCCACGCAGGAATGTATCCACAGTCGTACATCTGACGGCTTCCCCGCCGAGGATTCTGAGGGCATACCCCAAGGGAGCCTTTAAAACCGAGGACATTCTAAAGACACTTAAGGAGAATGGGTAGTCCTTGCAGGGATCCGAGAATAGGAAGCCAGCTGTATGTTTAGGTATTGAGGGTACAGCGCACACTTTTGGAGTTGCGTTAGTGGATTCCTCTGGGAAAACTTTGGCTGATGTGAACGATTTCTACGTTCCCCCATCTGGGAAAGGGATTCATCCAAGGGAATGTTCACAGCATCACAGTCTTGTCGCGGCGAAGCTTCTCACTAAGGCATTACAGGATTCTGATGTGAAGCCCGATGGGATCGATGCGGTGGCTTTCTCACAAGGTCCAGGTATGGGTCCATGCCTTAGAACAGCGGCGACTATGGCAAGGGCGCTTTCAGTTTTTCTCCATATGCCTTTAATCGGTGTCAACCATGTGGTCGCCCACATCGAGATTGGGAAGCTCGTGAACAAAGCTGAGGACCCCCTCGTTCTAGTGCTCAGCGGGGGAACTACGCAGATACTGGCTCTTGAGGAGGGACGATACAGGGTTTTCGGTGAAACCTTAGACATAACGGCTGCAAACTGCCTCGACGTCTTCGCCCGGGAGGCTGGGCTTCACGACCCTAAAGCTCCTTGGCCGGCCTACGTCTTTGACAAGATGGCTGATGGAGGGGAATCCTACATTTCCTTGCCATACACCGTTAAGGGTATGGACCTTCAGTTTTCAGGTATACTCACAGCAGCTTTAGCGAAGCATAGAGAGGGCAAGTATAGGCTTGAGGACCTATGTTTTAGTTTAAGGGAAACGGTTCTAGCGATGATCACGGAGGTGGCTGAAAGAGCCCTAGCCCACACCCGTAAAGCAGAGGTTCTCCTCATCGGGGGTATGGCGCAGAAGGCACGGCTCCGCGAGATGCTTAGCATCATGGCTGAGGAGCATGAGGCAAGGTTCCTCGTGGTCCCCAACCAGTATGCCACGGATAACGCAGCCATGATCGCGTGGACGGGCATCCTCGCATATAAAGCAGGGCAAACCCTAACCGTTGAGAGAAGCCTTGTGAAGCCCAAGTGGAGAGTAGACCAAGTCTCTATTCTATGGTAGGGAAGAGGGGTGGCTGTATGGTTAGGATATTGCTTGACAGCTGCACAGTTCCTAATTTGTTTATAGTCTCCGAGGGCTGATGTACCCACAAAAGCGTTTGTTATAGTATAAAACCCGAGGATGATAGCGTCCCTAGCTATTAAGTAAACACCTGTTAGGCATTAGGCTAATTTCAAGCGTTGGAGCGGAGATGTTCTTAACCTCAGGTTCAGTTAAGCGGAGTAAACGCCTTTCTCTCCTTACCCTAAACGCTTTACTAGAATAGGGTTGAACCTGATACAGTTGTATACTTATGAGCAGGTCCCCTCCATATTCGAAGCGGGTGGTAAAGCCAGGATGGTGTTTACAACTCGACCAGTTCTCATGGGAACCCACGGCGCCGTGGCTTCAGGTCACTACCTCGCCACCGTAGCAGGGTTTAAAGTGTTGCAGAAGGGTGGAAACGCCGTTGACGCCGGTGTAGCTATGGGTTTCACCCTCACTGTTTTGGAGCCTCACGCAAACGGCATAGGTGGGGAAGCCCCGATTATTGTATACTCTGCAGGGGACAAAAGGGTTTCAGTCATCAACGGTCAGGGAACGGCTCCGAAAAAGGCGACCTTCCAGTGGTTCCGTGAACAAGGTATAAACGTAATTCCAGGCGATGGGTTCCTCCCAGCCACTGTGCCAAGTGCCTTCGACGCCTGGATTACAGCCCTATCTCGTTTCGGTACACTAAGCCTAGCGGAGACGATGGAGCCAGCGATTAAATTCGCTGAGGAAGGTTTTCCCATGTACCAAGGGCTTAGAAACGTTATCACACTTCACGCTAAGCGGTTTCGTGAGGAGTGGCCTACTACAGCTAAGGTCTTCCTCCCAAACTGCGAGGTCCCTGAGGTTGGAGAGGTTTTCCGTCAGACGAGCTTAGCAGAGACATTCAAACGCCTCGTAGCTGAGGAGGAAAGGGCTCAGCATAAGGGACGCACCGTGGCTTTGAAGGCTGCTAGAGACTGCTTCTACAATGGAGAGATTGCTAAACGAATCGTTGAGTTCGGAGCTGGTAACGAGGTCCGAGACTCTTCTGGAAAACCTCACAGTGCTTTACTAAGCCTAGAGGACTTTAAGGGTTATGAAACCAAGGTGGAGGAACCCGTTTCGTTCAATTATAAAGGTTTGACGGTTCATAAATGTAGTCCGTGGTCTCAGGGACCGGTTTTCCTACAACAGTTAAGCCTCCTCCGTGGCTATGATCTACGAAGCCTTAGACATAACTCCACTGTGTACATCCATTTAATTGTTGAAGCTGCGAAGCTTGCTTTCGCAGACAGGGAAAAGTTCTACGGAGACCCGGACTTCGTCAACGTTCCAGTAGGTAAGCTTCTCTCCGAGGATTACGCCTTGGAGCGTAGAAAGCTTATCAAACCGGATAAGGCATCCGTGGAACTCCGACCTGGAAGCGATATACATGCGCAAACGGGGAATATCGGAGACACAACCCATCTTGACGCCGTTGACGCGGATGGAAATATGGTCGCGGCTACTCCAAGTGGAGGTTGGGTGCAGTCTTCCCCCGTAATCGAGGGACTTGGCTTCCCCCTTGGAACCCGTGGGCAAATGTTCAACCTTGACGTAGGTCACCCTAACGGGCTTCAACCAGGGAAAAGACCGAGGACAACCCTTACTCCCTCCCTCGTTACACGGGATAGAAAACCATACATGGTTTTCGGAACACCGGGTGGCGACCAACAGGACCAGTGGACGCTGCAGTTTTTCCTAAACCTCGTCGAGTTTGGGATGAACCTTCAGGAAGCCATAGATGCGCCCACGTTTCATACGGCACATTTTCCAAGCTCCTTTTATCCAAGGGAAGCTTCCCCTGGTAGGCTACATGTTGAGGGGAGAATCCCTGAAGCCGTTAGAAAAAGTCTCGTGGAGAAGGGACATGATGTTGTAGTGGACGGTGACTGGGCTCATGGAAGGGTTCTCGCCATTGCCTTCAACCCTGAAACCGGGGTAATATCCGCCGCGGCTTCGCCTAGGGGAGAAACAGGCTACGCGTTGAGTTGGTAGAAGAGGCGGGAGATACTGTGGCTTACCGGTATAAATGGAAATTTTATGTACATTTTACCTTAATGCCTTTTTAGAAAGGGCTATATAGATGGTTTCTGACAGAGATCGCGTGTGAGGAATTTTCATGGGAACTCAGATTATTGAGAGTTCAAAACCTACTGGTAGGATACGTTGTGCTGTGGTTGGTTACGGTCCAGCTTTCAACATGGGGAAGGCGCATTGTGAGTGGATTAAGGGAACTGAAGGATTGGAGCTTGTGGCGGTCTGCGACATCGACGCTAAGCGTACAGCCCTAGCGAAGCAGGATTACCCGTGGATTGAAACCTACAACGACCTCGGTGAGCTCCTCCTTAAATCTAAGGTTGACCTTGTCACCGTTGTTACCCCTCATAACACTCATGCACAGTTAACGCTTCAATGCCTTAAGGCTGGGAAACACGTCATCGTTGAGAAGCCTATGTGCATCACAGTTAAGGAAGCCACGGCGATGATCGAGGAGGCTCGGAAGGTGAAGGTTATGTTAACGGTTTTCCATAACCGCCGCCATGACGGTGATTTTCTCGCCATTAAAGAGGTTATCGATAAAGGGTTGATCGGTAAGGTTTTTCACGTTGAGGTCTTCGGTGGGGGTTACGGGCATCCAGGGTATTGGTGGCGGTCGGATAAGAAGGTCTCAGGCGGAGCAATCTACGACTGGGGCGCCCACTTCATAGACTGGGTCCTCAACCTCGTCCCGGAGAAGGTTGTCAGCGTAACTGGTTTCTTCCATAAACTCGCTTGGATGGATGTGACGAACGAGGATGAGGTTGAAGCCGTTATACGATTCGAATCCGGGGCTGTGGCGGACGTTCAACTGTCCAGCATCGCAAGGGTTGGGAAACCACGGTGGCGTATCCTAGGCACTAAGGGAGCGATCCTCGACCAAGGTGGTGGAAAGTTCAAGGTATGCACTGAAGTTGATGGGATCCCCGTGGAGATGGAGGTGAAGTATAAGGCTTCAGAAAGGCTTCCCTATTACCGAAACATCTCCGACCACCTCCTCCACGGTAAGGAGCTTGAAGTGAAGCCTGAGGAAGCACGGCGAGTCATCGCCATCATGGAAACCGCTGAGAAGTCCTCTAAAACCAAGAAAGTTGAGCAGGTTCCCTACGGGTAGGTTTCATGATACCAAATAAGGGAACGGATATGCTTACCCCATGTTCGTCAGTCATATCGATGAGAGCTTCTCGATTTGGGACACGCAGCGGTGATAGTTGTTGAGCATAGGCACGGATATGTGTGTCATCAAGCTGGGAAAGGGGCAGCGTATGAGCCGTGAACTATACGCCATACTCGACGAGGTCGACATAGTGTCTATCCACCAGTTTACTCTTCCTCCGGAGACACCTGCTGAGCTTCACTACCATGACTTTGACGAGTACTGGCTTTTCATAGAGGGGACAACCACGGTTACCTTACGTCTCGCGGATGGAACTAAAAGTCAATACGATGTCGTTCCTGGGGACCTTGTAGCCACACCTAAAGGTGTAGAACATGGTCACACCCCGCGCACAGTAACGAAGTACATCCAGTTCACAGGCAAGATAAGACCCGGGGCTAAACCCGGTCACCTGAAAAGACGGGGTTTGTAAGAGGTTTAACTGGGTTTAGGAAGAAGGTTGAAGAAACACCTAAAATGAGCACTGTTGTATATTCAGAATTTATGGGCTTTTTTTCACGTATTCCGTGTAGTTGCAGCCTCCGCAGGCCCATCGAGGTTTTGGAGATTCGTGGAAAGCCATGATCTTTGCGCATCTTGGACACTTCCTATTCTTTAGCTTAACCGTCTTTTTACCGTAGTCAACCTCGTACAGCTTCCACGCTTTTCCTCCCCGCTCTTTCTTACCCTCGCCTTTCTCCTCTTTCTCACCCATACACTCACCAGCCTTAATGCTTCAAAATGGAGGCTTTAACCAGCTTTAGGCTTCTCCTCCTTAAGCTTAGCACGCTCTTCAGGATGTAAATTCCTCAAGTAAACGTGTTTATGAACGAGGGCCTTAGCCTTTTCCGTGTCTTCGTAGATGAAGCACAGTCCATCCGTAGTGTGCGTACCCGTCCTCGTCTTCAGCTCCATCACGTAGGTTGCTTCTAACCTTGAACCAAGCCTCTCAGACAGTGCTTTCCTTACGTCAAACCTCAGCGGAGTGCTCGCCCTTAGGTGCCCAGCGATGAAATGCACTTCCTTTCTACCCAAGAGCTGATTATTGACTTCTTTAACAACCTTGATTTCCATGCAACTCACGGCTAATTATGTGTGGAGGAATTTAAACCATTCGTAGCCGTCTAGAAAGCAGAGGGAAAGCTCATCTTCAAATGCATGTTCACTACTTCCTTAAACCTAATAGGGAGCGGGTATGACTTATTGGCGTAGGATAGATGATCGCGAATGCCATTCTGCCCTCAATGCGGTCAACAGGCTGGTCCAAAGGA
>Ga0209314_10001020_pt1 | contig 12685 bp, 19 predicted proteins | sample I19B2metaG_FD_184146 | JGI IMG/M metagenome (GOLD analysis project Ga0209314, IMG submission 184146) | Lake sediment bacterial and archeal communities from Gulf of Boni, Indonesia to study Microbial Dark Matter (Phase II) - ​I19B2 metaG... | ecosystem: Environmental > Aquatic > Freshwater >...
AGCCTTAACCTGGCGTAAACAAACAAAAAACCCCGGCGCGGAATTGCGCAGGGGTTTTTTGTTTAACATGTGTTAACCACACATAGTGTTACCGGCTTGCCCATTGCGGTGCCCTTTCTTTTGTGTTAAGAGTCTCCTATGGGCAAGCAGGAAGTCATTGACATCATCAGGAGCAGTAAGCCGGAGATCGAATCCCGTTATGGGGTACGGCAGCTCGGCCTGTTCGGGTCCTATGTCCGTGGACAACAGCGGAAGCGGAGCGACATCGATATCCTTGTCTCCTTCAGTCGTGACATCGATCTGTTCGACTTTCTCGACCTGAAGGAGTTTCTTGAGGCCCGCTTGCACCACAAGGTCGACCTGGTCATGGAAGCAGCCCTGAAACCGGCCATCGGCAGGCGTATCCTCGCCGAGGTCGAGTATGTCTAAGGGACGGCAGATTGTTGACTATCTTGCCGATATCTTGACTGCCATTGTCGAGGTAGATGACTTCATCCATGGGAATTCCCGGGACAGTTTACTTAATTCAAAAGGCGGCTAGATGGCCGCCTTTGCTTTTCTGAGATTGATGAAGCTAGTCTGTAGTTCAGGCCGGGCTTGCCGACTTTCAACACACGATCACTCTTTCAACCTGCCAGCTGCCGACCGGTACACGGCGAGATGTTCCCTCTTTCCTACGGCTACAACAATGACAACGATGCGTGTGTCGTCAACCTGGTAAACCAGTCGGTAACCGGCGTTCTTCAGCTTGATCTTGTAGCAATCGGCCATACCGGAAAGACGGGCAGATTCGACACGGGGCCGGACCAGTCGGTCGGCCAGTTTTTTCTTGAGCTGCGCGCGGATTGCGCCGTCAAGCTTCTTCCACTCTTTAAGTGCCGACTCCTTGAATTCGAGGCTATAGCTCATCGAGGGAAACCTTGACCGTCGGCTCTTGCTCTCTTTCCTTGACGACCTGCGTGAGATTATAGTCCTCGAACCGTTCCATCAGCGCTTCGAAAGCCTCGGCCGGAATCAGGTAGGCGCTGGGTTTGTTGTGATTGAGGATGGCCACCGGTGCGCCTTCGGCTTCATTGATGATGCGTGAGGGGTTTTTCTTCAGGTCGCTGATGCTGACGGAAGCACGGGCATAAATCCGATCCATGTATGACCTCGTTAATGACTTTATTAGTGGTTTAAATATAGGTCATATTTTTTGTTGCCGCAAGGATTTAGTGCTGGCCTCATTTGCGCTCAATGGCCGGAGGCTGTAGCCGGGGCAAACGCTCGACACCTGTCCGGGGGAGAGGGTGTATGAAAAACTAAAAAACTAAGGACTCTTCCCATAATTTCGTTATGCACGTCATGAGGGGACGTTGTTTGTTTGTCCACTAATGCATGCTAACTGACTAATTTTAAATCAGTTAAATCCCTTCGCAAAGACAAAGTCCAATCTTGAAATGAGTAAATTTTATGAGCACCATACTTAGAAAACTGATAATTCAAGATCTGAACCCGATAGGTGCCGATAGGTGCATTCTTATTTAATTTAAAAGGCGGCCAATCGGCCGCCTTTGTCGTTTCGGTAAAAAACAGTTGCCGCCCGGTAGCTGCTCAGTCATACTTGAAGTACCTTATCGAGTACCAAAAGGAGTATCGCCATGAATACCATCCCCGCCCAGGAGCTGAAGCGGCGCGGTATTGCCGCGGTGGACGACCTGATCGAAAAGGGCGATGTGCACGTTATCCGCAACAACCGGCCCGAGTATGTGGTCCTTTCCGAGGAACGTTACAAGGAACTGGTGGCCGATGCCGAGGAGGCCTACGTGGCGAGGGTGAAGGCGTCGCTGGAGGATGTGAAGGCCGGCCGGGTGAAACGGGGCAGTGCAGCCGACCTGATCAAAGAGCTGGGTCTGGACGACTAGCCCATGTACACTCTGCTATGGTCTGCCGGCTTTACCCGTGCCGCGAAAAGGTTCGCCCTCCAGCATCGCGAACTTCGCGCCAGGTTTGCCGCCATCCTGAGTGACCTGGAGGCCGACCCGTTCCAGCCGCATCTCAAGTACCACCACCTGGCCGGCAAGCTCAAGGGGGTCCAGGCGGTGAGCCTCACCCACAGTTACCATATTACCCTGACCGTGATGATTACCGAGAAGGAGATAATTCTTCTCGACATCGGCAGCCATGACGAAGTGTACCGGTAGCGAAGCCGGGGGATCACTCTCTGTGGGGCTCCGCCAGGAGCAAGCGGTTTTTCGGGGTGATATCCAGGGGGATGGTCTGGGTATGGACCCGGTAGCCATGGGCGCGCAGCCGCGCTGCCCGGGTGGCGTCCATGGCCAGGGGGCCGTCCAGCCACCCCTCCAGCCCTCCCGTGTCCCCCCGGTCCAGGTCGTGGCAGCAGGGGAGCACCGCAACCCTGGCCCCCACGGCCATCGCCCTGTCCAGAACGAGATCGGTCAGCCCGCCGCAGGCGTGGACTGAGACCACCAGATCGTCCGGGGCCAGGGCAATCCCCCCCATGTCCGCCTGCAGGTAGCTGATGCGACCCTGCAGCCGGGGCCAGGCCGACGTCAGGACGGTGGAGAGCGCCGTGGCGCTGGGGGGGAACTGACGGCCGACGGCCAGGGCAGACGGTGAGCTGTCGTCCAGGAGCAGCAATATATGGGCGAGCAGGCCGTGGCCGGAGGCCAGGTCCACCACCCGTCCACCCCGGAAGCGCCGCCGCACCCGGCGGGCCACCTCCCACGCCTCGTACAGCTCCTTGCGGGGGAGGCAGCCGGCGGTGCAGACCGCGCGGGCGATCCGGTCGAAGAGGGTGTCGCCGGGAAAGCGGTCGAGCTGGTGCTCGGTGAGGCAGTTGCGGGATGCTCGGTCCATGGCGGCTCCAAAGGGGTGCAGGGTCAGTACTGCTGCGGGAAGGATACCGCCAAATGGGCGGCAGGCCCAGAAAAAGTTGCCGTGCCCGTTGCCGCGCCGGGCGACGGCTGCCCTGAACCGGCCGGCGCCGCCCCTTCCGGCAGCTGCCACTGGGGGATATGAAATGATTTGCCCCCCGCGCCGCAGCGTGGTATACCGAAGTAACGTCAGGGCCACAGGGATTTTCGTCCCTGTGGTTTTTTTGCGGACGCAGATCGAGAGACCCCATGAACCCGAAAGCATTTTCATCCCTGCACCTGGCAGCCCCCCTGCTGAAGAACCTTGCCTCCCTCGGCTACGCCGAGATGACTCCGGTACAGGCCCACAGCCTGCCGCCGATCCTGGCCGGCAAGGACGTGATCGCCCGGGCCAAGACCGGCAGCGGCAAGACGGTCGCCTTCGGCATCGGCCTCCTGACCCGGCTGGAGCCGTCATCCTTCCGGGTGCAGGCGCTGGTCCTCTGCCCGACCCGGGAGCTGGCCGACCAGGTGGGGAAGGAGCTGCGCCGGCTGGCCCGCTGCCTGGAGAACATCAAGATACTGTCGATCTGCGGCGGAGTCCCCTTCGGCCCCCAGCTCGGCTCCCTGGAGCATGGCGCCCACGTGGTGGTGGGGACCCCCGGCCGGCTGCTGGACCACCTGCGGCGGGGGAGCCTGGACCTTTCCGGGTTGCAGACCCTGGTGCTGGACGAGGCGGACCGGATGCTGGACATGGGGTTCCAGGAGGACATTGCCGCCCTGATCGCCGCCGCCCCCAGCCGGCGCCAGACCCTGCTCTTCTCCGCCACCTATCCCGATACCATCGGCGCCATGAGTGGGGCTGTCCAGCGGGCCCCGGTGGAGGTCTCCGTGGATGAACTCCATGATGCGGGGGTCATCGAGCAGATACTCCTGACCGTGGAGGGCGACCAGCGTACCGACGCGGTGGCGAGGGTGCTGGACCATTACCGCCCGGAATCGGCCCTGGTCTTCTGCAACACGAAGATCGAGTGCCAGGAGGTGGCGGACGCCCTGGTGCAGCGGGGGTACGGGGCGCTGGCCATCCATGGCGACCTGGAGCAGCGGGAGCGGGACCAGGTACTGGTCCGTTTCGCCAACCGGAGCGCCGCGGTACTGGTGGCCACCGACGTGGCGGCCCGGGGGCTGGACATCAAGGAGCTGCCGGCGGTGATCAATTACGAGCTGTCCCGTAATCCGGAGGTCCATACCCACCGCATCGGCCGCACCGGCCGCGCCGGGGAAGAGGGGCTGGCCGTGAGCCTTGTGACCCCCAGGGAGAGCCGGCTGGTGGAGGCGATCGAGGAGGCCCAGGGGAGCGCCATCCCCCGGGGAAGCCTGGCGGCGCTGACGCCGCAGCCGGGGCGCCCAGCCGCACCCCCCATGGTTACCCTCTGCATCGACGGCGGCCGCCGCAACAAGCTCCGCCCGGGGGATATCCTCGGCGCCCTCACCGGCGAGGGGGGGATCGCCGGCAGCGAGGTGGGGAAGATCGATCTGTTCGACACCCACTCCTACGTGGCGATTGCCCGGCAGAGCGTGGCAATGGCCCTGGCCTGCCTGGGGAAGAACCGGATCAAGGGGCGCTTCTTCCGGGTGCGGCGGCTGGGGTGAGAGCCCTGCGGTCCACCACTTAGAGCCATTTCAGGAGTCATATCATGTCATTTGCATCCCTCGGCCTGCAGCCCGAACTGCTCAGTGCCGTCGCTTCCCGGGGGTATACGGAGCCGACCCCGATCCAGAGCGGGGCGATACCCCTGATCTTCGCCGGGCACGACCTGTTGGCCGGGGCCCAGACCGGCACGGGGAAGACGGCCGCCTTTGCCCTCCCCATCGTGCAGTGCCTCGGCGCCCAGATCCCCAAGGAGAAACGCCGCCGCCCCCGGGCGCTGGTGCTGGTGCCGACCCGGGAGCTGGCCGCCCAGGTCAGCGACGAGATGAACAGCTTCGCCCGGCGCCTCTCCCTGCGCTCCACCATGATCTACGGCGGGGTGACCATCCAGGCGCAGATCGAAAGGCTGCACCGGGGGGTGGATATCGTGGTGGCGACGCCGGGCCGGCTCCTGGACCACGCGGAGCGGGGGACGGTCGACCTCTCCCGGGTGGAGGTGCTGGTGCTGGACGAGGCGGACCGGATGCTGGACCTGGGGTTCATCGACGACATCATGCGGGTGGCGGAGTACCTGCCGCCTGGGCGCCAGACCCTGCTCTTCTCGGCGACCTATTCGCGGAAGATTCGGGAGCTGGCCGATGAGCTGCTTCACGAGCCCCACCGGATCGAGGTGGCGCGCAGAACCGTTGCCGCCGAGGGGGTGACCCAGGCGGTCTACGGGGTGGAGCGGAGCCGCAAGCGGGAGATGCTCTCGCTCATGATCCGCCAGGGGGGGTGGAACCAGGTGCTGGTCTTTGCCCGGACCCGCTACGGCGCGGACAAGCTGACCGAGGAGCTGCTGCTGGACGGGATCAGGGCTGCCGCCATCCACAGCAACAAGAGCCAGTCGATCCGCACCCGTACCCTGGCCGAGTTCAAGAAGGGGGAGTGGCGCGTCCTGGTGGCCACCGACGTGGCGGCCCGGGGCCTGGACATCGAGGGTCTCCCCCACGTGGTGAATTACGACCTCCCCCAGGTTCCCGAGGATTATGTCCACCGGATCGGCCGCACCGGCCGGGCCGGGGAGAGGGGGGAGGCCCTGTCGCTGGTCAGCCCGGAGGAGAAGCCGCTGCTGGCGGCGATCGAGAAGCTGCTCGGCCAGGCCGTCCCCCGCCGCGAGCTGGCCGCGTTCCCCGCAGTGGCGCCCCGCCGGAGCGTGCGGGTGAAGGAGCAGAAGGAGTCCGCCAAGGCCGGACGCAGCGGCAAGAAACCGGGCAAGCCAGCTAAACAGGCGCGATCGGAGAAGGCCCCGGCAGCTGCCGGGGCGCCGGCCAAGCGGAAAAAGCCCGTGGCAGAGCGCCCCCTCCCCAAAACCGGACGCCGGGGGCGCCGCTCGTAACGGCGGACCGAAGTCATGAGGGAAATGAGGGACCCTTCCCAGATTTCCTGGTTTTCACACTAATTCAGGATCTGTCTCCAGGCCAATGCATACCGAGCGAAACAATAACCACGTCGAGAGTCCCGTCCTGCGCTGGGTGCTGATTTTCTGCGGCTGGGGCTCTATCTGCTGCGGAGTGGTCGGTATCTTTCTGCCGATCGTGCCGACGGTGCCGTTCCTGCTGCTGGCAGTAGCCTGTTTTGCCAGGAGTTCCGAACGGTTCCATCGCTGGCTGGTGGAGCACAATCATCTCGGCCCGCTGCTGCAGGAGTACCTGAAAGGGGGAGGCATCCCGCTCAGGGCGAAATTGGTGAGCATCTCCCTGATCTGGGTCTCGTTTCCGGCCTCAGCTGTTCTGTTCGCCGAGGCGCTTTGGCTGAAGGCCCTGTTGATTGCGGCTGCCGTGGCGATCAGCGGTTATCTGTTGTACCTGCCGACAGCACCGCCGAATGGGCGGCAGAAGCAGCCGCGGCAGTAATCCGGCACGGAGCGGCAGAGACAATTTATTGCATTCCGGCATTCCGTGGACAGCATAATTAATTCAAAAGGCGGCGGATCGGCCGCCTTTGCCGTTTCTGCGAAAAACAGTTTGCCGCACCGCAGCCGCTGCGGCATACTTCAACCACATGATCGAGAGCCAAGAGGAGTACCGTTATGAACGCCATGGATACCGACAGGCAGCTGCCGCTTTGCCGCCTGCACAAACTGAAAGTTTCCCGGATAGACAAGAAAGGGGTCTGGCTCGACGCCGGCGGGTTGCCGGCCCATCTGCCGCTGCGTGAAGCGCCCCGGGCCGTACCGGGAGACGAACTGGAAGTGTTCCTCTTTCAGGTGGTCCCCGGCGAACTGCAGGCCACGCTCCGCCAACCTCTGGCCCAGGCGGGGGAGTTCGCCGTGCTGAAGGTGAAATCGACCGGACCCCACGGCGCCTTTCTCGACTGGGGGCTGGCAAAGGACCTGCTGGTCCCGGTGAGCCTGCAGCCGGAGCGGATGCAGGTGAGCTGGAGCTACCTGGTGAAGGTGGACGTGGACAGCCAGGGGCGCCCCTTCGGCAACGCCCGCATCGACGACTGCCTCGACCGGGGCCGGCCGGAGCTGGCGGAGGGTGAGGCGGTGACCCTGATCATCTGGCAGCTGACCGACCTGGGGGCCAGGGTGATCGTCAACAACCGCTACGCCGGACTGCTGTACCGTGACGAACTCCCGGCCGGCAGCTACCCCGGCATGAAGCTCTCCGGCTACCTGAAGCGGCTGCGGGAGGACGGCAAGCTGGACGTCGCCCTGCACCGGGAGGGGGCCGCCGGTGTTGAGGATGCCCGTGACGCCATCCTGAAAACACTTGCCGCCAACGGCGGTTCGCTCCCCCTGCACGACAACAGCGCGCCGGAGGAGATCAGGCGGGTCCTGGGGATGAGCAAGAAGAGCTTCAAGAAGGCGGTCGGCGGCCTGTACAAGGACGAGGTGGTGAAGCTGACTGACGGCTCCATCGAGCTGAAGCGCCCCTGACCACTTACCATAAAGGGGGAGGAGACCAGATGGAAATCGACCTGCACCAGCTGCAGAACCTAATAACCAACCGCAAGGCAGAGATCGGGGAGATCGTTGCCGGGACCGGCTATCTCCCCCGGACCGTCATCGGCGTCGCCACGTTTCTGCTGGACAACGAAGGGGATATCGACCTGCTGTCGGCCAAGCAGCTGGTCACCTTCGAGCGGTTCCTCAAGCCCCTCCTGGAACGTTCGCCGGGGTAACCAGGAGCTGAAGGCTTTGGGGTAAGGATCAGTTTCAGGAATTCTGCGAGCTGCATCCTTGATGCAAAAGGGGGCCAACCGGCCGCCTTTGATGTTTCCGCTTCATCGCCCCCCGAGTGCTCTGCCAATCTTTGACTTGCCGTACGCGCCGGCTACACTTGGCATTGCAAGTCAGCGGTTTGACAAGGAGGCACCATGGGAACCCGCATCGACGAAATCGCTCCGGACCTCTTCCGGCTGTCGACCTACATCGCCAAGTTCGATCTGCAGTTCAACCAGTTCCTCGTCGTAGATGACGAGCCTCTCCTCTACCATACGGGGATGAAGGGGATGTTCCCCCAGGTTCGCGATGCGGTGGCGAGGATCATCGATCCGGCGACTGTCCGCTGGATCGGCTTCAGCCATTTCGAGGCCGACGAATGCGGCTCGCTGAACGAATGGCTCTCCCTGGCTCCCCGGGCAGAGACCCTCTGCGGCACGATCGGGGCGCTGGTGAACATCAACGACTACACCGGCGGCCGGACGCGGATCAAGGCCAGCGGCGAGGTGCTGACGGCCGGCAGGCACCGGTTCCGTTTTCTCGAGACCCCCCAGGTTCCCCACGCCTGGGACGCCAGCCTCCTGTTCGAGGAGAGCGGCGCTGTCCTGTTCTGCTCGGACCTCTTCCTGCAGAACGGCGATCTCTGCCCGGTGACGGAGGAGGATCTGGTCGAACCGTCACGGCAGACGCTCCTGGCCTACGAAGCGGGGCCGCTTCCCCATGCATTCCCTTACGCATCCTGGACCGACGACACCCTGAGGATGCTGGCCGGGCTAAGCCCGAAGCTCATCGCGGCCATGCACGGCTCTTCGTACCGCGGCGACGGCGCCCGGGCCCTGCGCGACCTGGCCGCAATGTATGCCGCAACTCTAGGCCAGGGCAAGTGATAGGGGAATTCCGGGGATCATTTTTAAATTTAAAAGGCGGCCGATCGGCCTGTACAAGGAAGGGGTGGTGAGGCTGCTGACGGGTCCATCGAGCTGAAGCGCCCCTGACCCTTGTCATAAAGCGGGAAGAGACCAACTGCTCACGCATCTGCCTCTTCCCCATCAGGGGGGGCATCAGGCGATTCGTCTCCGCCGGCAGTGCGCCTTTCCAGCTTGCGCTGCTGCTTCTCCTCGTTCTTTTTCTTCCGCTCCAGCTCTTTCTGCCGTTTCTGAAACGAGAAATTCGGTTTGGCCATCACTGTCCCCCTCTTTAGTTACCCCGGCCGGGGTTGTCTCATGACCGCCGGCTGCAAAAAAAAAAACCCCGAATTGCTCCGGGGTTGTTGGGGTCTATAGACGTTGTCGTTAGACGCGCACTACATTCGCGGCCTGAAGCCCTTTCGGACCCTTGGTGACTTCGAATGTTACGCTGTCGCCTTCAGCGAGCGACTTGAAGCCGTCACCGGCTATGGCAGAGAAGTGGCAGAATACATCTTCGCCATTTTCCTGCTCGATAAAGCCAAAACCCTTGCTGTCGTTAAACCATTTTACTGTTCCGTTTGCCATCTTGCTTTTTCTCCTAATACTACTGTTCAGTTTGTCTGCTGAAGTGCAGACGTATTACCACTGAGCGCTTTTATCAGCAATAAGTCAACAAATAAATACGCGAAGTGAAAAATAAATTGCAAAAACAGGTTTTGAATGGTTTTGAGGTCAGCTCTTGAAGTCGAGTTCAGGGGGGCTCTGAGAGCTGCATGGTTGCGGTCGGCCCCCTTTGCTGTTTCCCGAGTCAAAATTGCGTGATCTTGCTCTGGCACCTGACGAAGAGCGGTTTCGGATTTGAATTGGGGTTACCCGCTCAATTTGCCGAGCAGGTGGTCAACGACCTTGCAGTGCTCCGCCTGAGGGCTGAAAAGTATGATGTCAGCATCCTTGCCGACTTTCACTGTATGGCCCGGCGGCCAGTAAAAGATGTCACCGCCGGCAACGGTCTCGTTCCGACCGTCTGCATAGGTAACCGTTACCTCTCCGTCTATCAGGTATCCCCAGTGTGGTGATTGGCAGAGGTCGTTCTCCAGGCCCTTTAGAAGAGGTGATATGTCAGCGCCTTCCTTAAGGGGGAAATATTCCCCCGCCATGACCCCGTAACCGCTGGCATCACCGAAATTCAGTACCTGGCGTGCAGTAGCTCCAGGGACATCGATTCTTACCGGTATGTCCAGTTTTGATATCTTCATGATATGGCCCTCCTTGTGAGTGACTCTTTGAGGGGCGAACCATCTTGATGCTGTTTGTATTTTGTCAACTATGAATAGAGATGTCATCAGAGGCGGCTCGCCGTCCAGGTAAACTGCCCCCGGAATTCAGTCGTGGTATGGTTTGACTGAGATTGCCCGGCCTAACTGCATCCGTTACTCCCCAGTTTTCAAGGTCACTGCGACATAACGCCGATATTTCATGACCTGATCATCTAGACTCCTGCTAAAGTCTCCTATAGACTTCGGGTTGATGAAAAGGACGGCTGAAAGACGTCAAACTGTTTTCGGGGGTGGTGGGGTGAGAATAATAGCAATGATGATATTTGCCGTTTCGGTCCTGATTTCGGCCTGCACGCCGTACATCTACGGCGTCCCCCAGGAAAGCTGGGAGCGGATGAGCGAGGCGGAGCGGATCGAGGCGATCCGGGTTTACGAGAGTGAACAGCAGGCCCGCCGTCAGGCCGCGGAGGAACGGGCCCGGCGTCAGGCGCTGGAGCGGGAGAGGGAGAGGGCCCGCCAGGCGGCAGTGGAGCGGGAGCGGCAGGAGCGGATCGAGGCGATCCACCGGGGCCAGGGGGCGTACGGGGAGTTGATCCGGGTCCGGCTGCAGGGGGGGAGGATCAAGATCGGAGGGGGGCATCGCCGTTACGAGCCACTGACCTTCACCATCGCCGACGGCGAGACCAGGAGGATCGCCGTGGCCGACGAACGGGGACGGGAGGTGGACCTGGACGTCACCTATGCCGGCGGCGCACTCGTCGTCGAGGGTCTCCGCTTCCCCTACGAGCGGGGCTGGGGGAGGGGAAGGCTCTACCCCGGAACCTCAACGGCCGGTGCACTGGAGCTGCGGGGGGTGGATCTCCATATCGCGGTGCACGACCATTCAACCAGGTTCGAGCGGGAGCGTCCCCGGATAGTCATCATCCGGGATGATCCCCCTCCAGCGCATCATCCGCCCCAGGTGAGAAATCATGAACCGCCGAAACCTCCCCCGGCTCCGCCCGTCGCCATTCGTCCCCCCGGCAGCGTGGAGGTGACGATCCTGTCGGGAGAGATGCGGGTACGGGGCAGGATACTGAAGCTGGATCGGGCATCGCTGCGCATCGCCGAGGGGGAAAGACGGGAGTTGACGGTAAAGGCGGGGAGGGAGCAAAGCTCCCTTTCACTTCACTACCGCGGCGGCGAACTCTTCATCGACGGGACTCCGGGGGGGCGCAGCGATGAGGTTCGAATCGCCTACGAAAAGGAGTGGCAGAGAGGAAAGGTCTACCGTTTTGCATTCGAGGGGAACGCCCCCCTGGAGAATGTTGAAGTCAAGGTGACCGGGATCGTGAAATAGGCAGATCCGTTCGCCGTGAGAGTGCCAATAGCGACAGATGGCCCCGCCCGGAGCATCCCGGCGGGGCCATCCCGTCTTGACCGGTTCCGTGGATGCCTTGCCGCATTGAATAGGCGCCGGATGGCCGCCATTGCGGTTTTTAGCTTGCAGCAGAGACCCGTTTAGTTCACAAATAGGAGCCATGAAGATCTGGATAGACGCAGACGCCTGCCCCCGGGTGGTGAAGGAGATACTCTTCCGGGCATCGAGCAGGCTGCAGGTGCCCCTCTGCCTGGTGGCCAACCGGAGCATGGCCAAGCATGGCGGGCCGCTGGTGGAGACGGTGGTGGTTGCCGACGGTTTCGACGTGGCGGACGACTTCATCGCCGAAAATGCCGCCCCGACCGACCTGGTGGTGACCGCCGACGTCCCCCTGGCCGCACGGATCGTCGCCAAGGGGGGGGTGGCCCTCGACCCCCGGGGGGAGCGCTACACAGAGGAGTCCATCGGTGACCGGCTGGCGATGCGCGACCTCCTGTCGGAGCTGCGCGACAGCGGCATGATCCAGGGGGGAGGCCCGGCGCCGTTCTGCCTGAGCGACCGCAACCGCTTCGCCTCGGCCCTGGACAGCCTGCTGCACCAGATGCTGCGCGGCCGGCGACAACCCTGACAGAGGAGCAGAAATGGCACTCCCGGCAACAATCTACAAGGCAACCATCAACCTGTCCGACATCGACCGCGCTGTCTATGAAACCCTTACCGCAACCGTGGCCCGGCACCCCTCCGAAACCGGGGAGCGCCTGGTGGCGCGGCTATTGGCCTTCGCCCTCTTCTCCGAGGAGGGGCTCACCTTCACCAAGGGGCTCTGCGCCGCCGACGAGCCGGATATCTGGGTAAGGGGGGGTGACGGCCGGGTGAAATTGTGGGTGGAGGTGGGGCTGCCCGACAGCGAGCGGATCGTCAAGGCGAGCCGCCATAGCGAACAGGTGGCGCTGCTGGCCTGCGGCCGGGCACTCCCCAGCTGGGAGCTGCAGCAGCTCCCCAGGCTGGCACAGCTCGCCAACGTCACGGTCGTCGCCATCGACCAGCCGTTCCTCACCGCCCTGGTGCAGCGCCTGGAGCGGGCCGTCTCCTGGTCGGTCACCGTTACCGAGGGGATCTGCTACGTGACCACAGGGGATGCGACCCTGGAAACGACGATCCGCAGGCTGGGGCAGTGACCCCCTGCAACATCCGGGGAGAGCAACTCTTTAATCGCGGAGGCGGCCGATTGGCCACCCCAGACTGCTGATAAACCCCGCCTGTTTCAAGCGGGGTTTTCTATTATGAGCGGGTTTATGTTTGAGAAGATGATTCCCACGATTTTTTTCGGCAATACCATGATACTGAAGATTGCAGCTTGAATAGGCGAATAAAGACCTTCCAGGAGCCGTAATAATCGTAAAAAGTCCTTCTTGTCCACCACCAG
>Ga0209314_10001021_pt1 | contig 12662 bp, 8 predicted proteins | sample I19B2metaG_FD_184146 | JGI IMG/M metagenome (GOLD analysis project Ga0209314, IMG submission 184146) | Lake sediment bacterial and archeal communities from Gulf of Boni, Indonesia to study Microbial Dark Matter (Phase II) - ​I19B2 metaG... | ecosystem: Environmental > Aquatic > Freshwater > Lake...
GCAAGTTATGGTTCGGGGCATCTAACTGCAGCGCGTTCTCTTAAAGAAGCGATAGAAAAACTTTCTCCGGGACAAGTTGACACAGAAATAATTGATTTAGTAAAAATTGGTAATCCGATAATCACCGATTTCGCACGTAATTATTACGAAAAAAGTGTTGAATATTTCCCTTTAATTTGGGATTTAACTTACCGCTTAAGTAACCGTAAACAAATAATCAAGATTATTAATACTTTTGCTAAATTTTCCTACAAACCTTTTTACCAACTTTTTCAAGAAAAAAAACCTGATTTACTTATCTCTACGCATCCTTACTGGAATTATATCCTTGAAGTCTACCGGGAAAAGTTTAACCAAAAAGTTAAATATTTGATGATTATTACTGATTCAATTTCAATCCATTGCTCCTGGTTAAGTGAAGCGGTTGATTTTTATTTTCTGCCAAACGAAGATACCAAGAGGGTGCTCATTAACAACAGTGTAGAAGAAGAAAAAATAAAAGTTTTTGGTTTCCCGGTAAATCCCCAACTTAGCGAACCTTTTGAGCGGATAAAATTTCTCAACGACCTGGGATTAGATGCAAATAAACCGACCATCCTTTTTACTCTTGGTTTAGGGAAAATAAAAACACTGGTCTCAGTGATAGAAAAATTAGGTAGGTATGTGGCTTTGCCGGCACAGATGTTAGTAATCTGTGGTAAATATCATAAAAAAATTTACCAAGAATTAAGTGGAAAAAAATATTTTTTGCCAACAAGAATTTTTTCCTGGGTAGATAGTATGGCTAACTACTTAAGGGCAGCGGACTTAGTGGTAGCAAAGGCCGGTGGAGCAATTGTAATGGAGTGTCTTGCGGCAGGGAAACCAATAATTATTACCCATATTACTCCCGGACAGGAAGAAGGGAACGCTGAATTGATTAAGAAACACGGGCTTGGCTTTATAGAAACCAATCCAGAAAAAATTATCAAATTACTCCTTGAGTTGATTGAGTCACCAGAAAAAATTAAGGAATTGCAAAACCGGGTAAAAGACTTTTCTCTTCCCGATGCCGCCTACCAAATCGCTAATTTCATCAAAACTATTTTGGAGTAAGTTCTTGAGCACGTTTTTTTGCCTTGAGGATAGCATCAATAAATATCCTTTTGAATTCTTTTGACTCAAGATACTTTATCGCAGTTTCCGTAGTACCACCGGGAGAGGTAACTTTCTGTCGGAGAATTTCTGCAGATTCGCCCGTAACTTTAAGCATCTTTGCCGCGCCAAGAATTGTCTGGTTAACCAGTTCCTGAGCAATTCTTTCTGGCAGGTTCATCTTTTTTGCTGATTCATTTAAGATTTCGGCAAGATAGAAAACATAGGCTGGACCTGAACCGGAAAGGGCGGTAACCGGATTAAGCAATTTTTCCGGTAATACAGTTACATAACCAACTGCTGAAAAAATTTTCTTCGCAATTTCCAAATGTTTTTTATTCGCATATTTACCCGGTGTAATCGCACTTGCTCCCTCACTGACCAATGCCGGCGTATTCGGCATTACTCGGGTTACCGGTACTCTTTGGTCAAAAAATTTTTCAATATATTTTGTCGGTATTCCAGCAGCAATAGAAATTACTAATTGTTCCCCAGTCACCGCGTCACCTATTTCACCCAGTAACCCCTCCATTTGTTGCGGTTTGACTGCTAAGACGATTATCTCACCTTGTCGGACTGCCTTTTTATTATCGCTACTAACCCTAGTCCCAAATTTTTTCTTAATATAATTCAGTCTTTCCTGACGGATATCAGTAGCCAGGATGTTTTGCTTATTCACTAATCCACTAATCACTAACCCCCTAATTAGTGCTTCGGCCATATTCCCGGCACCAAGAAAAACAATCTTCTTGTCTAACATTTATTTTCTCTACTCACGGCGATATTTTTGAGAGTTTTAAGAAAATCTTTTTTTCTTTTTTGCCATTTTTGAATAATCAGACTACCTTTAAAACGAATCATTGCTAAATAAAATTTACCTTTAATTAAGAAAGTCAAAGATTTAAAAAGGGAATAAAATTTGTGCATCGCCTTGATTACTTCTTTCTGCAATTGATAAGCGTTCATCTTTAATGGTTGAAAAACTACATGGAGACCATCGTAAAGATTCCATTCGGTAGTTAAGAGACGGTTCTCTCTTTTCATCTGCTCGTATATCTCTGTCCCCGGAATAGGCGTAAGAATAAGGTATTGCACAGTATCAATCTTATTTTTCTTAACAAAACGAGAAGTATTCTTTATGATTTTTGAATCATCTTCATCGGAACCAAGAACAAACATTCCGTGTATTTTAATTCCATAGTTATGGATTATTTTAATCGCCTGGCGAACTTCTTCAACTAACTGCCGTTTATTATACAACTCTAATGTTTTTGGGTTAACCGATTCAAAACCAATATAAAGATGCCGGCAATTTGTCTTTTTCATCAGACCCATCAATTCGCGGTCCCTGGCTACATCGGAACGTGTTTGGGCGGTCCAGGAAAATTTTATACCTCGCCGGAGTAATTCTTCCAAAAGCATTTTTGTCTTTGTTGGATTAGCCGTAAAATTATCATCGTAGAAGAAAAACCATGGTGGCGAATTGAAACTGCGCAAACGTAAGACAATCTCTTCAATTATATTTTCTATATCCCGGAAACGGTATTTTCTCCCAAACATTTTCGTTACTGAACAGAAACTGCAATTAAAAGGGCAACCGCGGGAAACAAGAATGGGTATACTGGAAACTCTCTCTACCCCGTGAACAAGGTTGAAATCAGGATAAGGATAAGCATCTAAGTCAGAAATCAGGGGGTGCTGAGGGTTATGTAAGTAAGAACCGTTATCCCGGTAAGATAGACCCAAAATATCCTTCAGTGGCTTACCGTCCTGGAGACTATCCACTAATTCTGATAGTGTCTCTTCACCTTCACCACGAACCACATAGTTAACATATTTTAACGTTTCTTCAGGTAAAAAAGTAGCATGAGTGCCACCCATCACTACCGGAATATTTTTCTTTCTGATTTGCTCAGCAATTGAGTAAGCTCTTGGTGCGGTAGAGGTAACGCTGGAAATACCTACAAGGTCAGAACGATAAATCTCTTCATAGTCAAGGGGGGTTAAATCTTCAATATAAATATTTACCTGGTGCCCTTTTTCTTTAAGGATTGTTCCAAGGATAGGTAACCCCAAACGTGGAAGACGAAACATACTGAAAATATGATAACCGGGTGCTGAGGGTTCAATAAGGGTAATTTTCATTTTTTTCTTTTGATTACACAGATTTCTGAAAGATGATTACACTGATTACTGACAATGACTTAATCTGTGTAATCTGATTTTTTAATCTGTGAAATCAAGTCTTATTCAAATATTGCTCTCCCAATTCGCAACATATTTGCCCCTTCTTCTAAAGCAATTACAAAATCGTTAGACATACCCATTGATAAAAAGTTGAAAGTTGAAAGTTGAAAGTTGAAAGTTGAACGGACTTTATCAAAAAGTTTTTTAGCTTGGCGGAAATAGGGGCGGGTCTCCTCAGGATTTTCAAAAAACGGTGCCATGGCCATCAAACCACGAATACGGATGTTAATTAGTTGGTTAGTTTGTTTGATTAGTTCTTCAACTTTATCTGGCGGACAACCATACTTAGTCGCCTCGGGTGAAACCTTGACTTCAATCAGACAGTCCTGTATTTTATTAATTTTTTTTGCTTGTTGACTAATTTCCTCGGCTAACTCAAAATCGTCAACCGACTGAATTAAATTGAATATTTTCACTGCATATTTTACTTTGTTCCTTTGCAAATGTCCAACCATATGCCACTCCACTGAATTACTCTTAGCTCTTAGCTCTTGGCTCTTGGCTAATTCTTCATATTTTTTAATGGCTTCTTGGATACGGTTTTCGCCGATATTCCTTACTCCTGAAGAAATTACTTCCTTAATTTTTTCTACTGATACATTTTTCGTTACCGCAACCAAAACAATCTCACTGGGATTGCGTCCAATTTTTTGGCAGGTAGAATATATTTTTTCCTGTAATTTTTGCAGGTTATCTTTCAACATGGACAAAAAAATTATACCAATTTTTTATCAAAAAAAGCAAACCCCATAGAAATAAATCTATGGGATTTGCTGTCGTTTAAACTCTCAACTATTAACTAATAACTGTCAACTGACTTAATATTCAGGTGGTGGATAGGAAGGCATTGCCTCTTTCTTCTTTTCTGGAATATCAGTTACAAGAACATCGGTAGTAAGTAATAGTCCGGCAATGGAAGCGGCATTCTGTAATGCGCAACGCACAACCTTTGCTGGGTCAACGATACCGGCTTTAACCATATCCACATATTCGCCAGTTTCCGCATTTAACCCATGATTGCATTCCATTGCGCGCACTTTACCTACAACTACCGACCCTTCCAGACCAGCATTCTCCGCAATTTGTCGGATTGGCTCTTCAAGGGCACGTCTAACAATGTTTATTCCAGTTTGTTCATCAGCATCCGTGGCTTTCATCTTCTCTAAAATTTCCTGTGCCCGGAGAAGTAATACACCGCCGCCAGGGATTATCCCTTCCTCTACTCCCGCACGAGTAGCATGCATCGCATCTTCAACTTTAAACTTTTTTGTTTTCATTTCGGTTTCGGTCGCTGCACCGACATTAACCACCGCTACCCCACCAACAAGTTTGGCCAGTCTTTCCTGAAGTTTTTCCTTATCGTAGTCAGAAGTTGTCTCCTCAATTTGTCGACGAATTTGCCCAATACGCTTCTCAATTTCTTTTTTTTCACCCGCACCACCAACAATCGTAGTGTTTTCTTTGTCTACAGTTACCCGTTTGCATTGTCCGAGCATATCCAAACCTACTTTATCCAATTTTATTCCTAATTCTTCAGAAATAACCTGTCCACCGGTAAGCACGGCAATATCTTGAAGCATTTCTTTCCTTCGGTCACCGAAACCGGGTGCTTTCACCGCCGTGCATTTAAGCGTTCCACGCAGTTTGTTTACTACCAATGTCGCTAAAGCCTCACCCTCCACATCTTCAGCAACAAGCAGGAAACTTTTACCGGTCTGAGCAACTTTTTCTAAAAGAGGAAGGAAATCCGCCATTGCACTTAATTTCTTGTCGGTAATCACAATATAGGGCTCTTCAAGCACTGCTTCCATACGCTCAGCATCAGTAATGAAATATGGCGAAATATATCCGCGGTCAAACTGCATCCCTTCAACTACATCCAAGGTTGTTTCCGCTGATTTCCCTTCCTCAACCGTGATTACTCCATCTTTGCCAACTTTATCCATTGCATCGGCAATTAAGTCACCAATTTCTTTATTATTTGCCGCAATGGAAGCAATTTGGGCAATTTCTTCTTTAGTTTTTACCTGTTTTGCTTGTTTTTTGATTTCTTTTATCACTGCATCTACCGCTTTCTCAATACCGCGTTTAATATGGATTGGGTTAGCCCCAGCGGTAATATTTCTCAGCCCTTCACTAATAATAATCTGGGCTAAAATTGTCGCTGTAGTTGTCCCATCACCAGCAACATCGTTAGTTTTAGAAGCGACTTCTTTAACTAATTCTGCGCCCATATTCTCAAACGGTTCTTCCAGTTCTATATCTTTGGCTACGGTTACACCATCATTAGTCACGGTCGGTGAACCAAATTTTTTATCTAAAACCACATAGCGTCCACGCGGACCAAGAGTAATTTTTACTGCATCCGCCAGTTGGTCAACACCTTTTTTAATCGCTTTCATTGCATCATCATAAAATTTAAGTTGTTTTGCCATCTTCTTTCCTCCTTAGATCACGAATGACCACGAATTGACTACACGAATTAACACGAATTTTATTCGTGAGCATTCGTGGTTTTTTTATTCGTGTCAATTCGTGTCTATTCAATTATGCCAAGAATATCATCCTGATGCATAATTAGATGTTCAACATCATTAATTTTTATTTCTGTCCCGGAGTATTTACCATAAAGGATGCGGTCCCCAACTTTTACATCCATTTTGATTGTTTTACCGTCCTCAGTGACTTTACCCGGACCAACCGCAATCACTTCACCTTCCTGCGGTTTTTCTTTAGCTGTATCGGGAATAATAATTCCACCTTTTTTTTCTTCAGCAGTTTCTTTAGGTTTAACAATTACTCGGTCACCTAATGGTCTAATTTTCATTTTTTCATCACCTCCTCTTAAGCGGAATTAGCACTCTCATTTTAAGAGTGCTAATTTTAGCATAATTCAAATTTTTTGTCAAGAGGTTACAAAAAATTTTTTCTTGTCTCTCCGTGAATATTCATCCGCTTGATGAAGAAAGGCTTCCAACTTAGTCTTAGTGAAAGGGTCCTCTTGTTCATCGTAAGCAATACTCGAACAGGGCAAACCAGGGTATTCTTCTTTAATTTTTTTCAAGATTGCACTAACAATTGTTCCCGGCATACAGGTAAAAGGCATAACGTTAATTATCCCGCTAATTTCATTCCTTAAAAGGTCAATACTCTTGCCAATGCTCAAGATTGCTTCACCTTCATAAGAAGAGTGAAGATAGGGGCTGGCATAATTTAAAATTTTTTTGGTTTGTGGCTCCTTACCCTCATGAAGAAAATTTCTAAAACAGGGCTCCAAACGATGAACATCGTATTCCTGGTATTTTTCTTTAATCCAGAAAGATAGAAACTCGGAATATTTTTTCTTTTTCCAAGCACGGCGTTGATTGAGGTAATTCACATAAAACAGCCATTCCATAGTTGGGGTCAAATAAACTTCCGCACCTAAATTTTCTAAAATGTGAATTAGACTGTGGTTACTAAAACGATTTGAACGAATATATATTTCCCCTACGATACCAATTCGTGGTTTTTTCTTCTCTTGATGAAGAGCGATTTTTTTGAATTTTTCTTTTATTTTTTTCATTGCTGTGACCGGGTTACCTTTTTCTTTGATTGTCCGGCATATTTCTTTTAAAGATTCCTGATATACTCTTTCACTTTCTCCCGGGTTTACCCCGCCCTTGCGTGCAAGAGCGGGGTTTATTTCGTAGGGACGGGTTTGAAGCAAAATCTTAAAAAGGATATCTACCGCGACAATACCTTGCCAGGCTAAGCGCACGAAACCATTACCACCGACAATACCGAGGTCACGAAAAATATTTTCATCCTGATTTGGTGCATAAATTGACACTTCCGGATAACCTAACTCTTTGAGCACTGAGCGCTGGGAGTAATTGTACTGCCCAAAACGACAGGGACCACAACCCGAGGGCATAAAAAAAGCAGTAGTTTTTGGGTCAAAATCCTTATTTTTGACAACTTTTACCATATCACCAGTGGTAAGTATATAAGGATAACATTCTCTCCCCAGAGTATATTTTTTACCCCAGGACAATGTTTCTTCATCCGATTCAGGTAATACTTCTGCATTTATACCGAATGCTTGAAATGCGGCGGCTAAGGCGTAGGCATGATCACACATGTTCGGAATATAGAGTGTAGAATTCCGGGGAAGATGTAAAATAGTATGTGGGATGTAGGATGTGGGATGTGGAAATTTTAATTTTTGATTTTTGATTTTTGATTTTTGATTTTCAACACTGTCAAGGAATGCTTCAAGACGAGTAATCAGACCAACATCAGAACTATGTTCATCAATTTCAATTTCAAGGAATGGTTTAGGTGAAATTTTATCCCGAAAATATTTAAGAATAAACGAATCTGGTCCACAGGCGAAATTGGTTAAGTAAAGAGCGTATAGACGAGGGTCGTTTTTAATCATTTCCGCCGCTGCTAAAAACCTCTGTCCGAAAATCCAGTACATATTAGGAAATTCTTGAGAAAAATTTTTACTTTCGATCGGTAGATAATCCAAAGGTATAGGTAAAATACCTAAATTAAGTATTTTTTTCGCTAACTGTAAATTTAGACCGGCATCGCAACTGTTATAAGGTCTACCAACTATTACTATTGCTTTTGCATCTGCGGGTAATTTATCAAGTGTTTCCTGACCAAGTTTCTTCATTTGTAAAGAAAAATTTTTTTGCGCTTCCAAGGCGCGCATAAATGCTTTCGCCACTTGTTTTGCATTACAACCCAATTGTTCGCCAATTCCTTTTAGTCTCTTCAACCAAAATCTTTCTTCTTCACCGAGATACAATACTGGTTGAAGTATTTTTATTTTTTCTTTATTTTTTAATTGTTCGGATAGACTTGCTTTAATTACATAAGGTAATGTTTGCACATAAGGGCAGGTAAAACTATTAGAGATATCTTTCTCTGTAGCGGGCAGACTGATAATACTTGGTAAAAATAAATAATCAATGTTTTTATTCAGAAGGTTAAGAATATGTCCATGAGCAACTTTATGCGGCAAACAGGATTCAACCGGGACACTTTCTAATCCTAAATTGGTAATTTCCTGATTAGTTGGGTCGGAGAGAATAACTTTAAACCCTAATTCAGAAAAAAAAGTGCTGAAGAAAGGATAAAATTCAAAAAAGGTAAAAATGCGGGGGATGCCGATTCTTTTAGTTAGATGGTGGTCGCCTCTTCGGACATCCTCATCGGAGTCCCACCGAAGAGGCGGGTGACCTGCCGATGAGGCATGGGATTGAATGGTGGAATGGTAACTACTGAGTAAAAGTTTTTCTCTTTCTTTAAAAAGGTCAGCCCCGCCCTTGCGTGCAAGAGCGGGGTTAATTTCCAAACGACTAATTTCGTATTTTTCGCATCTTGACCCATAATATAAAGGTTTCTCACCTTCAATAATTACCTGGCTTATCTCGCAATGATTGGCACAATCTTGACATTCAAAACTCTTAAGTTCGTATTTTCTTTTCACCAGGTCAAAACCCTTAAAAGCACTTGCCGGGCAACTACGAGCATTTTCCCGGGCAATTAATGCACAGCCGAGTGCGCCGGTAACCTCGTGGTGCTGGGGGACGGTAAATTTATCCGCCGAATCGGCGGACCGTTCACTGAGCACTTTCTTAAATGCGGCAACTACCCCCTGATTAAAAGCGACCCCACCCTGGAAGAAGATGTTCTTCCCAATTTTCTTTTCACCAACAACCCGGTTTAAATAGTTTTCTACTATTGAATAACAGAGACCAGCAATTAAATTTTCTTTTTTTGCTCCTCGCTGCTGGCGATGCACCAAATCTTCTTCCATAAATACAGTACACCTTTCCCCAAGGTTTAACGGTGTCTCCGCTTTTAAAGCCATCTGAGAAAATTCTTGTTCAATTTTTATCCCTAAACGCTCCGCTTGCTCTTCAAGGAAGGAACCGGTACCTGCAGCACAAACTTTATTCATCTGAAAATCAATGACTGCTCCGTTTTCCAGACTAATAAATTTTGAATCCTGTCCACCAATCTCAAATACTGTATCTACAGTTGGGTCAATCTCTATTGCTGCACGTGCCTGGGCAGTAATCTCATTTTTTACAATGTCTGCACCAAGAAAATCAGCAGTTAAGTAACGACCCGAACCAGTGGTACAGACACCGCATATTTTTATTTTCTCACTGATTCTCGCACCTATTTTGCTCAACCCCTGGCGGATTGCTTCCAAAGGTCTTCCGGCAGTCCAGAGATAACATTTTGCTAAAACATTTTTCTCTTCATCAATTACAACTAAATTTGTGCTGATTGAGCCGACATCAACACCTAAATAAGCGTTCACTTGGTAATTGGTAATTGGTGACTGGGTGACTGGGTGACTGGGTGACTGGAAAATTTCACTTAGGGGTTGACGAGTTTGCTTTTTTTCATTTAGTGGCGACTGATAATTTTTTAGTTTCTCAATTACCTCACTTAAACTAATCTTTTTTTCTTCTGAGAATAAGGTTGCACCAAATGCGTTAAGATAAAAGTGTTCTTCAGGAATAATAAGTTCGCCGTCTTCCAATTTAAAAATTTCTTTAAGTGCGCGAATTATCCCTGGGTTTGCCGCTACCCCGCCATGAAAAACTACAGGCAGATGAATTTTTTTACCGCGGAGTAGTGTCCCCTGGAAATTACGGACCAAAGCAAAACACAATCCGGCAACAATTTCTTCCAAAGGCGTAGCCCGTTGTTGCAGATGAATCATATCCGTTTTTGCAAAAACACTGCACCTTCCAGCAATACGGGGTATACTCTTTGCTCGTAAGGCGAGTTGCCCGAAATCTTCAATAGATAAACCTAAACGTTTAGCCTGTTGGTCAAGAAAAGAACCAGTCCCCGCCGCACAGATACTATTGGTTGCAAAATCATTTATGGAATACCCGCAGTTGCTCTCATTACTCACCACTGAGTTAGAAAAGATAAGTTTTGTGCTCACTCCACCAATTTCAATAATTGTTTTCACCTGCGGATAAAAATATTTAATTGCCTTTGCTTGAGCAATAATTTCATTTACATAATCTGTCCCGGTAATCCGAGCAAAAAATTCTCCCCCGGAACCGGTAAAATTTAGAGAAATCCCTGCATTTTTATCCAAATTTTCTAAGAAGGGAATTATTGCTTTTAAAGGTAGGCCTTGATGCTTAAATAAACTTTTCTGGCAGATTTTATTATCTAAATCAACAAGGACAATTTTTACACATAGGGAACCGATATCAATACCAATACGCATCTTTCTATTCTTATAAACTCATCCCTACGCCCAATTCGTAACCCAGGATGCCATTAAATGTGCCCAATCCCAAATGGAAGTAGGTTGAAGGAACTAACTTGAAATTTATCCCCCCGATAAAACGCAAACCCGATGCAGTTGCTTTCAAACCTTCAACCACTACTCTGGACTCTACGGTTGTATTATCAATTCCTAAACCCAGATAAGGAGTGAATACCGGTAAACCTATAGAAATTATCCCGTTGAGACTAAGGTTATCCACGGTCAGGTAATCATGTGCCAGCCGATTAAGTAGGAGGGTGAACGAGAGAGCAGGGGTTAAAGGAACATCTCCGGAAAGCAAAACATACTTGATTCCTGTACCAAAAAGCGTTCCTCCATCTTTACCTAAATAAAAACCACGTAAAATTAAGTCAAGGGAAAAAGGTAACCCGACCTCGCCCTGGATCCAGGGAATACCGTAAGGTTTATCTTTCCATTTTTCAGCCATAATCTTATTTTCTTCGCTCAGTTTACTGATTATAGGGAGATGTCCCCCAATATCAAATCCTGGAAAACCACAGGTCTTAGCGGTATGGAAAGAACCTCCACCAAAAATCCCACCAATATCCTTGGCCAAAGGTTTAAGGATTTCATTTTCAAGTTGTTGGCGAGTTTTTGTTGTTTTCTCATTGTTAAGCACTTCTTTAAATATTCCCCACAAATCACCAAACTGGGCAAAAACTATCCTCGGCGAAAATAAGCCCAACCAAACGACCAATAACCAGGTGGAAATGACTTTGCTCATCTTTTTTTCTCCTCCTTTCTATGATGTCCTTTATACACTATTCCACTAATTCACCAATTCACTAACTTATCTCTATTAAGTTCCCAGATTAACCGTAACCCCTGCAAGGTAAGGTCGGGGACAACTTTTTCAATCAGCGTTGTCTTTCCGGCAATCAATTCCGCTAATCCACCGGTAGCAATAACTTTTGTTTTTTCATTTTTCAGTTCTTTTTTACACTTTCGCACAAGTTCTTCTACTAAACCGATATACCCATAAAATACACCTGACTGCATACTCTCCACAGTATCTCTACCAATAACTTTTTCTGGTTTAATAATCTCTACCCGGGGTAATTTTGCGGTATGGGTGTACAATGCTTCAGTAGAAATATTTATTCCCGGGGCTATTGCCCCACCTATGTATTCACCTTTCTCAGTAACACAATCAAATGTTGTTGCTGTCCCAAAATCAACAATGATTAAGGGACCACCAAAGAGAGAATATCCCGCTACTGCGTTTATTATCCGGTCAGCACCGATTTCCTCTGGATTCTTATAAAATATTTTCAGTCCTGTTTTCAGTTTCCAGGTAACGAGTAACGGTTGACAACGAAAATATTTTTTACTTAACCCTTCAAATACCGGGGTAAGCGGCGGCACAACATTAGAAATAATTATACCTTTAATTACCCTTGCTTGCAAATTTACCTGCTGGAAAAGGGTTAATATTTTTAATCCGTATTCATCAGGGGTAGTTTCTTTATTTGTGGTTAACCGCCAAGAATAGAGTAATTTTTTTCCTTTGAATATGCCCAGACAAATATTTGTATTGCCGATATCAATCGCTAAGAGCATACTTCTTCCTTCCCTCCTCAAACAAGTCGTTCCCGTAAATGTCGTTTGCCACGATTACCGGGAAATCTTCCACTTCCAACTGATAAATTGCCTCGGGACCAAGTTCGGGATAAGCAATAATTTTACATTTTTTTATCTTTTTTGAAAGCAACGCACCCGCACCGCCAATAGCAACAAAATAAACTGCTTTATATTTTTTCATTGCTTCAATTATTTCTTTAGAGCGTCTCCCTTTACCAATCGTTGCTTTTAAACCATATTTTAACAAAGTTAAAGTGTAAATGTCCATTCGTGAAGAAGTAGTTGGTCCCGCTGAACCGATGATCTGTCCGGGTTTCGCTGGAGTCGATCCACAGTAATAAATCACCGCCCCTTTTAAGTCAAAAGGTAAATCTGC